>Ga0172376_10001643_pt1 | contig 28318 bp, 13 predicted proteins | sample Lak35m_FD_121114 | JGI IMG/M metagenome (GOLD analysis project Ga0172376, IMG submission 121114) | Freshwater microbial communities from Kabuno Bay, South-Kivu, Congo - kab_092012_35m | ecosystem: Environmental > Aquatic > Freshwater > Lake | place: Democratic Republic of the Congo: South-Kivu...
ACGTACCCTTCCCTGTCGGTGCCACAAACACCGTCTTGCCCTGTTTGGTCAGGTCGTCGTGATTGGGCGAGGCATAGACGCGCGGCATCTTTTCGATGAGCGGCTTGTTATTCGGACTGTCCCACGGTTCGTCGAGTTTGAACTGCTGATAAAGAGGAGCCTCTTCAATGAACGGCAGAATGTGGACTCGCCAACTGAGGAGCTTCTTGTTGTCTTTCTTGGACCGAATCGCTTGCGGCGGGAAGCGATTGTACGTGTCGTGGGAGTTGTGCATCGCCAAGCCAATCTGCTTGAGATTGTTCTTGTCTTGTGCTCGTCGAGCGGCCTCACGCGCTTGCTGAACCGCAGGCAGCAGCAACGCCACTCCAATGCCGACGGCTGCCGGAGACATCTCCACGCCGCTCGGAATCACACCATGGGACTCCGACCGAAAGCTGTCTTTTGTCATCGAGAACATCGTCACGCTCGGTGCGAGATGTTGTTCAAGATCCGACATCGGCGGCAGTGGCGGTAACGCAAAGTTGACACCTTGCTGCGCGAGCTGTCCGGTCACAAACGGGCCAAAGGTGCTGACGAGTGTGTAGACCGTTTGCAGTCCCGGCTTCGGGTCCGAGTAGCTGACCATGATCGGATGCGGACTCTGCTTAAATCCATCCTTGACGACTGCCGAATCTGCGAGCGTCGGTTTGCCTGCTTGCGACAAATGGCTACTCACCAATTGCGGAGTCAGGCTCAGCACGAACTCGTCCTTCGTCAACGCCCACGCAGGCGAGATCGGAATGGGCAGTCCGCTGAACTGCACGCGCACGGCTTTGTTGCCTTTGACCGTATATTCCTGCACCGAATACGGAGCTTGCGGGCCTTGTCGCTGAGCGGTTGTCTTGAGCACCTGCAGCAAGACGTCGAGTGCCTTCTGCACTCCAGCTTGATCACGAACACTGGCCGAGATCACAAGACCCGGCATGAAGAACGCCCCCGCTTCGCTGCCCGAGGTGTAGATGGTCCACTCGTCGCCAAGTCCCTTCGCCAAGTCATCCTTGATCGAGAAACCAACTTGAGTGCTGAGACCATTCATGGCGTTCTCGCCGTCCATCTTCGCTTTCGGATCCATCTGGCCGACGATGCCCAACACCGTGTCGATAGCGTGGGCGAGATCGAATCGCATCACCGACGCCTGCGACGCGTTGGCCGGGACGCGTTTCAAGGCGTCCAGTGTCAGCGGCTTGTTGGGGATCAGCGTGAAGATCCCACTCATGGGACCATCGAACGTCAACGCGCTGTTGAACTGCATGCCCGTCGCATCGAAGCCGCCGACCACCGTGAAGTTCTTCACGTTGTCCACTCCGAACGCCTTGAGGCCGCGCGGCAAGTTGGGATCGTTGACTTCGGCCTTCAGCAGTGCGAGCAGTCGATCCACGCGGACGTTCACAAGGACCTGCGGACGGTCAACTGGCAAATCCTTCAACGCGCTCTCGACGAAAGTCGCGTTCTTTTTCTGATCAAGTCGCTTGATCAGTTCCGACGTCACCTCTTCACCAATCGTCACAATGAAGTGCGAGCCGTGCGAACCGACGCGAATCAAGCCAGGCTTCTCGGCACGTTCTGGTCGCAGGAATTTGGCTCCGTTCAAGTTCTCTTCAATCGCACGAAACGGCCCCTCCTGAGGAGTCGTCGCTTTCAGCATGCGATGCACTGCCGCAACGAGTGAGTCAATGTCTTTTCCAGCATCGACCACCAGCGCCAAACTCACCGGATTCGAACCGTTGCCTTTTTCACCCACCACGAGCGCCGTGGGATGCGTGAGTGCGGTCTTAATCATCAACGGCACAGTGCCCGCAATGATGTTGGCCTTCTCGTCAGCCAGCTTATTGGTCTGCTCAGCAATGACCTTGTCGACTTCTTTGGTGAGGTCATTGAAGAAGTCTTTGAGAGATTGCTCCGCCAATAACCGCTCGGTGCGGTTAGCCGACTTGGGGTCGGGCTCGGTCCAGCCATTCCAAGTGATGATGGCCAGTGCATCGTCACCAGCGGCATGCGTCAGCTTGAGTTGGTTGTTTTGAGTCTGAGCGGACGTTGGCGGCGCGAGCCAACTTCCCAACAACAGCGTAGCCACCGCTACGCACCACAGATGCCACTTCATTTCCCGCATGGTGCCCACTCCAGGATTAGGACGTTGAGATCAGCCACTTGAGCGGAGTAAGTGCGGTCACACTGAGAGAAGAAAACCCCGCTCGACATATCGCCAGAACTACGTTTCGACGGGTCGGATCATAAGCCGTTCCCATTTGAAACTGCGAAACAGTGGTCAGAAGACGGAAGCCACAAAACTGACTACAAGGAAACCGTCGCGACGTACGTCGCGTTCAATTGACTTTCTTCTACACAGTTTTCGTTTCGGAGTCCTTCAACTTGAGTCACGACATCTACGACAACCCGCTGATCTCTCGGTATGCCTCACGTCAAATGGCCGAACTGTGGTCGCCGCAACGGCGACATTCGACGTGGCGCCAACTGTGGGTCACGTTGGCTGAATGCGAACGCGAACTCGGTCTCGATATTTCTGCCAAGCAAATCAAAGAGTTAAAGGCCCACATTCACGACATCGACTTCGCGGCCGCCAACAACTACGAGAAAGAGCTACGGCACGACGTCATGGCGCATGTCCACGCCTACGGTGACCAATGCCCGAGTGCCAAGCCGATCATCCATCTCGGCGCGACAAGTTGTTACGTCACCGACAACGCCGACTTGCTGCTCATGCGCGAAGGCTTGCAGATGTTGCGAGCCCGCTTAGTCGAGGTCATCGACGAACTCGCCAAGTTCGCGACCGAGTACCGCGACCTGCCATGCCTGGGCTTCACGCACTTACAACCCGCTCAACCCACAACCGTCGGCAAGCGCGCGACGTTGTGGTGCTATGACCTCGTGCTAGACCTCGAAGAAATCGAGCATCGCATCAAGTCGCTGCGGTTCCGAGGTGTCAAAGGCACAACCGGCACACAAGCAACCTTCTTGACGCTCTTCAAAGGCGATCATTCCAAGGTCGAGCAGCTCGATCAGCTCGTGACCGAGCGCATGGGATTTAGCGAGCCTTACGCCGTGACCGGCCAGACCTACTCGCGCAAGGTCGATGCACATGTCTTGCAGACGCTCGCGGGCATCGGGCAAACGGCTCATAAGGCTGGCTCAGACCTACGCATCCTACAAAGCCGCAAAGAGATCGAAGAGCCGTTTGAAGAGAAGCAAATCGGATCGTCAGCGATGGCCTACAAACGCAACCCAATGCGCTCCGAGCGGATGTGCTCGCTGGCCCGCTTCGCCATGAGCTTGCAGAGCAGCGCCGACCAAACGATTGCGACGCAATGGCTTGAACGCACGCTCGACGACAGCGCAAATCGGCGGCTCACGATCCCGCAAGCGTTTCTGGCAATCGACGCCGTGCTGATCCTCTATCGCAACATCACGCGCGGACTCGTGGTCTATCCAAGAGTCATCGAGAAGCATCTGCAAGAAGAGCTGCCCTTCATGGCGACGGAGGAAATTTTAATGGCCGGAGTGCAAGCCGGCGGTGACCGGCAAGAGTTGCATGAACGAATTCGCGTCCACAGTCAGGAAGCCGGCAAACAAGTCAAAGTGCACGGTGGCAGCAATGACCTACTTGATCGCCTGAAGTCGGACCCAGCGTTTGCGAAAGTCGACCTCAGCAAAGCACTCGACTCGAAACGCTTCACCGGTCGAGCCGCCAAACAAGTCGATTCGTTCGTCCGCAAAGTCGTCGGTCCGATCCGCAAGAAGTACGGAACCGCCTCCAAGCTTGGTGGAGATGTGCAAGTTTGAGAGTTGTCCAACTCAAGTCGCTCGCCCCGTTTGTGATGGGAGATTGAGATGCGCGTCATTGCCATCGTCACTGTGGTGTTTGGTCTCGTCGTGCCACGTGTCGTTGCCGATGAGCCGACGCAATATCCACTCGTGTTAGCGGGAACAGCGAAGATTGACATTACTCCGAGCTATCCGACTCGCATGACCGGTTACGGGGCGCGGATGAAGGAGCACGAAGCGGTCGCGATGCCGATCTTTGCGAAGGCCATTGCGATTGGTGGGGCGACCGATGCTGCAGGCAAAGTGAGTGCGACTCCGCTGACGGTGATGCTCTCGATCGAGACGTGCGGGTTCGGCGAGCCGACGTCGAGTCAGCTCGCGGACAAGATCTGCAAGGCGCACGGCATCGAGCGGGAACGCTTCGTCTTGAGCGCAACGCACTCGCATACGGCTCCGTGGCTGAGGGACTTTGCTCCCAACATCTTTCCGCCGCCGCTACCTGACGAGCACACAAAGCATCTCGATCAATACGACGCGGAGCTAACGGAGAAGGCCCTCAATGTCGTTGGCGAGGCGATCAAAGCGCGGCAGCCGAGTCGGCTTGCATGGGCTCAGACGACGGCGCCACTGAATGTGAATCGGCGAGTGCTCAAAGGCGGCAAGTGGGCCGGGTTTGGCAATCAGAAAGACGGACCGGTCGATCAACGCTTGCCGGTGCTCGCGGTGCATGGCGAGGACGGCAAGCTCCGGGCCTTGTGGTGCAACTACGCGATGCACTGCACCGTGCATGGCGGCGGTTTCAATCAGATCAGCGGCGATTGGGCCGGAGCCGCAATGGAGTTCGTTGAGAACGATCATCCCGGAACAACGTGCCTCATCACGATCGGCTGCGGAGCGGATCAAGGACCGCGACTCAACGGCGGACTCGGGGAAGCAAAGGTGCTCGGGCGAGAGTTTGCGGATGCGGTGAAGGGCGTTGTCGCGGGGTCGCTCCGCGCCCCCGCTGCCGAGTCGCGGAGCGACTCGGCGACATTCAAACCGCTTAATCCGCAGATCGCCTGCAAGCTGATGCGAGTCGAACTGCCGTTTGCGACAACGCCTTCGCGCGAGCAACTTGAAGCTCAAGCAAAGCAGTCGGGCGTTGCAGGCTCGAACGCGAAGTATTTCTTGTCACAGCTTGATGCCGGCAAAGAAGTCCCGAAGTCGATGACTTATCCCGTCGGCGTTTGGAGCTTCGGCCATGATCTTGCGATGGTGTTTCTCGGTGGTGAGGTGGTCGTTGATTACTCGCTGAGAATGCAAAGCGAGTTCGATCCGTCGCGCGTTTGGATCACCGCCTATGCGAACGACGTCCCGAGCTACATCGCTTCAAAGCGAGTGCTGATTGAAGCCGGGTACGAGGCGGATTTCTCGATGCTCTACTACCGGCGTCCGTCGCGACTGAGCCCCGATGCGGAAGATGTCGTCATCGACTCGGTGCAAAAGTTGTTACCTCATGAATTCTACTCGGCCGAGAAGCAAGCGGCGTTTCCGAAACCGAAGTCGCCCGAAGAGTCGCTCGCGAGCATCAAGGTGCGACCGGGTTTGAAAATGGAACTCGTCGCCGCCGAGCCGCTCATTCAAGACCCCGTTGCGTTCGAGTGGGACGAGCAAGGCCGCCTTTGGGTCGTCGAGATGCGCGACTACCCGAACGGCGTCATGACTGCCGAAGGGCAAGCCTTTCAGAACGACGACCTGCGCGGGCAACCCGGCGGGCGGATCAAGATTCTGACCGACGACAACGGCGACGGTCGGTACGACTCGGCAACGACGTTTCTCGACGGCATTGCCTTTCCGAGCGGCATTCAACGCTGGCGCAACGGCGTGCTCGTGACGGCGGCTCCTGATGTCTTTTTCGCTGAAGACACAAACGGCGACGGCAAAGCCGATGTGAAGCAAGTGCTCTTCAAAGGTTTCGGGCAAGGCAATCAACAGCACCGCGTGAACGGGTTGCGGTACGGGCTCGATAACTGGGTCTACATCGGCAATGGCGATAGCGGCGGGGAGATTGAAGCGGTCGGCGCTCTCAGTGAGCGGCAAGGCGCTAGCCGCCGGTCCGATACTGATGCCGACCCGCGGCTAGCGCCTCGCGGCTCAGTTTCCATCCGCGGTCGCGACGCGCGCATCAATCCCGATCTCGGACTCATCGAACCGCTCAGCGGGCAGACTCAGTTCGGACGCGAGCGCAACGATTCCGGAGATTGGTTCGGTAACAATAACTCCCGCCCCATTTGGCATTACGCACTCGATGACCATTACTTGCGCCGTAACTCGCATCTCGCTGTGCGCGACACGAAGTTCGAGATCGCTGAAGTCCCCGGCGCGGCTCCGGTGTTTCCATTGAGTAAGACGCTCGCGCGCTTCAATGACTTCGATCGAGCAAACCGTTTTACATCCGCATGCTCGACGACGATCTACCGCGACCGAGTGCTCGGCGAGCAGTTCATCGGCAACGCCTTCGTCTGCGAGCCCGTGCATAACCTCGTTTCGCGACTGGTGCTGACTGCTGATGGAGCGAGCTTCAAAGCTCGGCGAACGGACGATGAGCAGGACTCCGAGTTCTTGGCGTCGTCCGACAACTGGTTTCGCCCGGTAATGATTCGCACTGGCCCCGACGGCGCGTTGTGGATCGCCGACATGTACCGAGCGGTCATCGAGCACCCGCGCTGGATCCCGCCGGAGTGGCAACGCAAGCTCGACCTGCGAGCAGGCTCGGATCGCGGACGGATCTATCGAATCTTGGAGTGCGGCGATTCATCGCCGCTTTGCCTTTCGGCGAAGCCGTCTTTGTCTTCGTCTGACAGCGAGAAGACGCAAAAAGACTCCGATGATGCCGCGGACAAGGAAGCCAAGAAAAAGATTGGCTCCGCCAATAAGGAAAGCGGTGATGAATCGCCGCACTCCAAGATGCTCGCAAAGCTCGCGTCTTCGAATGGATGGTGGCGAGATACCGCTCAACGCAAGCTCGTTGAGAGCGGCGATGTATCATTGATTGCACCGCTGAGCGAACTCGCGAAGTCACATGCTGAGCCGCTCGCGAGACTGCATGCGCTGTGCGCGATCGACGGTCTTTGTAGGGGAGTTGCTCCGCAACTCCCCTCCGAGTTGCGGAGCAACTCGGCCACAATGAAGGCTGTCGTCATCGCTGCGACCAATGACAAAGCCGCGATCGTGCGTCGGCATGCGATCCGGTTGAGCGAGAAGTTTCTCGACGACAGCGACGTACGTGCGGCACTCAAGCAACGAGTGAACGACGAACCGCAAGTCGTCATGCAGTTGGCCTATAGCCTCGGAGAAGCGGCCCGATTCGATGCCGCATTGCCACTCAAGAGCCCCTCACCCCCGGCCCCTCTCCCCGGAGTACCGGGGCGAGGGGAGAAGGCAGAGAGTGGCTCGCCGGTGAGTGGGCTGCTTGCCGACATCGCCGTGCAGCACGCGAACGACTCGCTGATCTCGACGGCGGTCTTGAGTTCCCTCAACGCCGACAACGTCGCTGCCGTTGAAGGACACATCGCGAGCCTCATCGTGCAGCAGGGCAAAGCGCCAAAGGCTGAGTTGTTTGCTCTGCTCGGTCGCGTCTCGGCGCAGTCGGTCGCACTGAGCAACGGCAAGTTGTCGGCGCAGGCTCTGCAACAACTCTTACCTCAAGACGCTCAAGCTGCGGCGAGCGTCAGTCCGAGTTCTCTCTTCCCCGTGCTGAGGCAAGTGCTCGGCAACGCGAAGACGGAAGAGCTTGAGAAGGCGGCGTTCGTGCAACCCGGTTGGCGATTGGTCGCAGATCGAGCCCGACAAACGGCCGCGTCCTCAACCGCAGAGACGAAGGACCGCATCGCGTCGCTCGAACTGCTGTCGATCTCAAAGCAGTGGAATGATTCTGACATCGCTCTCTTCCGAGACCGCACTGCTCCGCGCGAGCCGATCGAAGTTCAGCAAGCGGCGATCAACGGACTCGTTGCTTCGGGTCGAGTCGATGCGGTCACGAGCTTGCTCGGTAATTGGAAGACATTCGGGCCTCAGACGAGAAACGCGGTGCTCGATGCGCTGCTCGGTCGAGAGCCGACGACGCACGCTCTGCTGGAGCAACTCGAACGCGGCACGCTGACGACATCGGACTTCGACGCTGCTCGGCGCGAGCGATTGCTGAGTCACAAGAACTCGGCGATCAAAGTTCGCGCGGCGAAGTTGCTCGCGGTCTCTGGCGTTGCGTCGTCGAGGCAAGCGGTCATCGACCAGTTCAAGAGCGTGCTGACGCTGAAGGGCGATGTTGCTCGGGGCCGAATGGTCTTCGAGAAGCGTTGCTCGGCCTGCCATAAGTTCGACGGCATCGGCAAGCAGCTCGGAGCGGACCTCGGCGCGGTGAAAGATAAATCGGCGACCGCGCTGCTGACGGCGATCCTCGATCCGAATCGAGCGGTTGAAGCGCGGTACTTCAGCTATGTCATCCAAAATACAGACGGCCGCTCGTTCTCGGGCATGCTGACGAGCGAGGCGGGGAACTCGGTAACGCTCGTCGGAGTCGACGGCAAAGAGACCGTCTTGCTGCGGAACGACATCGAGGAACTCGTCACCTCGCAGAAGTCGTTCATGCCCGAAGGCATCGAGAAAGACATGACGCCGACTGACCTCGCGGACGTCATCGCCTTCGTGCAAGGCCCGACTGGTATGACTCCGAGTGAGCGGCAAGGCGCTAGCCGCCGGTCCGAAACGGAACCCCGACCCGCAGCTAGCGCCGTGCGGCTCATTACCGCCGAGACCGACGGCTCACTGCATCTCGTTGCGAGTGCCGCCGAACTGCGCGGCCCGAAGATCGTCTTCGAGAAGCAGTTTCAGAATCTCGGCTACTGGCAGAGTGCCGATGACGTCGCCTCATGGACGATCGAAGTCACGAAGCCCGGCAAGTACGACCTCAGCATGACCTACGCGAGCGAAGCCACTGCTTCCGGCGACCGCTTCGAGGTCTCCATCGGCGAGCAGAAGATCGAAGGCACCGCCGCGAGCACGCGCGTTTGGGAGAACTATCGGTCAACTAAGCTCGGCACTGTTGATCTCACCGCAGGCAAGCATCGGGTTGTGATGCGACCACTCGGTAAGCCGAAGTTTGCACTGCTCGATCTGAAAGAACTAAGGCTGACTCCGTGAGTGCAGGCGGCTTGCCTGCTTGTTCAACCAACAAAGAGACTGCTTGCTGGATGGACAAGACCCAAGCAAGCCGCCTGCGCTACCAAGAACACGGCGAACCAGCAACGGCCCTGAGCAGCCTGCTCGAAACCCCATCCCTCCGGGCACGTTGAAAACGTGCCCCACGCAATTCAACTGGCTGTTAGCTCACGAATTCTTCTTCCTCGGCATGCGAACCGCTGCCGCCTCGGAGTTCGGCCCATTGCTCTGGTGTGTAGAGCACTTCGCGGGCTTGAGCGCCGTTGTAGTCGCCGACGATGCCGTCTTCGGCCATGAAGTCGACCAGTCGTGCCGCGCGGCCGTAGCCGATGCCTAAGGCACGTTGCAGCAACGAGACACTGCCTCGTCCTTCGCGCACCACAACGTCGATCGCTTGCTCGTAGAGTTCATCGCGGTCTTTGAAGTTGGTGCCACCCGCGCCGCCGGTTCCGGCGGTGCTCAAGCGAGCCAGCTCGGTGCTGTATTCCGGTTCGTACTCGGCGTAGTAGTCGATGACCGCATTGACCTCTTCGTCGCTCACATAAGTGCCTTGAGCCCTCGTCAGATTGCTCGTGCCCGGAGCGAGAAACAGCATGTCGCCGTTACCCAGCAACCGGTCGGCTCCGTTCTCGTCGAGCACGACGCGACTGTCTGTGCGACTGGCCACTTGAAATGAGATGCGCGCAGGCAGGTTCGATTTGATGAGTCCCGTGATCACATCAACCGTCGGCTTCTGAGTCGCCAGCACCAAATGAATGCCGACCGCTCGGGACTTCTGAGCCAAGCGGATGATGTGATTCTCGACGTCTTTGCCGGAGGTCATCATCAAGTCAGCCATCTCGTCCGCCACGATCACGATGTAAGGCATGTGTTGCGGAATCTGACCGGCTTCCTCGGACGCGAGATCAACGCCCATGCGTTCGAGTCGCACGGCATGATCCAACTTGTTGTAGCTATCGAGATGCCGGACCCCGACGCGCGACAAGAGGTCATAGCGCTCCTCCATCTTGTCGACGGCCCACGCCAGCACAGCTTCCGCTTTCTTCATATCGGTGATGACCGGGTGCATGAGATGCGGCACGCGCTTGTATGGACTGAGTTCGACCATCTTCGGATCGATCAATAGCAACTTGACTTGATCCGGCGTACGCGTGAGCAACATCGACAGAATCAACGTATTGAGGCAGACACTCTTGCCCGTACCGGTACGACCCGCGATCAAGAGGTGCGGCATCTTGCACATGTCGATCACCAAAGGCCGACCGCTCACGTCTTTGCCCAGGAAGATGGGAATGCGCTTGTCCTCAAGCTCTTTCGGCGACGCTTCGATCAGTTCGCGCAGCCGCACCATCACCTGCTTCTCGTTCGGCACTTCGACGCCAACGGTGTTTTTTCCGGGGATCGGAGCAACGACACGCACCGCTGGCACGCGCAACGCGATCGCCAAATCGTCCGCCAAAGCTGTGACCTTATTCAGCCGCAACCCGGCCTCGAGTTCGAGTTCGAACTGAGTGATCACCGGCCCGGTATCAATTTCGACCACGCGCACATTGAGCCCAAACTCTTGGAACGTCTTCTCCAGAGTCACAGCGGCCAAGCGCGCCTTCTTCGCCAAGAGTTCAAACGGAAACTCTGCCGGGTGCTCCAACAAGTCCAACGGTGGCAACGTGAAGGGCAGGTCGTCGGGACTCGCTTGGCTCGCGGCTTCGAGCTTCGCCATCACTTCGTCCGCTTGAGACTTCGCCGTCACAGGCGGGTTGACTCGAATCTCTTTGGAATCCACTGCGGCGACTGCCGGCGAAGGGTCGTCGCTCGCCAACGGGATGCTCTGGGGAATCGATACGGACTCGGACTTCTCGACCATCGGCACGGACTCGACGTCGGATTCGCTCTTCTTTTTTTTTGCAGTCGTCTGTCGTCGACCGAACGCCCCGCGACGGTCAATCGGTTCGACGTCCTGTTTCTTGCCAAACGCAATGCGATTGATGAGCAAGACTGGAAAGAAGGCCAGCTTGATCGTCCAGACGACGAAGGGCAGATCGGTCGCGAGCAAGAGCCCTGCCGAGAACACCGAACCCAACAAGACGAGCGTGCCGAGTCCGGCGAAATGCTGCTCGCACAGGATCGCGCCCCACGCACCGACGTAGCCGCCGCTCCCAACAATCTGTCCGCCGCGTAAACCAGGCGCGACCAAATGCAGTGCGACACAGAACACTCCAATGATGAGTGCCGCGCCACAGATTTTCTGCTTGGCCCGTTCGTCGGGGCCGCGCGTGATAAGTCGAGCGTCGTAGGCCACAAGTGCCGCGAGCACTGCCCAAGCTCCAAGCCCAAACGCGGATCTCAATCCAAACGCGAGCTTCGCACCGGTCTCGCCGCACCAGTTACTCGGCTCGGCCCGCATCGGAAACATCAACCGCGCCGGAGGATCGGCAGGATTGAAACTCAGCAGACTCAGCCCGATGAAAACCGTGGCGGCAAAGAGCACCAGCCCGGTCACATCAGTCCGAAGGCGTCGCAAGTCCCACATGATCAACATTGGGTTTGAGGACGAGGCAGGAAGTCGAGCGGCAATACTCAGCGACCAACGTCCGCGCTGAAATGTTCAACCAAAATCGACTCGCGCAAGACTCCAGACTCGCGCCTCTCAAACCTATCACGCACAGGCGAGCTTGGCAGAAAATGCCGACAAACGCGGCTCAGCCAATTGGGAGTTGAGTCCGATTGCAACGATTGGGCGAACTCGGCGGAGTGGCATCACGAGCCTTGCCGCAAGGACGCTGGGCCATATCGTCCCAGACCCTCAGGCTGAATGTTCCAAGAATCGAATCAGGAGACTCCCTCGTGCGCGAACTGAATTCATCGCTGTTGTTCAACGAGTCTGCAGCCATTGAGCGCGTAGCGCAACTCATGGCGATTCCCGGACGCAGCGGACAAGAAGCAGCCGTCGCTGACTTCATCATCAATGAACTCAAACAAGCTGGTGTCCCGGACTCAGCCATCAGCTTCGACAATGCTCATCGGAAAAGCCCTATTGGTGGCCAGTGTGGTAACTTAATCGTCAAACTGCCCGGCACAGTGCGCGGGCCTCGGCGGTTGCTCATGGCGCATATCGACACGGTGCCGCTGTGCGTGGGCTGTGAGCCGATGCGCGATGGCGACTTCTTCAAACCAAAGTCGGCATCGACAGCACTCGGCGGCGACGACCGTTCGGGAGCAAGTGTCATCCTCACGGCGTTGCTCGAACTGCTGCGGTCGCAGACTTCGCATCCGCCGCTCACGTTTCTGTGGGCCGTCCAAGAGGAGATCGGACTTGTCGGAGCGCGCTGCGTCAGTGTGCCGAAGCTCGGACAACCGAAGCTGGCTTTCAACTGGGACGGCGGCGCCGCGACGCTTGTCACAATCGGCGCAACCGGCGATTACGGCATCGACATCGAAGTCACGGGTATGGCTAGTCATGCGGGTTCGCATCCCGAAGCGGGAATCAACGCGATTGCGATGGCGTCTCTGGCTCTTGCGGATTTGCAGCGTAACGGTTGGCACGGCCTCATCGTGAAAGGCCGTAAGCGAGGTACCAGCAACGTTGGAGTCATCAACGGCGGCGATGCAACGAACGTGGTCACTCCGCTCGTCAAGATCCGCGCGGAAGCTCGCAGTCACGATCCTGTCTTCCGCAAACGGATCGTTGATGAAATACGCAAAGCCTTTGAACGCGCCGCTAAGGAGTTGAAGAACTCGGCGGGGCAACGCGGTTCAGTGACGTTTCGCGCCGAGCTGAAGTACGAAGCCTTCCGACTCTCTGAAGATGAACCGACCGTGCAAGCAGCGATCAACGCGGTGACCGCAAGCGGCCTGACTCCCGAACTGCGGATCTCGAATGGCGGGCTGGATGCGAATTGGATGACCGCGCACGGGATCCCGACCGTCACGCTCGGCTGTGGCCAATCAGGCATTCACACGCCCGAAGAACGCTTGCATGTACCGAGCTATTTGTCGGCCTGTGGAATCGCGCTGCGTTTGGCGAGCGGGGTTGAGATGCAATGACAAGAAGAACTCGAGAGCAACGACGTGGCTCTCCTCATCAATCCCACGGCTCGGTTGTGGTCCACCGATCGCTCAATTTCGTTTCAGTGTCACGAGCACTTCCTGCGACAGCACCCAGTCTTCGGGCGGAGTTTTGATTTCAGAACCATGATCTGGGACGTCCTCGATGCGTGGGACAAATGCCACCATCACTCGAAAAGGCGCGCCTTCGGGTGTGTTGGCGTTGCCGAAGCGGCCTTTGGCTTGAACATAGGTGCCTTGCTTGGGCATCGTGTCTTGCACGTACCACGGTGAGCCGGACTCGCGCGGGCGGACCAACATGATTGGAAAGCCCTTCGCCGTGACTTTGAAGAGAAACGGCTCGATGGGATGCACGGTCAACGCTCGAGGTCGCACGATGGTGATCTTGGAACGGCTTGCGTCATCCAGCTTGCTGTCGACAGTCACCGTCTTTTGGGTGACTGTCACGACATGAGCTTTAACCGTCGCAACTTGCTGATCAAATTCGGCCGCGATCCTACGGTCCTCCTCCGAGAGTTCGTCACTCGATGGCTCGGTCACAGGACCGAGTTCTTGAGCAAGGTCCGCTTGAGCCAACTCGTCTGCCGACGGCGGTTCCACGACGGTATCGGTGGTTTTTGAAGACAAGCCGACCTCCGCTAAGGCCGTACGCATCGACTCTGAAACCCGTGGTCCAACGGGATCTTCATGATCGGCATCGAGCGGTTCGTTAAAGGTCGTCGCTGGAACTGTCCGGCCCTGCCCCGCGAACCAATCGGCACGCCGACTTGCTATCGACTGTGCTGGTTCGAGAGTGACTGTGGAAGGAACAGAGGCGCTCTCGACAGGCGGTTGGGGAGTCAGCAATGGAGCAGTCAACACTGCGGCGGGGTTGGTAGCAATAGCGACCTGTGTTGCTGCTGCAGCGGCAGTCGATGTCAAGGTCGGTGGGTCGACCACTGTGTTCAACGGTCGGTCGCTGCGTTCTTTAATCAGAACCTTCGGCTGCTTCGCCGACTTGGTCGTCGCTTCAACCATCACGTAACCGATCGGAGCAATGAGCGCAACAACTCCCACCACGGCGCCGGTAATAATGTCTGCTTTCTTCCGCATTCGTCGTACCCTCAGGCCTCTCTGTCCGAGTCAATGTTGGCGCATGCTGTCGGCCAACGAGCAGGAGCCACGATACCCATCGCGGACGTAGTCCCATGAGACGCGGAGGGTATTCACCGCGAGATTGCTGGAAGTGAGGCCACCTGTGGCGATCAGCGAAAGCCAAACAGGCAGCTCGACGAATACGGTTGCGCAAAGTCTAAGGAACGTTCTACGCGGCCCGGCGGAGTGCATGACTCGCGACGCAACACGCACCATCCAGTGCCGCGCTCGCTTTGAGTCCGAGTCGATCCCACTCCGCTCCCGATCTGGTGACACGATCGAGCTTCAGTCCCACAGTCGTGAATTCCAGTGCGTGTTTCGATGCGAGCAAGCTAGCCGGGAATCGGTCGATGCAGCAGGTACCAGGAAACTGCGCGAGATGCTTGGCGAAGCACAAAGCATCGTGCTGAAACAGATGCGGGGCTGCGGCTGGCGTGCCTTCACAGACAAACAACAACGTGCCGCCGGGACGCAAGCAGCTCAGCAAACTGGCCGTCGTGAGGAACGCCGTACGCGAAAAAATGCTTCGTGTCCAAATGCTGAGCCCGCGTGCCAACACGACATCAAACGTTGTCGACGGCGAACCGAATTGTTCACGCGGCGCGCCACCGATGAAGAACTCGAGATCCGGAGCGTTCGCCCGCGCGAAATCAACATTGGCTTCGCTCTCATCAAGCCCGGTCGCGTCGAAGCCGAGAGACGCGAGGTATCGTACCAACGCTCCCCGACCGCAGCCCGCGTCGAGAATATGAGCTCCCAGCGGGATACGATTACGCTCAAAGACGTCGCGCAAAAATCGGCGCGGATAAGGCGGCTCAATCACCCCCGCCGGAACGTCATGTCGGTTCCGATCCACGAGAGCTTCCTTTGACAAACGCTGTGAGTGCAACGGCCATGCTCGAACGAGCAGCCCCGAGATGAGAGACGGGACAATACGAGTCGTTCAAAAATTGGGTCAATACGCACTGCACGCAAGAGAGCGCCACTCGAATCATTTCGGCTCGCCTTGGATGACATCGCTTCGTCGGCAAGTTCTCATGCACGTCAGCGCCGCTGCGTTCGGCTCAAAACGGAGGAGTCTTCTAATGTTGCGATTTGTGAAATCACTCGCGGTCGTCGCTTTGATGACGAGCGGGCTGTTGACGATGGCGGCGGAACCACCATTGCCGATCAAGATCGAATTCAACCGCGATGTCCGACCGATCCTGTCGGACAATTGCTTCTATTGTCACGGCCCTGATGCCAGTCATCGCCAAGGCGACTTACGACTGGACGACCGCGACGCGGCCGTTGCATCTCAGGCAATCGTTCCCGGGAAGGACGCTCAGAGCGAACTCATCCGACGCATCGTGTCTGCAGATCCAGATGAGCAAATGCCGCCTCCGGATTCGAACAAAAAGCTGACTGCGCGGCAGCAGGAGATCCTGCGACGATGGGTTGCGCAAGGAGCGATTTATCAACGGCATTGGGCCTATGAGCCGCCCGTCAAAGCTCCCATTCCCTCTGGGCAGAACGCCGTAGATGTGCTCGTGCAGAAGCGACTGGACGAGGTGGCCTTGAAGCCGTCACCAACAGCCGATCGGCGGACGCTCATTCGCCGACTGTCCGCAGACTTGCTGGGACTGCCTCCGAGCGCTGCCGACGTTGAACAGTTCGTGAAGGACAGCGCGACGAGTGCCACGCAGGACAGCGGGAATGCCTCTGTCGCAAGTCCCGACCCCGCGTATGCCGCGCTCGTCGAGCGGTTGCTCCAGAGTCCACACTTCGGCGAGCGCATGGCGATTGGTTGGTTGGATGTGGTGAGGTTCGCGGACACGATCGGCTATCACAGCGACGTGCCACGCAATGTGTGGCCATATCGTGACTGGGTCATCCGCAGCTTCAACGCTAACAAGCGTTTTGATCGCTTTACGATCGAGCAACTCGCGGGCGATCTCTTGCCAGATGCGTCGACGGAAACGCGCGTCGGTTCGGCGTTCAATCGCTTGCTGCTCAGCACCGAAGAAGGCGGCGCTCAGCCCAAAGATTATGAAGCCCGCATGCTGACCGATCGTGTGCGAGCGATTGGAGCGGCATGGCTGGGACAAACGACCGGCTGTGCGCAGTGTCACGATCACAAGTTTGACCCGTTTACAACGCGCGACTTCTACGCGCTCGGTGCGTTCTTCGGCGACATTCAAGAGGCCGTGATCGGCACTCGCGAGCCGGGCATGCCCGTGGCGTTGGGAGCCGACGCGGAACAACTCGCGCGGCTCGACGCAGTCCTCGCGCAAGCCAAGACCAACGACGAAAAGGCGGCTGCAGCCAAAGATCGCAAAGCCTTCACGGACGGTTTGCCCAAATGTCTCGTCAGCAGCGTCAGTGCCAAGCCGCGTACGGTCAGAATCTTGCCACGCGGAAATTGGCAAGACGAAAGCGGCGAGATCATGCAGCCCGCGTTGCCGCATTACCTGCCACAGCCCAAGACCGCCGGTCGCCCGCTCAATCGACTCGATCTCGGACAATGGCTTGTGTCGCGCGACAACCCGTTGACCGCGCGCACGGTGATGAATCGGTTGTGGAAACAGTTCTTCGGCACAGGCTTGAGCAAAGTGCTCGATGACCTCGGTGCTCAAGGTGAGCCGCCACAAAATGGCCCGTTGCTCGATTGGCTGGCCTGCGAGTTCATGGACAGCGGCTGGGACATGCAACACATGATTCGCGTCATTGTGACGAGCCGCACTTACAAGCAGTCGTCGGTCATGACCCCAGCGCTACTCGCCGCCGATCCCTTCAACCGCGAGCACGCTCGGCAGAGCGCATTTCGACTCGATGCCGAACTGGTACGCGATGCGGCGTTGCAAATATCGGGATTACTCGTCGCGCAGATCGGCGGTCCCAGCGTCAAGCCGTATCAACCGGCTGGCTATTGGGACAATCTTAATTTGTCGACACGGCAATACATTTACGAGGGTGGTGATGCGCAATACCGGCGCGGACTCTATATCTGGTGGCAACGCAGTTTCCTGCACCCGAGCTTGCTCGCCTTCGACGCGCCGAGCCGCGAAGAGTGCTGTGCCGAACGCAGTCGCTCCAACATCCCGCAGCAAGCTCTGGTGCTGCTCAATGATCCGACTTATCTCGAAGCCTCACGCGCCTTCGCAGCGCGAATATTGATCGAAGGCAGCGCGTCCACCGACGACCGCATTGACTTCGCTTGGCGTCACGCGTTGCAACGGCATCCTCGCACGGATGAACTCAAAGTGGCTCGCAACCTGATTGAGCAGCATTTCGCCGCCTATCGGAAGAACCCCGAAGCCGCGAGCAAACTCTTACAAGTTGGCCTGAAGCCTGTTTCCGACAAGCTCGACCATACCGAACTCGCCGCCTGGACCCATCTCGCGCGGGTCCTGCTCAATCTGCATGAGACAATTACGCGATCGTGACGAAGCCTCATTCCTTGTCCTCTTCGGACTCTCTCGAATCACCCCTTCGCCAATTCATCGAGGAATCCAGCATGTCCCTCGTAAGCCCTCCTTCTCCCCGTCTCTCTTGTCCGCTCGAACGCCTTCCTCGTCGCAGCTTCTTGCAAGCCAGCACTGGCCTCGGTGTCGTCGCGGCGGCTTCGCTGCTTGATCCGATGTTGTTGCATGCGGTCCCCCAACCAGGCATCCTCGGAAAATTACCGTTGCCTCAGCGAGCCAAGCGCGTGATCTGGCTCACGATGGCCGGAGGTCCGTCGCAGTTCGAACTCTACGACTACCGTCCTAAGCTCGCAGAGATGGACGGCAAGCCGATGCCCGAAAGTCTGACGCGCGGACAACAGTTGGCTCAGCTTCAAGGTCAGAAGTTGGTCTGTCTCGGACCACAGGCAAAGTTTCAGAAGTACGGACAGAACGGCACCGAGTTGAGCACTCTACTGCCCCACATCGGTTCGGTGATTGACGACATCTGCCTGGTACGGTCAATGACAACCGATGCCATCAACCACGACCCGGCCCACATGTTTATGAATACCGGTTCGCAAATTGCCGGGCGGCCGAGCATGGGTTCTTGGATGACCTATGGACTTGGCTGTGAAGCCGACGACTTGCCAGGCTTCATCGTGATGGTCTCGACGGGCAAAGGCCGTTCGCCACAACCCATCGCCGCACGGCAATGGAGCAGCGGGTTTTTGCCGTCGAAGTTTCAAGGCGTGCAAATGCGAAGTCAGGGCGAAGCTGTGCATTACCTCGCGAACCCGCCAGGCGTCTCGCGTGAGCAGCAAGGCACGGACATCGCCGCCATCAACGCGCTCAATCAGCAGCAGGACGGCGTGACCCACGATCCTGAAATCGCGACGCGGATCGCTCAGTACGAAATGGCATTCCGCATGCAAGCCAGCGTGCCTGAGTTGATGGATCTCTCGCAGGAAGACCCGAAGACAATCGCTCGATATGGCTGCCAGCCGGGCGATGGCACATTCGCAAGCAACTGCTTGCTGGCTCGACGACTGGCCGAACGCGGCGTGCGATTCATCCAGCTGTATCACCGTGATTGGGACCATCACAGTTTGTTGCGCGAAGAGTTGCCATTAAGAGCCCGCGAGGTCGATCAAGCCAGCGCGGCACTGATCATGGATCTCAAACAGCGCGGGTTGTTCGAGGACACGCTCATCGTGTGGTCGGGCGAGTTCGGTCGCACGCCGATGTCGCAGAGCAACAAAGGCCCCGTCGGTCGTGATCATCACAACAAAGCCATGTCAATGTGGCTCGCAGGAGCGGGCATTCGTCGTGGGATGGTGTATGGCTCGACCGACGACCTCGGTTACGCGGCGACGGAGGATCTCTGCACTGTCCATGACCTCCATGCGACCATGCTGCATCAACTTGGCATTCGACATGACACGTTTACCTTCAAGTTTCAGGGGCTCGACGCGCGACTGACCGGCGTCGAAGGAGCGAACGTGCTCACCAAGATTTTGAGGTAGTCGAGGAGCCAACATGCCAACGCGTCCTGTCGAGATCATCGGTCATCGCGGAGCCTCGGTGGCCGCTCCAGAGAACACGCTCGCCGCCATCAATCTCGCTTGGAAGTGGGGAGCGGATGCCGTCGAGATCGACGTGCATCTGACGCGCGATCGACAAGTTGTCGCGATTCATGATGACTCGCTCGTGAGAACGTCGCAGGCCGAGGTGTTTATCAAAGATCTGACGCTCAATGAGTTGCGGGCCTATGACGTTGGCACTTGGAAGTTTCCGCAGTTCAAGGGCGAGCGAGTGCCCACGCTCTGTGATGTCATCGCGACCATCCCGCCAGGCAAGCGGTTGTATGTCGAACTCAAATGTGGCCCCGAAGTGCTGGAACCGCTGAGCGATGTCTTAGTGAGCGTTCGCGAGCGGCCCGAGTCGGTGGTGCTCATCGGCTTCGATCCCAAACTGATGCCCGCCGCCAAGCAACGCTGCTCAGCACATCGCGTCTTCCAGGTCGTCGAGCAAACTCAGCAGTCGACGGGGTCGTGGACGCCGACCATCGCCGAAATCATCACGCATTGTGTGCAACATGGACTCGATGGTGCGGATCTCTCCAACACGTTGGCGGTCGATCGTGCAGCAGTCGACCAACTGAAAGCCGCCGGATTGAGTGTCTGCATCTGGACTGTCAACTCGCTGACCGACGCCCGCCGTTTAGCGTCCGCCGGAGTCGATAGCCTCACGACGGATGACCCGCGATTGCTGCTGGCAGAGTTCGGGAACTAACGAGCTCGCGCTTTTCTGGCCTACCGCACGCCGTTCAGCGGCAAGTGACCCCAAAGCGTTTCATCGCCACGAAGCACATAGAACTTCAACGGAGCGAATGAGCGGAGTTGAGGGTGCTCGACGACGTAACTCAGGTTCTCGTAGCTGACTGTCTCCCAGATATGGAGACCGACGAGCACATCGCCTTTCTGAATACCATTCAGCGATGCGGCACTGTCGGAACGCACCGAAGTCACTCGCATGCCACCTCGGTACTTTGGCCCCACCATGGACTTCTCATGCTCGCTCAACGGAGTCAGCTTAACTCCAAACAACCGCCAGCATTTTTCCGAAGCGTCCTCGGACTTGGCGAGAGTGGATGCAGGTGAGTGGCCGCTGCTTTGAGCACGCACGACGGTCGTCGTCGCAGTGATGGGCTTTTGGTTCAAAGCCGCGAGCGTGAGCGACAGTTTTTCAACGCGATCGCTACGACGTACAGCAACTTCAACCGTTTCACCAGCAGGCCGACCGAGCAAAGCACGTTCAAAATCTGCGGCGTCGACAGTGGGGGTCTCGCCCACCTTCACCACCACGTCACCTGACTTCAAACCAGCTCGAGCGGCTGGGCTATCAGCGATGGTGTTATCAACCACGAGCCGACGGTCGATGCCGTGCTTCACATCATTCGAGACCAGACCATGCCAGGTGTTGCTGAGCTTCTCGGTATTCATCAGCTGCGCGATGATAAGCCGCGCATCGTCAATCGGAATGGCGAAGCCAATCCGCTGAGCACCTGCGCGAATCGCCACGTTGATGCCGATCAACTCGCCATCCAAGTTCACCAGCGGACCACCACTATTACCAGGATTGATGCTCGCGTCGGTCTGGATGAGATTGCGATAGGACTGCTTCTCATTCACTTCAACGTCACGAGACAATGCACTGATCAAGCCACCGGTCATGGTGTGCTCGTAGCCATACGCGTTGCCCACGGCGATAACAGTCTCGCCCAGCATCAAGTCCGAGGACGTCCCCAACGGCATGACCGTGAGTGGTCGCGAAGCGTTGATCTTAATCACCGCAAGATCGTGCTTGCGGTCGAACGAGACGACATGAGCGGTGTAAGCCGACCCGTCTTTGGTCGTCACCCGCAACGTGTCGACCCCATCCACAACGTGATGGTTAGTTACGATGTAGCCACGCTCGTCGAAGACAATTCCGGTGCCCATCCCATTGACTTTTTGGCTACGGTCAACTGAGAAGAGTGAACCACCTTCTTCGGCGCGTTTCTCGCTGTGGATATTGACCACGGACGCTTCCACGCGCTGGATCGCTTTGACCAACGGCGTTTCGCGCACGGACGAGGCCTGTGACTGTCCCGCTGCAACAGCAAGAGCAGCGGCGCACAACGTAAGTCTGAGAAGTCGCTTCATCATGGGGCGTGTCGTGGGCTGGCGGTCATTGGGGCCGTCGCGGACAGTCCGTTCCAACGAAAAGTGGGAGACGCAATCCCTGCGAACTCCGCGAGTCCCAGAATCGGCCAGCTTTCAACAGCTCCTTGAAGACGTGGTGCATGACACGCACAACCGGCATAAGTGGTTTGGAGCGCTTCGCCCGTCAAACTTTGCCGGTTAGGTAAATTGGTTCCGCAAGATTCACCGTACGGTCTTGAAGCAGCCTCAAGGCCCGCTCAAAGCGAGTCCTGCAATGGGCGCGGTCTGCGAGCGGACTGCTTGTTTGACCGGAGGTAGCCGTCACAATCGCACCGCTGATCCTGAGGTGGCTTAAAGTCGATCACTCAGCAGAAACGAACTAAAGGTCGGCCCTCTGCCGACACAATCGCTCGAACCGGAAAAGGTTACCTCGATGACGAAACGGGAACAGCTTGAGCAGATGCTCGCAGCGAACCCCAATGACGCATTTTTGAAATATGCGCTCGCAATGACCTATGCCAGCGAAGGTCAAACTGCCGAGGCGGCGCGGCGCTTGGCAACGTACAACGTCGAGCATCCCAACGACGTGCCCGGTTACTTTCAACGCGGCAAGCTGCTCGCCAAGTTGGGCGAAGAAGATGACGCACGCGAAGTCCTACAGACGGGCATCGCCGTCGCGCGACGAGTCGGAGACTCGCATGCCGAAGCCGAGATGACGGCGTTCCTCGACATGCTGTGAGCAGCGGGTCTCCTATGACGACATCGTCTTCCCACATCGAGCTGCGTGGCGTTCGCGTCCATAATTTACGAAACATCGACGTCGATCTGCCGCTCGGCCGAATCACGGTCATTACCGGCGTCAGCGGTTCCGGAAAGAGCAGCCTCGCTTTCGACACGCTCTATGCCGAAGGACACCGCCGCTACATCGAGAGTTTTTCAGCCTATGCGCGACGCTTTCTGGATCGGCTTGATAAACCGGATTCAGACCGCATCGACAACTTGCCGCCGGCGATCGCGCTGCGACAAAACGAAGCCCGCCGCCGTCGTCGCGATTCGATCGCGGCGGTCACCGAGATCGACGGCTACTTGCGACTGCTCTTCACGCGTTTAGGCCGCATTGTCTGTCCCGGCTGCGGGCAGCTTGTGACACGTTCCTCAGCGGCTGATGTCATCGCTTTCTTGAGCGCTTCCCACCGCACTGGTCGCGTGCTGATTGGCTTTCCGGTCGCCGTGACAACAACTCCGGAGATGCTCGCCTCCTGGCAACGACTCGGGCTGAGTCGCGTGCTCGTCGGTAACGGCGACCGGTCGACCGATTCGTGGAGCACGATTTCATCGGGCTCGGCTAAAGACGAAGGCGAGCACATTGAAAACGTGCTCCGCGAAGTACGAACGCCAACTGCAACCTTCAGCACGCTCGCCGAAATCTCGGCGGTCGATGTTGTTTCCGGTCGAGTCATCGTCATCGTGGATCGACTCGCACTCGAGAAGACATCGCCCGAACGACTCACGGAGAGCGCGGAGTCCGCCTTGCGCGAAGGGCAAGGGCGCTGCGTGGTGTTGGTCGAGACTCCGTACTCAGAGCCGTCTACGAATGTGGTCGCGACAATGACCGCGCGGAGCTTGCTGATCGACGAGCGGATGTTTTCGCGGCACGACTTTTCGACAGCGTTGAGTTGCATGTCATGCCATCGCGAGTTCATCGAACCCGAGCCCTCGTTGTTCAACCCGCGTAGTCCGCTCGGAGCATGCCCGCACTGTCACGGCAACGGACGCATGATCGACGCGCCGCTCGAAAGGCTCGTGCCCGATCCGAAGAAGTCGCTCGAACACGATGCGTTCGCGTTGTTGGCAGATCCGCGTTGGCGACACGAACGGCGGCGGCTCATCGACTACGCCGAGCGCTCGAAGATCTCGCTCAAGAAGTCGTTCGCGAAGCTGACTGAGTCCGAGCAGCAACGCTTGCTCGATGGCGACTCCGGCACGGACTTCGACGGAGTACGCGGCTTTCTCAAACGACTGCGACGCCGCGAGCAGATGCCATCAGTGAGCCGCTTTCTCGCGCTGTGGTGCCACATCAGAGCGTGCTTGTCGTGCGCCGGCATCGGTCTGCGTGAAGAAGCCCGCGCCGTACAGCTCACTTCACAATTATCGGCGTCTCTTGCTCCTCTCACCCCTTGGGGAAAACGGGGCGGGGGTGAGGAACCACAACAACTCGAGCCTCACACGTCGTTGAGTCACCGAAACTCCAATCAGGTCGCTCTCACCGATCTCCTCACAGCACCGATCGTCGCCACTTGTGATTGGTTGCGTCAGTGGTCCACGCAACTGCCGAATGAACAACAATCCGTCGCGCGGCACGTCCTTCCCGAGTTGCTCGCGCGACTTGAGCAACTCGTCGATTGTGGGCTCGGATATCTGAGCCTGAACCGGTCGCTCGACTCGCTCTCGCATGGTGAAGCACAACGCGTTGCTCTTGCGAGCGTGCTGGCTTCGCGGTTGGTCAACACGTTGTTTGTGCTCGACGAGCCATCTGCCGGCTTACATCCGCGCGACTTTGCCGCCGTAATTCGAGGAATCGAACGACTTCAGCAAGCCGGCAATACCGTTGTCGTGATCGAGCACGAACCCGAGTTCGTCGCCCTGGCCGACCTGCATCTGACCATCGGACCAGGCGCTGGATCAAACGGCGGACAAGTGATGCAGGCGGTGCACCATCCCTCTCTGCTCACTCCGTTAGGAGACGAGGCGAGACGAGCAAGTTGTCCGCGCCGCATCACGGAATCAACGCGATGGCTCGAACTTCGTAATGTGCGGCATCGCAATCTCAACGGCGTCGATGTGAAGCTGCCGCTCGGCAGCTTGTGCGTCATCACCGGAGTCAGCGGCGCGGGGAAATCGTCGCTGCTCGAAGGCGTCTTATGGCCTGCACTATGTCGCACGCTCAGGCTGCCTTGCCCAGCAACGTCGGTCGGTCAGTACGAAACACTGCTCGGCGCTCAGTCGCTCGATGGAGTGCTGCTCGTTGACGACGAAGCGCTCGTGGGCGGCAAGCGTTCGAATCCCGCCACTTGGCTGAAGGCGTTTGACGAAGTCCGCAAACTCTTCGCGGACACTAACGAAGCAAAGAATCGAGCACTGACTCCTGCTTACTTCAGCTTCAACAACGAGCAAGGCGGACGCTGCCCAAAGTGCGAAGGCACGGGCTCAGTTGAGATCGACATGCAGTTCATGGCCGACGTCGCGATGCCTTGCCCTGAATGCCATGGCCGCCGTTTTACGCGCGAAGCACTCGAAGTCACTTGGCGCAATCTTTCGATCGCCGATGTCCTCGCGCTGACGGCGAGCGACGCATTCGTCTTCTTCAAAGGTCAACGCCGCTTGCAGCGACGACTCAAAAGTTTGAAAGACGTCGGCCTCGGCTATCTCACGCTCGGTCAGCCGCTCAACACACTGTCCGGCGGAGAAGCTCAACGCTTGAAGCTGGCAGCCACACTCGCGCGGAGTCAGCGGAGTACTTTGGTGCTGATGAACGAACCCACAACGGGCCTACACCCACTGGATATTGAGCACTTGATAAAGTGCTTCAACGACCTCTTGGAAGTCGGTCAATCACTCATCGTGATCGAGAACGATGCGCAGATCCTTGCCGCAGCTGACCACGTCCTCGAACTCGGTCCCGGCGCCGGTCCAAACGGCGGACGGGTTGTGAGCGCAACAACGAATCAGAAGACTGACCAGATAAAATGAGTCCGAGACGCCCAACTATAACTTGGACACAAACTTTTCCGGCTTCGAGTCGTCCCACCTTCATTCGCACTTCAGGAGCAACATCGTGCGCAGAATGTTCTCGGTCTTAGCAGCGGGAGTCATGGGTGTTTGTGGAGCGTCGATGTGTTGGGCTCAGGAGGGACCGAAGGCGGTGGACTTTGCATCGCTCTTTAATGGTAAAGACTTCGCAGGTTGGTATGGGGTGCCGCATTATGACCCCCGCAAGCTCGCGGCGATGTCCGATGAGGATCGCAAGAAGCAGATCGACTCATGGATGAAGGACACGCTCGCGCATTGGACGGTCGAGAATGGCGAGATCGTGAATGACGGCAAGGGGCCGTATCTCACGACGGAGAAGGAGTTCGCCGATTTCGAATTGCGGCTCGACTACAAGACCGTCGCGCAGGCGGATAGCGGCATCTATCTGCGCTGGAATCCGCAGGTGCAGATTTGGGATTGGACCAAAGAAGGCGGCAAGTGGAATCGCGGGGCCGATAAGGGCTCGGGCGGGCTGTTTAACAATGCGAAGCGGGCTCCGGGACAAGAGCCGCTTGTGCTCGCCGATAAGCCGTTCGGGGAATGGAACGCGTTCCGCATCATTCAAGTCGGAGCACGCACGAGCGTGTGGCTCAATGAGAAGCTCGTCGTCGATCGCGCGGTGATGGAGAACTTTTGGGACCGCTCGAAACCGCATGTCGTCAAAGGGCCGTTCCAGTTGCAGACGCATGGCGGTGAGATCCGCTGGCGCAATTTGGTGATTCGCGAGATCGGGGCGGCGGAAGCGAATCAATGGCTGAGTAGCCACGGTCGCCAGACCGTGGGGAATTTGAACGGTCGCGCCGCGAGCACCCACGCTCTGGCGAGCGTGGCTACGGATCAATTCACTTCACTCTTCAACGGCAAGGACCTTTCGAACTGGCAGGGCGATGTCGATAGCTACGACGTCACCGACGGCGTGATCGTCAACAAGCAGGGCAAAGGCGGGAACCTCTTTACGAAGGACGAGTATCAAGACTTCGTCGTGCGACTGGAGTTCAAATTACCTCCGGCGGGCAACAACGGGCTCGCGATTCGGTATCCCGGCAAAGGTCAGCCGCATGTCGCGGGGATGTGCGAAATCCAAATCTTGGATAACGAGCATGAGAAATATGAAAAACTCGATGCGCGGCAATATCACGGTTCGGTGTATGGCATGATCGCCGCTCAGCGCGGGTTCTTGCGTCCGACCGGCGAGTGGAACTTTCAAGAGGTCACCGTACAGGGCTCGAAGGTGAAGGTCGAGCTGAATGGGTTTGTGATTCTCGACGGTGATGTCGCGAAAGTTACCGACTTCAAAGACGACCCGAAGGCGTATGTCGGCAAGGATCGGACGAGCGGCTTCTTCGGCTTCGCGGGGCACGGCGATCCGGTCGCGTTTCGCAATGTCTCGATCAAGCGGCTTGAGACGGGTGCTGAGACGAAGAGTTCTGCATGGCCGCAGTTCCGAGGCCGCAATGCGTCGGGGCTCGCTGCGACGGCTCATGCTCTGCCGACGAAGATCGGTCCCGACACCAACAACATCGTTTGGAAAACCGAGCTGCCGCCGGGTCATTCGTCGCCGGTCGTGTTCGGCGATCGCATCTATGTGACGGGCATTCGTGATGAGAAGAAGCTCGTGACGATCGGGCTCGATCGCGCGACCGGAAAGGTCTTGTGGGAGAAGGAGGCTCCGTACGAGAAGTTAGAAAAAATACATGGCGTCGGCAGTCATGCTCAGTCGAGCCCCGTGACTGATGGCGAAGTCGTCGTCAGTTTCTTCGGTTCGTCGGGGCTGCATGCCTATGACAAAGACGGCAACGCTCTGTGGTCGAAACGCATGGGTCCGTTCAACAACGACTTTGGAGCGGGCTCGTCGCCGATCATCGTCGGTGAGCGAGTTATCCTCGGGCAGGATCACGATACGGACTCGTTCCTCGTGGCTTTTGATAAGAAGACCGGCAGTCAGATTTGGAAGACGGATCGCTCTGAGTTCCCGCGCAACTATTGCTCGCCGATCGTGTGGGACGTGAATGGCAAGCAGCAGATTGTCGTCGCCGCGACGCTGCGAGTGGTCGGCTACGACTACGACACCGGCAAAGAAATCTGGACCGCGCGCGGCATCGCGCGGGCCGTGCAGATGACTCCGGTCGTCGGTGCGGATGGCAAGCTCTACGTCGGTAGTTGGGCAGCGGGTGGAGATGTCGGCGAACCGATCATGCTTCCCGAATGGAAGGATGCGATCGCGTTTGATGCGAACAAGAACTCGGTGCTGGAAGAGACCGAGACGAAGGGCAATCTCGGTCCGGTGCATCAGCGTTTCAGTCAGATCGACCGCGACAAGACGAGCACGATCACCGAGAAGGAGTACCTCTACTTCCAGATGCTGTTTAAGACGGGCAAGAACTCTGTCATCGCGATTACACCCGGCGGCACGGGCGACATCAGCGCGAGTCACGTCGCCTGGGAGCACCGCAAGTTCTTGCCGTTCTGCTCAAGCCCGCTGTACGTCGAGGGCTACCTCTTCACGATCAAAGACGGCGGCATCTGCACGTCGCTGGATGCGAAGACCGGAGCGATGCTGAAAACGGGCCGTCTCCCCGGCAACGGCGAGTACTACGCATCCCCGGTCGGCGGCGACAACAAAGTCTACGCCATCGACGACACCGGCAAACTGAGCGTGCTCTCGTCGTATGCGGAATGGACCGTCCTGCACGAAGCCGACTTCAAAGAAGAAGCTCACGCCACGCCCGCGCTGGTCGATGGCAAGATCTACTTGCGAACGAAGGGCATGCTGTATTGCTTCGGAGAACAATGATTCTTCAACTCAAGGTTCCCGTTCGACTCGCGAAGACTTCGGCCATCATGCTAAGTCGATGCGAGAAATCCGCCGCAAGCAGTAAAACAATTTCGAATCATAAAGTCCTGAGACTTTTAGTTCGAAATGTCACAACCTGTACCGCGACGACGAAAGCCACCACTCGGTCCAATACGCCAAGATTCAAAGTGGGTTGGCATCATCGACAACTGAATCGGACCCCGGACACTTCTCGCGCGAGCTTAAATAAAACAAAAAACTCCCCGCCAGTGACCTGACGGGGAGTTTCTGTATGACCTGGTTGAAGACCCCACAATTCAGCAACGTGAACTTTGACTGGTGCCAGTCATCGACTGGCGGCTTCCTTAGAA
>Ga0172376_10001644_pt1 | contig 28308 bp, 17 predicted proteins | sample Lak35m_FD_121114 | JGI IMG/M metagenome (GOLD analysis project Ga0172376, IMG submission 121114) | Freshwater microbial communities from Kabuno Bay, South-Kivu, Congo - kab_092012_35m | ecosystem: Environmental > Aquatic > Freshwater > Lake | place: Democratic Republic of the Congo: South-Kivu...
CAGCGAAGCGGACAACGTGCAGATAGTGCAGACGGTGGCTGAGGAGGGCGAGGGTTTTGTGCGGTATCGTGCGACCGAGGAGGGTCGGGAGCTGCTGGACTGTATGTACAAGGGCTGGAAGCGAATTTTCATGGACTGACTGGACGGGCGGATGATTACAGCGACGGGTGGCAGAAGTTTGGCGGTCGTTTGTGTTGTGTTGTGGATGTGTGAGTGTTTGTGGCCGGGTCAGTCGGCGGTGGTTTGTGGTCAGGACGCTGTTCCGGCCGCGGGTGGGTTGCTTTCCATCACGGTGCCTCCTGCTGAGCTAAACATCCCTGATTACTACAGTCAGTATGTCTCAGCGGGTGGGTACCCGATTGTGGCTTCAGCGCGAGTGAATCCATATGCCTTGCGAGAGGCGGCAGCGATTGTGGATTTGCTTTTGTCGCGTCGTCCGGACGTTCGTGAGGCGATGATTCGCGGCGGTTCGCGTCTTTGCATTATTGCTCACAGCGAGTACACGACGGATCTGCCTGAGTGGAGGTGGATGGGCAATTCGGCTCAGGACGGTCGTCAGGCGAAGGGTGTGACGGCGCGGGATTTCTGGGATGCCAGAGCGCGTGGGATGGGTGGTTCTGCGACGGACCCGTTATGTTCGTGTGGCGAGGAGAATCTGCTGGGTTACGAGGGAGATCCGTATCGAGCGGAGTGTATTTTGATTCACGAGTTTGCTCACAACATTCACCTGCGCGGGATGAACGTGGTGGATCCGGCATTTGACGAGCGGGTGAAGTCAGCGTATCAGCAGGCGATGTCTGCGGGGTTATGGAAGGGCAAGTATGCGTCGGTGAATCATCACGAGTATTTTGCTGAGGGAGTGCAGTCGTGGTTTGACAACAATCGCGAGGACGACCATGACCACAACCACGTGAATACTCGTGAGGAGCTGCAGTCTTATGATCCGCAGCTGGCGGAGTTATGTCGTGAGGTGTTTCGTGACACTGAGCTGCGTTACACGAGGCCTGAAACGAGGCTGCGGGATCATTTGCAGGGTTATGATCCGGCGCAGGCGCCGAAGTTTGAGTGGCCTGAGCGACTGTCTGAGGCGAAGCGGGCGATTCGGCAGGCGGCCGAGTCGCGAGGCCGCTGACGGTCAGATGATGCCCAGTTCCTTTCCGACGCGTGTGAAGGCGTCTACGGCGTGTTCCAGCTGTGATCTGGAGTGAGCGGCCGACATTTGCGTGCGGATGCGTGCTTCGCCTTTTGGTACGACGGGGAAGGAGAAGCCGATGACGTAGATACCGAGAGCGAGGAGTGCATTGGCCATGCGTGTGGCGAGTGCAGCGTCGCCGATCATGACGGGTGCGATGGGGTGTTCGCCGGGGAGGATACGAAATCCTGCGGCGGTCATGGCAGAGCGGAAGTAAGTGGTGTTTTCGCGGAGCTGTGTGCGCAGCTGATCGGATTCGCTGATGAGTTCAAGAGCTTTGAGAGAGGCGGCGGCGATGGGTGGTGCGAGTGTATTTGAGAACAGGTAGGGTCGGGAGCGCTGTCGCAGCAGGTCGATGAGTGGTTTGCGACCGCTGGTGTAGCCGCCGGAGGCACCGCCGAGTGCTTTTCCGAGGGTACCGGTGATGATGTCGATCCGGCTGGCCACATTGAAGTGTTCGGGGGTACCTTTTCCGGAGCTTCCGACGAAGCCGACGGCGTGTGAGTCATCGACCATGACGGAGGCGTTCCAGCGATCGGCCAGTTCGCAGATATCGGGCAATTTGGCGAGGTATCCATCCATGGAGAAGACGCCGTCTGTGGCGATGAGTCGATTGCGGCAGTTTTGAGTTTCTTTGAGCTGTTGTTCGAGGTCGGCCATATCGTTATTGCGGTAGCGATAGCGCTGGGCTTTGCAGAGTCTGATGCCATCGATGATGCTGGCGTGATTCAGCTGATCTGAGATGATGGCGTCCTGTTCAGTGAGCAGTGTTTCGAAGAGTCCGCCGTTGGCATCGAAGCAGGAGCTGTAGAGGATAGTATCGTCGGTGCCGAGGAAGTTGCTGATGCGCTGTTCGAGAGCGTGGTGGACGGACTGAGTACCGCAGATAAAGCGAACGGAGGCCATGCCGTAGCCCCAGCGGTCGAGAGCTTCGCGGGCGGCCTGCACGATAGCCGGGTGATCGGCCAGTCCGAGGTAATTATTTGCGCAGAGATTGACGACGTGGCTGGAGTCGGCCAGTCGGATATTGGTGTTCTGGGGCGAATCGATGGTGCGTTCGGCCTTGAACAGTCCCTGGGAGCGGATGGACTGCAGTTCGGCGAGGGCGTGATCGGTGAGACCGGACATGGCGAAATTTCCTGACGCTTCAGTTGTTCCAGTTCAGAATGACTTTCCCGGACTGACCGGATTTCATGGCTTCGAAGCCTTTGGCGAAATCGGTGTAGTGCAGTCGGTGAGTGATGACGGGGCTGATATCGAGTCCGCTTTGCAGCATGACGGTCATTTTATACCACGTTTCGTACATTTCGCGTCCGTAGATACCGTGGATGGTGAGCATATTGAACACGACCTGTGTCCAGTCGATGGCGATATCTGCGGTGGGGATTCCCAGCATGGCAACTTTTCCGCCGTGTGCCATATTGGACAGCATGCTGCGGAAGGCATCGGCGTTGCCTGACATTTCCAGTCCGACATCGAAGCCTTCGGCCATACCGAGTTCGCGCTGGACATCTTCGAGTCGTTCGGAGCGGACATCGACGGTGCGTGTGGCGCCCATTTTTTGTGCCAGCTGCAGCCGCCAGGGATTGACGTCGGTGACGACCACAAAGCGGGCGCCGGCATGACGAACCACGGCAGCGGCCATCAGGCCGATCGGTCCTGCGCCGGTGATCAGGACATCTTCGCCGAGGACGGGGAATGCGAGAGCGGTATGTACGGCATTGCCAAAGGGGTCAAAGATGGAAGCGATATCACGATCAATGGAGTGGTGATGATGCCAGACGTTGGTCATGGGCAGGGCGATGTATTCAGCAAAAGCACCTGGCCGATTAACGCCGATACCCTGAGTTTTGGGGCAGAGGTGTCGTCGTCCGGCGAGGCAGTTGCGGCAGCGGCCGCAGACCACGTGTCCTTCACCGCTGACGATGTCACCGGCATGGAAGTCGGCGACATTGGATCCGACTTCGACGATTTCGCCGACAAATTCGTGGCCGACAACCATGGGGACCGGGATGGTGCGCTGAGCCCACGCATCCCATTCGTGAATGTGAACGTCCGTACCGCAAATGCCGGTTCTGTCGACCTTGATCAGTACGTCATTGACGCCGACTTTAGGTTCCGGCACGTCTTCCAGCCAGAGCCCTTTTTCTGCGTGTCGTTTGACGAGGGCCTTCATCTGAGTTTCTTTCCCGAATTTCAACGGTTTTTGAATATACTGGAGAGTGTGTGCGGTATAGTACACGAGGTGGTGTTCGGTTTGCAAGAAGAAGTGTCCAGTATATTGAAAACCAGAAGTGGTGAGCCGATGAAGTCTGCTCGTTCTGCTGTCGATGCAGCTCAATCGTCCGCATCAGCTGAGTCGGCCGAGGACGTGAGTCGTCACGTATGTCGGCGAATTCATCAGCTGCGACGGGATCGTGGCTGGTCGCTGGATGTGCTGTCGCGGGCTTCCGGTGTCAGTCGTTCGATGCTCAGTCAGATTGAGCGTGAGCAGGCGAATCCGACTTTGGCTGTGACGGTGAAGATAGCGGGTGCATTGGGAATGAGCATGGCGGAGCTGGTGGAGCAGGCCGCAGCGGCTCCGGGAATCGAAGTCATCCGGGCTGATGATCGCAGCCATATTTTTCGGTCGGATCAGAATTGTTCGATTCGGACATTGTCGCCGCTGCATCTGGAGAAGGATGTTGAGTTTTACGAGGTGCTGCTGAATCCTGGCGGAATTCTGCGATCAGCTCCGCATTTCGAGGGGACTCGCGAATTTTTGACGGTGCAGAAGGGCAAGGTGGTGGTGGTTTCGGATAACGAGACGACAGAGCTAAACCGGGCAGATTCGGCCAGTTATCGGGCGGATGTCCCGCATGAAATTCGGAATCCGGGCAAGGCGGAGGCGCTGGTGTTTTTGGTGGTGATTTATCAGTAGGTGCGTAACGGGAATTGTGTGGGGTTACAGCAGGATTTCGTGCAGCAGGTGTCCGTGCACATCGGTCAGTCGGAAATCGCGGCCCTGATAGCGCCAGGTCAGTTGTTCGTGGTTCAGGCCCAGCAGGTGCAGAACGGTGGCTTGCAGGTCGTGGACATGTACGGGTCGTTCGGCGATGTCCATGCCGAAGTCATCGGTGGCACCCAGTGACATTCCCGGGCGAACTCCGGCGCCTGCCAGCCACATGGTGAAGGCATCTTTGTGGTGATCGCGTCCGGCGGTTGCCGCAGTGCCTCCCTGCTGCAGCGGGGTGCGTCCGAATTCGGAGATCCAGAGGATGAGTGTGTCCTGCAGCAGTCCTCGCTGTCGCAGGTCGCGGATGAGAGCGGCGATGGGGCGATCGACCTCGCGGCATTTCCGCGGGAGAGCGGTGTGGATTGAGGCGTGGTGATCCCAGTCGGCGTCGAAAAGTTCCACCGTACGGACTCCGCGTTCAATCATGCGTCGTGCCAGCAGGCAGTTGGCGGCGAATGAGGGCTGTCCTGCGGAGGCTCCGTACTGCGTCAGTGTGTGCTGAGATTCTTCATTGAGGGCCAGCAGTTCGGGTACGGAGGACTGCATGCGGAGGGCGAGATCATACTGGCTGGAGTGGACGGCGGCTGCGGGGTCGAGTGTCTGGCGGGCGCGGAGGTCATTGAGGCTGCGGAGAGCGCTGAGCTGTCGCTGTCGATCTGACGGCTGGACTCCGGGCGGGTTTGAGAGAAACAGGACGGGGTCACCCTGTGCGCGGAACTGAGTGCCCTGGTGAATTCCGGGCAGGAAGCCGGCGGACCAGAGGCTGGTTCCGGCGCCGCCTGGGGGTCCGCTGAGGAGCACGACCCAGGCGGGCAGATTGGGGTTTTCTGAGCCGAGGCCCCAGGAGAGCCAGGCACCGAGAGTTGGTCGTCCGCTGCGTCCGGAGCCGGAGTGGAGGAACATCTGTGCGGGTGCGTGATTGATTTCGTTGGTGTGGATGGAGCGAATGACGGCCAGTTCATCGGCGACTGTGGCCAGTTCCGGCAGCAGTTCGGAGAGGACCTGTCCGCTGTCGCCGTGCTGGCGGAACTTCCATGGGGAACCTGCGAGTACGGATGTTTTGCCGATGAACGCGAAATCGCGATTGCGGGTCACGGATTCCGGGCAGGGCTGACCGTGGCGGCGAACGAGTTCGGGTTTGCGGTCGAACAGATCGAGCTGCGAGGGTGCTCCGATCATGTGCAGGCAGATGAGATGTTTGGCTTTGGCTGGGAAGTGTGGCAGTGGTGTGCTGTCGGGAGTTGTGCTGGCGCCGTGAGCGGTGCTGCTGAGGGAGCTGCTGAGCATGGGGCCGGCGCTGCCAGCGGATGCGAGGGCGTAGCCGGCGGATGTGAGGGCGTTGCGGCGAGTGGATTTGCGGGGCTGGTCAGGTGTGGTGTTTTTCATGATTCAGGGGCGAGTGATGGTTTCGTGCAGGTTGAGCAGTACAGTGGCGACACTGGTCCAGGCTTCCAGTTCGAGAGTGCTGAGATTTGCGGTATTGTGGCGCTGCTGCAGTGTGGCTCGCTGATCCTGCAGCAGTTGCAGCAGGACCAGCAGTTCGTCAGCTGACGGTGTGCGGGCGGTGCAGAGTTGAAAGCCGTGAATCAGTCGCGGGGAGTCGGAGTCGGAGTCGGAGTCGGTGGCCGGGGTGTTAAGCAGGCGTTTGGCGAGTGCAGCAGCGGCATCGACGCTGACTGGTTCGTTGAGGAGAGCGAGGGCCTGCAGCGCGGTGCTGGTGCGTGAGCGCTGGACGGTGCAGTTGAAGCGTGCTGGTCCGTCGAAGGTTGACAGGCTGGGGTGGATGGCGCTGCGTTTCAGGACGATGTAGATGCTGCGTCGATACTTTTGGCTGCCGGGACTGATTTCGTATTCGTATTGTTGTCCGCCGACTTTGTTCCAGAAGCCTGCGGGCTGAGGTGGTCGAATGGGTGGGCCGAATTGTGTCAGGTCGAGCAGTCCGGAGGTGGCGAGCAGATTGTCGCGGATCATTTCGGCATCCATGCGGAAGGAGGGTCCGCGGGCGAGCAGTCGGTTTTGGTCATCGAGTATCTGGAGCAGTGATGAGGAGCTGGCGGACTGCCGGAACGTGTCTGACATGACGATGCAGCGCAGGATATGTTTCATGGACCAGCCATTTTCCATCAGTTCGACGGCGAGCCAGTCGAGCAGTTCGGGGTGGCTGGGTGGTTCGGAGCGAGCGCCGAGATCTTCGGGGGTGGCAACGAGTCCGGTGCCGAACAATTCGGCCCACCAGCGGTTGACAGCGGCGCGAGCGGCGAGCGGATTTGCGGGTGAGACGAGCCAGCGAGCGAGTTCCAGTCGATTTTGCGGTTGTGTGGCGTGTGTAGGGTTGCGGAACAGTGCGGGTATGCCGGGCCTGACAGCTGCTCCGGGCTGCCGGTAATCTCCGCGCTGAAAGATGAAAGCCGGTCGTGGCTGCTGTTCAACCATGACAAGGGTGGTGGCGGGTGCCAGTGCAGCGAGCTGATCCTGGAGCCGCTGCAACTGTCGCTGCAGTGGCTGAGTTTGGGGATCGGACTGGCTGAACAGGGCGGACAGTCTGAAGCGACCGAGGCTGCGACCTTTGCCGAAATGCTGATCGAGCCGGACTGTCAGTGTGCAGTTTTCTGTGAGTGTGAGTGGTTTGTCGAGCAGGAATACAGCGTGATGTGGCTTTGCGAACTGCGGGGCGACGGCCCAGCCAGTGTCGGGCCGTCCATCGACAGCACCGGAGACATCCCAGTTTTGTTGTGAGAAGTCGGCGGAGGCGCTGTGGAAGGTGAGTGGAACGGGTTCGGCAGCGGGTGTGGTCAGTGTGGCTGTGAATTCGTGCAGTACGAAATTTGGGCGTTTGTTATCGCCGCGTCCGGGGCCTTTTCCGGGCAGTGAGTCGTGTGGCAGCACATCCAGCTGAAGTGCGGTGATGTTCTGCAGCGGCTGGCGGATGGTGATGGTAACAAGGTCATTGGCGGGTGGTTCTTCACCTGTAACAAGGATGGACCCATCCGGGAGAGTGTTCCAGGCATCGGTGGCGGAGAGGGACTGGACTGAGTGTGCCTGCAGGATGACGGGTGCGGTGTCGATGCTATGTGATTTCAGCTGTTGCTGCAATTGTGTGATTTGTTTGCGGAGTGTGTCGCGCTGCTGGTCGAGCTGTGGACTGGAGAGCTGCATTTCCGGTCCGATGAAGCGGATGGAGGAGGGTTGTGCAGGGTTGGCTCGATCGGCTTCGAGGGCGGTGTTATTGAAGCAGGCGAGCAGCTGATAGTAGTCCTGCATGGAGAACGGGTCATATTTGTGATCGTGGCACTGGGCGCATTCGAGTGTTGCCCCGAGCCAGATGGTGGCGGTTGTATTGACGCGGTCGATCAGTTGTTCAGCGCGGGTTTGTTCCGGCAGTGATCCGGCTTCGACGTTGGTGGGTGAGCAGCGATGGAAGCCGGTGGCGATGCGCTGTGATTCACTGGCATCAGGCAGCAGGTCACCGGCCAGCTGTTCGATGGTGAACTGGTCAAAGGGCAGATCAGTATTAAGGGCTTTGATGACCCAGTCCCGCCAGGCCCAGGAATCGCGCAGATCGTCGCGCTGGAACCCGTGTGAATCGGCGTAGCGGGCCAGATCCAGCCAGTGTCTGGCCCAGCGTTCACCGAACTGTGGTCTTTGGAGCAGTTCGTCGACCATTTGTTGCCAGCGAGTTTCGGAGGGGTCTGCGACGAAGGCAGCGACTTCGGCGGGAGCGGGTGGAAGTCCGATGAGTGCGAGGTGTAGTCTGCGAACGAGGACGGCGGGTTCGGCGGGAGGTGCGGGCAGCAGCTGTCGACTGGTGAGTGTTTGCCGGATGAAGGCATCGACCGGGGAGGCGGAGTTGCCGGCGGGGAGTGCAGGGCGCGCCGGAGGTATCCAGGCCCAGTGCGGGGGCGGTACGAAGGGGTCTGGGATGACAGCACCTTCGGCAATCCATTGCCGGATGATGTCAAGCTGCTGTTGTGTGAGTGGATTGCCGACGGGCGGCATGTGCCGGGAGTCGGTTGTGGGCAGTGTGATGCGTCGCAGCAGTTCACTGTCGTGTGGTTTGTGCGGGAGCAGGATGCCGGGTTTCAGCAGTTGTTGGCGCTGGTCGATGCGGAAGTCGCTGAGTTGTTGCAGAGGCCCGTGGCACTGCAGGCAGTTGCGACTGAGGATGGGATAGACATCGCGGCTGAAGGTGACCGTGGAATCGTTTTGCTGCGGGACGGGGTCCGGGTTCTGGGCTGGAAGCAGCAGCAGGCAGGCGAGCAGCAGAGTGATCATAATGCCATTACTGACGGTGGTTGTGGCTGAAAGACTGGTATCAATGTAACGTGATTGAATTGTGCAGGGCAAATGGAATTGCGGTGTGCTGCTGTGATATGAGCATGATTGTGCGGGGCGATTCGGCAGGTATCCGGGCGTGCAATCATGTGTGTCGGTGAGTAGGATTCGGGGTAGTTTTGCGGTGATTTAAGTTTTTTGTGAATGAATGGGTGAGAGCAATATGGCAGACAACACAGCGACGCGGCGTGAATTTCTGGCGGCCACGGTGGTGGCAGCGGGTGCGGCGGGGGTACCTGGTGTGGTGCGTTCCGAGAAGCCGTTATTTGCGTATGTGGGGACTTTCAGTTCGCCATTGAAGGATGTTTTGCCAACGCAGGTGGATTTGCCGCCGGGCAACGGTCGCGGGATCCATATTTTTCGAGTGGACCGACAGACGGGCGGTTTGACCGCTGCGGGCACTTATGATTTGGGTACCAGTCCCAGTTGTCTGGCGGTGAATGCGGCTGCCGACCGACTGTATTCGGCGAATGAGACTGACCGAGTGGGTGAAACGAAGGAGGGCACGGTCAGTGCTTTTTCGATTGATGCTGCGACGGGTGCGCTGACGCTGCTGAACACTGTGCGTTCGGGTGGAGCGGGGCCGACTTACGTGGCACTGCATCCAACGGGGCGATATTTGTTGACGGCCAATTATTTTGGCGGATCAATTTCGGTGTTGCCGGTGCTGGCGGACGGTCGTCTGGGCGAGGCTGTGGATGTGAAGCAGGACGAGGGATCGGTGGGGCCGACAAGAGCCACCAGTGTGCAGCCGGGCAGTTTTGCATTCAGCGGCCACGACAGGACTCATGCACATCAGATTTTGTCGGACGCGGCAGGTCGTTTTGTGCTGCATGTGGATTTGGGTCAGGATCGTATTTATGTGTGGAAATTTGATGTGGCGAGCGGGAAGCTGAGTCCGGCTGATCAGCCGTGGGTGCAGTTGCCGGCCGGGGATGGTCCGCGGCATGTGCACTTTCATCCGAACGGCCGCTGGCTGTATTCGATTCAGGAAGAGGGTTCCACGATTGTGCTGTTTGACTATGACAGTGGCAGTGGTGCATTGACGGCGCGGCAGACGGTTCCCAGTTTGCCAGTTGGTTATGCCGGCAGTAATTTTTGTTCAGAGATTCTGGTGTCAGCGGACGGGCGATTTGTGTACGGGGGCAATCGTCTGCACGACAGTATCGGGATTTTTGCCACTGCGTCTGACGGTCGTCTGACGCAGGTGGGCAACGAGTGGACTCGCGGCAACTATCCTCGCAGTTTCACCTTTGATCCAGCGGGCGGATTTCTGTATTGCTGTAATCAGCGGGCCGATAATGTGACGATTTTCCGGGTGAATCGTGTGAGCGGACAGCTGGAATTCACGGGGCGTTACGTGCCTGTGGGGAATCCATCGATCGTGGTATTTTGTGAGCCTGGTGGTGTCTGAGTCTGGAGAACGAAGCAGCCCGGTTCCTTTGGCGGGGAACCGGGCTGTGTTGGGATATCAGGGGTCAGGTCTGCGGATCACTTTGCAATGACGCGAGCCATTTCGAGGACCTTGTTTGAGTAGCCCCACTCGTTGTCGTACCAGGCGACCAGTTTGACGAAGGTGCTGTCGAGGGCGATGCCAGCTTCGGCATCGAACACGCAGGTGTGGCTTTCGCCGACGAAGTCAGTCGAAACGACTTTTTCGTTGGTGTAGGCCATCACGCCTTTCAGTGCACCTTCAGAGGCTGCCTTCATGGCGGCGCAGATTTCTTCGTAGCTGGCAGCCTTGTTCAGTTCGCAGGTCAGGTCGACCACGGAAACGTCTGAGGTGGGGACGCGGAAGGCCATCCCTGTGAGCTTTTTGTTGAGTTCAGGGATTACGACACCCACTGCTTTGGCAGCGCCGGTTGAGGACGGGATGATATTTTCGAGGATCCCGCGACCGCCGCGCCAGTCTTTGGCACTGGGACCGTCGACGGTCTTCTGGGTTGCAGTGGCGGCGTGCACCGTGGTCATCAGGCCACGCTTGATGCCGAAGGTGTCATTGACAACTTTGGCCAGCGGGGCGAGGCAGTTGGTGGTGCAGGAGGCGTTGGAGATGATTGTCTGTCCGGCGTATGAACCGTGGTTTACGCCGTAGACGAACATCGGAGTGTCGTCCTTTGAGGGGGCGGACATGATAACTTTTTTGGCGCCTGCCTTGAGGTGGCTTTCGGCTGAGGCTTTATCGAGGAACAGGCCGGTGGATTCGACGACGACGTCAGCACCTACGGCGTCCCACTGCAGGGTGGAAGGATCTTTTACGGCGCTGAGTCGGATGGTGCGGCCGTTGACGACGAGGTCGTTGCCTGCGGTGGAAACGTCACCTTTGAATCGCCCGTGGACCGAGTCGAACTTCAGCATGTAGGCGAGGTAGCTGGGTTCGAGCAGGTCATTGATGCCGACGATTTCCACGTCGCTGGAGAAGTTCTGGATGGCGGCACGGAAAACCATGCGCCCGATGCGTCCGAAACCGTTAATACCAATCTTGATCATGGACCGTGTTACTCACATTGAAGGAGGCTTGGAAAGCAGGTGCAAAACGCCCAAATTCTAGCGGGAGCGGTTTAAAACGCAAAAGCAGTTGGTGGTTTTCGCCGCGGATTGCCACGGACGGTTGTGTGAGCCGTGAACAGTGCCGGACCGGGGTGGGAGCGGTGCGGTGTTATGGGAGCCGGCATTCGTCGAGGATTTCCTGCGGAGATTCTGCTCGATGGCTGCTGGCGGATCGGTAGCAGGCGTCCACCAGAGCCATGGTGAGCAGGTTTCGTCGTCCGGAGATTTCCGGTTCGCGATTTTGTTCAAGTGCACACAGCAGCTCGGCCATGGGCCCGATGAAGGCATCGGGGAACCAGACGGAATCCCAGTGTGGCTGATGCCAGGCGCCCTGGTCTGCGGTGGTGGAATAGCGGAGCGTGCTGGGTGTGCGAGCGGGGTAGTCTGGCCAGCCGATGGTTCCGAGTGCCAGTCCTGCCGTACCTTCGACTCGCCAGCGGATACCGATGTCGCTGCCGCTGCCTTCGCGAGCGGGTCCGGTCCAGACATCATCCCAGATTGAGGCCTGTATGCCGTTTGGGAAATCGAGGATGCAGAGGGCAATTCCGTCAGTGTGCTGGAAGCGAAGTGAGGTGCGCGGGTCTGGTCGGACGCTGGCATAGACTCGCAGCGGATCTCCCAGCCAGTATCTCAGGGTATCCAGATGATGAATGCTCATGATTCGCAAAGTGACCCAGCCCTGGCGTTCCTGCCATGGCATCCAGTGCGGGATGGCGCGCATTTCGATTGTGGCGAGCACGGGTGTGCCGAGTGCCTGTTGACTGAGCAGGGCATGGCAGGCGCGGACGGACTGATCGAAGCGCATGTTCTGATTGACGGCCAGCAGTACGTTGTGCTGTTCGCAGAGGCGGACGAGTTCGGAGGCTTCGCGGCAGCTGGTACCGAGTGGTTTTTGGGCGAGGATACCGCGGATCTGGTGTCTGGTACTGAGTGCGCGACGAATGACATCGGCCTGGCAGTCGGGGGGAACGGCGATGTCGAGGATCTGGACTTCGGGGTGCTGAACAACTTCTTCAACGGTCTGGCAGACGGAGGGTATTTGCCAGCGGTCAGCGACGGCTGCGGCGGTGCTGCGGGTTCGCGAAGTGATGGCGACGGGTCGCAGCTGATGTTGGGCGTAGGCGGCGAGGTGGCAGTCGGCCATGATGAAGCCTGCGCCGATGCAGCCGATGCCGATGGACCGCTGCTGTGGCAGGATCGGCTGGACGGATTGCAGGACGTGTTGTTCGAGTGCTGGCTGCTGCGAGTGTGTCATAGCTGGTATTTGAACAGTCATGGCGACCGATGAAAAGCGGCGTTCGGGAAAAGTCCGGGACTGAATGGCTGTTGCCTGATGGATTTCCCTGGAGTTTTCCGGGCAGCTTTGCGACACTGCTGGTCTGTTGCGACCGGGAATTCCCGTCTGTCGCCCTGCCCTGCTCTGTCCCACCTCAATTCTCACCGGTTCCGCTCATGCCACTGCTGTTTTCGTCGCGTGCTGCCAGTTTTTTGGCGGCTGTTTGTGTGTTGTTTTCCGGGGCAGCTGTCCAGGCTTATCAGGAGACGGCAGATCCCAGTCGTTTTGAGCTGACGGAGCTGGTGCGGGGGCTGGTTCAGCCGATGGAACTGTCGGTGGCTCCGGACGGCACGGTCTGGCTGATTGAAATTTCCGGGAAGCTGCGGCGGCTTTCGCCGGGCAGCAGTGAGCTGCAGCTGGCGGGTGAGCTGAAGGTGACGACCGAGCAGGAGAACGGTCTGATTGGCATGGCACTGGATCCGCGATTTGCCGAGACGGGCTGGATTTATTTGCAGTATTCGCCGCCGGACTATCCGGGTCAGCATATCAGTCGATTCACGATTGTGGATGGTCGTCTGGACTTATCTTCTGAAAAGCTGCTGCTGAAGTTTGAAGAGCAGCGCAAGGAGTGTTGTCATCATGCGGGTTCGCTGCATTTTGGTCTGCGGGGCGAGCTGTTCATAGCCACAGGCGATAATACTCACCCGCACGGTGATTCTCAGGGGTATGCCCCGATTGACGAGCGTCCGGAAAAGGCTCCCTGGGATGCTCAGAAGTCTTCCGCCAACACCAACAGTTACAGCGGCAAGATTTTACGGATTCGTCCGACGGCCGAGGGCGGATATGAGATTCCGGAGGGGAATTTGTTTCCGGCTGACGGCTCGGCAGGTCGTCCTGAGATTTACGCGATGGGCTGTCGAAATCCCTGGCGGATGACAGTGGACCAGCGCACGGGGTATGTGTACTGGGGCGAGGTGGGTCCGGACGCGGGTGGCGACAGTGCTCGTGGTCCGCGGGGTTATGACGAGGTGAATCAGGCGCGTCAGGCGGGGAATTTTGGCTGGCCTTACTTCATTGCGAACAACCAGGCTTATGCGGATTTTGACTATGTGACTGGTGTGTCTGGTCCGAAGTATGACTCTGCCGGTCCGACGAATTCATCGCCGAACAACACTGGGGTGAAGGTACTGCCACCGGCTGTATCGGCATTCATTTATTATCCCTACGGAGATTCGGCCGAGTTTCCGGCTTTGGGCAGTGGCGGGCGATCGGCCTGTGCGGGACCTGTGTACTACTACGACGCAGAGCTGCCTTCGGCGGTGAAGTTTCCGGCGGAGCTGAATCATACTCTGCTGATCTACGAGTGGACTCGGAACTGGATCAAGCTGGTGCAGCTGGACGATCAGGATCGGATCGTGAAGATCGAGCCATTCATGCCGCAGCAGAAGTTTGTGCGTCCGATTGACATGCAGTTTGGTCCTGAGGGTTCGCTGTATCTGCTGGAGTACGGCGAGACGTGGGGTGTCAACGCTGATGCTCGTCTGGTCCGCATTGACTATGTGCGGGGCAATCGTCCGCCGGTGGTGGCAGCCGGGGCCGAGAACAACATAGGTCAGGTGCCGCTGAAGGTGCGATTGTCCGGCAAGGGCACCTATGACAGGGATGGTGAGGAGACACTGACGTATGAGTGGCGTTTGATCAGTGCTGCTGATGCGCAGGCTGTTCCGAGGGTGCTGGGCAGTGGTCTGGAGATTGAGGCTGAGATTACGGAGCCGGGAGTTTATACGGCTGAGCTGATGGTGTGTGATTCGGGCGGAGCCAGTCGTTCGGCGACGGTACCTGTGCTGGCTGGCAACGCGGTGCCTCAGCTGCGTTTTGTGGCACCTCAGTCTGGCGACTTTTTCGATCCGGCTCAGCCGATTGCTTATCAGCTGCTGGTGCAGGATGTGGAGGACGGAACGAATGACGAGCAGCAGATTGAATCGGGCGGTGGTGAGCCGCTGGACCCTGATGGTCCGGGCCGTGCTTCCGTGAATGCTGTTTTTCTGACTGGACCAGTGCCTGGATCCGGTGCAGCAGCGGCGGACGATCTGGCGGCGCCGGTGGGTCTGAAGCGGATGAAGAACAGTGACTGTTTTAACTGTCATGCGGTTGATCAGAAGCGTGTGGGGCCGATGCTGCTGGATATTGCCAACAAATACCGAGGTGTTGAGGGTGCTTTGGAGGCTTCGGTGCAGCGTGTGCAGAAGGGTTCAACGGGGGTGTGGGGCAAGATTCCGATGATTCCGCATTCGCACAATACAGTGGATGAGCTGCGTGACATGGTGTCGTGGATTTACAGTCTTGAGCCGGCGGGTCTGGTGCGAGTATTTCAGGGGCTGGCGGGTGAGATATCGGTGTCTTCTGAGGAGGCATCGAAGTCGGGATATTATCGTCTGGAGGCTGTGTATGCGGATCGGGGAGCCGATCAGGTACCGTCTCTGACGGCTGCGACCACGGTGTATTTGCGGCAGCGTCTGGTAGAGGCCGAGCTGGCTGACGAGGTGCGTGGTCCGCAGATCCTGAATTCCGGGAATGCCAGTGGCGGTCGTTTTGTGGGGGCCATTAATCACGGGCATGTGCTGCGTTTTGGTGGTGTGCAGCTGGACCAGGTGGGTTCGGTGAAGCTGAGGATTGCATCAGCGGGAGCGGGCGGAGCGATTGAGATTCGGCTGGACAATCCGGAGGGCGAGCTGGTGTCCGAGGTTGCTGTGGAAGTGAACGGGCAGTGGGAGCAGTTTTACGAGCGTACGGTATCTGTGGGTGAGCGCAGCGGGCGTCGCGATGTATTCATCCGTTTTACTCATCCGCAGCGAGCGAGCGGTCTGATGAATCTGGATTCGGTGGAGTTTTTACCACGAGCGGTTCAGGCGGTTTCCGGCAGTCTGTAGCGAGTGACGATGGAGCGTCCTGCGCGGAGCCCGTCAACGGCAGCCGTCACGATGCCTCCTGCGTACCCTGCACCTTCACCGATGGGGTACAGTCCGTGGATACCTGGGATCTGCATGGTGGCGGGATCGCGATCGATGCGGACGGGTGAGCTGCCGCGCATTTCGGGGCCGACGAGAACGGCTTCGGGCAGGTACTGACCGCGCCACTGCTGATCCATCAGTGGCAGTCCGGCGCGCATGGCTTTCAGGATGGGAGGAGGCAGGACGGCTGCGAGGTTTGAGGGGCGTATGCCGCGTTCATAGGAGGACGGAATTTTTTCAGAGGGTGCGGGAGTTCTGTCAGCGAGGAAATCGCTGGCGCGCTGAACGGGAGCCGAGTAATTTCGACCGGTCATTTCGAAGGCGATTGCTTCATATCTGCTTTGCAGATGGACGCCGGCCAGCGGGTGGTCGCTGCCGAATTCGTGAGTTTCGAGAGTGACGACGAGGCCACTGTTGGCGTATGGGGTGTCGTGCCGTGAATTGCTCATACCATTCGAACAGAAGCGCAGCGGTTCTGAGACGCTGGGAATGACGATGCCACCTGCGCACATGCAGAAGGTGAACAGGTCTTTTTGTCCGCGGGCGACAAGCGAGTAATCTGCGGCACCCAGCAGCTGCAGGTAACTGTCGCGTCCGTATTTTCGCTGATTGACCAGTTCCTGCGGGTGTTCGATGCGCAGTCCCAGCTGAAAGGCTTTCTGCCGCAGTGGCAATCCGGCGTGCAGCAGCATTTCGTAGGTGTCGCGAGCACTGTGGCCAATGGCCAGTACGCAGACTGAGGCAGGGATGTAGCCGGAGGATGTTTGCAGTCCGCGGAGCTGTCCGTCCTGAACATCGAGACCTTCGAGTCGACAGCCGAACTGGTACTGACCACCGAGAGCTTCGATACGGCGTCGGTAATTGCGACAGATCATGGGCAGTTTGTTGCTGCCGAGGTGTGGGCGATGTTCGTAGATCAGTGAGGGGCGTCCGCCACATTCAACGAAACTGCGGAGCACCCAGTCGACGTCTGGACCGGTGATGCGGCAGGTCAGTTTTCCGTCGCTGAAACAACCGGCTCCGCCTTCGCCGAACAGGTAATTGTTTTCTTCGTCGTGAGTTCCGCCCCCATCAAATTCGCGAATCGCAGGGACTCGTTCCTTCACCGCCTGTCCACGTTCGATGATCAGGGGTTTGTAGCCGCGGAGTGCCAGAAAGTAGCCGGCCAGCAGGCCAGCCGGACCGGATCCGACAATGACGGGGCGTCGAGGCAGCGGTTCGTGACCGGAGGGCGGTTCCTGAAAGTCGGTGGGCTGCCACGCTTCCACTGTAACACCGTGGCGACTTTTCAGGGCGAGAGCGGAGTGATCATCGCCAAGTGCCAGCGTATAGACGAATTCGAGTCGCTGACGGTTGCGAGCATCCAGACTTTTACGGAGGATGCGGACAGACGGGACGTCGTCACGGCGGACTTCCAAAACGCGAGCCAATTCATCTGCCAGCTGAGTTTCCGGCAGTTCAACGGGAGTTCTGAGATTGGTAACGCGAAGCGGCATGAGTCAGTGGGCGTGGAGTGTCAGCCACGGAAAGGGGGGAATTGAGAATGGGCGGTGGTGAAAGGAATCAGAGTACTGGTGTGATGGCGGTGTGGCAATGTCAGGTGTCGGGGAAGCCGGCGATTCGCTGAAGCAGCAGGGGCGGCGTGACCGAATCCGGGTGCCGGGCAGAGGCGTGTTTGGGCTGGTGGTGGTGGGTTGGGGAGGGGGTGAGTGATGCGAGTGTTGCGAAGCAGTCTGGCAGCCGGTCTGGTGCTGGTGTGGATTTACGGGATTTCTGTGGTGCCGGTGTGTGGGGGGCTGCGTGGTGAGCTGCGTCCGAACGTGCTGGTGATTTTGTGTGATGATCTGGGTTACGGCGACCTGGGCTGCAACGGTCATCCGATTGTGCGGACTGAGCACCTGGATCGGCTGGCGGCCGGGGGTTTAAGGCTGAGCAATTTTTATTCAGCGGCGCCTGTGTGTTCACCTTCGCGAGTGGGTTTGCTGACCGGGCGTTCGCCGAATCGGGCGGGAGTCTATGACTGGATTCCGCCGGCGGGTGCCGACCAGTCTCCTCGCGAGGATGCTCGCGAACAGGTGCATTTGCGGTCATCTGAAGCAACGTTGCCTGGACTGCTGCGAGCTGCGGGTTATGCCACCTGTCTGGCGGGCAAGTGGCACTGCAACAGTCGTTTCAACAGTCCCGATCAGCCGCAGCCGGATGCGGCCGGTTTTCAGCACTGGTTTGCGACGCAGAACAATGCCGGTCCGTCGCATCGGAATCCGACAAATTACGTACGCAACGGAAAGCCACTGGGCGAGCTGTCAGGATTTAGTTGTCAGCTGGTGGCTGATGAAATCAGCAACTGGCTGCGTGAGCGTCAGCAGTCTGGTCGGACTGAGCCATTTTTTGCAATGGCTGCGTTTCATGAGCCGCACGAGCCTGTGCAGTCTCCGCCGGAGCTGGTGGAGCTGTATCGACCTCTGTCACATTCCGACGAGGAGGCTCAGTATTTTGCCAATGTGCACAACATGGACCTTGCGGTGGGTCGGCTGGTGGCAGTTTTGGATGAGTTGGGGCTGCGGGAGAACACGCTGATTGTGTTTACTTCGGATAACGGCCCTGAGACGCTGAATCGCTACAAGGGGGCTCAGAGGTCCTGGGGTCGGACGGGAATTCTGCGGGGCATGAAACTGCATACTCATGACGGCGGTCTGCATGTTGCGGGCATCATGAGCTGGCCGGCCGTTATTCGGCCTGGCCGTTCGGAGGCTGCCGCTGTGTCAGCGCTGGATTTGCTGCCCACTGTTCTGGAATTGTCTGGCGTGCAGTTGCCAGCGGGGCGTGTGCTGGACGGTATCAGTCTGGCTGGTCTGTTGCGGGACGGGTTGGTTCCTGAGCGTCCGCGTCCGCTGTTGTGGGTATATTACAACGCGGTGAATGAGTGTCGTGTGGCGATGCGGCAGGGACGGTGGAAAGTGCTGGCTCGTCTGAATTCCGGCACAGTGCCTCGACTGGGGAACCTGACCCCGGCGACTGCGGCGGTGGTTCGTGTGGCGGAGCTTACTGATGTGCTGATTTACGATCTTGAGGCAGATCCCGGTGAGACCTGCAATCTGGCAGGCAGGGGTCTGTCTGAGGAGGCTGGTCTGCTGGGTTTGCTGAAGTCTGAGTACCAGGATCTTGTGCAGGATTCACCGGCGTGGGAGCCGGTGCCTGTAGTGAAGCAGCAAGAATGAGGTTCGCTGCCGGCAGCGACGGGTCTTAGAACAGTTCGAGGAAGTTGGTGAGGCTGCCGGACAGTTTGACGATGAATCGTGCAGCGTCAGCACCGTTGATGGCGCGATGGTCATAGGACAGGGACAGCGGCAGCATCTGACGTTCGACCAGTTGTCCGTTATCGAGTTGCAGGTGATTGAGGGTTCGTGACATGCCGAGGATGGCGACTTCGGGGTAGTTTACGATTGGGGTGAAGGCTGTGCCGCCGATGCCACCCAGATTGGTGATGGTAAAGGTGCCGCCCTGCATGTCTTCGGCTTTGAGTTTTCGATCGCGGGCTCGACCAGCGATTTCAGCCAGTTCGGCAGCGACCTGCAGGATATTTTTCTGATCACAGTTGCGGATGACGGGAACGACGAGTCCGTTGGGAGTATCGACGGCAACGCCGATGTGGTAGTACTGTTTTATGACCAGTTCGCCGGAGGCCATATCAACGCTGGAGTTAAAATTTGGGAAGGCTTTGAGGGCCTGTACGACGGCTTTGATAATGATGGCCGTCATCGTGATTTTGGGTGCGTTGGGGTTAGCTTTGACGTATTTGCGTCGTGCGGTTTCCAGTTCTGTGATATCGGCCAGATCGTGCTGTGTGACGTGTGGGATAGTGACCCATGCGGCGTGCAGGTTGGAGGCTGCTGTGCGGAAGATCTTGTTCATCGGCTGTTTTTCAACCGGGCCGAAGCGACTGAAGTCGGGCAGTGGTGCCGCCTGAACGATGCCGAAGCCTGGAGCAGCGGCAGCGGCGGCGGGAATTTGTGGCTGAGTCATCCGTTCGCGAACGAAGGCTTCGACATCGTCGATGGTGATGCGACCACCGGCAGCGGAACCTTTGACCTGACGCAGGCTGACTCCCAGTTTGCGGGCAAGTCGTCGTGTGGCTGGACCAGCGGGTGCCGGCGGACCGGCATCACTGTTGGTGGCTGCAGCGGGTGTTGGAGCAGGTGATGCAGGAGCAGGTGATGCAGGTGGAGCAGAGGCAGAGGCAGCAGCTGCAGCGGGCGGGGCTGTTGCGGGTGCCGGTGCTGCCGGTGCAGTGGCGGTACCGGCAGTTTCGATGGTAAGCAGCAGTGCGCCGATATTCAGAGTGGTGCCGGCGGTGACGTGTACGGCGGTGACTTTACCGGCGACGGGTGAGGGGATTTCGGCGACTGCTTTGTCAGTTTCGACTTCGCAGACGACGGAGCCTTTGGCGATGGTATCGCCGGTTTTGACAGCGACGCTGGCGACATCGACTTTGGCAACACCTTCGGAAACTTCCGGCAGGCGGAATTCGAAGGGTGCACCGGCGGCTGCAGCGGTGGCGGCGGGAGCGGTCGGTGCAGCGGTGGCGGGTGCGGCTGTGGGTGCGGGTGCAGGAGCGGCGGGTTTAGCCGGTGCCGGGGCTGGTGTGCCGGCGGCTGCAGTTTCGATTTCGAGGATGGTTGTGCCGGGGCTGACGGACATACCGGTGCTGATCAGCAGCCGTGTGATTTTGCCGGCGTGCGGGCAGGGAATTTCGGCGACTGCTTTGTCAGTTTCGACTTCGCAGATGATGGCGCCGGCTTCGATCACGTCACCTTCCCGGACGCGAATGTCAGCGACATCGACGGAGGTGACACCTTCAGAGACTTCCGGAAGTTTGAATTCGATGGCCATGTGAGGAATGACTTCGGAGAGAAGGGAGAGAGATCGGAGTGTCGGCCGGGGCAGTTCAGTCGCCGGTGATCAGCCGGCGACCGGGACCTGCAGCGGAATCCTACGCATTCAGCGGGTTAATTTTTTCCGGATCGATACCCAGCTGCTGCAGGACCTGCGGCAGTCGGGCGGCATCGAAGGCCTGAACGTTCGCCAGGCCTCGCAGGGCGGCCCAGGCGGTGCATTCTGCATCGATCTGGAAGTGTCGTCGGAGTTCCGGTCGAGTTTCGCTGCGTCCGAATCCATCGGTACCCAGCACGATATAGTTGGCCGGCATCCATTCACGGATCTGGTCTGCCACGAGGCGAACGTTGTCGCTGGTGGAGATGAACGGGCCCTGAATTCCGGCCAGCGTGCGTTCGAGGAAGCTGGTGCGGCGGGGCTGATCCGGGTGCAGGTCGTTCCAGTGCTGGCAGTCCATGGCATCGCGTCGCAGTTCGCTGTAGCTGGTGATGCTCCAGACGTCGCAGCCAATGTCGAATTTCTCTTTCAGCAGCTGCTGAGCGCGAATGGCTTCGCGGAGAATGGTGCCGCTGCCAAACAACTGCGGTCGCACGGTCTGGCCGCTGCCGCTGTCGGTTGAGCTGAAGCGGTACATGCCTTTCAGAATGCCTTCGATGACATCCGGACGATCGGGCATGGGCGGGTGAGCGTAGTCTTCGTTGTAGACGGACAGGTAGTAGAAGATCTCTTCACCTTCCGCGTACATGCGACGCAGCCCGTCCTGCACGATGACCGCCAGTTCGTAGCCGTAAGCCGGGTCGTACGACCTGAGTGACGGGACTGTGGTGGCGATCAGGTGGCTGTGTCCGTCTTCGTGCTGCAGACCTTCACCGTTGAGAGTGGTGCGTCCCGAGGTGCCTCCGCAGAGGAATCCCTTGACGCGGGTGTCTGCGGCGCACCAGATCAGGTCGCCGACTCGCTGAAACCCGAACATGGAGTAGAACACGTAGAAGGGCACCATGTTCAGGCCGAGGTTGGCGTAGGTTGAGCCAGCGGCGATGAACGAGCCCATGGCGCCGGCTTCGTTAATGCCTTCTTCAAGGAGCTGTCCGTTGCGGGCTTCCTTGTAGAACATCGTGCTGCTGGCGTCGACGGGCTCGTAGAGCTGTCCCTTGCTGGAATAGATTCCGCAGAGAGCGAACAGGCCTTCCATCCCGAATGTGCGTGCTTCGTCGGGGATGATTGGTACGATGCGAGGTCCGATGGCTTTGTGGCGAATCAGACCGCGGACGATGGTTCCCAGTGCAAAGGTGGTGGAACCTTCAGCACCGTCACTGCCTGAGAGCAGCGGTTTGGCATCAAACAGCTTGTCGTCCAGGGAGGGAATATCGAGTCTTTCGGTGCAGGTCTGACGCTGCGGGACATAACCGCCCATGGCAGCGCGACGTTCCTGCAGGTACTTCATTTCCGGGCTGTCAGGAGCCGGCTTGTAGAACGGCAGTGTTTCGATTTCGGCATCACTGATTGGCAGGTGGAACCTGTTGCGGAACTGTTTGAGTCCGTCGAGGTTGACCTGTTTCTGGTTGTGAGCCACGTTTTTGCCTTCGCCGGCTTCACCAAGTCCGTAACCCTTGACTGTTTTGGCAAGGATCACGGTGGGCGCACCTTTGTGGGTGACTGCCGCGTGATAGGCTGCGTAGACCTTTTCAGGGTCATGTCCGCCACGGCGGATCACTTCGAGGAAGTGGTCTGACAGGTTTTCAACCATTTTCAGCACTTCGGGATCGGCACCGAAGAAATGTCCGCGAATATAGGCGCCGTCGGAAACGGTGTACTTCTGGTACTGACCGTCAACCACCTCACCCATGCGTTTCACCAGTCTTCCGTTGACATCGGCATCCAGCAGCGGATCCCAGTCTGTACCCCAGATGACTTTGATCACGTTCCAGCCGGCACCGCGGAATGCGGCTTCCAGTTCCTGAATAATTTTACCGTTGCCGCGAACCGGGCCGTCCAGTCGCTGCAGGTTGCAGTTGATGATCCAGGTGAGGTTATCGAGGTTTTCGCGGGAAGCGAGTGTGAGGGCGCCGAGTGATTCGGGTTCGTCACATTCACCGTCGCCAAGGAAGGCCCAGACGCGAGATTTGGACGTGTCCAGCAGGCCACGATGTTCCAGATAGCGGAGGAAGCGAGCGTGGTAGATGGAGCAGATCGGACCGAGTCCCATGGAAACGGTTGGGAACTGCCAGAAGTCCGGCATCAGCCACGGATGCGGATAGCTGCTGAGTCCACCGCCGGCCGGCAGCTCGCGGCGGAAATTTTCCAGATGGGATTCGGAGAGACGACCTTCCAGGAAGGCACGGGAATACATGCCTGGCGAAGCATGGCCCTGGAAATAGACCATGTCCCCGGTGTGTTCACCCGTACGACCGTGGAAGAAGTGGTTTTGGGCAACTTCGTAGAGGGTGGCTGAGGAAGCGAAGGTGGAGATGTGCCCGCCGATACCCTTGTAATGGGTATTGCCGCGGACGACCATCATCATGGCGTTCCAGCGAACGATGCTTTTAATGCGTCGTTCCATTTCCCGATTGCCTGGGAAACGCACCTGTTTGGAATGGTGGATCGTGTTGATATAGGGGGTATTGGCGGTGAAGGGCAGCATGACGCCGCGTGAGTAGGCGCGTTCCTGCAGTGACACCAGCAGCGATCGCAGTCGCTCGGGCCCGTAACGGTGCAGAATGTCCTCCAGTGACTCGTACCACTCTTCAAGTTCTTCAGAGGCAATCCCGGAGACACCCATCGCCGACTGATTCTGCATTCGAATCCCCAAAAACTATTTTTCACCCGGTCAGGTACCCGGCCCCGTACGGAATCTGACCCGGCGCCTGGGGCAAGCTGCCCAGGAGCGGAGGAGTTTCCGTAGAATCGGCCGATTGTATGGTTCGGGCGGGTCCCATTCAATCCGTTCTGTGCAGACAGACACCGGGTTCCACAGACTGGACGTGATTTTTCCGATTGCGGGCGTCAAGAGGCCGGAATTCTCAGCAGATTCCGCCAGACGATCGGGAAAACGTGCACCCTGCCGGGTGCCGGCTAGTTTGAATTCTCGGAGATCCGGCGAATCCGGCCGCCGATTCTTCGCAGTTTTTCATCAAACTGCTGGTAGCCGCGGTCAAGGTGGTGGATGCGGTGCAGCACGGTGGTGCCTGTAGCGGCCAGACCGGCCAGCACGAGTGCTGCGCTGGCGCGGAGGTCGGTGGCGATCAGAGGGGCCCCTGAAAGCCGGGGAACTCCGCGAATTTCCGCCTTGTTTCCACTGATTCGGATATCGGCACCCAGTCGCACCAGCTCGGCGGCGTGGCGGAATCGTTCGGGGAACACGCTGTCGGTAATACTGGATTCTCCTGAGGTACAGCAGAACAGTGCCATGAGCTGTGCCTGGAGGTCTGTGGGTATTCCGGGCCAGGGCTGTGCGACGACGTGTGCGGGCTGGAGTGTGTTGGAGCGCTGGATGACGAGTTCATTTGCGGCGGGATTTTCGGTGATTTGAGCGCCGCTGAGAGTGAGCAGTTCGAGGAAGGCGGCGAGTTCCTGAGCGGGCGCATTTTTAAGAGTCAGTTTTCCATTTGTGATGAGTGCTGCGATGGCGAAGGTGCCGGCTTCGATGCGATCGGGCGCGATGTGGTGCGTGGTGGAATGCAGGCCGGAGACGCCGTGGATTTCGATGGTGCTGGTACCGGCTCCGGAGATCTGGGCACCGGCGGCGTTGAGGAGGCTGGCGAGATTCCGGACTTCGGGTTCGCGTGCGGCGTTGAGGATGACGGAGTGTCCTTGAGCGAGTGCTGCTGCGATCATGATGTTGCAGGTGCCGGTCACGGTGGGGCCGGCTGGTCCTGCGAGGTCGATGGTGGTTCCTTTGAGTTGATTGCAGGAGGCGGTGACGCAGCCGTTGGTGATGCTGATATCGGCTCCGAGTGCAGCGAGACCTTTGAGGTGCAGGTCGATGGGTCGGTGTCCGATGTTGCAGCCGCCGGGGAGCGCGACGGTTGCTTTGCGGAAGCGTGCGAGCAGAGGTCCGAGGACGCAGACGCTGGCGCGCATGCGGCTGACGAGTTCCCATGGAGCGGCGGGCTGGAGGGAATCGGGTGCGTGGATCGTCAGCTGCTGTGGAGCGGGTCTGGTGACGCTGGCGCCCATGGAGAGCAGCAGCTGCAGCATGATGTGGACATCATCGAGGCTGGGGACGTTATGGAGATGCAGCTGGCCGCTGACTGCGAGTGCGGCGGCGATGGCCGGGAGTGCGGCGTTTTTGCTGCCGCTGACGGAGACCGTGCCGTGCAGCGGGTGGTCTCCTTCGATTTCCAGCCGGCCCGACATGGCGAATCCTTGCGTTGAGCTGAGCGAAGCGGGGGTTAAGCCGAGCGAAGGGGGGGGGCTGGTCAGCTGGCGACGGGGAGTTTTGCCGAGACGACTCGGCTGAGTCCGGCGAGGTCGTGGTGAATCCGGGTATTTGTGAATCCGGCATCGAGCAGCAGCTGGCAGGCGGCGGGGCACTGAGCCGGGTCCAGTTCCATCGCGATGAAGCCGCCGGGTTTCAGGAGTTTGCCGGCGTGAGCGAGGATGAGTCGCACGACGTCGAGTCCGTCGGAGCCGGCGAAGAGTGCCTGTGGTGGTTCGTGGTCGCGGATTTCCGGAGCGAGTGTTTCTTTTTCATCATCGCGGATGTAGGGGGGGTTACTGACGATGGCGTCGCAGCTGAGAGACTGTTCGAGGAATGGCAGCAGAGCGGATCCGGCGACGAGCTGGATGCGATCGGCGACGCTGTGTTTCTGAGCATTGCGGCGGGCGATTTCGAGTGCCTGTTCGCTGATGTCAGAGGCATGGAGGGTGGAGTTGGGTCGCTGGAGTGCGAGGCTGATGGAGATGCAGCCCGAGCCGGCTCCGACTTCGATAATTCTGACGGGTTCTGTGGGCGGGAGCAGTTCGAGGCAGACATCGACGAGAGTTTCGGTTTCGGGTCTGGGAATGAGTACTGCGGGTGCGACATCGAAGGGTCGGCCGTAGAATTCGCGTGAGCCGATGATGTAGGCGATTGGTTCGCGTTTTGCGCGGCGCTGTACAAGTTCGCGCATGGCAGCGCGTTCGGAGTCTGTGAGGACAGAGTTGAAGTCAGTGTAGAGTCGAATGCGGGGGCATTTGCGAGCGTGAGCGAGCAGCAGTTCGGCTTCAACGCGGGGTGATTCGATACCTTTTTGTTTGAGGAATCCGGTGGTCCATTCGAGGATCCGCTGGATGGTCCAGTCATCGGTGCCGGGGTTGGAATTGGAGGTTGTGGACGACATAGGAGTTGGGCCAGGCTGTGAGCGGCAGCGGATTGACGTCGGGTGTATGGAGGGGCCGGTGTGGATTGTGAGACAGAGAGCGGGAAACCGCAACCGGGGATTGTGTCTGAGTGTTGGTTGAGTGAGGAAGTGGCCGTTGATGAGACTGTTTTGGGGGCGAAAAGTCAATGTGGTAACAGGTATCACCCGTAAAAGTAGTGATTCAGGCGTTGGGTGGCAGGGCCGGGAGGAATTCGAGGGGTTTGTTGTGATGTGTCAACAGGGTGGCTTTGGGTGGTTTGGGGTGTGTTTTTGGTGTAGTTTTTTCGAGGATTGTGATGGATTTGCGAAGGCTTTCCTGTGGGCTTGAAAGTGAGAACTGCGTCTTAACTTCCCAATCTTTCAGGAATGCCGCTGTGAAGTTGCAAACGAGCAGCGTTTTGCGATAGGGTTGGTGTGGGTTACCGCCAAACGTTGTTCCGGGTTATCGCGTTCTGATAGATCTCAAATGACTGTTGCCGACGGAATTGTGCTGGCTTTGCTTGTGCTGTTGCTGCCGATTTTGGCGGCGCGGGTGGGGCGTGGTCTGCAGCGTGATGACGAGTATTTCACGGGCGGTCAGCGGACGAATCTGTTTCAGCTGATTTTTTTCATGTTTGGTTCGGGTACGGCGACTGATTCGACATCGACGGTGATGTCGGGAGTATGGCGAGCGGGCATAGCGGGAGTGTGGTGGCAGCTGGTGTGGGTCCTGGTGACTCCGATTTTCTGGGTTTTGGCCCCCATTCTGCGGCGTTTGCGTGCGGTGACGACTGCCGAATTTTTTTCGATTCGGTTTGGTACCAGCACATCGATTCTGTATTCGCTGTACGGGATGGCGATTTGTGTGGTGTTGATGGCGGGTGTGCTGTATGGATCATCGCGTCTTCTGAATGCATTGACGGACCCTTTGTTTGAGAACGTGGCGGATCGTCTGGGACTGCAGTTTCCGGTGGTGAATCCGCAGACGGCTTTTATGGGGCCGGGGTATGGTCAGCAGCCGTTACTGTCTTTTCGTCCGCTGAAGGGTGATGCACTGGCTGGTGTTTTTTTGGCGGTTCTGTTGCTGGGCTGTGGTTTGCTGGGAGGTTTGCGGGCGGGGATTCTGATTGATTGTGTGCAGGGTGTGATGCGGGTTGGTTTGACGTTGTTTCTGCTGCCAGTGTTACTGTGGAAGGCTGGTGGTTTTGGGGCGATTCACGGTTCTGCGGGTCTGAAGACGGGGATGCTGGATTTTGTGTCCAGTTCGGAAGCGGGTATGGACCGTCTGACCGAACCGTTTACACCTTTTTATCTGCTGATGCTGTCGGTTGCGGGGTTATGCGGGATTATAGTGCAGCCGCACATCATGGTCCTGTGCGGTGCTGGTCGTCGTGAACGGGATGCTCGGCTGGGTTTCACGGCGGGCAGCCTGCTGAAGCGTTTTCTGGGGATTTTGTGGGCCTTTTGTGCGCTGGGCTGTGTTGTCTGGTACTTGGGTCCGGACAGTCCGCTGCAGCAGCCTGGGGCTCCTGTTGAGGACGTGCAGCTGCTGCAGGATTTGCGGCAGGCAGCCAGTGGTGATCTGCAGTCCCAGTCTGCTCAGGAAGTTTACCGTCTGAACAAAGTGAATGCTCAGTTTGCGGATCGTTTGTTTGGCCGGGCGCTGCGTGATTTGCTGGATGGTTTTCCGCCAGGTCTGCTGGGTCTGGTGGCGGCGATGGTGGTGGCGGCTGCGGTCAGCCACTGCGGGACTCAGATGGTCGTCGGCAGTGGTTTGTTTTCAGCGCATTTGTGTCGGTTTTATTTGATGCCCGAGCGAGAGCCTCGTGAGCTGGTGAATGTGGGTCGTGTCTGTGGAGTGGTGCTGGTGATGGCAGCGCTGGTATTGCAGATGTCGTTTCGCAACATCACGGACATTCCGATTTTGTTTATCAAGACCACATCGATTATTGGTGTGAGTATGTGGATGGGTCTGATCTGGACTCGGTGGAACACCGTTTCTGTCTGGTCGGCCACGATAGCTGGCGCGACGATGGGGATTCTGTGCGGGTATCTTCCGCAGGAGGTCGAGCGTTTGATTCCCAGTCTGGCCGAGCGGATCTTCGTGGAGACTCCGAATGGCCGTGTGATTCTGGATTCGTGGAAGATTTTGCTGATCTTGTCATCAACGGTTTTGGCGGGTGTAACGGCGACGCTGGTGACCGAGATGGCTCAGGATGATCATCTGGAATTCTTTTATCGTGTGATGCGAACGAAGGTCAGGCCAGGTGAGGTCGCGGCGGATATTACGACCTTTGAGGTTCGGGATGACGACGAGCTGGTGCCATGCATTTCGATGTTTGGTTTTCAGTTTCCCGGAGCGACTCGTGAGGGCACTTTGGGGCTGATTCTGGCGTGGGTTTCGGTGGTAGTCCTGATCTTTGGGACTCGACTGCTGCTGTTCATTATCTGATTTAAAGCGAAACGCCTTCCGGCAGAGCCGGAAGGCGTGCGCAGTATTAAGTTGCTGATTTTCGGATCAGTTGACGGATTTGCCTTCGAACTTCGACGAATTGTCGGAGGTGCGAATTTTGGCGGGGGCCGCTGACTTTGCGGGGGCGGCGGTTTTGGCGGGGGCAGCTGTTTTCGCGGGAGCGGCGGCTTTGGTGGCTGCTGTGGGATTCACGGGAACTCCGCGATCGCTGGCGGCACCTTCGGCAACCTGCTGTTCGGCTTTTGGCGTCCAGTTGGTGACGGAC
>Ga0172376_10001647_pt1 | contig 28284 bp, 23 predicted proteins | sample Lak35m_FD_121114 | JGI IMG/M metagenome (GOLD analysis project Ga0172376, IMG submission 121114) | Freshwater microbial communities from Kabuno Bay, South-Kivu, Congo - kab_092012_35m | ecosystem: Environmental > Aquatic > Freshwater > Lake | place: Democratic Republic of the Congo: South-Kivu...
ACTGCGCCTGATCCAACTCAGGGTGCTGCACTTCGGTGTAGTCCCTGTGCAGTGGGACTGAGGTCTCAAGGTGTGAACCCCCAGGAGCGCAATCTCCTGGGGGTTCCGCCGTTACCGGGTGCTAGTCTGGCGCTATTAACGGGTCTTGGTCTGAGAAGGCACCCGACACGGAAAGGTGTCAGCGCACCGCCCGAACGACCCACCTTGCCGATATTGGCCCGCCGTGGACGGTGTGCATGCATGTCAGTTCTCCCGCTCCGCCGTATCCTACTCACCGCGTGCATTCTGGTATTGCTCTCCAACTGTGGCACTTCAAACACCGAGACCACCGTTTCTGAGGGCTCGACCGACTCCACTGCGCTGTCCGTCGACGGCGACACCGAGGGCACGGCACCGGGCATCGCCGGCGAAACCAATGCCGATCTCGACGCGATCATCGCAGCCGTGAACGAAACCGCCGGCGAGCAGTCCGTGAATGACACGATCATCGATACCGTGGTGGGCGAGATGAAAGCTGACGGAAAAATCGACCCCGAGAACTGGGAAGTGGACACCACCCCGGGTTCTGGCGCTGCTTTCAAGGTCGCCTCGGGGCCCAATAAAGAGAAGCCGTACTGCATAACCTTCTCCGGTGCCGATCAAGGTGGCGAACCGGGTGCTACAACTAGCACGACGTCGCCCGGACCGATCCGCGCCACTTACATCGCCGGCAAGTGCTGACCACTCCTCCGCGACGCTCTTTTGCTGTCGTACACTGTGTCGGGTATGTCTGCGCCGGTATCTTCGTTACCTCGCACGTATCGTCGCACGTTTGCCGCTGACGCCGCGCGTATCGCCGACCGGCGTAAAGCACTCGCCGCATGTACCAGCGAGGAAATCACGGCGCTGGCCATCGCATTGCGTACGTCAAGCGCGGAGTCCGGGTTGCTTGACCGTGTCGAGTCGTTTGCACTGGCGTGCCGCGCCGCTGAGTTGACCCTTGGGATCTCTCCCTTCGAGGTGCAAGTGCTCGCCGGTCTCGCCCTCAGTTATGGCGCCCTTGCCGAGGTCCGTACGGGTGAGGGGAAAACCCTCGTTGCTACGTTGCCATCGGTGTGTTTCGCGTTCGCCGGACGGCAGGTGCACGTGATGACGGCGAACCAGTATCTCGCCGCTCGCGACGCCGAGTGGATGCGACCTGTGTATGAGTTGCTCAACTTGACGGTCGGCTCCATCGACGATCAGCCCTCCAAATCGCGCCGTCGCACGGCGTACGGTTGCGACCTCGTGTATGGAACCGCGAGTCAGTTCGGTTTTGACTATCTTCAAGACCACTTGGTCGCTTCCGCCTCCTTACGCTGCCAGCGCCGCCGCGAAGTAGCGCTCTTGGACGAGGCTGACGCACTGCTCCTCGATGATGCCCGCACTCCGCTCGTGATCTCTGGTGCCCCGGCCGGTACCGAGGATCTCGAGCGTGTCGCCCGGTTCGTCGCCACTCTCCCAGGTTCCGCAGTCGACGTGGATCTCTCCGAGCGTGTGGCGATGCTCAACGACGAAGGTTTCGACCTCGCCGAGGCGTTCTTCTCCCGCACCGATCTCACCGCGGACCTGCGTTTGATGGCCGACTTGTACGCTTCCTTGCGCGCCCGGTTCTGCTTCCGGAGGGACAAAGAGTACCTGGTGCGCGATGGCCAGGTCCTCATCGTGGACGAGTCTACTGGTCGTGTGCAGGCCGATCGTCGCTGGCAGCACGGGCTGCATGAAGCGATTGAGGCAAAGGAGGGTGTACCGGTGCGCCGTGGTGCACCCACGCTCGGTTCGATCACGGTGCCAGCACTGCTCGCGTTGTATGACCACGTCGGTGCGATGACGGGTACCGCCCTTTCGGACAAGGCCGAGTTCAACGATGTGTACGGGTTGCACGTGATCTCGATTCCGACGAACAAGCCCAGTATTCGTCTGGATGCCGAGGACGTGTTGTACGCGACGAGCGCCGAGAAGTTCGACGCGCTCGTCGCCGACGTGTGCGTGCGTCACGGTAAAGGTCAGCCCGTGTTGATCGGCGCACCCACTGTTGCCGATGCCGAGACGATCTCGTCACGACTCTCCGCTGCCGGCACCCCGCACGAGGTGCTCTCGGCTCGTGATCCTGCGCGTGAGGCCGAGATCGTCGCCCAAGCCGGCCGCCTCGGTGCGGTCACGGTTGCCACCAACATGGCGGGCCGCGGCGTGGATATCTTGCTCGGCGGCGACCCGGTGCGACTCGCCTCCTCGCTCGGCGAACCGCTCGAGGAGGTGCACCGTCGTCTGGACGCTGAACGCGCCGCCGTCTTCGAACTCGGCGGTCTCGCCGTGCTCGCCACGGCGCGCCATACGTCGCGCCGTATCGACGACCAGCTCCGGGGGCGCTCCGGCCGTCAAGGGGAGCCCGGATTCTCCAAGTTTTTCCTCTCGCTCGACGACGAGCTGCTCTCAATCTACGCCGGCGACATGGTCAAACAGATGGTTTCGCACGCTTCGCGACGGGAGGGCCCGTTGACGGGGAAGATGGTGTCGCGTTTGATTGCTACCGCGCAGGGAAAGATTGAGTCGTTGCACCGCGAGTCTCGCCGCTCGACGAACGAATTCGCCGCCCCGACGATAGCGCAGCAGACGACGCTGTACGCCTGGCGGGACGAGTTGCTCGATATGGATGCCCGCGCCGCCGTCCTCGCATTTTTACGACCGGCTTGGCGTATACAGGCCGCATCAAAAGGTCATGCATCAAACGGTCATGCATCGAACGACCATATCACATATCCCCACATCACCTCCGCTATCGCCACCGAGCCCACTTCGAACGTAGCATCAACCGCGTCGGCGTCTTATGAGTCTGCCGCACCGTTTGACGATGACGTCGCGCTGCTCGATCCGTCGCGCCTTGCCGCGTTCGGGCACGCAGACACCCCCGATTGGTTGGAGGCTTCCACCTTTGAGGCCCTCGCCGCGCTCCCCGATCCTGCCGCCTTCGATACCCTCGCTGAGGCATGCCTCGAAGGTTTTTTGGTGCGCAACGCCGCCACGCCGGTCGATCTTTGCGAGATGTTGCGCGCCGCAGCCCTAGCCAAATTGGATGCTGGTTGGTATGAGCACCTGGAGATCCTCGAGGCCGCCAAATCCGCCTCCCAGTTGCGCGCCGCCGCGCAACTTCGTCCCACTGCCGAGTTCATCCGCGAATCGGCATCGCTGTTTCAGGCGTACACGGAGCGCGTGTTTCTCGAGTTCGCCCAGCTCGTCTCGATGGGGACCATCACCAAGCAGCCGACCCCGGTGTAGCCCCGCTTGCCGCGCCGCCCACATTGTGGACGGTTCTCTGCCATGAGCGACCCGGATTCCGACCCGAGCCCTAACGCCCTGGTGGACGCCTATGATGCGGCGCTCGAGACCCGCCCGCAGGTGGATGCAAACTGGGGTTTGTTGGATTCGTCAAGACCGCGCCCGCCTCGCCGCGTGTTGCTCGCTTTACTCGCCTGTTTCGCCATATTGCTCGTGTTTCCGTTGGTGATGATGCTGCTCCGCCCAGCCGCCACGACCCCCTTCGACGAGGCGTATCGGACGCTCGATTCGTATGCCCGCGCCCGCGCCGAGGGTGTCGAACTCGAGACGGGACTCTCCCCGGCTGCGCGCACGTTGCTCACCGGTGCGTCGCGGGTCGAGACCTCTGACGGTCCGCTGATTGCGCTGCGCACCGGCTCGACCTGTTGGGCCGTCCCGGTAGATCCGTCGCTTCCCGCCCCGGCTCCCCAGCAGGTCCCCTCCGCGTACTGCGGCTAAATCACCGCCAAGCCCGGGCGTTCCGACACTGGTGCATGCGTCAATACCCATCAGCAGGCGGCTATCGTGCTGCATCCTGATCTTGATTCGCTGCGCTCGCAGTACAACCAGGTGCTCGACGAACTCGAGGCCGGGAATTTGTCGTACGATGACGCGCTCTCCAGCGTGCAAGCCATGTCCGTTGTCGACGGTGGCGGGTTCGTCTGGTTGATCGACACCGCGACGGGGGGTTTTCTGCGTGCGGTCCCTGGCGAGATTCCCCAAGAAGCCGATCCTTCCGAGTTCGTCGCTGCCCGCATCCCTTCGGCCGGCTCCTCGCCTTGGGCTTCGCAACAAGACCTGTTGCGCCCCCCGGCTACCCCGCGTGCACGCGACGAGCGTCAGGCTCCGTCGCAGTTTGAGGATGACGATGCGGATGATTCGCCCTCCTCGATGATGCGCCGACGTCAAGCGCAACAGCGACCATCGAGCTCCGCTACGCAGATCGCCGGGCGTCTGCGTAGCGTGAAACTACCCCCACTACTCGATCGTAACAAGCGCCTGCTCGGCATCGTGCTCACGCTCGCCCTCGTGTTCGTCGTGTTCTCCAGGTTCTCCAAGGAGGCTCCGGACCCCACGATCGTGTCCGATGTCCCCGCGTCGACCTCGCTCGTCCCCGCAACCCTGCCGGTGGAGACGGTGCCAACCCTCCCGCTCGAGACGGTTCCCACGACAACTCCCGCCCCGCTCCCGCTGCCTACAGATGACGAACTGGCATCTTTGAAGCTTGCGCTGCTCTCAGGTGAACGTGCACAAGTCGCCGCTGTTGTGCTCGAGGAGGCATCGCCAAAGCGCGTCGCATTGTACACCGCCCGGTACTTTGGGTACAACGCAACTGGTCTGCAGATCGAACTCGCCGCCCCGGTGCTTGAGAAGAAGCGAGCGTTCGTTTCCGTTTCGCTGGTGGACTCGCTCTCTGGTGAGACTTTGGCAACGCGCAAAGTGCGGCTCCGCCGCGACGACGATGGCCGTTGGCGCTTCGCTACGCTCATCGATTTCGAATCCTGAGCTCCCCGCGCCACCGGTTCGTAGCCTGCCTCGAACGTCTACATCGAACGCCTCAGGTACACAGCTCATAACCGAACGCATCGTCGGGAAACCTTGTTGCCATGTATTGGCACACCTGTTATATTGGCACACCTGTTGGTTGCGTTTCTTCGTGCCGTAATGTGTCAAGGACACTGCGACAGGTCGCGTCAGGGAATGTCGATCGCGTTCGGCAACGCCTGGGTTCCGGCGACCTCGGTGTGGTCCACGTCCGCCGCGTTGCACCCGGTGGGGGTTTTGTCATAGGCGTATGTTTGGGTGTCGGTCGCGATCGAGTCGAGGATCGCGTAGCACCAACCTAGGTCGTTCACCGAGGCCATCAGAATCGTTTCATCATCGACGCGCCGAGCCGAGATTACTCCCGTGCTGTTGCTCCCACCGGAGGTGATTTTTGCGTCCAACGCCGTCAGCTGCGCCACGATGTCGGCCGGGTAGCGGTACTGGTTTCCTGCCTCGCTCGCGATGCTGCGCGCTTTCGCCACGTAGCCAGAGAGGATAATCGTCCGTTTCTCTTCTTCGAGGCCGTCGCGCACCCCCTGGTACGTGGGCACGGAAAGGACGGCCAAGACGGCGAGCACCGATAAAGTCACCACCGCCTCGGTCATGGTGAACGCCCGCCCCGGTCGTCGACGTTCTTTTTGCGGCATAAGCCCTACGGTGTGCATTGTTCGGGGTTCGGCAAGCACCGCTAGTACCGCTCGGACTGTCTTGACGCACCAACTTCGCGCCCCACCGTCTTGGCACATGGTCGATATCCCGGATTCTGGCGAAGTTTCACCGAAAATTTCCCGCACCGACCGCCGCGCCTCCAGGATCGCCAAGAGGCAGCGTCTCCGCGCCGAACGTGCCGCCGCCCGTGAAGCTGATCGTGATGCCCGTGCGGCGGCATTGGTGGCCAAACGTGAGGCTCGGGTGCGTAAAACGCTCGAACGCGAAGAGCGTCGTGCCAAGTCTGCCGCCGAGAATGAGTCTGCCCGGCTGGAGAAAATCACGAGAAAAGAGTTGCGCGCCGAGCATAAACTAGCCGCTCGCGAGGCGAAAGCCGCGGCCAAGGTCGCCGCCGCCAACGCCACGTCCGAGGTCGACCGCATCGCCCCAGTCGACGACGCTACCTCCGCCGGTAATTCCGCAGAAGATCGACGCGTACTGCGACAAAATCGTCGTGCCGCTCGCGCGGCTGAACGGGAGGCTGCGAAACTCGCGGAAATGGACGCCAAGGCATCCGCCTCGGCGGAGAAAGATGCCGCCCGCGAGGCGAAGGCCGCCGCCAAGGCCCAGCAGAGCGCCGAACGTGGCGCCGCGCGTGATGCTGCCCGCGAGGCGAAAGCCGCCGAGAAAGGATCTGCCCGCGAGGCGAAAGCCGCCGCCAAGGCCCAGCAGAGCGCCGAACGTGGCGCCGCGCGTGATGCTGCCCGCGCGGCGAAGGCCGCCGCCAAGGCCCAGCAGAGCGCCGAACGTGGCGCCGCGCGTGATGCTGCCCGCGAGGCGAAGGCCGCCGGGGAAAAGGCCAAGCGAGAATCAGGCACCCCCGCCCAATGGTTCCGGTTGTTGCGCGGACCAGAACGTCTCGCCGGTGATTCTCGTGCTGCGTACCGTCTGCGTCGCGCTGCGTCGCGAGATGCGGCGCGTGCCCGCCAAACCTCCGAGCGCGCCGAGGCTGCTGCCCGACTGCGCGCCGAGCGCGCCGCCGCCACTGAAGCTGCGCGGTTGCGCAAAGAGGAGCGTGACGCCGCCCGTGCCCAAGTGCGCGCCCGTCGTGAGGTGGAACGTCGTGAACTGGTTGCCCGCCGCAACGCGCTACGCGCCGAGCGTACCGCCGCCCGCGCCGCCGAGCGCGCATCCAAGAAAGATCCGACGCTCGACAAGAACCGGTTACGTACCGAGAAGGTCACCGCTCGAGCCCGCCTGCGGGCCGAGAAGTCCGATTTACGGGAACGCCGCCGCCAGGAGCGACTTGATGCCAAACTCGATGCCCGTCTTGCGAAGAAGGCCGCACAGGAGGAGCGTCTCACCGCCAAAGCGATCGCTGTTCGCGAGAAGGAGGTGCTCCGCGATGCCGCCCGCGCCGCCCGCGCCGCCGCTCGCGCGCAGAAGCGCGCCGAGCGTGCCGCCACCAAAAATACCTCCGATGCTGCCTCGGTGCCAGCTATGTCGCCCCCGACGGAGAAGACATCCGCCATCGAACGTCGTCGCGCCGAGCGCGCAGCGAGGGCGGCGGCTAAAGCGGAGAAGCGTGCCCAGCGTGCCAAAAAATCTGCCGAGCCTGAGTCTACCGTCATCCCCGGTCCGGTGCAAGATCCCCGCGCCACCAAGGTCCTCGCCCGCGCCGAGGCCAGGGCGAAGAAGCGTGCCGAGAAACAGCGTGCGCTGAAGGGACGCGCCGCCGAGCGTACCACCAAGGAGTTGGCTCGAGAGCAGCGGCGTGAGGATCGCCGCCTTGCCCGCGAGCAGGCCCGCCTGGATAAGGTTTCTGGGAAGATAGCGAAAGAAGAGGCCGCCCTCGCCGCCCGTGCGAGCACGAGCGGTCTTGAGGCGTCCCGCATCGCCGCCCGCGCCGAACGCGCCGCCGCCCGCGCCGCCGAGCAGGCCGCCCGCGACACTGCCCGCGAAGAACGCGCCGTCGCTCGTGTCGCCGAACGCACCGCCCGTGATGCTGCCCGTGCCGAGGCGAAAGCGGCCCGTGAAGCCGCGCGGCTGACCGCGCGTGAGGAGCGCGAAGCCGCCCGCGCTGCACGCCTCGCCGCCAAAGACGCCCTCGGTCGTGATACCGCTGCTTCCGCCGGGGAAGCATCCGTTCCGCTCGATGCGACAAACCCCAACGCTTCCACCACCGACGACACGGCACCCACCGATATGGCTACCGCCGAGGCGGCGGGTTCGCTCGATTCGGATACAGCAACACCGACATCCAATGATATGCTCGATCGGTTTCAAGAGCTCTCTACCGCCTCGATTGAACGCTCCGACGAGGTGCATGCCGAGGCGGCGGCGGCGACTGACGCAGCGTACACGGCCGCGAAATCCGCCCGAGAAGCATCCCGCCGCGTCCTGCAAGAAGCCCGCGCCCAGGAGAAAGCTGACAAGCTCGCCGCTCGCGCGCAGAAGCGCGCGCACCGTACCGAGCTACGCGCCGCGGCGAACCGCCGGCAGAGCGAGTACAAGATCGAGGACTCCGAGCGGCGTCGCAATGAGAAGCGCTCGACCCAGGAGAACAAGAAGCTGCTACGTGATGCCCGCGCCGCCGCCGGCCGCGGCACACACGCCGACGGCACGGCGCTGACGCGTGCCGAGGTGCGCAAAAACCGGCGCTCGTTGCGCGCCGCCGGCCGCATGGAGGCGCGCGAAACTCGCAAACGTCTCAGCGCCGAGCGTGCCGCTCGCAAGGAGCGCCGCAAGCTGGAGCAATCCGAGTCAAAGAGATTGCTGAAAGAGGCATCGTTGCGGGAGAAGGCCGCCCGGACCGAGTTGCGCCGGCGCCTCCGCGGGGAGCGCGCCGGCGCCGCCGCTGCCGCAAAAGCGGCGCGCGAAACAACAAAGGAGCGTATTGCCGCGGCCAAGCGTACCGCCCGCGAGGCGGGCCGCGCCGATGATCGTGCCACCAAGGAACAAAAGCGTGCAGAGCGTGCCGAGCGTAAGCGCGCCGAGTCGCGCACGTTGCAAGATGCGCGTACGGCTTCCCGAGCGCAGCGCCGCGCGTCAAAAGCGTTGCTGCGTCAGCAATCTGCCGAGTCGAAGTCGGCTTCGCGCATCGCCGCCGCCGAGCAACGCTCCAAGGATCGCACCGATAAAGCCGAGGCCCGTCGTCAAGAGCGCGAGGCTCGTCGCGCCCGCCGCCTCGCGGCCCGCGGGGAGGCCGCCCCGGATGAGATATCCGAGCGCGAACTTGCCCGCGCCCGCGCCGCCGAGGCCCGCACCGCGCGCGCACAGCAACGCGAGCAGTTGAAGCGCACCAAGCTCGAACTGAGAGAGAAACGCAAACTCGAGCGTACGGTCCGCAAGGAGAAGGAACGTCTCCGCAAAACGCAGATCGATGAGGCGACGCAGGCGACGAAGGAGTCCAAGCAGGCTGCCCGCCACGAGCGCAGACTCGCCGCCGCCCGCGCCAAGGCCGCCAAACAGCAAGAGAGGGTGCTCTCCCGTTCTGAGAGCAAGGTCGCCAGGGAGCAGAAAAAAATCGCCGAGCGTGCCGAATCGCGTGCCCAGGAGGAAATCTTACGCGACACCAAGGATGACATGCGCGAGCAGGAAGCCGCGCTAAAGATCGAGGCCCGCCGTCAGAAGATGGCCGAGCGCGATGAGCGTCGTGCCACCAAGATTGAGGAACGGTCTGCGAAGCAAGAGCAGAAGTTAACCGATCGCGCCGCCAAACGTGAGGTCGATGCTGCTCGTCGTTCCGTGCTGGATGCAGAAAAAGCCGAGCGTGACCTGATCAAAGAGACCCAACGCGCGGCCCGACGTGACGTCGCCGAGCAGGGGAAACTGGACAAGATCCGTCGCAAGGAGGAGCAGGCCCGCCGCCGCTCCGCGAAGCGCTCGTTGCGCGAGGAGCTCGCGTTCACCAAGCGTGCAGAGAAGGAGAAGATCGATATGTTGCGTCGCGCCCGCAAGATGGGTCTCGCGGTCGCGATGGAGGATGTGGAGCAGCAGATCGAGTACGAGGGGCATCTCTGGCTCGAAGAGTCCGGTGTCGTCCCCACGCAAGGGACGAATGCTGAGGCTGACGTGTTCGACTGGCGTCTCGCCGACCTTCCCGAACCCCTCCCCGATCGCGGCGCCGTCCGCTCGAGCTGAGTGCTCGTTGCCCCCGGCGCATCGTCTCGGAAGATCCCGTGTGGTCTGCCGCACCGGTTGGTGCGTGGGGGTCAGTGGTAGCGGTCGGTTTTGATGTTGCGTGTCTGCACCAGTTCGATCGCCCCAGAGAAGATGCGGTACGAACGCACTTGCTGCATTTGGTGCACGCTGTTGCGCATTTTGCATGTGATTAGGTCGAATTCTAATCCCTCGAGCGCGGGTAGGATCGAGACGCTGCGTTGGTGTTCGCGTCCCCGGTCGGGGCGTTTGCGGACCTCGTCGTGCAAGGTCTCGGGGTGCTCCCACACCCAGTGCTCGTCGATGTGGACGAACGTGCAGTCGTGGCTCATCGTGGATTTCCCGAGGACCGAGCCGTAGCAAATCAAGAGACCCATGTGTACGATGGGCGTCCTGGCCACGCCCCGCGAGTCGAACCCCTCGGTGAAGCCCGTTTCGCAGAGGGCGGCGAAGTCGCCTTGTTCCCCGGCCCGCCGCCGCTGCTCGTCCAAGGCGGCTCGTATGTGCTGCTGCAGTTCTGCGTCCCCCATCCGTGTAAATGGGTCCGCCGGTGTGGTCCCTCCCTGCGCCGTCATGGCACCTACCGTGCCCGCCGCCTCGCTGGCTGCATTCACGAATCTCCACGTGCTGGTTGCGGTCCCCGCCGCGCTTCTCCCCGCCAGCTCTCCCGCAATGGTGCAAGGAGACTACTTCCCTGCCGCATCCGCGGCTCGTATGAAAGGACATTGGTGATGAAGTTCACCCCCAAGAAGACACCCGCCGCAGAAAGCGGCACCGCATCCACCCCAACCGCCGAGGCAAAGACAGAGGAGATCCCCAAAGTCGCCCCGAGCAGGCGTCCGCTTCGCACGAAAGCCTTCGCTTTTGCTGCGATCGCGCTCTCGTTCGGAGCAGGTTTTGCGTTCCGCTCGACCTCGGGCGACTTCGACGTCATCGCCTCAGCGAACACACCTGGTGTGCTCGCAGTCTCGAGTGGTTCCGCCGTTGAGGAGGCTCGCGACGCCGCTCTTGTCTATCACGGCGAGTTTGCGACGTTCCGCGGGTTTACCTCCCCAGGAGTGCAAGTGGCAAGTTCCGATACGGTAGTGCTGCTCGCCGTCGTCGTCGACGGTGTGTGTTCGTTTACCAAGATCGTTGACGGTGTCGTCTACGATATAGGGAACGATCCTACGCTCGAGACGTGCAATCCGTCAACCATAGAGTCCGCGCAAGCGATACTGGACGAGTACCGGGTGGCTTCCGCCACTGCCGCGACCGCCGAGCATGCGTCGATCGTGGAGGCTGCGGCAAACGCTGCAGTGCTCTGGGCCTCGCTCTCGTTTGACGCGCACGGAAAGCCTTCACTCTACGGGCTGAAGGATCTTCAGGTTCCCGGGACGAAAGTGCTCTCGGTCGCCCCCGACGGTCAGTCTGCGAACGTGCAAGTGCTCTCCAACGGTGCATGTCTTGTTGCAGTACTCTCGGCTCGCCCGGGTATGCTGCCGCAGACCTCTGGATGCTGACACAACAAAATTTGAATGGACGACCCCGGCTTGAGCCGCACCGGTCGTTCGTATGACGAAACGGTCCTGGTAATGCTACCAGGACCGTTTCTTTTTCCTCCGAGCGTAGTTGCTGCCCCGATTGCCACCTTGCGTTTCCCGGACACGGTCTTGCTCCATGCCCGCACCCCGCCCCTCGAAGAAAACCCCCGCCACCAAGCTTGGGGAGACGGACTCTCTGGTGCCCCGCCCCCCAACGTCTCCCAAATCGTCTCCCAAATCGTCTCCCAAATCGTCTCCCAAATCGTCTCCCAAGAAGAAGCGCGTCAAGGGTGCCGCCCCCGCGGGCGTCTCGCCCTCGCCCGTGCACCACGTGCACCACGTGCACCACGTGCACCACGTGCAAGACGTCTCCGTCGCCACCGAGTTGCGTTCTTCGTTCCTCTCGTATGCCTTGAGCGTGATCGTGGCCCGCGCCCTCCCCGATGCCCGCGACGGTCTCAAACCGGTGCATCGCCGCATTCTGTACTCTTTGTACTCCCAGCGTATTTTACCTACCGGCCCGTACAAGAAATCTGCCCGCGTGGTGGGCGACACGATGGCCAAGTACCACCCTCACGGTGATTCTGCGATATACGCGTCGCTGGTGCGCATGGCCCAGGATTTCTCGATGCGCCTCCCGCTCGTCGATCCGCACGGTAATTTCGGGTCGCTCGACGATTCACCGGCCGCGAGCCGCTACACCGAGTGCCGACTGTCGCCGTTTGGAATGATGCTGCTCGAGGGTTTGGACGAGGACGCGGTGGATTTTCAACCCAACTATGACGGCACCGAATCCGAACCGGTGGTGCTTCCCGCCGATTTTCCTAACCTGCTCGTCAACGGGTCCACCGGTGTCGCTGTGGGCATGGCGACGAACATTCCCCCGCACAACCTCGCCGAGGTGCTCGACGCGGCGGTGTTGTTGCTGCGCTCGAAGCACGTCTCCCTCGATGACGTGCTCTCGGTGCTGCACGGCCCGGATTTCCCTACCGGCGGCGAGATCGTCTCCCGCGCCGAATTGCGCGAGCTCTACGCCACTGGTCGTGGCAGCATCACCATTCGCGCCCGCGCCCGGGTGGTTGATCTCTCCTCTCGACGCAAAGGAATCGAGGTGAGCGAGTTGCCGTACATGGTGGGACCTGAGAAGGTGGTGGCCCGCGTCCGCGATCTCGTCGGTGCCAAGCGACTTCCCGCCGTCGCCGACGTGAAGGATTTCTCCGACCGTAGCACCGGGTTGCGTCTTGTGATCGAGGTGAAGTCCGGTTTCGATCCGTACGCTCTGCTCGCCGATTTGTACCGACTCACCCCGATGGAGGAGGCGTTTCCGGCGTCGTTCGTGGCGCTTGTGGGTGGCCGGCCGAAACTCTGCTCCTTGCTCGATTTGTTGCATGCCTACGTGGGACATCGTCTCGAGACCTTGCGCCGCCGCTGCGAGTACCAGTTGCGCCGCGCCCGTGAACGCGCCCACCTGCAAGAAGCGCTCGCACTCGCCCTCGATGATGTCGATGCGGTGGTGCGGCTGATCCGTGCCGCTTCGGACACGGCCGAGGCTCGTGCCAAGCTGATGAAACGGTTGAAGGTCGATCAGGTGCAGGCTGACTACATCCTCGAGATGCCGCTGCGCCGCCTCACGTCGCTCGAGGTCTCCAAGATCAAAAAAGAGCTCGCCGCGTTGTACAAAGAGATCGATCGTCTCTCTGCGTTGCTCGCCTCCCCCAAGAAACTCGCCGCCACTGCCGCCGATTCGCTCGCCGCGCTTCGTGAGCAGTACCGCACCGACCGCCGGACCGCGCTCAAAGTGTCGTTGCACCTGCCTTCCGTTCCCGCGGCCGCCTCCGTCGGGGAGTCTCCCGCCATGGACGATTCCTCCCCCGCCGCACCCGTGCTTGTCGGTCTCACGTATGGTGGGACGCTCGCGCGCATCCAACCTGGTCTTGGACGAGCCAAGCCGACCGTGCACGACGCGTTGCTCGCCGAGGTGCACGCCGCCCCTGATGTGCAGATGCTCGCCATCACCGCATCTGGCCTCGCCTACCCGTTTCTCCCCGCTCAATTGCCCGAGGCACCGCGCGCCTCGCGCGGCGTCGCCCCGGTGGATTGCTTTGACGAGTTCGGGAACGATGCGGTCGTCGCGCTGCTCCCCGCCGACGCATCCCTCGCGCTTTTCACCGCCTCTGGTGTGGTGAAACGGATTGACCCCTCCGCTTATCCTCGTTCGCTCCGCACCCGGTTCTCGCTCATCTCGCTCGCTACCGGGGATCGCCTCGTCGCCGCCAGCGCCATGCGCGATGACCCGTCCCGGCTGTACTGCGTGTATGTATCCTCCTCCGGGGTCGTGTTGCGCCACCTCGCCGCCGCGGTCCGCCCTCAGCAGCGTGCAGGTGGCGGCGTCATAGGCATCTCCCTCGAGTGGAAGGCCCGCGTGCTCGCCGCCACGCTCGCCTCGGACGATCTCGCCCTCTGGGTCGCCACCGATCAAGGGGCGGTGAAGGGGGTCTCCCTCGGTGAGTTCCCGGCGAAAGGTCGCGCCACGTCCGGGTTGCTCGCCTTGCGGTTCCGTTCTGGTGAGACCTCGCTGCGTGCCGCTGCGTTTGGCAACCGGCAAGCTTTCAGCGCCGCGGCGCAACTGTGTGGCCCTATGCCAGCACTCGCCGCGCGGACGCACACCGCCCAGGTACTGGAACACGAGGCATTCTGGTTCGCCACACTCCGACCCTGAGCATGGGTGCCGGACCGGCCTGTGGGTCCCTGCATGGGCCTATCCATGGGTCTCTCTATGAGCCTGTGTGTGGCCCGTGTTGGTTGGAGCCGTCGTTGCTGCGCCGAGGGTGGATTGGGTCAATATCTACCCAAGTCGCATCCGTGCGACCCTGACTGAAAGGATATCCTATGAACGTCTTTAAGGCGTTGTCATCGGTGATTCACTTCCCCAAGACGGTCTCAGATTACCTGGTCGCCAGGTTCCCCGAGTCCATCCATTCGCTCGCTTCCAACGAGCACGTGGAGCCGTCCTCGTTTGATGGTGTGGTCGTCGCAAAACAACCCGCCGATCTCGCGCAGAACTTGCTCGGCATGAACAACCCTTCGCTCGTAGCAACCTGGTGCAAGTCGCGAGACAAGCGCCAAGGTGCATGCGACATGGTGTTGCGTCATTGGTACCTACCGCTCGAAGATCAGCACGCGTTCGCCTCCAAGGCGCTCACCAACGACGCCGCCCGAGAGGTGCTGCGATCAAAGTGGTTCAGCGACTCGGCAAAACTTGTTGCCGCCTCGCGCGCGTTCCCGTTCGACATCTGGAACTGGCTCGAAACCGATCCGGCCGACCTCAGCGATGAGGATTGGTGTAAAGCGTTCAACCTCGCTTCGGTTACCACGCACCGAGACCAGCTCACGGCCGTGTACTCCACGCTGATGCAGCGGCCTCACCTGGCGATGACGCTCGTCGCGGATGGCACTCCCGCCACCCGCGCCCTCGCCGTCTCGATGGTGCCCTGGATCGATGCGGACACAGCGATAACGCTCTTGTCCGAGGAGAAAGACACGGATCTGGTGCGTTTGGGGTTGCTCCAAATGCTCGATCATCCGTCGCTCCCGCACGACGCTCGCGTCGCCGGGTTCGCTCTCGCCACCGACCGCGGAGTAATCCGCGACGTGTACCGAGACGGGTGCCCGTCACCTGGTTCCGCTCTCGCCCTGGGAGTACCGCTCGGATCGCTTCTTGATCCGCTGCAAGTCGAGCTCGTCGCATCGCGGGCGTTCACGCCCGCGCACCGCTACGCGCACTTCGCACAACTCGTTATGGCTCCGGCCGCTTCGGCCTCGACGCTGTATCGAATGAACGACGTGTCGTATCGGTCGATTCAGGGCTCTCCAGGCCTTGCCCGCCCCATCGCCGCCCTCGCGGCGCGCGTCGGGGGGAATGATGCGCTCACCCACCTCGGCGAGGTAGCAAAGGAGTCGGCTGATTCCCGCACCCGCGCGCAACAGCACGCGGCCGGGTTGAAAGCGCCGTTCCAGCACGCCGAGGGTCGTCGTACCTATACGCGTTGGTACGGGTCAAGCGACGTCAAGTCGGTCACCGCGGACGAAATCCTCGAGACCAAACTCGACGAACTCACTGCCAAAGTGGTCGGTTACCGGGTTGCTGAGAACGCCGCCGAGGTACTCTCTGCGGTGGTACTCGAGCGTCTCGGCGATGCCACTGACGACGTGTCCAAGAAACGCTGGGAGAATTTTCTCCAGTTGCTGCCCCGCACCGCTGGGTCAGTCCAACTCAAGGCATTATTGGCCACCTCGGTCCGTCTTCGCTGATCCGGGCTCGAACACAGGCACCCCCGCCAAAATCACCCCAACACGATGCCCCGCCCCCAGATTCGCTCTGGGCGCGGGGCATCGCTACGTTTCTCGTCTTGTGGTGATCATCCGTGCCCCAGACGATTACCCGCGGGACGGTACGCGGTGATGGATGCTTCACGGTCGCCAAGACCGCAGCCCGGGCCGGCTACCCGCCCGGTGGTGGTGTTGGACACCTGCGTACTCGTGGCCGACCCGACTTCGATAGACGCATATCCCGGCTGCGACATCGTACTCCCGCTCACCGTTATCGAGGAACTTGACGCCCACAAGCGTCGTCAAGACGAGGTCGGTCGGGCTGCCAGACTCACGGTGCGTCGTATCGAGGCGCTACGCCAGGCCAACGGCGGGAGTTTGCGCACCCCCGCCGCGCTCCCCGACGATTCGACGCTGCGTATCGAGACGAACGGGTTGAAACTTGATGTCCTCGACGAGTACTCGCTCGACCGAACCAAACCGGACAACCGAATCCTCGCCGCCGCCCTGGGGATACGCGCGCACGGCGTCGACGTACGCGTGGTCTCGCTCGACGTGGCGCTGCGCGTAAAAGCTTCCCAACTCGATCTCGTCGCCCAGGACTATGTGGTGCGCCAGAAGGTGAGTGAGGATTCAAATATCACCACGCTCGACGTTCCCAAGGCGGTGGTGGACGGATTGTTCGCGGATGGTGAACTCCCCCTCCACGACGTGCACACAGACGCCCTCGCCCCGAACACACCCGTGGTGCTACGCGCCCCGTCCAACGCCTCCGCGCTCGCCCGCGTGCGCGGTACCGACCCCGCCCAGCGCCTCCAACTGCTTGACTCGGATCAGTCGGCCTGGGGACTCAGGCCCCGCTCCAAGGAGCAACGGTTTGCACTGGATATGCTGCTCGACCCGGAGCTGCCAATTGTAGCCCTCTCCGGTGCGGCCGGGACTGGTAAGACGATCCTGGCCCTCGCCGCCGCCCTCGAGCAGGTATTCGAGCCCGCGTCTCGGCGGTATGACCGGCTCTTGGTGCTCCGCCCCGTCGTGTCGGTAGGTCGTCAGGATATCGGATACCTCCCAGGTACCGTCGAGGAGAAGCTCGGTCCATGGTTCGAGGCGATCGTCGACACGGTCGTTGCCCTCTCCGACCAGATGTCCCACCGCGAGGCCCGCGACTTGATCACGCTGTGGGTGGACCAAGGTTCTCTTGCGCTCGAGGCGGTCACGTTTCTGCGCGGACGTTCGTTGCAGCGCACGTTCGTCCTGCTTGATGAGGCGCAGAACCTCGAACCGCTCGTCGCCAAGACGGTGCTCACCCGCCTCGGACAGGGATCCAAAGCCGTGCTCTTGGGCGACACGACCCAAATCGACTCCCCGTGGCTCTCGGAGACCTCCAATGCCCTCGCCGCGGTCGTCGAAGCACTCGGCGACTCCGAATTGTTCGGCCATCTTGTGCTCACCCGTGGTGAGCGCTCCGCCGCCGCCGATCTCGCTGCGCACGCCCTGTAAACGCCCGTCTTGCTCCCATTGCGTCCGCCCGTGTTCCGGTCATAGTGAATGGTATCCCCAATTCCTCAACCTCTCGGGCTCTGCCCGGGAAAGGATGTGCAATGAACAACAACTTCCAAGAGCTGGTGCTCTCCTTACCGCTCACCGAGGAGGTGTTCGACAAGTTGGCCACCGCCGAGAACCGCCCTGCGCTGCGCGCAAACACGGCGCTCTCCAGGCGGCAGTGGTTTGTGTTGTGGGAGAAAGATCTTCCCGCCGACCAAGCCGCCCAGATGCTCGAGCATGACCTCGACCGTGAACAGGTTGAGACTGTACTCGCTTCGGAGCGACGCGGTACCGTGCTGCTCTCGCTTTTCCGCCGTCCCTTGCTCGACAAGGAGCAGCAACAGCGCGCACTCGCCGCCGCAAAAGGCAGCACGTTCGCGCCCATGGTGATGCAGACCAAGCACCTCGATCCCGCCTTGCGATCCGTCGCCGCCGAACGTCTCGTCGGCACCGACCGCCTGGAGTGGATTGCCGTGCATCAGTCAGAGTATGACGATGATGCCGCCTTTGAGGCGATCACCGACACCGTTGCGTCCAAGTTGCCGTTGCGCGACTTGCGTACGTTGAACCAGACTTTGGGGAAGATCATCGCGTCTCGACCAGGTTTGGTGCATCGTCTTGCGTCGCAAGATCCGGTACCGGCCCAGCTGCGCACCGCGCTTGCAGGCTCGCGTCTCCTCCTCGAAGAAAGCGACCAGATGAATCTGTTCGCCGATCGGGAGGATTCCAAGTTCGCCGCGCTGGCGTTCGTGGCCAACCCGGTCGCGCACGAAGCTCCGGTTCGCTCGCTCATAGATCACGAGGAGCCCGAAGTCCGCGTTGCGGTACGCAAGCGTCTCGACCAGAAAACGTTCGAGCGTGTGTCCCTACCGTACGACCAGGTCGAAGATCCGGCGCAACTGCAGCGATTGCTTCGCCGTTGTCTGCCGGGCATTTACCGCTCCGAAGGCCGACCCGCCGATCTCGCGATCCTCGCGCTGAACGACCGGATCGAACTCGACGACGCTCGGGAAATATTCGACACCCTCTGCTTCGTATCACTCGATACGGTTTCGGCGTCGATGCTCGATACCGCCCTCGCGTATTTGGCCCAGCGTCTCGGCGTGAAGGTGCCAGACCAGCGTTTCGACGGTGGTTTCTGGGATCGCGGGGATGTGTCGTGTCGGACGTACCAATCCGAGCGTTTTGCGTGGATGCTCTCCCCGGACGATCGTCCATGGGTAGGTGTCGACTTTGCCGCATTGGTGCAAACCCATCCCGTCGATCTTGTTAAACGAATCGGGGCGAGCACGCTCGCTCACGTCGTGTATGAAGATCGCGTGGGTCTGCATTTGTGGCTGGTACATACCCTCGGGCTGAACCCGGTGCATTGGGAGATGATGTTGAATCTCTCCAAAACGCACCTCGGTTCGCTCGCGACGCTCACGAAGGCCGCAAAGCGGCTCGCCCGCTGAGCAACTATCTTGCCAATATACACGACCCCGTCTGTCTCGCCCGCGCGAACCTGACGGGGTCGTGTCCCGTTTCCCCGTGTTCGCTACACGTGTTCACTACACGTGTTCACTACACGGGTTCGCTATGCGTCGTAGTCGTCTCCTCTCGCGAAGCGTTGGATGATTCGCAACGCGTCTGACCATTCCGCACGCCCCGCCGCGGCTTCGATGCTGGCGAGCAACACGGCGATGTCGCCCGCGAGCCGCGCCAGTGCACCGACCACGCCTGCCATCCACTCGACCGATCCTTCCGCGTCCGAGCATCCGCTGGCGAGTACGCCGCCGAGAAGTTCATAACCATCCCCGCGGCTCGCCCCGTCCAGGTACGCCGTCACCGCCTCGATCGCGTAGCGCTCGTGCGCTGCTTCGACGGTGATGGTACCTTCCTGCAAAGCGACCGCCTCGGTGAGTTGCTTCGCGATCAGGCCCAACTGTCGTCGTGCTGCGCGTGTCTCCTCGCTCGCCGGAAGGTTCGCCAGGCACGCATCGATCTTTACCAACCGGTCCAAGATTCCAGCGATCATGGGGTGGTGCCGTCCTTCGCCGCCGCTCGCTGCCACGTGACGCCCAGCACTGCCCCCGCCCCGCCGGCGGTGAGAAGGAGCGCGACGACGGGCGCTGTACCGCTCAGCATCCCCGCTCCGCCCCAGACAACGGCGAGGAAGGCCTCGGCCAGGACGTAGCGCACCGGAATTTTCGCTTGACAGCAGCGTGCCGTACCTTTGCAAAGCAACCAGCCGAGGATTGGGACGTTCTCCCGCCACCGCAACTGCCGTCCACACACGCACATGCTCCGGCCCCCGATGCTCGCACCTTTGGGGATCCGCTCGCTGCACACACAGAGGAACGAGGCGGTGAGCGCCCCCAGCACGCCACCCAAGATTGTGTCGTACCACCAGCCGATGCCGCTCATGCCTTTGTATCGTCTCGTCCCGAGCCTCGTTGTCGAAATACCGCACCTTCCCGTCCCCTGCTCGCCTCCCGTCCGGTCTGGTGGACTGTTGTACGGGTGGATGACGCTGCCGCACACAAGCACCGAGACGGGCACCAAGACGGTCGCCTAGAAATTAGCGCTGCCGCCACCGATGCCACCTCGTCCGGTCCTGTACCGCCGCGTGCACACTGGCGTGCACTGCTCTCCCGCGACGTCTCACCCGGGTTGCTGCGTCACGTCTCCGCCTTCGCTGTGCTGTTGCTGCTGTTCTTCAGTGCCGCTATGGCGCTCGCACCATCCGGCTTTGGTATGACGAGGTCTGGCCCGGTGGTTCGCCTTGATGACGCGATCTCAGGCAGTGCCGTCCTCGCCGCTTCGCCAGGTGCCGGGTGGTTTGCGTTCACCACGGTGGAGGTGGCGGAGGTTTCGTACATTCGCGCGCTCGTCGCGTTGTTCCGCGGCGAGGATCTGACGAAGCTCTCCGATGCCGACGACGCCTCCCCCGCCTTCGCCCAGATGCGCGAATCGGTGGAGACTGCGGCTCGCCTTGCGCTGTATGTCAAGACCGGCGAACCGGTAAAGTCCTCTGGGGTGCTGCTCGTCGCCGTGGTCGCGGATTCTCCCGCCGACAAGGCCGGTCTGCGCCCCGGAGACGTACTGCGCTCCGTCGACGGCGTATCGCTCACAGCCCCCGACGCGTTGCGCGACTTCGTCGAGTCGAATGCCTCCACCTCGTCGTACGCGTACGATCGTGACGGTGCCGCTTCCTCGGTTAACCTCGCCCCGCGGGACGGGAAAATCGGTGTGCTCGCCGCCGCCTCGTACGAGGCGGCCCTCGAGGGGGTGCTGGCCGTGGATACGAAGGACGTGGGTGGGTCTTCCGCGGGGTTGATGATGACGCTCGCCGCGATCGACGCGCTCCATGGGGGAGATCTCACCGCGGGGTTGCGTATCGCCGGAACCGGCACCATGGATGATGAAGGAAACGTCGGCCCTGTCGCCGGCGTCCCGCTCAAGTTTCGCGCGGCCACCGCGGCTGGTACGGAGTGGTTTTTCGTGCCTTCCTCGCTCTTTGCCGAACTCGAGCCCGTCGAGGGGGTGCGCCTCTCCCCGGTCGACACGCTGCTCGATGCGCTCAAACTGTTGTGCGCGGCCGGTGCGACCGATGCGGTGTGCACCTCGCAGGTGATGCCATGAGCGATCTCCCTGCCACCTCGGGTCGCTCCCACAGGGACGTACGGGCCGACTTTGAGGCGGCAATATCCGCCCACGAGTGGTTGCGAGCCGAGGTGGCGCGCTTCTTGTACCCAGATCTCTCCTTCGCCGACGCCTACGCTGGTTCGCTCTCGCACCTCGAAGCGGCGGTCGCGGATGTGGATTTGCTCAGCAAGGAGCAGTTCGAGGCCGGCACCTTGATCGGGTTCGAACTCCGCCTCGAGGACCGCGGCGACGTGCGCAAGGCGCTGTTTCCCCGCCTCCCCACCCCCGCCTCACTGCTCTTGGTCTGCTGCGACCTCGCCAAACCCGGCGATTCGGTGGTGGTGCGCCATTATATCGCCCACCGCGACCTGGTGGAGATGAAGACCAAGTGGCCGTTCTCGATGGATGTCGCCGTGGCGCTCGTCTCGCCGGATGCGACTTCGCTCCTCACCGAGACCCGCCCCGCACGCCGCAAAGGCCGCTTCTCCCGCCGCTCGAGGGGGGATTCGTGATGTCGCGTGGCAACTGGTTTCAACGTGCCGCGATCACTGCGTGCGTCGCCGCGTTCGTGCTGCAAAACGGGCCCGGGGGCAGGAGCTTCACCTCCCGGTTCGCGCTCTATGGCCCCGCCGTCGCCGAAGGGGAGTGGTGGAGGCTGTTCACCTCCGGTTTCCTGCACGGCAGTTTGCTGCATCTGGGGTTCAACATGTTGATGCTCTATTTTTTCGCCCGCGTCCTGGAACTCCGTCTCGCTTCCTCGCCATGGCGGTTCCCGCTCCTCTATGTGGCCTCGCTGCTCGGCGGTTCGCTCGGCGCGCTGTTGTTGGACTACTCGATCCCCGCGATCGGCGCCTCCGGTGCGGTCTTCGGGCTCGGTGGTGCCATGTTGCTCCGTGACCGGTTCGAGTTGGGGAGCTGGAACGCTTCTGGGACGGTGCCGTGGATCGCCATCAACTTGGTTTTCACGCTCGCCATGCCCGGTATCAGTAAAGGTGGGCATCTCGGCGGTCTCGCCGTCGGCGCCGCGTTTGGCTGGTTGCTCTTCGCTCGCTCCTCCCCCGGTCGCGGTTAAGTGCCGCCGCGCGGATCTATGAACACATTGATCAGCTCGTACACCCGGCGCTGCTCTGTGTTGAACTCGGGCGGGTAGGCGCCCCGGGTAATGTCGTGTTCACCGTCGTCGTCTCGTCTCACGGATGCGCACGTCTGCTGCTTGCCGCCTGCTGCGGTCGTGTCAGCGCAGCATCGCCAGGAATGTATCTGCGTCCATCGTCGCCACTCCGAGTGCTTTGGCCTTGGTGAGCTTGCTCCCCGCCGCCCCACCGTGGATCAAGAGATCGGTTTTTGCCGAGACGCTCCCCGAGATTTTTGCGCCGAGCGCCTCAGCGGCTGCCTCGGCGCCCCGGCGCTCGTAGCCCGGGATGCTACCGGTGATCACGACGGTCTTGCCCGCGAGTGGTCCCACACCCGCCCGGGTCGTTCCTGCTCGTGTGCCGATACCCGTCTCGACGAGCGCCTCGATAGTCTCGCGCATCGATTCCACGTCCCCGACGATCTGGGCTGCGCGCACCTCGCCGATGCCATCAAGTTCTGCCAACGCCGCTTCGTTCGCCCCGGTGAGTGCGCCGAGGCTCTGGTACGCCTTGGCCAGTTCCCCGGCAAGTTTGCGCCCCACCATGCCGATTCCCAGCGCGCAGATGACGGCACCGAGTTCTCGTGTCTTGGAGTGTTCGATTGCCTCAATCAGTTTCTGCGCAGCGTCTTTGGAGATCTTCGGTTCGATCAGTTTGCCGCTCTTGTTTATGAACGGCTCCGCCGCGGCTTTCCCCTCAAGGTCGGATTCGTCGAGGTGGTACACATCCTCCAGTGCCTGGATGCTCCCGTCCTCGATCAAGACCTTGATCAACCATTTACCAAGACCGTCGATGTCCATGCCTTCGCGCCCTGCGAAGAACGCCACCGCCTCGGGTAGCCCGCACCCGTCCGCCACGCAACGCCAACGCTTCGAGCTGGTGTCGATCCCGCCCGCACAGCGCGGACACTTCGTCGGCGGTTTCCACGCCTTGCTCTTCTTTGGTCGTTTCCCAAGTTCCACAGAAACGATTTCCGGGATCACTTCCCCGGCCCGGCGTACCCACACGGTGTCTCCCACGCGCACGTCTTTGCGCGCCACCTCGCTCGGGTTCGAGAGCGTGGTGCGTCGCACCGTTACGCCACCGACCTCGACCGGTTCAAGCTCGGCGACCGGGGTCAACACCCCGGTCCGACCCACTTGAACGACGATGTCGCGCACGACCGTGGTTCGCGCATCCGCCGGATACTTGTACGCCACCGCCCATCGTGGTGCCTTCGCCGTCGTTCCCGCTTCGCGACGAATGTCGCCGGCGGATACTTTGACGACCGCACCGTCGATCGCGAATCCGAGTTCCCCTCTCCTTTTGCCGAGCGCCTCGATGCAGGCCCGCAGTGGTTCATACTCGTGCACGGTCGCCTCGCCCAACCCGGCCCGTTCGCGCGCGCAGGCGAATCCGAGTTTGGCGAGTTCGGTCATCGCTTCGTCGTGTTCCTCTGCCCCAGGTTCGTCGTACGCGGCAAAACTCAGCGGGTACGCCGTCGCATCGTGGATGTTGCGCAGCACGCCTGCGGCTGCATTGCGTGGGTTCTTGAACGTTTCTTTGCCGTTCTTCTCGCGCAGGCTGTTCGCCACCAGGAAATCCTCGTCGCTCATGTAGATCTCCCCGCGCACCTCGAAGTCGTCTTTTCGTGCAACTTTGCCGGGCAGCCCTACGGCTCGACGGGCTTGTGCCGTGACTTCCTCACCCGTGCGGCCGTCTCCTCGTGTCGCCACCTGCACCAGCACCCCCCGCTCGTACCGCGCCGAGACGGCGAGTCCGTCGAGCTTGGGCTCCACGCAGAGTTTTGTCTTCCCCACGAGGCCGACGAGCCGGTCGTACCATTGGCGCAACTCACCCTCGTCCATCGCGTTCTCCAAGCTCAGCATCGCGCTACGGTGCACGATCTCGCCCGCTTTCAGCACGCCTCCGGCGACGGCCCCGGTGAGTTCGTTCACCCGCCACTCCGGGTGCGCCGCTTCGGTCGCCGCGATCGAACGCAACAACGCGTCGTACGTCGCGTCATCCATCTCGAGCCGGTCGCTTCCGTAGTACGCTTCTGCCGCCTTGGTGGCCTGCGCCACGGCGGCCAGGTACTCGCGTTTTTGCAGGTACATAGAGTCTTTCGCCATGTCTTTTATGGTGACCGTGAGGGCGGCATAGGCACTCGCTACGCCAAAGGCGTCCCCACACTATCCGGCCTACTTGGGGCACTTTGACATCCCGTGCACCTCCCTCATCACCCAATGCGTGTATTCCCGTGTGCTTGCCTCCTCGCGCCCCCGGCTCGAGGCACTTTTTTGGTCCTTGGGGCTCCGCCCCGCCGGGCACAGCCCCGAACTGGCTCGCTCCTCGTTGCTGCTGGTGGGCAACACGCTGCTCGCCGCGGCCCGCGACTGGATCGAGCGTCTCCCCTCCGCCACCGAACATGGGCTACCGTCCGATCGTTTCTTGACGCTTGATTATGATATTTGGTCTCAAGATCCGGCCGAGTTGCTCCCGCTACTCGAGTTTCTCGACCTCCCACCAGATATCGCCCTGCTGCGGCGCGTCCTTGCCGTGCGACTCTCGCATATGCAAGCGCCGCCGTGAACTTGACCAATTCAGGCATAACCTTCCCCCATCCTCACCGTAGGTTGCGATGGCCAATTCGGTGAAACTGCTCAACGGCGAGCGCCTCGCATACGACGCCCGTCCCCACCTGCTCTACTTCTCGCTTCCGGCCGCCTGGGGACTGATGCTGTTTGCGTTGCTTTTAGCGCACATGTTCTCCGACGGGTTTGTCGCCGACATGCTGCGCGTGTTGCTCTGCGTGTTTCTCGTCGTGTGGGTCCCGTGGACGGCGTGGCATTTTGTGCAGTGGTGGTTCATTCGTTGCACCGTCTCCAATTACCGGGTGGTGTGGCGCCGTGGTGTGTTGAGCCGCACCGGCGTCGAGATACCGCTCGACCGGGTGTCGAACGTGAATTTTCATCAGTCGATCGTCGAACGAATGTTCGGTGCCGGGGATTTGATCATCGAATCCTCCGGGCAGGATGGGCAGAGCAGGTTCTCCGACATCCGCCACCCTGACGAAGTCCAGCTGGTGATCCACCGTCAGATTGTGGACTCGAAGGTCCCTGTAGCGAGCCCCGCCCCAGCTCCCTCCGGGGATTCACTCCTCCGCGAGTTGCAAGAGCTCGAGGCGATGCGGTTCAGGGGAGCGCTCTCTGACGAGGAGTTCGCCGCCGCCAAACGCCGACTGCTTGGTGAGTAGGCCGCCGCAAGTACTGCCTCTCCCCGCGCAACATCGCAGGTACTGTATCATCTGGTACTGTACCGTCTGGTACTGCATCCTTTGATCGTGCCAGTCAGGTTCGCCGCAAGCATCGGTCGCCGCGTTCGATGTCGTGGTCCGATTCGCACGGCATCGCCGCCAGGATGCTGCGCGCCCGCTGGCAAAGACTCCGCGTCGCACTCGCATCACACAGGTCTGTGTCACTGCTCCACCAACCTTCCGCATCCAATGCTAACGTCTCGATCGCGCATCCGAGCGCGGTTTCTTCCGCACCCCGTGCACTCGTCCTCGGGCCCGCATGTCCCGCCTCAGGCGCGTGCTTTGCGGTTTCGCAAACACACGTCCTTCCACTCCACGTCCTGGTCGACCTCGCACGCGAGGCTGAACACCGCTTCCACGGCCTCGGTGCAGATGCCCCTCTCATCGCGCACGCTCGTACACGGGAATTCTCGGTACGTGCGGTTCCCATCCCGCCACCAGTCTTCGATGTCGATGCGTACCACTTCGATCGCGCACCCGACTTTGGTGCCGCGCCGGATCGGGTCGTCCCCCTCCATCTCCATGCACGTCTCCATCACGTCTTGGTACAAGGTCTCCTCCTGTTCACGCAGGATGAAGAAGAGGTACCTCGCCACCCCTGCGCCGCACCACCGGCTCGCTTTACCACTCGTGTCGCACACTGAAAAGTACTCCTCAAGCGCGTCATCTTCGCCGTAGTAGTACCACACGACCCACGGCCAGCAACGCTCGGCGGCAACCGAACTCGCCCGGCGGCAGAGGTCGGCCGCGGTCTCTCTGTTGATTCTTTTCAACGGCCCACTGGGTCGTTCGTTCGCGGTCTCGTCTTCGCTCTCCCCGGGGGGACCGTACGACATCAGCAGCCCCGCGTAGCACTGCCCGATCTCCGCTTCAGGATCGATCGCGTACCCACCCAGCTCGTCGCAAAACGCCACCCGATCCTCAAATTCGCCGAGGTCTTGTTGGTACGCCACATGGCCAAAGCCGTGGGCACAGTCCTCCATCAAGTCCCGGTTCTTCTCCGGGCGGCAAAGCATGTCGTACACCTCCCGCTCCTCCCCGTAGTGTTCTCGCTGTCCCAGGTACCACTCGGTCCATCCGTGCACGAACCCGATGTCGCGCCGGTCAAAGTCGAGTCGTCGCATCGTCTCGCGGTCCAGTTTGGAGGCAACGAAGAAGTAATGGGTCACATGGTGTCCGTACTTGAACTCGACCTCCACCACGTACGCATCGAGCGTGTCGAGGGCCTGTTGCCAAGATTGCCACCGTCCCCCGTCCCGTTGCCCGATGTCCATCGCGACATCGACGAGGCACTGGGTTTTCTCCTGGCTCACCACGTCCATATCCCCGCACGCCCGCATCGCCGCCATGTCGGCCTCGTCAACCTTCCCCACCGCCCCCGGCCCTTGGGTTTGTTCGAGGGTGACCCAGGTGGCCGCGATCATACACACGAGGGCGATCACGACCGCGCCGGCAAATTTGGTGCTTCTCACCCCCAAGACGGTCGCCTCCTCCTGGTTTTTCGCAACGCGCCCACCCGTTTTCCCGCCCGTCGTACAACCTCGCCAGGGTCGCTCGGGAAGGTTGCTTTTGGTCATCTATCGCTGACGGTATCTCCCACTCATAAGAGTAACTGCACGCGACCCATCCTACGTCGCGTGTATCCAAAGTGTTCGACTACGAAGTCGGGCAATAGACTCGATCAAGAGATCGGGAGAAAGGTAGGAACCAACATGCGTTACTTCAATTACGCAACCGAGTCGGAGATCGTCTCCGGTTCGTCCGACCCCGTCCGCGCCTCCAAGGGCTTGGGTGATGGCTTCAACGGCCACGCCGGGACAGGCACGATCGCTTCGGCGACCGAGCAGCGCAAGCAGAGCAATCGCGGCGAAGCCGCTTTCCTCCGCACCGCGCTCACCTCGGCCGACATCGATCCGGCTGTCAAGAAGGCCCTTCCGTTGGCCGTGATCACCGAAGTGCTGCGCACTTTGGGTGTCTCGGCTTTCTGGTCGGTGCAGGGCGATTCGGGTTTTGAGTCCGTCGATCCGCGCAACGCGATCGCCGTCCTCGCCCGTTCGGGTTCGACCCTCAAAGTCGAGCTCGCGACCGAACTCCCCGCCGAAAAAGTCGTCGGTCTCCTCGATGAAGTGCACGCCTCGTGCATCGCTCATTTGGAGAACATCGACTCGCTCGACGGTGCACACGAAGGTCAAGGCCGCGCGTTTTACGCGTTGATGGCTGCGTCTTCGGTGTTTGCGATGTCGGTCGGTCGTAAGGGTTCTGCCCTCACCCGTCTCGTCGCTGACGCCAAGGTAGCCATCGCCGACGCTGCGCGCGTTGCCAGTGGTTCGATTTTTGCGGCCCCCGCCGCCGATCTCGAGTCCTGCCCGGTGTGCAATTCTCGCACCGGTCGCACGGACATGGTGTGCCCCAAAGGCCACCGTACCGCCGCCGCGATCCGCGCCGCGCAAGAGCAGGTCGTCCTCGACGCAGCCAAGAATGCTGCGCTCCAGGCCGGTCTGATCCTCTCGGTGCAGGCCAAGACGAAGGGTGCCCCCCGGTTCGAACTTGATGCGACCACCGCCCCCGCGATACTGGCCATGATCCAGGACGTGTCGGCGAAGGTCTCGTTCGGTTCCCCGGTCGCTCCCGGCGACTTGACCGCGGCTTGGGCTTCACTCGCCCAGACCACGACGATGCGTACTGCGCTCAATGCGACCATCGCCACGGCTGCTGCCGGCGCGGAGGTTCGCACACGAGTGCTGCGCGCCGTCAACGACGCGATAGAGAAGGCTGCCGATGCCGCTGCCGATGTGATTGCCGAACCAATCCGCACCGAGATCGCCCATTTCATCGTGGGTCTCGAGCGTGAAAAGTCGGTGCTCGCTTGGAAGCGTGCCGAAGACGAGTACCGAAAGGAACTCGTCCGAAAGGCCGCCACTCCGGTGTCGCCCGAACAGCTGCGCAACTTCGTCGACGAGACGAACCGGCGCCGCCGCTTCGTCGGTCAGAAAGCCCAGCCCCGCCCCGCCAAGAAAGATGCCCGAAAGGGTCATCGCTCCAAGCGTCGCGGTCGCAAGGCCCGCTGATTCAGCCTCCTTCGACGGAGGTATTCGGAAAAACGATCCGATCTGGTACGCCGGTGCGGGTTCGAGCAGGGATAATA
>Ga0172376_10001649_pt1 | contig 28280 bp, 28 predicted proteins | sample Lak35m_FD_121114 | JGI IMG/M metagenome (GOLD analysis project Ga0172376, IMG submission 121114) | Freshwater microbial communities from Kabuno Bay, South-Kivu, Congo - kab_092012_35m | ecosystem: Environmental > Aquatic > Freshwater > Lake | place: Democratic Republic of the Congo: South-Kivu...
AAGGTTCCCACTCCTTAAATGTTTGATATGTTCTTATCTCAACACTAAACGGATCCTCCAGAAATGTTTTGGTGAAAAAATCTACAGCTACGTTAAATACGTAAGAACCACTAGTTATTGGTAATAGATAAGCTTCATTTATCTTGAAATCTACAGGTGAGAAATCTTCTGAAATTTTTATTATTTTAACATCATAATTTCTATGGGTAATAGTACTTGTTCCAACAAAGCTAGCTTCCCCGGTAATATCTAAAATACGATGAGTTATAGGTATAACATTTTTCGCAAGCCAAAGTTTTAATCCATGTAATTTTACAAGAGCCTCTATTACTGAATAATGCAATACATAATTTCCTTCTCTATCGGTTATTTTATAGGCTAAGTTAAGTAGTTTTGTAGCGGTGTATTTGGGATTAGGTAAATTTAATTTCAAGAAATCTTTTTCATTCCAGCCCTTTATTGTATTATCAAAAATATCAGGTATTTCAACTTTGAATAATTTACCAAAATTTTGTGATTTTGTATCAGTATTTCTGTAATATTCATTCAGAATTAGATCATTATACCCGAAGTAATTAATACTATTGATTATAGCTTTGTAACTTCCTACATAGTGGAATATCTCATCTCTAGTATAAAGAAACTCTTTTCTTTTAGGATTCAGAAAATTCCAATCAACACCCTGCTCATCTATATTATATTCTTTAAATATCCAAGAGATTTCAGGTGATAAATCCTTACCAGTGTTTGATATTTCAACTGCGTATCTTGGATCTTCTATTTCTGTTTGTGATGCAAAATTGAAATTAGCGATTAATTTATCAACAACAAAAATAGTTGTCTTCAAAAACGTGTCAAAACCAGTAGAAGGATAATCATACACCACATTCGATTCTGGTATGAATGAATCTTCCAAAAAATCAACAACAATTTGTTTTGGATATATCTCTAGTATTTTTACGTTTATACCATTATTATAGGATATGTATTGATCTTTTAGATTTGTGATATCTATAAGATTAATTTGTATAATTTGATTCTTTATAAATCCTCTTGGTTGATTATTCTGATCCTGCAAGAAATTTTCATTTGAATTTGGATCAAGTGTAATTTTACCGATTATTTTATCCAAAAGTTGATCTAATGATAAATCTACCCGATTGTTATTTTCAATAGTAGGAGTCACCGAGAATGTTGCAACATCTCTTTTTAATAATTGTAAAGAATTACTACTAACCCCTTCTATTTTTGAGTTGAATCCAATAAAAATTTCTTGTGATTGTGGTAAAAAACTGAAATTCGTATTTGTATTAACAAAGGGTAATTCATAATAAACCTCATCAAAAATTGTTTGTTGATACTTTGGATCTTTTATTTTAGCTAAATCTCTATTTGGTTTCTTATTGAGAACAATTTCGGCCAATGGTTTGGGGCCCGAATACGAATATGATCCAGATGTTTCAAGTAAATTACCAGAAAAATCAAAAAGAAAAAAATCTGTATTTGTGGGATCTTCCCATTTCCAGATAAATTTCGTTTTGTAGCTCGCTTGGTAATCATAATTTTCTCTTGGTTTTCTAATGAATTCTCTACCTTTTACCCAATAAGTATTTTCGGGCACATAGTTTTGATCTAGAGATCCAAAATATTCACCGGATATCTCTTCAAAATTTTGAATTACCGAAGCCTGTGATATAACAATCTGAACACTTACCTCAATCAATTTATTTAGGGAAGGCTGTAGAAACAAAATACTTCTACGTTGTGGATTATGTGTATTTACGTTAAGATTAGCTAGTGTTGTAAAGGAATATTTTGTAAGACCCGTGAGTGAATTGATTACAGTTGCTTTGTTAGTTAATCCAACATAGAAGTTTTGATCTACTGGATTTATGGAAATACGACCATTATTAGCAAAATTACTAGAATATACATTATTGAGCGCATCATCGAATCCATATAATTTACCGGCTGGATCAATTAATATAGAGATATCTCTATCAGTATTGTAAGAAAAAAAAGAGTTTTCTGTGCTATCAACAGTAATTGCATATGGATTAGAGACTGTTCCGCCTTTTATAGTATAGATTGTATTATTAGCAAGTCCAATAATTGTTGAAGAAGGTGGATGATAGAATATATCTCTTCCTAAATTAGTTATAGAATAAGATGCTGATACCTCTCTTGTTTGCGCGTCAATCTCTACGAGCTTACTAGTTTGTGTAGTAGCATAAACCTTCTTTTCAACCTCATTTATTTCTATTCTTCTTCCGTTTTGTAAAAGATCGTGATTTTTAAGAAGTGTATGGTTCTTATCATAAATCAAAAAATCATTCTCGTAAGTGAGTGTTACATAAATATCACCATTTGAAGGGTTTATCTCCAAATCATAAGGTTCTTGTACTGAAAAAGTAGAAACAATTTCATCAGAAAATGTATTTATTTTATAGATTAAGAACTGAGTAGCAACATAAAGATAACCGTTATAGGTATTATTTCTTAAAAATCTAGATCCTGAATTTCCAACAAGTGTAATGTTTTTAAGACGATATTTTGAGACCGCATTAAAAGATTCAAGACTATTACCTAGTACATAGTATTTTTGAGAAATCGGTGTATATAATACATCAATTGCACCTGATAAAATATTTTGTGAAGAGAGAAAATAACTTGATATTTGACTAAAAGTTCCAGTGAAAAAAGAACTTGTCCAAGCTCCAATACTGAACTCTGAGCCAATAACATTTGAGTAGGGTTGACAATAAGTATAGGTGAACCCATCCGGATAAGTTACAACTATGTCATCAACATCTCTACAAGGTGAAGCCCAGAATGGTCCTTCGTAACTTAAATTCATAAACATTCTAAAGAGGTTTACTATGTTATAATCGCGGTTATTATAGGTAAAGGTTGAGTTCAACAGGGATACTGGCATTCCCAATGAAAAGTTAACATCATAAAAATCTTGTGTATTACTAGCAGTGATCCCTAGATAGTTACCCAATACAAGTGCGTTGGATGTAATAAGATTACCTAGATTTCCCGATGCTTTAATAATAAAATTTTCACTAGAATCACCAGGTAAAAGATTAAGATGGGTGTTGAAAACCAAGGTTCTAACTTTTGTAATATCTTGTGTGTTAATCTCTAATGTCGTATCATTGATACGCACAACAAATACTCCTAATTGATTAAGGTAGGCTTGCCAGGTGGATACAAAACTATCTAGTGTTTCTTTGACCAAATATCCAGAGCTAGAAGTAGCAGAAGTTACTGCAAATTCTTGACCGTTCAAATTAAGACCAAGTCTTGGTCCTACTCTAGAAAATTCACCTACATAATAAAGAATATCATATTTTGCAGTTGTACCAACACGAACCGAAAATCTTAACTCTACGTTTGGATAAAAACTAGAAATATTCACTATATCATAATAAGCAGTACCCCATTTACTGGAGAGTGTGATAACAATGCCTAATTTTGATAATTCAGCGAAGTGGTTATCTCTCCACGCCTTTAAGGTGAGGTTAATCGTCTTTTCTAGATCAATAGATAGTCCGTTGTAAGCCCAAACCGTATCTTGGTGATAAATTTGTGAGTTTACAGTAATCTCAATTCCAAAATCATCGATATCAGAAAAGTAAATATTATAGTTAAAGATCTGTGAGAAATCTCTATTTTTTTCAGTGATTAAAACTTCACTCACTTCTAAATTACGATTATAGTTAACTTCACTTGAAGTAATATCGGTTAAATAGCTGTTTTTGTAGAACTTAAGATCAAAGTATTTAGAGGAGTATTGGGGTTTCACTAGAAGTTTTCTACCATCGAAAGAAAGAATAAGCCCAAACTTCAAGAATTCATCTTCAAACTTATCAACAAATTTAGCAATGTTTTGTGTATTGGTAAGATTTTGTGGTGAATAAGTTCCACCCTCAAAAATCAGAACATTGTTATTCAATTGAATAGTTGCACCAGAAAGGTTTTCATTTATAACGGTAGTTTTTAGTGGTAGATAATCAGGTGAATCTGACCAATAGAGTGTATCGGATGGATAAACCGGTGAGTTAATACTGTGTGTATAGGATTGAATACACTGGTAAATTCTTCCATTATAAACTACCAAATCTCGATTTGAAAAAAACCGATTAGTAAGTATCTGATTGAAACTCAATACGTTATCTACCTGAAGTACAGAACTATTTAATGTAGACTCAGGTATATAGAACGTGCTGCCGGGTTTTAAGAAATCTCCGATACTACTCGAAAAAAAGATATTACTACCACTGAGACCTAGATTACCTTGATAGATTATGGGAAGTCTTGTAAGAAGTGTTAGTCGAGCTATAATATTATCATCTATATCTACGGAATCTTCAAAAAAGTAATATTCTAAATATTCACTATCTTTAAGATTTTTATTGGATATAGTATAAATACCATCATTTTTAGAAGAATTTACAACAGTAAGTTTTCTTCCATTAAAAACTCTTTTATCGAAATATTGTTCTGACCAACTTGATAATTTGGTTGAACCATCAGAATATCGATAATCACCAACAGAAAGGAAATTAACACCAGAAACAGTAACACCTACATAACTATTGGGATTTGAATACGAACCAGACCAATTTGAATAAAAACTAGAATTACTTTGTGTTGATATGATCATCACTGCATCCTTCTTAGTATCAACTACTTGATAAATTGTATTAGTATCCCCTAAATTAAAGATGTTACTCTCAAATCTTAAAAAAGATCCTTTAGGAAAGTTTCTTTCAAAGTTTGGGCCAGAAATCCACTTCGAGTAGAATGTATTATCACGATTCTCTGGTTCTACCTTTGATACCTTAAAACTTTGAGTAGAAGATCCATAGTAATCTAGACCTCTTTCATTGAAAAGTTGCCACTTCTCAAGTACCATTTTATCGGATAAGTAATCAAAGGCATCAATTTTTTCGAATGAGTAAAGACCATAAGTTCTGAAGGTGTCTGATGAATTTTCAGAAAATATCAAATCAGCTTCCCATATTTGGGATTCTGCGTTCCACTTAGTGTTTATCTGGTTACCTTCTTTATCAAAGAAAATAAGTTTTTCTTCTATCACTTTTTGAGTTTCAAATTTAGATATATATATAAACTAACAAAAAATACCCCTAAAGAAAGTTATGGAAAATATTTACGAGAATATATTAAAGTTTGACGACTTCATAGGTCAAAAGCCGAGTAGTAATCTAACTTATCATCTAGAAAATAAAATATCAGTTCTAGAAAACATATTTAGACCGGGTTCAACTTCATTTTTTGAGTTACTAAGAGAATCAAGAAATTTTCAAGAGTTACTAGATGATGGTGATCGAGTTCTTTTTGAAGAAAGTGATCTAGGTCTTTGGGATCGGTTTGAAGGTGAGATGGTTCCACTTGATCTTCCTATGCTTTGTGATGAGTTCATCACCGAAGCTGAGTATAATGGAAAAAAAGTAAGTCTTGGAAAACCCATGAGAAGTTCAGGACCTAAAAAGTATAAGGTTTATGTTAAAAATCCAAAGACAGGAAGGGTTAAAGTGGTACATTTTGGTGATTTAAAAGGTGGGTTGACTGCTAAAGTTAGTGATCCCAAAGCAAGAGCTAGATTTTCCAAAAGGCACAATTGTCCGGAAAAAAAAGATAAAATGACTGCTGGGTACTGGAGTTGTAGGCTCACAAAATTTCCACATTTATTTTCCACAAAAAAAACCTATTCAGGTTACTGGTAAAGAAAAGAATGTTTATATGTCTAGACTAGACATATAAAGAATATTGCAGTTTTTGATGAAAAATCTATTTTAAATTATAAAAAAATACTATGAAACTACCTTTTGATGAAAAATTTATAGAAAACAATACATTCATACGTATTTTCGATCAACATACTGATTCTGGAGATTATGTTTGGCACCGAGATCGGGAAGACAGAATAATAGAATCATTAGAGCACACAGATTGGATGATACAGATAGATAACGAACTTCCACAAAAAATATCCGGTCAAATTTTCATACCACAAGGAGTTTATCACCGAGTAATCAAAGGTTCTGGTGATCTTAAGATAAAACTGATTAAACTTTCTTGAATATTTAGAGATTGATAGTTCACTTTTAGATATATAGTCTATATATGGCTACAGTAACATTTGAGGCTAGTCCGCTTACCAACTGCACTTTACAACTTATTTTTCCAAGTGGAGGTGGAGTTCTTAATATTACCTCTACTTTTAGTTTTCCGTGGACTTTCAATCCGGTTTTATATGGGAGAGGTACAGATGAGCTGAATGGAACTTATATTTTCAACTGTGATGGGTGTGATTACACGGTTTTAGTATCTGATTATATTCTAACACCAACACCAACATTAACTGTCACACAAACACCAACTGTAACACCTTCTACAACACCTACAAAAACACCAGGTGCTTCACCGGATTCGACACCAACTGTTACACCAACCCCTACTCTAACTTCTACAAATACATCAACACCAACAGTTACAGGTACACCTGGAGCTTCACCCACAATTACACCAACTATTACACCCACACCAACATCCACAAATACTCAAACACCAACCCCAACTCCAACAATAACATCTACAGGAACACCAGGTGCCTCACCATCAGAAACTCCAACTGAAACACCAACTGAAACACCCACACCAACAGTTACTAAAACCCCTGGTGCATCTGCTGATCCAACTCCTACTAATACCAAAACACCAACTACTACACCGACTACAACACCAACTGGTACATCTACACCAACGATAACACCAACTGGTACATCTACACCAACGATAACACCAACTGGTACATCTACACCAACAATAACACCTACAGTCACACCTAGTTTATCATGCAAATTATGTGTAACTTACACTATTGATCAAACAGGAGTGGCTACAGGATACTATTCCTATTTGAATTGTAACGGTGATATAATAACAAGTTTTGCAGTTCTATCGGATTCTGTTATCGAAACAGAATGTATAGCTTCCGGAGAAATAACTTGGATTTCTGGTGGTTCGGGTATTGTTTCTCCGAATGTTGGTATCTGTGGTAATGTATGTATTCCATCACCTACACCATCGAAAACACCAACTCGGACACCCACAAAAACACCAACAGTCACTCCAACAAAAACACCAACCCCAACTCAAACCCTGTTCATGTTCATGGGAAGGTCTACACCTGATGCTATCAACAGCCCAGGCGCTTGCCACACATACCAACCCACAAGAGCCTACTATAGTACGAAATCAATTAATTCACTCATAAATGGTGATATTATTTATGACAACATCGGTTTAACTCAACCCACAAATGGCGGGCAAAAATGGATCGCACTGACTGCTGAAGGTCAAGGTAACAAGAAACCATTCCAGATCAATACGAATGGATCGATTATGTCAGTATATTACTGCCTATAAAAAAAACACACCCGTAGGTGTGTTTTTAGTTTAATAAACAAATATTTTTTTTAAGCCTCTTGAGCTTCGGTTGGTGCCACCTCATCACCGGTTTCTGGATCTTCCCAAGAAGCAACCCATTTTTGAATATCACTTGAGAGTTGTTTAGCGTGATTATCGTAATAGTTAATAATCTTTGAGATTTCACCAATTCTTCTTAAGATATCTGCGAAAATATACGTAGAATATCCAAGACCTTTAACTTTATGTTTTGATATAAGGTGATACATATAGGTCATCTCAGTAGCGTTAGCTCTATAACCTTTTACTGAAGTATCATCTTTGTTTGAGCCTTCAGATACCCAAGTTCCAAGCATATCTGTTAGTTCTATAGCGATAAAAACTGTATTTACATCGTATTCGAGTTTATCACGAAGAAGTTCGGTTAGGTATTGATACTGCTTTCTGTTGATATAAAAAGTAAATCTTACATCTCTTAAGATTTTAGCATATTCATTCCACAGCCCTTGCGCATCGGCGTAAAGTACATCTTTTGTGTTATCACTTTCGCCGTATCCGTTATTGTTTTTCATATAGTCTTCTATTTGACTTATAAGTCTGTCCATATGAACTTCATCCTCTAGATCAAGAAGTCTATATTCGGTTTCATTTTCGAATATCGTAAGTTTTGGTTTTACCGTAGCGGTTTCAATGAGTTTTTTATTTTCGTTTTCCATAATGTGGTTTTTTTTGTTCTACGAATCCTTGTTCAGAGTCGAGTTGTTGTTCGTTGTATAAATCTTCAATTTGATTTGCTCTACCTACTTTTTCTAATCCGTATTTCGATATAAGTGAAGTAAAAGTAGAAAGATTAGGTTTTACAAACTTTATTTTTCCAGTATCTAAATTAATACTGATTTTATCTAATTCCTGTTCGATAAGAATAGTAATACTCTCCTGGTCAAATTTTGTAAGAAGTTCTTCGTTCATACAAACAAGAAGTTCATTTTGAAGTAAAAAGTTATACTGATCCGGAACTTTTGTGATTTTAATAAGTTCTTTTTGCTCTTCATGACCGATAAATGCGAAATTAATTCCTAACGGGAAAGCTTTCGTATCAAAAATCTGGTTGAATAGGTTAATGGAGTCTTGTGAAAGATTATAATATTTGGACATTTTTTAATTGTTTGTAACTTATATCTAGCCTACAAAAGAAGTTTTAAAATAACTAGGCCTAATGATACAATTCCCGCTGTCCAGGGCAATACTTTCAACCAAAAAGTTCTTGCGAGTTTATCAGTATTAAATAATTTATATCCAATAACAATAAGATAAGAAAATTTATCTACTTTTTTTATTTCATAAATATCATAAAGCTCATTCAAACCTAAACTATTAAGATACTTAGCTATATTTTGTGAATAATCACGAATGTATTTTTCTGCAAAAATATCTAAATCTCTTTTTCTGAAATTATAGGGCTCGTCCAGTTCTTCTTTTGGAAGATTAATTACCGTATAAATTCTATAGACTTTATCAATACGACTAGTAAAATTCTGAAATAGATTCTCTCTATTTTTTTCTAAAGTTTTTCTATAAGTAAGATAAAGTTGTATTTTTTTACGAAGTGATACTTTATTCATAGTATTGTTTTTTTTCTTAGATAGAATGAAGGCCTTGTCCATCATTGGATGATTCTATGGAAATAAGTCTGATTTGATGATCATTATCACCTTTTTTCTTGTATAAGTCGTTATATCCACGAGCTATACCTCTTTTAAATATTTCAGTGAAGTAGGCGAAGGCATTGTCTGATTTTTCTTCGTTAAAATTATACCAATTAGAGAACATATCAAGTATACCAGATTGATAACAGTCAAGTTTATCGTCATTACTTCTATATCTCATTTTTTTAATCGTTCTTTTTGCTAAAATCTCTAGCATAAGTTTTGATTTATTGGTAAGTTTTCCGGTTGCTTTGGAGACGATTATCTCCATGTAAAGATCTTTGTTATGAAGATACACGGGTTTTAATTTTTTTTATTGTATAATTTGTTAAAAGTTTTTATTTTTTCTTTAAAAAGTAAAAACCTCTATGTTATATAGAGGTTTTTACGTCTTTCCAAACTTTATTTTTACATTTTATACTTATTTGAACTCTTTACTTCTTTAACTGCCATCAGCTCTTCTTCTAAATGTTCTTTTCTTTTAGAAAGATTTTTACGAGCTTCTAGTAAAACTTTTGATTCTCCGGTAACTCTAAGTGAATTATTAATTTTTGATAGATTTATATTTACATCTTCAAGTTTTAGGGTTATTTCTCTTTCTTTATCTTCTAATCTTCTGTTTTTTACGATTTCTTTATCTAGTTTGTTTTCAAAGAAATAGGTAAGATCACTATTTAATTCATTTTTGATTTCATTTACAAGTTCAAGTGCCGTGTCGTATTTATAGAATGAATTGCCGTATCTTTGATCGCAACGATATACATAGTTGCCTGCTTTGTAATTGAATACGAAGCATTCTAAATACGGATTAACTAAATTAGTAACTCTTTTTACTACATCAAGTTCAACAAACTTATCAATATTCTTCTGTGTTTCTAATAGGATAGGATAAAAGTTTTTGTTAGCAATAGGAATAATAGGTGATTGGAATAAGGTCTCAAGAGTGGTTTCTTTGTTCATTTTATCATCATTGATATAGATAAGATCCTCATTAGCTACCGAAAGACCAATAGTTAAGTTTTCAGAAATCCTGAAATTAATTCTATCCTCGTGGATCATTGAATATCTAAGACCTGTTTCGATATTTCTTAAAATTCTAAGATCTTCTTCGTTTTTAATCCAATTTTCAAGAAGTGTTTTTTCAACACCACCCTCGGTTAATAGGAACCAACTACCATTGATATAAGCACAATATCCACCTTCTACTTGTTCTACGATAGTATAAATACTTTCTGAACTACCACCAGATAGAAGGTTTGATCTTTGTTCTGGTGATTTAGTGAGATTATGAACAAATAATTTAATTTCTGGAACCCAATCATAAATAGCGAGTTCGTTAACGATTTTACCCAATCTATCCTGATCTGCTTCCATGTTGATAACTTCAAGAACAACATTGATGGGTTGTCTGTAAAGCTCACCTTGATTCTTAGAATTAAGAACATTATAGAGGTGTTTCAGTTCATAAATAAGGCTATGATTAGCTACGTCATCATTGAGAGATTCAAGTAAATTTCTAACTGATTTGTCATAGGTGTGAATTTTCAATGATTCATTCAAAGAAGAAATTACCTGTTTTTCAGATACTCTACCAAGGGCACCCATATGGGAATTTACAATAGTAGATATTTCTTCTTGATCTAAATTTAAACTTCTTACAAAGTTAAATAATTCTAATTTCAAGTTCTTCATATTAAAAAATGTTGTTTTTTTTTAAACTATATATATTATTTAAAAAGTGTGTTTTTTTACTTTTTTTAAATTATATTTTTTGGACTAAGTCGTTGTTTGATTTACCTGATCTACTTACCGCCGGGATTAAATCTCCTCTCCATTTTGATAGAACAGCTGAGTTATAATCTTCTAATTTTTCCATAAATGCTGGATAGTAAGAGTGGACTTCTAGAGATATATCAATTTTTATCGTATTATCTGAAGTTAAGTTCTTGTCTCTAGAAATGGTTACTGTTTCTGTATCTGGAACTATAACTAAAGCGTCGATGTTCATAAAGTTATACTCAAAATACATATACCGATAGAGCCAAAGCGTATTCATAATAGCTTGAGAGCATTTAAATACATCAATTTCACTTTTAACCTTGATCGAAAGATCATACGATGCTTGAATAGGTATTGCTCTTACTTTTGATAGCATCGTTTTGATTTCACTTTCGTTTTCAACGATAGTTTTAAGCCAAACATTCGGATTTGTGAAATCATCAGATTTTATCTGCCAAGATTTTAATGTGATATGGCCTCTAGGTATAATATCGGTGTTTATCTCAACAAGACGATTGTTAGATACTACGTCATCAGAAAATGAATCAAGTAGGTATCTTTCATCACCGGTAAGAGAATAATACATAGGAACTTCAACTTGTCTATCTCCATCAGAAAATCGATTTACCCATTTAAGTTTACCTTCAAGTAAATCTAAAAGACAAACGGTCAAATCTCTGAAATAAACATCATCGAAATTAAATTTGTTTCCTATCATATTATTCTATATATTTGTTTTTCTATCTTTCTTGAAAACAATCAAAAAATCTTTACATATAACTGGCCCTATATGGATAAACTACTTCTCATTTCTGATAAATGGAGACCTAAAACTCTTGAAGATCTCATACTTCCAAAAAGAGTAAGAGATTATTTTAGTCAAGGTCTTACTCAAAATATCATTCTTCATGGTCACTACGGCATAGGTAAAACATCTCTAGCTAGGATACTTATTGGTAAATACTCAAAATCTTCACCACATATCGAGATAAACTCTTCTTTCTATACCTCTATCGATATTCTACGAGGAAAAATTGATGAGTTTTGTTCAAAAGTATTCCTTGACTTCGAGGCGGAAGATTTCTCAGCAAATACTATTAAATATGTTTTTCTAGATGAGTTCGATAGAACTTCTATCCAATATCAAGACGCGCTCAAGGCCTACATCGAAGACTATTCAACAAAAAATGTTCGTTTTATACTATCAACCAACCATTTGAGTAAAATATCTGAAGGTATTCGTAGTCGTTTTATTCAAATTGATTTAGAGTGTCAAAATATTCAAGAAGAAAGAGCTCTTAAAATTGATATGTTCAAGAAGATATCAGATCACATCTTACCTTCTGAAGGTTTAACGATGGCCAAAGATGATTTAATTTCGCTTATTAAAAGAAAGTTTCCCGATTTTCGTTCAATACTTGTAGAGTTGGAATACTTTAAAAAATCAGGCTTACCAACTTGGAGTTCGCAAAATCTATCAAATGAACTTCTTCTAGAATGTTACAATCTTATTTATGATAGGTCTATGGATTATGAGAAGATTTACTTTTTCATTTCAGATAAATTTGGAGCTGATAGAGTTGTGGAGTTTTTAGATCTTTGGGGCCAGGGTTTTATTCTTTGGCACTTGGAGAACAAAAAAGTAGATTCAGAAAAATTATTCAAATACAACTGGATATTAAGTGAGTCTCAAAGACTTCTACCAACATCATCAGACCCACTTGTCGTAGCGGTCGCCTATATAGGTCGTATGCGTGAAATTAGCTTGAATTGAGTATATTTCCAAATAGAGAATAGACCTCAAAGTCCGCAATCTGAAAACGTATAAACATTATATCTCTAAAATCATTCGGGTCTTGAAAAAACTCCACTCTCAAAGTATACTTTCTACCTTGTAATTCTGGTATATAAATATTTATTTGTGATTTTATATCATCTTCGACTGCTTCTTTGGATAATAAAGTAGTATGTAGTAAATTTTCAAGAGAAGCTCCAAAATCGGGATCTCCAAGTACATCACCTTTAATAGTAAAAATAATCATCTCGTATTTCTGAATAATAATTCTTATCAAATCATCTTCAATCAAATTAGCACTTTCATATCTAGGATGGCCCGGATAAAGTATATAAAAATCAAGTATATTTCTCATCTATAAGATTTATTTATATTGGGCAGTGAGATCCCGAGTAGATATATTTCCAATTTCTTTTCATCCCGACACCTAGCGCAGAGGCGGTAATAAAAACATCCTCTAAGCATTCTTTATCACTTCCACCCACAATAGTAATCGTGTTCTGCGTGTTTTCTATCAAAACTTCATAGAGTTTCTTTGGGCAATGAAACCACATATGATTATTCCCGATATAGACTAAAATTGTGTTTTCTTTTGTTCTAAAATAATCACCTCGTCTTAATTTTTTTCTTGATTCTAATTTTTTGATTTCTTGATAGGTTTTATGGGTTAAAATTTCCTTAAAAAACTCGACATCAACATCATAGTTGTATCTTTTTTCAATCATATCCTCCATATTTGGAAATTCATACAGATCAGGGTGACCTTCTACTTGAACATTCCGATCATAGAGATAATCTTGATCTACATTCTTTCCATCAACATGATTATCAAAAATATAATAAACCTTGTCAAACTCTTTGCAATATTTCTTCAACTCGTTTATATACATCTCTGTAAAAAATTTTCGAAAACTTTTTTGGACATCTACAATTATAAGTGTGTTTTGGTGTCTAAACTTCTCAAAGGTTTTTATCATCATATTTCTATATATTGAAATATTTAGGGCAGAAAAAAACCCCACTTGAGAAAGTAGGGTAATTTTTCTATTTTTTTTTTCTTTATGGAAGTTCCTCAGTATCTTCTTCTCTTTCTCCTTCTCCTTCACCAGTTTCTTCTTCATCTTCTAAATCTTCAAAATCTTCATCTTCAGGTTCACCTTGTCCTTGAACTTGTGTTTGAACTTGAACTTGACCTTGAGCCTGTCCTTGACCTTGAGTCTGTCCTTGACCTTGAGTCTGTCCTTGACCTTGAGCCTGTCCTTGAGCCTGTCCTTGACCTTGAGCCTGTCCTTGAGCCTGTCCTTGACCTTGAGCCTGTCCTTGTGGTTGAGCCTGTCCTTGTGGTTGAGCCTGTCCTTGTGGTTGAGCCTGTCCTTGTGGTTGAGCCTGTCCTTGACCTTGAGCCTGACGTTGTGTCTGTGATGGGCCACCCATTAAAGCATTCGCTGGAATTTTATCAGCATCCAAATAATTAAGATTTATATGCTTGATTATTTCTTCAGCGATATCCACATCACCGAAAAACTGTCTAAGATTATTACCAGTGACATCCTTAACTTTTTTAACATATGCGTTGATGAGACTTTGTGGAATATCAACCATAGTTCTTACCTTATAAATATCATTTACTTGAAGAACTGACTCATTGATGATATCTTCTCTTCTTTTTTGTTTTTGGTAAGAATTAAATCTAGCTACATAACTTTTCATAAATTGTTCGTTTTTTTTTATTTATATATTATTTTTAAAAAATCATTTTTTTAGAAAATTATCGATACTACTAAGAATAACAAAGTTGTAGATCCGAGCAGTAAACGATGACCTTTTAATTTTTTAATCTCATCATTTTTATTTGAGATAATCTGATCTTTTTTCTTTGATTGTTCATCACAAAGTTTTACATCACTCTCTAGATTGTTTTCTAAAGAATCTCTTGTTTTGATATCTAGTTTATAATCAAGTATTTCACCTTCGAGAAGTTTTATTTGATCGTCTTTTGCTTCAATAGCTTGTTTTTGAGCATTTATAACTTCTAGACTAGCTACTTTGTTGGTTTCTAGCTCTGAGGTTAGTGTTTTTAGTAGTTCTAATAGTTCTCTATCTCTATCTATCTGTTGAGCTTGTTTAACAGAAAAGACAATACCAACAACACTTCCACCTTGTTTGTAGAGTTGTGGAAAAGTTTCTTCTGTAGTCTGCGCTACTGAAGTAGAAAAGAATAAAAAACTTACAAGTGCGGATAATAATATTTTTTTCATTTGTATTTATTTTTTAATGAGTTAAGAAGATCGTCTCCTTCTTTGAGAGGTATATTTTTTTCTAAATTTTCTATTTGTGATTTTACTTCAGATACTCTTTGATCTGACTTTTTTAGTTCATTATTAGCGTTAGTTACTTTAACCTCTAGATTAGCAACTTTCTGCTTAACTAATTTAATTTCAAGTTCTTTTTTCTCAATTTCTGATTCTATATCTGAAATTCTAGTCCTTAGACCGGTCCTTTCCTCGAGAAGAGAATCTCTTACAGCTGCTATTTTTGCGATATCTTCGAGAAGTTTAACGTTTTCGGGATTTGTTTCTTTTGGTTTTAGGTGTGTATAGACTATCCAACCACCTAGACACACTATAACAAACAGGTAGATAACATGTATCTTCCAAGTTGCATTTTTTGATGAAATATTTTGATCTGTCATGATTTTATATATAAAAAAAATTCCTTATCTTTACACAAAAAAAAATAACTACTATGTCTAAAACAATCACCAGAGACAAAACCGAAGAAAAGCTAGACCAGATTTATTCTTCTGGTTATGTTCTTTATCTACATAACGACGATCATAATAGCTTTCAACATGTAATCAATTGCCTCATTGAGTTTTGTGATCATGATTTCGATCAAGCTAACCAGTGCGCACACATTGTCCATTTCAGAGGTATTTGTGATGTAAAGAGAGGCACAAAATCAGAAGTTGAAAAGCCTTACGAAGCTCTAAAACTTAATGGTTTATCCGTTACTATTGAAGTAGTTTAATCTCTAGCCCAAGGACTTTTTTCGTAACCTAAAATCTTTTTTAGTCTATCCTTTCTATACCTCTGCTCTTTAATAATTGAAGAGTAGTTGATTGAGTTTTCATCAACTTGATTACCTAAAATAGATTGAAAATGTTTGTAGAGCTCAGTTCCAGCGATGGTAGGTGCTGCATCCTCGACAATCTCTCTATAGGGATGTTTTTGAAAAACAGATGAAGAATTTACAACGGTCATAACAATATCATCATTTCCGATATCAGCCGCATAACGTGTGTTTCCAAAAGCGGTAGTGTGTTTAACAAAAGTAGTTATCTCTCGTATATTATCTTCGTTGTTGATGATAATATTTTTCTTGTTCATATTATCTTGATAATCTTTAACTAGAAGATTTTTATTGTCACCTAATTTTAGACCGACTTTTTCTTCTATAGCATCGGATTTGTGCTTATATCGAAAGAATATATTACTACCATAGTTGTTATTACCGTCAAACACATGTGGTAAGTGTGCTAAAAACTCATTCCCGTAAGTATTAATCTCTAGAACTACCCTAAAATTATCAGGATCAAAAAACTCAAATGCTAGAATATAAAAAAGTTCAGCTAGTTGTTTAACCGATATAACATTACTTCTAAATAACCCAATTTGTTCTAAGCAAAAGAAATCGGAAAGGTTTTTATAATCTGTGCTGAAAGCTTCTACGGTGTCTATAGATTTAGGTGAAATCTTAAATACGTTCATGACTGAATAGTCTTGACCTAAACCTTCTGAGATATCAATCGAGATTATACCTTTAACTAACTTTCTTCTTTCTTGAGAAAAAATATCAGGATCATCAATCCATTTAAGATCTTGATAGGAAAAATTAAGTAATGTTTCCATCTTATCAATCTCTTGCCATTCGTAATTTTTCTTACCTTTAATAAGACCCTCTATAATACTCTCTGAAAGCAAAGATCTTGATGAGTTAATAAATCTTAATCCGAACTCTTGATTGAAGGCATCTTCTCCACCAATATCTTTAATCGCTTCTTCTTTCCATGTTGAAACTTCACCTATTTGAGAGATATGGATTTCCTTTCCACCAGGTGTTGAAAATCTAAACCCTTTAGATACCTCTTCGGTTATAATATCATTATTATACACATGAACAACATCTTTATCAAAATCTGGATTGTATTTAAGTAAAACTTTTGTAGAGTCTTCAAACTCTTCTTTAGCAAGATCGAATACCATCTCTTTAGTAAGACCTAGATCTCTCATCTTAAATGGATTTAATCGGTAATAAGTTACAAATCTACCCGGAACTTGATACCAATAGACTCGCATAGCTTTGTAGTTGTTTTTAAGAGGATCACCCTCTGGTCTTTCAGCTGCAGTTAAGAGTTTATAGAAAAGATTCATACCGTTTGGTGTTGAGGTAATAATAATTTTCGAGTTCTGTATAGCAGATACTGTTGGATATGCTGCCGTATAGTATGGCTCGATGATATTTGAAGGTATATGTGCAAACTCGTCCATATAAAGAAGGTCAATCGTGAAACCAATAGCTGGTGTTTTAGATCTAGCTGCTGTTTTTATTCTACATCCATTATCAAAAACTATACTTCGTTGATTCCAGTTTTTTATACCAGCCTTTAAAAAGAAAGGCAGTAGAACATAAATAGATTTGATCTTATCTACAATTTCAATAGTAGTAGCCGCGACGTTCGCTACGATCATCGCGTTTTTATCGTTATTAAATAGTAAAAAGTGTAGGATTGTAATTGCGGTATTAACTGTTTTTCCTACCTGCCTACTTGAACATAATATAGAAAATCTATTTTTAGAAAATAAATCCAAAATTTCTTTTTGATAATCACGAAGTTGGATGTGAGTAATCGTTCCATCCTCGGTTTTTATTTTACAATATTTTTGGGCGAAATATTTAATATCAAGCTTACATTTGATGTATTCTTGAACTTCTTCTTCTGTTCTATTGAATACAATCCCACTTCTTCTTACACCGATTTCATTTTGAAACCATGGGTTTTGAAATCTTTTAACTACTACACCATCGTTGATACTTTTAGTTACATTATCAACCATTTTGGTTGTAAATACTATCTGTTTTACGACTTCTTCTTTTTTTGCTCCAGGCATATGAACCAGTATGTTTTTAATAATATATATAGAAAAAATGGTTTTTTAAGTAAATGGATAAAAAAGATCAAAAAATGTCCCAACTTCAAGAGGAGTTCGCACGCCTACAAAATGAGAGTAAAGAGATCGAAGTAGGTAAATATTTAGCTAAAAGAGAAGATTTACCAGATCTTGGAACTATACAGATCTATGATTATGATAAAGATATTGATGAAACTAGTGAGCAGTCTATAGAGATTTTAGAGAGCTTAGTAGACCTATACCTAGGTGATAATCCATCAATCAGAAAACACCCCTATGTTATCAATAAACTAAAAGAAGATGCTAATATCTACGCAGAAGCTCTTTTTTTACAGCGCATGGCTAGAAGAAACTTCTTAACTCAACTAAAACAAGTAGATAACGGTGATAACTCAGCTAGAATGCATGAAGTTATTAATCAATCCATTTCACAGATAAGAGAAAACACTAAATTTTCTCAATCTCAAAGAACTGAGCTAGAAAAATTCTATAAAGATATGCGTAAAGATTTTGGATTGAATGAAATATCTACTCAAGATGATGTAATATCTGGTGATGACGAATCAACAGGTTCTACAACAAATCTTATGGATAATCGTTCACTAAACGACATGATTGATAAATATCTAAAAAATAAAGAATGATTCTAGGCTCTTTAGAGGCATATGATTATTTTTGGAAGCAGGACTGCTTTTCAGGACAGTTTAAGTTTTTCACTTCTATTGATAAATATTTATATCCAGAAAATTCGGTAATTTTTTTTATAATCGAAATGGATTCCATACCTGTTTGTGTGGCTCATCTTGCTAAAGATTATGATTTTTAACAAAAAACAGCTTCTTTCAGATATCAAAATCCTTGGAAGATAAATTTTATATCTACTCGTCTAGGTTTTGAAAGTAAAGGATTTGCAAAGACCATAATAGATGAAATTTTAGATTGGGCTGGGAAAAACGAGGTAACTCTTTTAGTTAGCGGATATTCACAAACAGGTTGGAAAAAGATAAGACCCTACTTTAGAAAAATGTCGAAACAAACAGATGTTCCGTTTTTAGATTTTGAGAAAATTATTTAAAAGACTCGAAAGTTTTAATAAACTTTTGTAGAACAACCTGCCCCTCTTGAGTTTCTACTGGATTTACACCGTTATCAAATACCTGATGTGTTATAAACTTACAAGGTAATTGAATGAGATTCTCTTTGATAACTTCCTGTATAGCTGGTGTTGAGTTTTTTAGACAATATCGAATAATATCATTGATGTAACCTCTATATTTCGGTGTTTCTATAGAGTTATCCCAATAATTTACTTGGCGATACTCTTCTACTTCTTTATCAATAAATTTATTCTCTTCGATTTTGTAGCCGGTCATGTGCTGGGCTAATATTTTTAGCTTAGCGTATTTAACTTCATCTCTTTTTTGAGAATAAAAAGTTTCTGTAACAAAATAATATCTTTTTACATTTACTCCGAACTCTCTGAAGGCATCTTGAAGTTTTTCTAGCATTTTTGTATAGGACGCTCTAGTTTGTTTCGAGAGTATAATATAGATATCATCTTCTGAGTTTTTTAGAGGTTCTAATATTTGATAGTTTATTTTATAATCAAGTTCGCCAATAATATCAGGATTCAAGAACTCTTGAAGTGAAATACCCAAATTTCCTAGATTAACACCTGATTTTTTTATCTTTACACGAAGTTTGTTGTAGGTTTCGGTATCTAAATAGAACTTTTTCCCGTTAAAATCAATTTTATGACCGAGTTTTTGGTAAATACCAGATTCAAATAAATTGAAGTCTTCTGGTGAAATTTTCATGATAGGCTTATTTGGATTAAGCTTATCAACAATCCAGGCTTTTTGATTAACCTTCAATAAACAATCTATATCGAAAAAGTGTGATTTCATATCTTGAAGTTATATATTATTTTTTATATATAGAGTATCTGATCTATGAGGTATTCACAATTAAAATTCGCTACTTCGATAATAACTGATCAGGATCGTATTGATGAAATCCTGAAATCTGAAGGTTTTCACTGGCTTATAGACTCTGAAATAGAGATGGCCAAAATAGAAATAAAAAGGGGAACGCTTATATGGTGGGATGGATTTTTCTATTCAGGTGACTGGCATTATGGTATTTTGAAAGGCGGAAAGTTCTGGGGAACTTTTCATAACGGTATTATCGAAGGAGGCCAATTTTATGGCAAGTTCATAAGTGGTGTTCGAGAATAAACACTTAAAAAAAAATAATTTACGGATATGAAAAAGAATTTAGAGAGCAACGAAAACCTAAGAACTAATAGAGTAGTTCTTATTGAAAAAGAGGCTAATGGTCAATTTTTCTTTGAAATTGGAAATGAAATCACAATTGATTTTTGTGAAGCAGTAGCTATAATGATGTCAAAGATAAGAAAAGATGATCCGATTTGGTCTACAAAAATAGTTTTTGATAGAAATATAAATCCCGTAAAATCACTTTATTGGCTTACTGGTGGTCATAAGGAGTGGCGACAACCAGAACATTATCGAGGAAATTGGGGAAAATTTTCAGCTAAATTCTCAGAAAGATGGTCTGATAAAATACTTAAAATATCAAAAAGAGCAAAAACTCTATCTGACGTAAGGAGTGGATTTCTAAAAGAAGTGAATTTTTTAGATATTTATGAGTTTGCACTTAAAAACGAGATGTTAAAATAAATATATAACTAAAAAAAAATATTTAGGTATGCGGTATATTCTTAGAAGAGATACTTTTTTAGAAAAAGATAAGATAAATGAAGTTGTAAAAAATGATTTAACTTGGGGTGGATCTCTTTTTGGTAGGTTAATTAATTCAACAGTGCGTTTAGCACTGTTGAATTATGATTCAATGATGATAGATGGATGCTTAGAAAATATTAGAAATACTATCTATGAAATTCTTCGTGAAAGTATGAATAAAGATCTAAGAGTAAAATTCTACCGCCTCAGAATTAAAAATTTAGTAGCTCAAATAAAAGACGTTTCTCTAGCTAACAATACGGCTTTTCCAGATCACGATTCTAGAATCGACTGTTCACCTGGTACTCCGGGTAATACTAAATTGAATAGATTAATTGGGGCAGTTGGAAATGACACTGACATGGCCGCAACCCCAGATATTTTAGATAGGTGGAAAGATTTACCAACTGGTTGTTTAATCGATCAGTTATTGAGTGAGATTGAAAATTCACCCGAGCTGAGAAGACTTTATAAAAGAGAAGAACTAGATGATCTTAGAGATATACATTCCGACTACGCTATTGAACTTAGAAGATACAGATGGAGTAAATGCAACCGAGGCCATGATCTAGGAGGTGATGATGCTCGTAACAAGCAATGGAAAGGTCGTAGAGTTGTATCAGATTCTGATGAGGTGTTAAGAAGAGAAATATCTGTAAAAGCTAATGAATCAATCAGTAGAAGGATATTTAAGAGGTTTTCTGAGTATGAAGAATATAGAGCGTTATTAGAATCTAAGAAGAAGAAAAAGACGAAAGATTGGTCATCAACAAGTACATCCAATAGAAATATTAACTACCAGATTACACCTAATCAACAACAGCAACAAAATGTATTCAATATAAGCCCAATATTCCAAAATAATCCACACTTTCAACAACAAGCAAATCCATCAATTAATGTGAATACTGGTTCAGGAAGACGAGGTGGGTCAAGAAGTCTTGGTTCTATAACTACCTCAACTACAACTATTGGAGGTGGATCTATAACTACCTCAACTACAACAATTGCTGGTGGAACTACAACTACCTCAACTACGACTATTGCAGGAGGACCTACAACTACCTCAACTACGACTATTGCAGGAGGACCTACAACTACCTCAACTACGACTATTGCAGGAGGACCTACAACTACCTCAACTACGTCTACAACAACTAAAAAAGAAAAATATATTGCTGATATTTGGAAAAGTTTCTTTCCCGAAGGATTAGGTGAATCCTATAATTATTCTATAAATGAATCAAAATCTAGAAATTTAGCAGCTTTCAGACTAACCAGGGATGATGAAAGAGAATTACAGGACCTGAATGCTCGATTAGTTGCAGGAACTTTTACTCTCAATTACTTGATAGCTTCAGACGCTATGGTCAGATTATTCAATTTATTAACAGTAGCCTATAGATTATTTGCTACTGAAAATATACCATCAGGTAGGCCAGGTGGAAGAGTATCCATGTTCACTTTTCAACAATATCAAAAATTGGCAGGTGCAGATAAATCCAGTGCAGCTGGAAGCACATCTAAAGATGGTGGGGGTGAAGCAATAATTCCCGGACCTGGACCTTGGGCAAAAGTCAAAGTTTATAGAAAATTCCAAAGATTTGTTAATGAACTTTTACAAGACCAAGAATTGAGAAAAATATTTTCTAATATAAATTTCAATTATCCAGGATCCGAGGATAAATTCAACGATTCTTACAATTTTCGGTTAATCAAAGAAAATGAAGATCCCTCAAAAAAACCTGAAATTACTAAAAAAGGTCAGATGGGCCCAGTTTTATTCAATCTACTTCAAGATTTAGCCACTCCATCAAAATGTAGAGGTGAAGATTTAATTGATGAGGCTACACGTAAATATTTTGGTGTTTCTATTCCCGAAAAGATAGAGCTGAAAAACGCTGCGAGTAAAGATAAAAATGATGACACTAATGTCAATTACCTAAGATGGCAAGAAAAAAGAGGACCATTCAAGCCAGGACAAAAATACAACTGGTGCGTTCCAGTGAGTCCGAAAACTGATTACGATTCAAATAAAGTCAAAGATGATGCAGATGACAGATTAGTAGATAAGACTGGATCAAAAGTAATTGTTTTTATAACCGGACTAGGAAACCCAACTCCTATCGACAAAATCCAACTTACTCATAATGGTGTTCAGCTAAAATTTTATCCGGTGAAAATTACATTTAAAACTCCTTTAGTTGCTAACGATTACTATGGGAAAAATAGATCTGATTACGATGGATACCAAGACTATAGTAATACTTCAACCCCAGCGCCATCTATTTATTATGGGTATTGCTGTGCACGTCCTAATAATGTATTCTGGTTATTTTATGTTAAACTTGAGGAACCAATCACAGAAGTGCATTTTCAAAAAGTTGAAATCACACCCGATACCTTCGCTGATTTGAATGACCCAAAATCCGATGGCAAATCTGGTTCAGATCTAATCAAGTTATCCACTCTATATGATGTGAAAAATGGAGAAATTTCTTCACATACTGAAAAAGTTGATAGTAATCCCGACGACAGAGCAAATTTTGATAGTTTTTACAACCGGAACTTGGATATTACACCATCAATTACGTTTAAGGAATACATGGAAAAAATCTTAGATGTTACAGTAGTCGCAAATCATGATCGTCTTGGTGAATTAATATTGTAGTTATGACACATATTTATACCTATAAGTCATTCCTTGAAAAATATACGATACAAGTAGGTGAAAATGTATCTCTGGTAGATAAAAAAAATCACTATAATACCTTAGAAGATCAGATAAAGCAGTACGATTCTCAAAGACCCGGATTAGAAACTATCTATAATACCTATCTAGATAAGACAGATCTAATCAACCGTCTGAAACTTGGTAAGTTTATTCAAGACGCCCGGCAGCAAGAGATATCCTACATAAATCCTCTTTTTTCTAGCTATTCATCTATTTTAGATCTAAAAAGAAAAGTTAAAGATTTAGAAAATTTCAAGGTAAAAACCCAAAAAGAAGCTCAAGAAAAAGCACAAACTGAAAAATCACAACCCGAACTTTCTAAAGAACTCGAAGATCAATCAAAACTTCTTGATACTCAACTATCCACCAAAGAAGGGGAAATAAATCTTCTTAAGAGAAAAATATCTGAAGAAGAGACTAAACATCAAAAACTAATTACAGATTCTAAGAAAAAACTATCAGATCTTAGAATACAAATAGACAATTTCAAGTAAAAAACCTATCTTTTTGTAAAAAAACCCATTTTTTTTTTAATATATAGAAATAAAAAAAAATAAGTTATGGGACTACTTACAAAACTACTCTACAACACAGAGTATCAAAAAGTTGAGCCGGACGAACGGTTCACTTTCATGCTGCAAACTATGCAGTCTAATAGATGGAAGATCACACTGATTATTCTATCAACATTTTTCTTTATAATCTTTGGTATAGTCATGGCCGTACTATTCAAAGCTACAATTGCCGAAGCCTGGAAAGAACTTTTACTTATCCTTCTAGGTGCTTTTGTTGGTAATTTGAACAAAGTAATTGATTTCTGGTTCTCAAACGAAGACAGAGATAAAATGCTCGTTCAAAAAATGGATGAAGAAGACGGAGTGTCTCTCTCATCTGCAAATACAACAGGATAATAGCCATGAAAAAGTTTCTTGTTGGGCTTTTTGCTCTAATAACGCTAAATGCGTTCGGCCAAAACGGTAGAAATGAAGTTTTGATCTCACCAAACTCATCTTCACCACACTTTATTATTGACACTGTGTTTACACTTGGTAGCATTCTTCAAGATACTACAGTTGTTTATCTTCACTATCACAACCCGACCTTAACGAACTATGCTGGTTTTCAGGTAAGGTTTTTCTATCCGCAATCTTCATTCAAACAGCCTATCGTTAAATGGGGACCTACTACTACTTCGATCGTTACTAAATACGGTTCGTATTATTCTCAACCAGGTTGGGTTAACGCAACTGCTATTTATACCGGTTCATCTGCTGTTTTTGATTGGCCAGATGGTGCTGTGTTTGAAGTTTTACTACCACACGCAGTTGGTTTCAATCCTTCATCGGTAGACTCACTGAGAGTAACGGGTATTCCAACATACAACAATATAGCTACAACTACAAGTGGTATCGATAATACTCTAGGAACATACAACTTAGGTGGTAGATTTCAGATGGATACTATTTCTATACCGGTTTCGGTATTGAATGTTGATGGCACACCAGCAAGTGGAATGCCATTTGCCTTTGACTATAAACTAAAGTCAGAACAAACATATCAAAGAGGTCAAAGATTCACTACCGATGCCATCGGTATTGCTGGTATCAAAATACCTTACGATACTTCTTTCTACGACGTGAAATTAGTATCAAACTTAGATACTTTATCCGACAATTCAGCTATTAATATCACTGATGCTTATCGCCTTTCTGATATGAGTATTTACGCTGACACGGCTCAATCCTATGAGTTTCAACAAGCTGACGTAAATAGAAGTGGTTCGATTTCAGTTTCTGATGCGTATCTTATATTCAATCGTCTAGCTACTGGAAGAACAACTTGGTCACCAGTTGTTGCCAACGAATACAACGTAAGATATTATACACCAGGTGAATACGATCAAATAATAACTAACCCGAACACATTCCAAACTTCAATTATTGGAACAACTTTCATTGATCTATTACTTAATGGTATGAGTTCGATGAGTTACATTGGATATGTTCTTGGTGATGTTACCGGAACAGGTCTTAACAACGTATCTTTCCAAATACAGAGACTTAATACTGGAAATTCTGGAACTTCTTATGTTCTAGATCAAGGTATGATCTACCAAAACATCAAAGATTCAGTTCAATTTAGAATACCAAAACTTACTATTTCCGGTGATAATACGGTAGATGTTAATGTTACACTTATCACTCACGGAAATAAAGTAGGAGCATCACAAATTGGTCTTAAATATGATCCTCAAATCTTCAAGTTTGTAGGTGTATCTGTAGGTCCAGAAGCAAGTTATTGGAACTCATTTATCTCTTCTAAATCAGGTGAAATCTTATGGGGTGGTCACGAATCAAAAATGGCACCTTCTTTAATCACCAATCCTACACAAATGTTTAACTTCAAATTTGAAATCTTAAACAATAACTGGGAAGAAGCTCCTATACAAATCATTAACAAAGCGGCTGGTAGTGAAAAAGCACAAGATTTAAATATTATTCCTTCACCTACTGATGCTACAATCGTTAATGGTAGAAGAGCTAGAGATCTTGTAGATCAACTTGTAAATGGTTTCAGAGTGTATCCAAACCCAGTCGTAGATGAAATGTATGTAGATTATTTCCAAACAGCACCAGGCAATCTAACTTCAGAAATTTTCGATTTATCTGGAAAAATACACAGTAGAGAAACACAATTCGTAGCACAAGATCAAACCGTTACCAGAAGAATCGAAACAAACACTCTCGAGCCTGGCTTATATTTTGTTAGATTAACTACAGACACGAAACAAAAAATATATAAGTTTATTAAAAAATAAAAAAAATAAAAACTATGGCAGAAGAAACCGAAAACGATGGCTCCTGGGGTGGATTGAAAAAAACCATCATAGGCACACTAGCAACTGTAGTAACAGGTGGTGGTGTATGGATTTCTACTACTCTCTTCGGAGGTGGTGGAAACGACAATGAAGGTGAAAAAACCGAGCAAGCAGCTCCGGCTGCCGCTCCGGTTATTAACCTTAACTTAGAGAATAACAACCAAAATAATTCTTCAAGTAACTCTGGTGCTGGAGGAACGACCGTTATTAGAGAAAGGGAAACTATCAGAGAAGTAGCTCCTGCTACACAAACGGCACCAGCACCAGCTGCTGCTCCTGTTGAAGAAAAGAAAGAAACTCCAGCCGAAAGGATGAAGAGACTTAGAGCAAAACAACAAGAACAGGAGGGTGAAGAATGAAAAAGTGGTTATCAATATTCTCACTTAGCCTTCTAGTATTGGTTGGTTGTAAATCTAGCATTTCAACTACTCAATACCAAGCAGACTTTGAAAAAACAGATAGAACATTAGAGTCTGTCTCAACCTATACGGGTAAAAAACAAACCGTACAGCTTTCAAAACTGAATGTCAACAAAGAACTCTGGGAAACTTTTCCTGAACTAAGGGAAAAAAGACTAGGTCTTGGTGTATCTAACCGTATTGTAGAAAATCTACTTTATACCAATCGTTTCGAATTTACCGAAGAAAAAGACGCCGTAGTCAATCAAATGCTCGACGCCTGGGAAAAGAAAATTGACGGTCTTGATGATGGTAAAACTAAACTAAAAATGGAGGGTATCCGCTTACCAAAATATATCGTTTACGCAGAGATTTATGATTTTTCTGTATCATACTCAGAAAACTACGATAAAGGTAAGTTAAAGAAAACCAATACTACCATTATGGGTATTCAAATTCGTTTAGTTTCCGTAGAAAATTCACAATATATCGTTGCCTCTGGTCAAGGTCAATCCACACAATTTGGTGAGGGTTACTTCAAGAATCCAGAAATGGGATTTGACCAATCAACTGTTGGTATTGCTACTCAGAAAGCTTTAGAGGTTGCTACAATGAACCTAGTAAAGCGTCTAGAGCAAAATGGTTGGTAAATTTCTATTATCTTTAATATTCACTCTTTGTATAGGTGGAATTTTGAGCGTAAAAGCTCAGAGTTTCACCTATACTTATATAAACCCTTGTAACGGAAGACAACAATCCGTTCAATTAACAACACAAAGTTCGCAAGTTACTATGTTTTTTGCAGGTCAAGCAAGAAACTTTACTTATAGTGAATTAGAGGCTGGTGCTTACGAACAATGGGTAACTTCGATTAGAAACTCATTACCAGTAGGTGCGAATCCTTGTGCGTCAGAAGCTGCAAGTGAAGCTACAAATGTTACAAACTTTATAGGAAGTGTTACTGCGAATAATGTAGCATCGCTCACTTCAGTTGTTTCTATGGCTAGTTCAATTGGAAGTTCAATAGGTGGTGTAGGTAGTGGTTCAGTAGGTAGTGGTTCAGTAGGTAGTGGTGATGGTAGTAGTGGTGATGGTGGTAGTAGTGGGGAAAATAATTCGGGTTCGGGAAACTCAAACAATTCAGGTGGTTCAGTATCGGGAAATTCTGGTTCTGGTGGTAATGGTGGTGGAACAAATTCTGGAGGACAAGGAGGTAGTTCCGGTAGTGGTTCAGGTGGTTCAGGTGGCTCAGGTGGCTCAGCATCTCCCGGCAACAATTCGGGATCTGGTGGAACTAATCCAAGATCAGGTGGCAATACCGGTGGCGGATCCGGAGAGGGAAGTTCAGAATCCGGAGGTGGTGTAACTGCTGTAGGTGAGCAGAATCAACAGGTATCAAGTGGTGGGGAGAGCGGTAGTGGAGATGGATCTGGATCATCCGGTGGTGGAAAATCATCAAGAGGCTCTTCTCGAGCAGCTAACGGCGCTCTTATAGCAACTGGTGATATTGTCGTTATAAGAAACGATTCAGATATCACTAAAACAGGTAATGATAATTTTCGTTTTAATACC
>Ga0172376_10001651_pt1 | contig 28247 bp, 31 predicted proteins | sample Lak35m_FD_121114 | JGI IMG/M metagenome (GOLD analysis project Ga0172376, IMG submission 121114) | Freshwater microbial communities from Kabuno Bay, South-Kivu, Congo - kab_092012_35m | ecosystem: Environmental > Aquatic > Freshwater > Lake | place: Democratic Republic of the Congo: South-Kivu...
GTGATACTAATTTAACTACACCATATGCTGTTGACTTTTATGTATATAAACTTAAAACCCCATTTGGAGATTTAACTAAGACAAATAGAATTAATGAAAATACAATCATACCTAGTGAATTACTAAATTTAGTAAATGTAGAGAAAAATACAACATCCCCAACACATAGAATAGTTCTACCATCTTCTGATGATTTTACATCTCTAGTAAGTGAAATTAGAGATTTTTTATTAACAATACATGAGGATGATTTAAAAAAAATCAATCCACTATATAAAAAAGGAGATTTACATCCATTTTATTTTAGACCCAAACAAAGTTTAATGGAAAACAATGATAATGATAACTTTAAAAAGAACATATTCTCGTCAATTACAATGTATGGCATTGGACCTAAATGTGGTTTGATTTTTTCTTTGGGTGATGTTTTTCCAAAAGTAACACCTCAAAAAATTAAAAAAGAGAAGTTTGTATTTGATAAAAAAAGTGGTGAACAATCTTTTTCATCTTTGAAATCGGATAAAATTTATTTTTTATCTACAGATACCAATCAAACAGATAAACCGGTTCCTTTTGAAAAATTGGACAAATACGAACTAACACAAAATGACTATATTGAGAGAATAGAACCAAATACTTATTCCGTGGTCAGGGGAGAGAATCTTATACTACTTTTAGAAAAGGTTATTGATGTCCTATTTCAACATGAACACAATGTACTCGGTCCATTTGTTAAAAATAATCAATTTAAAAGTTATAGCGAGTTGGTGAAATTAATTGAAACAATGAGAAATGATTTACTGAACGGGTCAATCAGAATCAATTAATTTGATATTTATAAAGAAAAAAGATGTCATATTTCCGTTCATATTTTGAAAAAAATAACACCATAATTAAAAATACTCAGGTTAATACTGCAAAAAACCCAACAACTGAGATTTTTTATGGTAGTGGTTTTTCTAAATTTATTTTTAAAATTGACTTTGATGATTTAAAATCCAAAATCAATGGTGGTGATTATGTGATTACCACAGGAACCACTCACACACTTCATTTAACAAATACCATATTCGGGGACGAAACATTTTTAGGTGCAAAAAGGGGTACTGGTAGACAAAGAACCAATTCATTTGACTTAATATTATTTCAGGTTCCCGAATTTTGGGACGAAGGTTTGGGTTTTGATTATGAAGATGGTGGATATGATTTTACCACTGGAAATAATACCTTTGATGAAAGACCATCAAACTGGTTTAATAGAACAACCCTAAATTCTTGGACATCCGAGGGAATCTATTCAACAACCCCAACGATTTTAGAAACTATTCATTTTGACAACGGTAATGAAGACATTAACGTAGATGTAACAAGTTACGTGAACAGTGTCTTAACAGGTACTACTGATCATGGTTTAGGATTAGCATTCGCCGTTTTATATCAAGATTTAAATGCAGAAGTTGACCAATCAGTTGCATTTTTTAGTAAGTACACACAAACCTTTTTTGAACCTTACGTTGAAACATTTTTTGACGATAGAATAAACGACGATAGAACTAACTTCGTTATAAAGGTAACTCAAAATTTATACTTATACATAACTAAGGGTACAAATTTCTATGATTTAGATGATGAACCAACGGTGGACATATTAGACTATACTAATACTGAAATTGTCGGTCTTACAGGTCTGACAACTACTAAAATAAGAAAAGGTATCTATAAAGTAAGTTTTGGTTTAGACGGGGTAATTTGTGACGGTAAGAGGTTTTATTTTGACAAATGGAAAAATCTAAGTATTGACGGAGTTTCAATATCTAACATTACTCAAAGATTCATACCAAAACCATATACATCATTATATAGTATTGGTGATAATCCAACCGAATTAGATAGATATGCAATTCAATTTTTTGGTGTAAAACAAAATGAAAAAATCATCAGGGGTGAAAAAAGAAAAATTTTAATAACTTTTAAATCTATAAATGAATCTAAAACCATATTATTTAATGAAGTTTTTTATAGAATGTACATCAAAGAAGGTAGAACTAATGTAATAGTTCATGATTGGACACAAATTGATACCACAAACGAAAACTCATTTACTCTTGATACGTCAATTTATATCCCGAGAGAATATTTTATAGAAATTAAAGGGAAAACACATTCTGAAGAAATTTTTTATGAAAATGAAATAAAATTTGAAATAGTGTCAGAAAAGTAAACTATTTATATATTATGAAATTAGAAGAAATTATTAAGAAACACCTTAAAACTCTATCTGAGGGTGAAGATTTAAAACATGAAAACTACATGTTTTTTAAAAACATTTCACAAATGAAAAGACAATGTGGTTTGTTAATGAATGAGGATCACGAAATGATTGACAATATACTCAAAGAACATGATTGGGCCCAAGACCACATATCTGAAGCAAAAAGTTTATTAGATCAGGTTTTTGATTTTTTAATGAATAAAACAAAAAACGATTACAGTCATAATATTAATGAGCAGGATGTGGAAGATGATTCAATATCCGCTTCCGATATTAAATGTCTTAAAAAAATAAACAATAAAGTTAACAGACAAGAAGTCATTCAATGGTTTAATGATAATGATTTGGATTATTTTAATATGACTGATATTGAGATGTATATCCTATATCTTGAAAACAATTCCGATAGTTCATTCTTAAGTGAAGAGTATCAAATAGACGAGAGTAAAAATTGTCCGACAGACCCAGGTAAATGGGCCGCCTCAAAAGCGGCAGCTAAAGCAAAATTTGACGTTTATCCTTCAGCATACGCAAATGGTTGGGCTGCGAAGAATTATAAATCTAAAGGTGGTGGATGGAAAAAATGTAAAAAATAGTTTATGAAAATACTTGTAAACGAAGAAGATTTTGAATACATTAATGAATCCTTATCTAATGGTGAGGTTTTAAAAGAAGACCTTAGAAGATGGTTCAAAGAAAAATGGGTTGATGTAAGTCGAAAGGTTGATGGTAAACATCCTCCTTGTGGTAGAAAAGATGCGGATGGTAAAGCGTATCCAAAATGTAGACCCTCTAAGAAAGTTTCGAAAGACACACCAAAAACTGCGGGTTCATACAGTAAAAAAGAAAAAAGGGCCATGACTTCTCAAAAAAGAAGGGCGGAAAAAAAAGAACCCAAAGTTGGTAAAGGTAATAAACCAACAATGACAAAATTTGATGAAAATATGGAAAACAAAATTAAATTGGACTTATCCTCAATTCAGGAAGCAATCCAACACCCAAAATTGGTTACTGAAAACATAGAAATTTCAAACGCATTAAAATATCATATTATTTCTAAAAAACCATTATTAGAAAATGTTTACAAATTAGGCACAGATAGTTTTTTTCAATTATTAGAAGAATGTAAAGAATTATATTTGAGTGGTGATTTAGATTTATCGGATGAAGATATTACATTCATTTATGAAAATGAATATGGACCAATCGAAGAAACTAATTACGAAGTCACAGACCTTTTAAACGAGGCAGAATATCAGGGAAGAAAGGTACAACTTGGAAAAATTATGCAGGGTGATATTAAGAAATTTAAAGTTTATGTTAAGAATGATAAAGGAAAAGTGGTAAAAGTAAATTTTGGGTTTGGTGGTAAATCTGCAAAGGGTAAAGTAATGAAAATTAAAAAGAATAATCCCGAAAGAAGAAAATCATTTAGAGCTAGACACAATTGTGATAATCCAGGACCAAGATGGAAAGCAAGATATTGGGCTTGTAGAACTTGGTAATTAATAATAATTAACAACAACCCCACATTCAAGGAGAAGTTGGAGTGATTTCTTTTGAGATTCTTCCCACTTCTCCTTATTTTTTGTGGTACATACCTCTTTACAGTAAACAGTTTTAATTCCACTATTTACTATACCCCTAGCACAGTCCATACATGGTAACCCTGAAGTAAGATATATTGTAGAACCTTTTAGTGGTGTCCCTACACGAGCTGCGTTATAAATTGCATTACGTTCCGCATGTTCAAACCAGAAGTATTTTTCAGGTCTTTCCTGACGTTCTAATTTAGAATCATCCATTCCCCTTGGAAATGAATTATAACCCGTAGAAAGGACCTCATTATCCTCTCCAACGATAACTGCACCAATCTGTGTAGACCGGTCTTTTGATTTAAGTTTAACTTGTTCTGCTAATCCTAAAAAATATTCTATCCAATTCATATCAATTTGTTAGGTACCCAATACCAAACTCTATTTTCAGAGTATCGATTTAAGGATTTACCTTCTTTTTTTTCTATTATTCTACTCACTTGTAAAAGATGTTCTCTATTCCTCAAGTCTATTCCTACATTATAACCTTCACCATCTTTAATGTAAATGGTTTCTCTCTGTGGTTCACGATATTTTCCCTCGTCATATAGAATTAACATTTTAACCATTTCGTCCTTTTTCATTTTACACTCAATACCTCTTTGATGTATGAGTTTCTGAAGGACATCTAACCTTAGTTTACTATAATCTATTTCCGACATAGAAGCAAAAATAAAGAATAATTTGGAATATACCAAAAATAAAAAACCCCCGATTTCTCGAGGGTTTTTATATATTAAGACAATGATTATCTTAAAGTGTCCAAACTGAATGTAGTCAAACCTTTTACATCAATCACACCAAAGTAACGGTTGTTAACCATCTTCTTAGCGTATCTAGTCATGATACCCTTGATTGGAGTGAAGTTGAAAGGATTATACATTGTTGGAGTCAATTGTAAAGGCACATACGGTGCGTAAATGTAACCAGCGTCTAACAATGACTTACCTTTGTGACCGATAAGGATTTTACCAGATGGGAAGTAAGGATCACGATAAACTTGATATCTACCTGCAATTGAACCAATTTTCTCAATACCCATGTTGTACTGATCTTGCTCAGGATGAGCGTTTGATACGTGGAAATACTCTAAATCATCGAATACTGCAGATACTTCTGAAGAACAAACGATCCAGTTAGCACCACCTCTCAAAGTAGTTTTATGGATTTGAGCTGAAACTTGGTTAATCTTAGTGATTAACGTTTGGTTCCAGTCTTTTTGAGTGTAACCTACTAAAGTAGCACCAGAAGCACCACCGTATTTCCACTCATTATAGTCCCACTTAGCTTTCCAAGCGGCACCTTTTCTTAAATCACGTAAGATTTCACGGTCAACCTCAGCCGCGATTTGCTCAGATAACAATGCAGTTAACTCAGCTTCAGCGTCGATGTTGTGGAATGCACTTACGTCTTGAGCCAATTCAGGAGACCAGCTAGCTCTTAACTTTCTTTCAGTAACAGATACTGTTACAGAAGATAAGTCGAAAGATACTTCACCGATTTCTTCTTCAAACTCAAGTGTTTCGTATTGACGATAAGTAATTACGAAGTCAGCACCAATTAGTGTTGAACCTGCAACTGTATGGTCTGAGAAACCTGCACTTGAAGAATAGGTTTGAAGGTCTATGTTTAAATAGATTGCACCTTCTTCATCACAAATGTCATCAAATCTGCTTAGACCTGAACCACCTTTTTGACCATACTCAACAATACCTTTACCGTATTTTTGAGTTACGATATTGAATGGTAAAGAAGCACCAGACTGAACTTGTGCAGAAGAAACTTGTAATGAAGCTAAGAACTCTTCAGTATCCATTTCATTACCGTTTGCACCACTTAATTTACCTTGACCGGTTTTTGTAAAACCAGTTACTTTCAAGATTACACTTGATAAAGTGCTACCTGTTGCATGAACAACAGCTGCACCAGCATCACCATTTGAGAATGAGTGAAGAGAAGTACCAGTTAAAGAGATTGAACTGAAAGCTCCTTTTGAGTAATCGAACAAACCTTGGTCTGCGTCGTCACCACCTTCGTAGAAACGATCATAAAGACTTCTTGGTTCTGAGTTATAACCTGCAGTTACTGCGTCGGTTGTGTTAGGATATCCGAATGGTGCATAGTGTGCTCCACTGCTTCTTTCCTGAATTTTAGGTACAAAATAGAACAATTTACCGATTGGTAAGTTCATTGCTTGTACTGATACGATGTCGTTTGCTAACAACTTAGAGAAAACACGACGGATGATTGGGAATACCACTGTCTCGAAAGAACCACTAGCATCAGAAACTGCTGCTTCGTTGATTAAATAAGACGCTTGGTTTTCATACAACTGTGCGATGTTATCTTTTTGGTGACCCTCTAATCCTTCAAGGAATCCGAGGTCATCCCATTTTTTAATGGTATCTTCTTTGATAACACGAAGGTGCTTAAGACCGATGTTACCAACCATACCTGATTCTAATAATGCTCCCATTTTTGTATTTTTTGGTTTTTTTATTTTTTATTATTTTATTTTACTCATCAAATCTTTCATTCTCTTGAATTGTGGATTCTCATATGCTTTTGATTCCGCCAATACTTCTTGAGAACTTGATGTTTGAGGAGTTGAAGAGATTTTCTCAACTACACTCTCAGTAACTGATTTTTTTGTGTTTAATTCAGTTTTGATTGTGTTGAACAAACCTTTAGATTCATTCATAGTTGAAACTGAATCAAATCTCTTAAGAATATTCAATTTCTCCTGTTTTGTTGTCGAATGTTCGGTGAATAAACGAGTAGCATACGCAAGATTTGCGTTAAACACTGCAACTTCATTAAGTTTCTCTTTGAATAATACTAACGCTTTCTTATATTCAGAGTTTTGTTTTTTCAAAGTTTCAACTTCTTCGTTCATTTCCTTACGACCAGATTTGTATTTTTTACCTTGGTTCGCAGGTTTTCTTACGTCGTTAGCGAATGTTCTAGCCGCTTCTGTTGCTTCCACTTCTTTTGGTTCTTCACCTTCAGATGTTTCTCCTTCAGAATCTTCTTCATCTAACTCGATTTCATAGATTGCTTCTTCATCGGCTTTTACTTCTTCTTCAACCTCAGAATCACCTTCTTCGTCAAGTTTAATGATATACTCATCACCATTCATGTCCAATTCAATATCGTCTCCGTCTTTCTTAACAACAATACCATCTTCTGGTTTCATTGCCTTGAATACTTTTAATACTTCATCGTCAGATGCACCTGTCATATCCATAACATCGTCATCATCAGATGGCATATCTCCCATACCCATATCATCAGATGGTTCTGGCATTTCTTCACCATCTTCTGAGTCCATAGAATCGATACCTTTCATTGGATCTTCATTATCGAGGTCGTCTATATTTTCTTCATCATCCCCAGCCTCATCTTCAGATTCTTCATCATCAGATTCGTCTTCAGGTTGTTCAGACACATCTTTTTCCTCTTCTTTAGGTTCATCGGACTCTTTAACGTCTTTCATAGGAGGAACATCCCCCTCAGACACCTCTTCGTCTTTTTGACCCTCTTCTTCTGACTCTTTCAGCAATTCATTAAGTTCTTCCTTCATAGTAGAAGCAAGTATACCTTTTGCATTTTGCTTAACTGCTTCTTCAAGTGTTTGTACTTGAAGTAACGCTTGTTCTAAAATTGATTTTTCAGTCATTTGATTTGTTTTATTATCTTATAAATATTATGATTTTATAAAAAAATCGAGCTGTTATTATTAAAAACAGAATAAAACTTTTTATTTAGATAAAAATCTATCTAAATTTCCCATAAGTTTTCTCATTCTATTGTCAACAATTGGTTTTTCTTCTAAGGATTCTTGGTATTGGTCTCTTTCAGATGGGTCTAAAAAAATATAAGCACCCGGTGTGGACGGTGAAGAAACTAAATCAAAACACACCAATTCAAAATCTTCTTGTACAACATTTTGACCTTTTACGTTTTTTAAAGAACCCACACCACGAGAGGAAATACCCAATGTAGCACCATTCATTATCAACATGGCCGCTTGATCACCTTTAGTAGATACTATACCCATTTTTTTCCAACCAGGTGATGTAAACAATTTAATTTTACCCATTAACATTTTACCATCCCACCAAGTTTCCATAATAGAATGAGAAACCCTATCGAGATCAATTAGTGAAGATGATGGGTGATTTAATTCATTAAGAGCCCCTCCCTTTTTAATAATATTTTGGTATTTTTCATTTTCTCTTTTAAGAATAATCTCAGGATATATTCTCCCATTTTTGTTTGGGGTATCGTATTTTTGTAAAACAGCATAAAGAATAAGGTCTTCAGAGAAGTCCATATTCTTCATTTCAGAAATAATTTTCTTATTATCGTCAGGTGAAACATGACCGGCATCATACTCAATCAAAATTCCTTTGCCGGTTTCATTTGGTCCTAATATCTTCATTTATATAATTAATTATACTATATAAATACATCGATATATAAGTTATTTTTTGTTTTTATTAAAGTTGAATAAGTTTTTATCAGATAAACCCGTTTCTACTATCCTTTCAATAATGTCCTTGACTAATGATTTGGTATTTTTTGATTTAACATCAAATTGCTTTTCAATAAACAAAGTGACCTCTAAATTCATAAAAGATCTTTTTTCAATCTTTATACCTCTCGTCTTTATGTCTAAATCCACAATACATTGCGGTTTAAAATTTTCGTTTTTTAAATTATAAACCATCTCTTTAATTGTTCTTCTTGTTTTGTTTATTAGATAGTCAAAATCGTCTTCATTGTTTTCTGGTTGAACCCAAGAATTAAGTTTTAGATATATTGTTTTTAAATTTTTAAAATCTACTGTACCATATCCAATTTTAACATTCCTGTAATCTCCTAATGAGATGTACTTTCCGTTTTTCATTACTTTATTACATATTTCATAATTTTATGGTGTAAATAAAAAATAAATAAAATTATTTGAAATAAAAAATATTTTCAGTATATTTTTAATATACTTATATATTATGTTAATAGTAAACGTCGATAAAAGTATTGAGTACGCTTTGAAACTTTATAAGAGTAAAGTTCAAAAGACAAAACAAATTCAAAAACTCAGAGAGAGACAAGAATTTGTAAAACCTTCAGTAAAAAGAAGGGAAGAAATAATGAAAGCTCAATATGTTGAAAAAATCAAAAATGGTCTTGACTAATCAAGACCATTTTTTAATTCTACTAATCTATAGTAATTAATTCTCGAGGACTTCTTACTGTTTACCTCATCTTTGACATTACTTAATTTAGATTTCATCTCTTCGTCAGATGATTCTATTAACAATGAGTCTATTTTTTTTATCAAAGATTCTTTTAACTCATTAGTTTTATATTCGAGGTCATTTGTTGGAATTGATAATATATCTTTTAAAGTTTGTTTCTGTTCTTCACTTAAATTGTTATTATATAGAACGTTAAAATTATTCACCAAAACAGCATGTAAGAGGTTTTCATTCTGTGTATGTAAAACCTTATCGGATTCTTTAATCTCTTTCTTAGTTATTAAATGTTCGTATAATTTCTTTTTTGCAATAACTTTTTTATCTAAGTTATTCAATGTATCTTCTTCTGATAATTGGTCTAATACTGAATATAAATCATTATCCTGAACATCCACATCTTTTAGTGTTTCATTCAAAGACTTACAAAAGTCTTTAATTTTTTTTGATTTAACCTTTAACACTGATGATAGTTCCTCAACAAATAACTTGGCAACGTCCTTATCATCAAAATACTTGTTTTCAACTTCCTCGTAAAAAAGATACATATCCTTAAAGTCTTCATTTTCTTTTATTGTTTTAAGGATTTTCTTCATCTCAGTTTTATTCTTTGATGAATAGGATTCTGTTAATTTACCTAATATTTTTGTTTTTATTTTTCCGAAACTGTTCATTTTTAATCGTTTAAAATGTCTTTTATTTTATTTTCTATTTCATAAATATTCTGTTGTGCTTTGTTCATGTCAAATAAATCATTAAAATCTAATTTTTCTTCACCCAACATACCCAATATTTTTGATTTCCTACTTTCACTTAGTGGTTCCGATCCTCCCGCCGCTGATTCTGGTGAAGGTGGTGATCCTCCCATTGCTCCACCCATATCTCCTCCGGCTGATGCGGTTTGTCCACTTTCTTCTGCGGCCTTTCTCTCATCTTCAGATATACCATATTTTGCATCGACATCGTCAAACACACCGGAACGCTTAATAACATTCTGAGTATTCTGTAATTCAAATCCCATTGCTCTTTCAAGTCTTTGTTGTTGTAAATCAAGAATAACTTCACTATCACTCATACCAAGGATATTTTTCTTAGCCCATGTATGTGATACAGGAAGAATACCAACTTGAGATTGATCGGATGTTGCATCTTTATAAAGAGTAACCTTTTCTTTCCATTGTTCAATTCTTAATAAATCAGATTGGGCCGATGGGTTAGTTAAAGACAATGAGAAATTACCTAACTCATCCTCAAGTCCAGATAGATAAAGATGAATTAAAGCAATCTTATTTAGTTCCTGAATTAATGATTTTTGTATTCTATTAATTGTTCTTGCGAAACGAATATCCATTAAGGCTAAAGTTTTACCTTCACCCACAACTTCTTCAAAACCTAAGAATGCTTTAGGAATTCTTAAAGCCGCTAATAATTTCTTTTGAATGTATTCAATATCCGCAATTTCACCCAAGTTTTGTGCACCAGCCAATGTTTCAATTGGGTTAGTTTGTGAGGGGTCACGAACAGGTATAAAATAATCTTGGTCAACCGCCATTTGATTATATCTCATATCAACTTGTCCATTTCTTGGGTCCGCTATTTGGTCTCTTTTAAATTTATTTGCAACTCTTTGTACATAAGCCTCGATATCTTTGTCATCCATGTTACCAACAAATACTTTAAACACCCTTCTTTCCGGTGCTCTTGATGTTCTGTAGATTAACATAGCGTCCTCCGCTAAAAGAAGTTGTTTCCATATTCTTCTTATCTTATCTAACATTGAAGTACCATATGGAAGTTTTCTGTCGTCACCTAACAATCTAAAATGTGCAATTTCCCAAGATTGAAATTCCATTTCTTTATTTTTCCATTGGAATCTCAATTCTCTCGACGGTAATTTTAAATCTTTTTCATTACCTGGTGTTTTTGTTGATGCACCTTCAATTCTCTCAATTTCAATATTTGGTAATTGTTGACAACCGACAATACCTTTTTCGGGGTCCACTTTTAAATAAACAAAGTTATCTCCGTATTTACACAAACCACGAGCCCACATTTGAAGGTTAGTATTGATATCTAATTTTTCTTTAAACAAATCTTCTAAAATATTTTTAACTCTATCTGATTCAGAATATATTGTTAGAATTTCACCTTTTTCGGATAATGTAGTTGATTCTTCTGCATATATATCGAGAGACGCAGATATTTCAGGAGTGAACTCCATAGATTCATAATCATAATATGCCGCTAGTCTGTTTGGTTCGTAATATACCGATTGATTATAAAGAGATTGGTCTAATTTTGTCCACTTATCTGCAATGTACTGACTTTGTTGAGCTTGTAACATTGCCTTTTCATATTCTTCTCTACTATCGGTTTTTAAAAGTTCATCTTTTGAGAAATTGAAAGAGGGTGCATTCTCGGGTTTTGTTCTACCCGGAAAACCAAATACTCTTGTTAATTTCTGAAATACTGTGAGATTATTATCGGCCATGTATATAAATAGTTTTGATTATAATATAAACATTTATTCTTAATTATTAAAGGTTTTTCTTCTTACCAAATAACCAAGAATATTCTTGATATGCGGATTTTGAATTATTCATTGGGTTATTTTGATGAAAAAACGAGGGGTCTGTCTGAATAGATCCTATCGGGTCTAATGAAGTTCCATACGAATAAAAGGTCTTATTTGGTTCGTAAGTTCTTTCGGACATCGCCCAAGATTCTAACATTGCTTTATTTTTTGTATCATTTCTTTGTAATTGATTAAAACAGATGTCACCGGCATATAGGGCCATAGAAAGACTCATGATTGAATCGTCGTGTGCACCTTTCATGTGGTCGGGTCTTCCATTAATATAAACAAAAGTGTTTAACTCATTTAATAATCTAGTAGAACGTATTGCAAATCCCTTTCTAACTTGTTCTTCAAACGCGGCCACAATTTGAGTTCTTTTGTTATTAAAATTTAAACCTGGAATTTTTTCCATTACCTTCTTATTATAATTCCATATATTTTGGGTATTAATACCATCAATATATAGGTTCCTATAATTCATTTCTTGTAACTTACGAGAAGTTGCAATACCCATACCTCCGGTGATATCAATCACAATAAATGCATCATATAATATACCCCATTTATATGCAATTGCTGCTAAATCATCTGGTGGTATTTTACCTATGTACTCAACAACCTGCTCTCTATCATCAAAATCCACAATGTTTATTGATGAAAAATCTTCACTATCTCCTCTACTAACATCTACACCCATGATATAACGATGTCCCTCTACTGGTTCTTTCCATTGCCAAAAAGTCCCTTGCATATATTTTTCCTTGGGTTGTCTAATCATATTCTTAGCAATGTTTTCCTGAATTTCACCAGGAATTACACCATCACCTGAACCTAAAAAGTCACACTCTAATTCTTGAGCAATTTTACGTCTATCGTATTTGAATTTTTTTGACATTGACTCAAACCAAGACGAGAATGGTTTATAACCCTGCTCAACATATTCTTGATATTTTTCAATATCGAAGTCGTACATAACAACTTCGTCATCATTGTATTGTTCTCTATTCAACATGTAATGACATATATCATTACACTTAACCCAACGCAAGTCTTTTGTATAACGAGGATCCTTAAACCATCTTAAATCGGTTATATGGAAATCGTTTACTCCACGAATTGCTTGGTCATATACACCATAATAAATTGGGTCATAACCATTTGGTGTTGAGATGAGAATAATTTTACCACCCGTTGATAGGGACGCCATAGATGCGGCCCAAAAGTCGTCACCCGCTTCAATGTATGCCGCTTCGTCAAATATAAGTATAGTTGGTGTATAACCACGAAGTGCATCCGCGGATGTAGCAACGGCTTTTACCTCACAACCATTATTTAATCTAAATCTACTTTCAGAATTCTTATCAGGATGAAACCCCACGTTAATCCAATCTGGCCATTGTTCCAAGAAGTGTCTAACCTTGTTGGCCATTTCAACGGCCGTGTCTCGTTTGTTTGCAATTAAAAGTACTCTATCAGGATTTTCCGGTTTTGCAAATTGTAATCTTTTAGAAATCCAAGCCGCTGTAACTGTTGTAACACCAGCTTGTCTATATTTTCTAGTTATGTTTTCATTATAATTTTCATAATCATTTAATAATTGAATTTGATCAGGAAATAATTCTAATGGTACATATTTTTTTTGTGTATTATCGAATGTTTGTAGATATGTCTTAAGAGCATAAGGTGTATCCTTAATAATCTTAGCATACTCTTTTAATTGTTCTAATTTCGAATTCATATATAATAAATATGAAAAAAGGTGGATTAACCACCTTTGTTTATCTTACGGGAACTAACTCACCACCATCATCTTCATCTTCATCTTCATCGTCGTCAAAATTAATTGACCCACTAATACCTATTGACCTTAAATAACTATCCATATCACCGTCTTCAGTTTCTTCTGTTGCGTCTTCTAAATCATCTCTAAACATTGCAACTGACTCTTCATACTCTTGGTCATTAAACATTTTATTAATACCATCCATTAGTTGATTCATCATTCTTTTACCTCTATCAGAACCACCTAAAACCTCTTTCATAAAAACTAAAAACTTTTTAGCTGGTAATTTAAAAATCTCAACAAGTAAGTAGTTTTGTAATTCTATTTTATTTTCATCTGTAAAAATATCTTCAGGAAACTGTCTTCTAATTCTATCCCAAATCGCGGGACCTAATCTTAAATCCCACATTTCTTTTTCTAAGGTGTCTTCTGTATCTTCAATATCTGTAAAATCACCCTCAGGTCTACCTTGTAGAGCAAATAATTCTAATGTTCCTTTAATTAATTCGTGTACTAAAACAGGAAAATTAATACCTCTTGCAACAACTTTTCCAGGTCCACCTTCTTCCTCAGGTCCTTCTGCACTTTCTTTACCTGCAGCAGATCCACCTAAGTTTTTAATCATTTGATCACTAATCTGCCAATAAGTAATATCATTTATTGACATTAATGTTCCGTATAAATTAAGAATGTTTGGATTACCTGTAATTTGTTCTAATCTTTCTGGTACCAAATGAAACATATAGTGACCTTTTTTAGAAGCTCCTTGAATGATAGCATTTATCATTCTTCTTTTAGCCTTTTCTAAATCTAAATTTTGTAACTCATTAAAAATTTCTATCTCATTTTCAACATCAACCTGTTCGGGATTTTCTTCATTTTCTTCGTCATGTCCAAAATCTTCCATGTCGATTTCACCCATACCAACTATCTTTGCATCAAATTCTATTGCTCCTTCGGGTATACCCATTTCTTTCATCACCAATTCCACAGCTAATTGTTCTAACTCTTCTCTATGATTAGATTCAATTTGGACCACAGTATTGTGAGCATTCATTAATGTTTGTTGAAGTTGCATTACCCCTTCCATTCCTCTTTGTACAGGGGTTCTATCACCAAGATATCTTCTAAGATTTTCTACTACTTGTCTATATCTTTCTGAAGCCAAAACTTCTTGAAAATTCTTATTTGGTTCTTCTCCAGTAGTTGGTAATGGGGTTTTTTTCAAAGGCGTATCTCCTTGTGATAACTTGTCCTGTAAACCTTGATCGGGTCTGTCAGGTGTATCGAAATCCATTGCCATTTCTTTAATATTGTTTTCTATTAAAGATAACAAATTTTTCTTACTTATTTGCATCCTTCTTCTCTTTTAATGCCTTTGGTTTAGATTTTTCACCTGGTTTAGGAGAATAAGGTGTTCTTGGTTTTGTACCTGGATCAACTTTAGGTTTTGTTGGTGCGGGTTTTGTTGTTGGTGAGGCCTCTTTTACTTCCGTATTTGAAATTGCATCATAACTCATAAATTCAGGAACACCATTGTGACCTTTTCTAACATTAGGACCAACCTCAACCTCATTTAATTTAGTTTGAATTAATTCCATTATTTCACCTTTTGAAGTCATAGAATGAAAATTATCTTCAGCAATTGTTTCTAACCAATTTTTAACTTCTACATTTTCTTTTTTAACAACAGCACTTTTCTTTTTGTTTTTTAATTCTTTGTCAAAAAATTTAATCACACCTTCTTCTCCACCTAAATCTTTAAGTGCCTTATCGTATATGGTTTCTTTTTTCTTTTTCTTTTTTGATTCATCGATGTCACCCTCTTCACCAACAACTCTTATTGGAGTATTTGGGTCTTTAGCTGCGGCTTGTAAGGTTGGACTTTTTTTAATATCAGCCATAGTTGCGGTCAGTGCCTCACCTAACATTCTTTTGGATAAATCACCTAATTGTTTATCTGATAGATTTACCAATGTTTTTTCTGATAAACCTTCATTTATAAGTTTTTGGACTAATTCAAACCTTTTCATGATTCTTTAAATTTTATTTCTTCTTTTAATAAGTGATAATTTCTTTGTTTTAATTTTTTGGTTACAGACTCAACAGATTCACCAAACCTAAATGATAATCTATCAAATTCACCATCAAAATCAAACTTTTCCCAAGCTAATGCAATTACATTATCCACAGCATCAATAACTCCGAAATAATCGGAGTTTTGAACTAATTCTAAATCTAAATCTGTATTTTTCAATAAACCAACCAAATCAACATATTGAATGTCTGGTGATTTACTTTGTTGAGTTGATGATGCGGGTATAACAAACCATTCCTCTACGTCAAGATCAGTTGATTTACTGAAGATAAATTCGTACTGTTTTTGACCTTTGTAATCTGAACCGATTTCATTAACATAGATTAATACCATTATTAATTAAAATATTTACTTAGTGTCTCACCAACAGCTTGGTTAATACTATTTTTTATTTCATCTAAATCAATCTCTTTCTCTTCGTCCATTTGAGGAGTCTCATCTATATCTGCATATTTTCTTAATTCATCATCTTCACCCATTTCACCAACCATATCAACTGGAGTATCAATAAAAGACTCTAAAGCCGCCATAGCGTCTATTTCACCTAAATCTTCTTCTGGTGCAGGTTCCTCTGCGGGAACTTCTTCGTCACCCATTGATGGTTCTTCAGCTGGAACTTCTTCCTCTCCTCCCATTTCATCTTCTTCTCTTTCGAACTTCTTACCTATTTCCTCAATATCCTCGTCTTCCAATTTATCTAAATCAACGGCCGAAATAACCATATTAAGAACATACTTAATATCATCACTCTCCATTTTATCTTTTTGATCTCTTAATTCTTGACCTAACTTACCAGCGAATTTTTGAACTTCAGCCATGTAGTCAGAACGTTTTGATTCACCACCTTCCTCTCCTTCAGGACCCATAGATGGTTCTTCCGTTGAACCCACTTCAGGTGATTCCATATCGGGTGCGGGTGAATCTGCAGAAGGTTCTGTTGCCATAGGAGGTAACTCACTAGCCGAATCAGAAGGAGCTGCAGGTGGTAAATCCATCGGAGGTTCAGCCATCGGGGCCTCTTCCTGAGATGGTTTTGTTTTTAAAACATATTTTGTTGCTTCTTGTAATTCTTCTTGACCCTTTAAAAGTTCCAATCTCTTAAGTGCTTCAGAATATGATGAAAACTTATTCTTATTCTTCATAAACATACCACCTATATAATCTAATGATTGTTCATTTAGACCTCTTTTTACATAGTATCCATCCTTTTCTCTTACAATACCATATACACCACCGGTTTTAGCTTCTGACACCAATTCAGGTGAAGTTTTTGTGGATTTATTATTCGAGTTCTTGTAGTATGTTAATTCGAGGATTCTTTTTAGTTTGTCATCACCCGATAACTTTTCACTACCTATTGGTTTTAAATCTGCCATTTTTTAAAAATTAAGATTGACTTATTCTTATCCTATAAATACATAGATATATAGAAAAAAATAAGTCTATTTATTGTGTTATGGACAATTTTTTGTCCGTTATTGTGTTTTTTAAATCTAATAGTTTCTTGATGTACCCGTTTCTTCTTAATAATTTAAACGTTAGATTCTCATATGAATACTCCCCACCACTCTCTAAACCACTTTGTCTAAATTTTTTGATTTTTTTTCTTAAGTCTTCAATCTTTAATAAAACATTTTCTTTTTCATCAGAATTAACAAGACCATCGATTTTTTTAGCGAATTCCTCACCCTTATCTAAAATCTTTCTATCATCAATATTAGGTGTTTCTTTCTTGGGTTGAATAATCCAATCATCGTTTAACACAGAATAAACCCCTGAGGAAATGTGTGGTTCATTGACATCTTGAACATAAAGTTCAACATCAAGACCCTTAATTTTAATATTATGTTTTTCATTCCATACATTTTTTTTCGCATCGAAAAACTCCTTCATTATTGAATGTAATGCGATTGAATCTTTTTTATTATCTTTATCTAATTCATCTAAATCGATTAAAACATGTAAATCAACATCAGAGTATTCAGACCAATTGTAATTTGCTAATGAGCCAGTGAGGACTATATCGTGTATGAAAAATTCAACACCTAAGGAGTCAATAAAGTCATCAGATATTTGTAATAACCTTTTTCTGACATCCTCCCTCATTTTTAAGGTTGGTCTATGAAAAATCAATGAACATAGTGTATCCTTTGTTTTAAAAGATTTTACTATCTTTTCATCTCCTTCCCTATCCTCAATCAATTCTTCAAATAAACTCATCCTACTTTGGTATATTTGTAACTTCTTGAGATATTCTCGTTGAAGTATTTTCCTTGGGATTTAGCCATTCTAAATTTTGTAAACATTTCCCACGGAACATTATTATATTCATAAATAGCACCACTATTAAAAGTCACCGATAAATCCTTAGATTCGGTGTTGTAAGATGCGGACTTCAAGTTCGAGGATTCAATAATCACCTCAATCATGTTACCCTCAATTTTTTCTGATAAAATAGCCATAGTCTTTTTATGAATAATATAACATATAAATATCAAATAAAAAACCCCACATAAGTGGGGTTTAGTTTTAATTTAGAGAAATTAGTCTCTCTAAACTTTTTTTCTTGTCTTTTGGTAATATCAGTTCCAATATCCCATTCTCAACTTTACCTACAATGTCTTTTTCTTTGACATCATCTGGTAATATGTAAGATTTTCTAAAACTACTTACAAATTGCGTTTTATCTGTTTTCTCTTCTGTTTCAAAAGAAATAGTTAAAACACTATCCTTTGTAGTGATTTTTATGTCTTCTTTTGTGAGACCAGGAACACTCATCAATACTTTGTAATCATTTTCTGTTTTACTAATATTGATTTGAGGTATTGATGTACCAACATAAGATGTTTCGAAAACCTTATCGAACACATCAAACAACGGATCTTTAAATAATGTTATCATATGTTTTTAATTTTGAAAATTTATAAACAATTTTTTTACCAAATGTCTAAAACTGACATTTAGACATTCGTTAGACATTTTTTTAGACATTTTTTTAGACATTTTGTCTTAATTTGTTTTTTTAGAGTTTTAGTATTATATTTGTAATAACAAAACAATTTTTAAAAATATGCCAGTGGATTTCTTTGAAGATGGACAAACAACAAACCCAAAACGTGTACGTAAGGGTTCAGAAACACCAATACTTGATAACTTTAGTAGGGACTTAACAAAACTTGCAGAAGAGGGTAAAATTGACCCCGTTATTGGTAGAGATAAAGAGGTAAAAAGAATTGCTCAAATTTTATCGAGGAAAAAGAAAAATAATGCGGTAATTGTTGGTGATGCGGGTGTTGGTAAATCTGCCTTGGTGGAAAAATTAGCTTTATCCATCAAAGAAGGTAATTGTCCATCAAGCCTTATTGACAAAAGAATTGTGTCACTTGACTTAACCTCATTGGTTGCCGGTACAAAATACCGAGGACAATTTGAAGAAAGAATAAAGGCGATTTTAAATGAATTACAAGAAATTAAAAATATTGTAATCTTTATCGACGAATTACACACTATGATTGGTGCCGGTAACGCAAGTGGATCTATGGATGCCGCTAATATTCTTAAACCCGCTTTGGCTAGAGGTGAGATACAGTGTATTGGTGCAACCACTTTTGATGAGTATAAAAAACATCTCGAAAAAGATTCCGCTTTAGTTAGAAGATTTCAAAAAATTATTTTATCAGAACCAACAGAAAAGGAAACGATTGACATTTTAACTAATCTTAAAAAATCTTATGAAGATTATCATAAGGTTGTTTATGGTGACAATGTAATTGAAACAATTGTAAAACTTTCAAAACGATTTATCACCGATAGACAATTTCCTGATAAGGCAATTGATATTATGGATGAACTTGGTTCTGAAAAAAAGATATCAAATAAAACCCCCGATTCAATTGAAAAGTTGAAAAAAGATGTTGATGATATTAGAGAGAAAAAAATCATGGTGGTAAAATCCCAAGATTATGAACAAGCGGCTAAATTAAGAGATGAAGAAAAAAAATTAAATCTCAAATTAGAAAGTGAAAAGAAAAAGTGGATTGATAATTTGAAAAATAATAAAGTACCAATCTCCTTAGATGATGTATACGAAATAGTTACACAAATAACAGGTGTACCTATTACAAAATTAGATGATAAAGAAACTGAAAAACTATTGAAGTTAGAGGAAGTTCTTACATCAAAAGTGATAGGTCAAGATGAGGCTATTGGTGTTATATCCAAATCAATTAGAAGAAATAGGGTTGGAATTAAAGATACTAGTCGACCTATTGGTTCTTTTATTTTCTTAGGATCTACCGGTGTTGGTAAAACTTTCTTAGCAAAATCAATTGCAGAAATTTTATTTGGTGACCCCGAAAAAATCATTCGTGTTGACATGAGTGAATTTATGGAAAAACACAACGTTTCAAAGTTAATTGGTTCTCCTCCCGGATATGTTGGTTATGATGAAGGTGGTCAATTAACAGAAAGAGTTAAAAACAACCCATTCTCTGTAATTCTTTTTGATGAAATTGAAAAAGCACACAGAGATGTCTTCAATATATTATTACAAATTTTAGATGAAGGACATTTAACAGATTCATTTGGTAGGAAAGTAAATTTTACAAATACCATAATCATCATGACATCAAATGTGGGTGCAAAAAAAGTATCTGACTTTGGTGGAGGGGTTGGATTTTCCACATCTTCTTCTGAACAACAAAAGTATGAGGTTAGAAAATCCATAATTCAAAAGGCGTTAAAACAACAATTTAATCCCGAATTCCTAAATCGTATTGATGATGTAATTTTATTTAATCATTTAAATGAAGATGTTCTTAAGAAAATCGTATTAATCGAAATTGGTAAACTGATTAAAAGATTAAACGAAAAAAATTATAAAATCTCGTTCGACAAATCGGTTATAAATAGGATATTTGAATTAAATTCACAAGAAGAATATGGTGCAAGACCAATCAAAAGAATAATTCAGAATCTTTGTGAAGATTTTCTAAGTGAAGAGATTTTAAAAGGTAATATTATTGAAAGTCAACAGATTTCGATAAAATGGAAAGACGATAAATTGAATATTGTAAAAAAAATATTGTAAATACTTGACTTTTTTCTAAAATCATATATATTTATATCCTTAGAGGTTCTCTTTGTCGATTACCTTTTCGTTTTTTTTCATAAGTAAGTGGGGTTGAACCCACCGAAAGACCTTAAACCCCGACATCCTTGTTGGGGTTTTTTATTTTCAGAATATTTTTGTATATTTACACTTATGAAGAAATACATTTTATTCTTGATTGCTATTGCAACATTTGCAATGGTGTCCTGTGGTTCAGGGTCAACCACAACTGAAACAACTGACTCTGCGGCGGTAGAAGTTGATACAACATCATCTGTTGTGGATTCAACTAATGTCGAAGCACCGGCTGGTGGTGGTTCTGCTACAGAACAACCAATTAAGTAAAATATGGGCCGGTACAACACCGGCCCTCTTTTAAATTATTTAAAATGGAATATGTTGGTGATTTAATATTATTAAGAGGTTTACCAGGTAGTGGTAAATCAACTTTAGGTGAAGTTATTCTACATACATATGGATTGAACAATACCAATAACGTTTTATCCGCAGATGATTTTTTTGTCGATGAAAAAGGTAATTATAATTTTGACGTTACAAAATTAAAAGAGGCTCATAATAGTTGTCAATTGAAATGTGCGGAAAGAATGAAACTACAGTTATCAAAAATTGTGGTTGCAAATACTTTTACACAAGATTGGGAAATGCAATCTTACTTTGATATGGCCGAGAGATATCATTATAGAGTTCATTCAATTGTTGTAGAAAATAGACACGATGGTAAAAATATCCATGATGTACCCGAAGATAAACTTCAAATAATGAAAGATAGGTTCAACATTAAATTGTGATGAGCAAATTTTTTACTTCTTTTTATAACGCAACTCATTTACAAAAAAATGGTAACAGAGTTTTTAAATACATTAGAAAAATATTATCAAGATGGTTTGTTACTAAAACAAACCCACCCAAACTATGATTTAACTATTTGGAATTATTCACCAAAAGTTCAATATGATAGATTGTGGGATGATATTACAATACAATGTAGGGGGTTAGTTACCAATTCAGAAGGTAAAATTATTGCTAGACCATTTAAAAAATTCTTTAACTACGAGGAACACAAACCAGAAGACATTCCAAATGAAGAATTTGTTGTCTATGAAAAATTAGATGGTTCACTAGGTATACTTTTTAATTATAAAGATGAATGGATTCTTGCAACAAGAGGTTCATTCACATCACCACAATCAATTAAAGGAAAAGAAATTCTTGATAGACATGACATAAGTGCGTGGAGAAAAGACAACACTTATTTGTTTGAAATTATTTATCCTGAAAATAGAATTGTTGTTGATTATGGTAATGAAGAGAAGTTGGTTGTCATTGGTGGTATTCATACAGATACAGGTGAAGAAATACCCGATAGTAGTTTATTTTGGACACAAGATTCTGGATTTGAAGTTGTAACAACATACAAGACTTGGGGTGAGGGTTATGATTTACTAAAAGAAGAAATCAGTAAAGATAAAGAAGGTTACGTGATTCGTTTTAAGAACGGATTTCGCATGAAAGTTAAGGGAGAAGAGTACAAACGATTACATCGAATCTTAACTAATATATCTAATAGAGATATTTGGGAATACCTTAAAGAGGGGAAACCATTTGATGAAATATTAGATAAAGTTCCTGATGAATTTTATAATTGGGTAAAAGATACTGCACGTGATTTAACTGTTAAATTTGAAGACATTGATGATGAATATAACAATATTTTTAATTCAATATTTTCATTAATAGAAACAAAAAAAGAATTTGCAGAAAAGGCTAAACAATATCCACATTCTTCATTGTTATTTGCAATGTACGATGGAAAACAAACACATAAAATAATTTGGAAACTATTATACCCAAATTATTCTAAACCATTTAAAAAGGACGATGAATAATTTGTACGTATGTGGGGACAGTTTTGTTGATTGGGATTTACCTGAAATACATTGGGTAGATTATTTGTCTAATCATTTTAATGTTATAAAATTAGGTAAATATGGTTCCGACAATCATTCCATCATATATCAAACTGGTTTGATTCCTAATTATTTAGAAGGAGATAGAATTATTATTGTGTTTACTGCACCCGGTAGATTTCCAAGGAGATATTTTGGTGAGAGGGAAATTAATCAGGATGTAAAATACATATCATGGGAATGGTATAAAAATAAAGAATTCGCGAAACAACTTATGGAATTACGAATTTTAGAAACAGAAAGATGGTTAAACGGTGAAAGAGATTCAGAAATTAAGTTTTTAAAAAAACTTAAATTATTTTATGGTGATTTTGAACCTGTTTTTGTGACATGGAACGAAGACTTTTATAAAATGACAAGTGATTTTGTAGAATTAATAAATGTAACATCTATATCTGATGAAGGTGGTGACAAAAATGATTGGCATCCAGGTTGGAGAGGTTGTTATGAGTTTTATAAAAAACTACATCAATTATTACATATAAAAGAGAATGTTGTAAGTTATGTTGATAAAATTGATAAACTACTATGAGGTTATCTAACGAAGAAATAAATTTTTTACTAAACGAATTATCTAATTCAACCTTAATGGATGAGGATGAGATAAAGTATATAATGAAAGCACACCCACAACTATATTACACCTTAGATGGAAAAAGAGAAGAAGGGGTATCATTATTAACAGAAAAAAGTTACATTTATAGTTTAAGTAATAAAAATTTAAAAAAATTTTTATCAGACAAATTCAACGAAGATGTGAATAATGTTTATTCTATACATAAACTAATTTATGGTGTTGGTGGTGTTGCTAAAAGACACAGGGATAGATTTACCACACACAAGACAGTAAGTATTATTTTATCTGATAAATTTAAGGGTGGTGATATGTATGTAAATGATGAATTTGTAGAGATGAATTCTTTAGGGGATTATGTAATATTTGATGGGGCGAAAGATGTACATGAAGTAAAAGAAATAACCGATGGTAAAAGGGAAGTACTAATAATATGGTTTTCAAAAAAACCGGCAAAATTTAATTTAATATAATGGAAACACAAAAAAAGAGACTTTATTTAGATGATGTTAGAACACCGACAAACGAAGATTGGATAATTGCACGTGATTATGATGAATTTGTAAAACAAGTTAATTTATATGGTTTGGAGTCATTTGATGTGATTTCTTTAGATCATGATTTAGGTGAAGGTGCAATGGTTGAGTATTACACAAATGTAAAAAACAACTTTACATTAGATTATAAAAACATTGAGGAAAAAACTGGTATGGATTGTTGTAGATTTTTAGTTAGTTTGAGTATGACTAAAAACATACCACTTCCACAAATATATGTTCACTCCGCAAACCCAATTGGTAGTGCAAATATGATGGGATATATAAACAATTATTTAATGAATTGTCATCTACCACAAACCTGTATAAGAGTAACAATAGAACATACAATACATGAGAGTCATCTTATTTCACCCGAATTAAGAAAGGCTAAATGGGATAGAACTATAAAAAAATAATAATTATATTTTTAGTTGAAAAAAATGTCATTATTTTTTTTTGACTTCTCTAAAAAAATTCTAATTTTGTTAACAACAAAACTTAAAACTTACTAACATGCCAAGAACTAAAATTTTTAAGGAACTCGTCTTCAAAAAGAAGTACAAGTCCTACCACGAATTCCACAACGAAAACAAAGAAAAAATTTACAAATCAATAGTTGAATTATTTTCTGAATTTCAAAGAGTTAGAAACAAAACCTTATCTATTACAATAAGCGCTAAAATTGAAAATATTGATTGGACTACGGAGCTGCTTTTCAAAGAAAATGAAGTTGACATTTTGAAAAAAGATTTGATGGGTTATTTTGAAGACATTGAAGATTATGAGACTTGTTCTACAATAATTTCTTTATCAAATGACTTGACAAAATGACAAATATTACTTATATTATAGTATAAGTAAATCTATCGAAAGGTACTTTTATTTATTTTGTCCCCCCCTCTGTTCTCGGAGGGGGTTTTTTATAATATCAATCTCGACCCGATTAAAAAGTTATGTAAAACCGGTATACCTTTAGTTGTGTTTACGTTTGCTTTATAATTAAAACCAAAACCAAATCTTTTACTGATTTTATAGTCAAAACTACTACCAATTAAAAATCCTAAATTCCTATTTACATTTGTGTATCCACTACTTGGATCAAAAGATATCGGGGATGTCATGATAAAAACCTGTGGTGATAAAGATAATTTTTTTGAATACTGATACGGCTTTGTCCAAAAAGCAACAAACGATGATGATAAATTAAAATTTCTTTTATCTTCAATACCTTTTGTTAGTAAACCAATAGAACCAACGTTGAATCCATATGTTCCATATTTAATGTGTGGTTTTACATACGTGTAAGATGTCAAAAGCATCCAAGCACCTTTTAAATAACCAACCGAAGCACCATAGGAATGTATACTATTTAATTTCCCCTCTTCAAATTTCATTTTGGTATAGTTTGATGAAACAGCATATTGGTCTAATGTTGACCAAATCATTGCATTTGCTCCATATGACACATCCCCCGCCATAGATGATTTACTAACACCCATAGATAATATTGCACTATACCTACCATCGAGACTTTGTGCTGTTGTTAAATCTGATGCTAACAACAATGGATTTAAATTTTGTTGTTTCTTTTTATCCTCTTTTTTCTCATCTTTCTTTTCTTCCTTTTTTTCTTCTTTAGATTCTTCCTTTTTCTCCTCCTTTTTTTCTTCTTTACTTTCTGATTTACTTTCCTCTTTCTTTTCCTCAGATTTACTTTCAGATTTTGACTCAGATTTATTTTCAGATTTTGATTCGCTACTTCCTCCACTTTTGCTTTCTGAAGAAGAACTACTTGATGAGGAACCACTTGATGAGGAACTATTACCCGTTGTTGAACCCGATGACGAACTTGTGGCGGAACCTGCAGATGAACTAGCGGCTGAACCTGTAGATGAACTAGCGGCTGAACCTGCAGATGAACTAGCGGCTGAGGATGCAGATGAACTAGCGGCTGAGGATGCAGATGAACTTGCGGCGGCACTTGCAGCGGATGATGCGGCGGACGACGCCGCTTGTGACGCCGCTTGTTGTGTTGCCTGTTGTGTGGCTTGTTGTACTGCTTGTTGAACTACCGGATTAGTTGCACACGATAAATTGGCATATGTGTTATATACACTTAATAACCATGTTTGCATTGCCCCACTTTGTACCTCGATAGGTGTGAAAACCCTTATTTGATTATAAAATGAAACAACTGCATTACCATTAACATAATTTATTGTTGCAACTTTGGTTTCACCAGTACATTTATCAACAAAGGTTTGTGTAATAACTTGTCCATTCACATCTATGGCAAACATTACTAGTAAAAATAAAACACCAAACCATTTTTTCATTTATCAAAAGTTCAAACCTAACCCAAATTGAGAATATCCTCTTATTGGTTCATGGTCAAATTTTAAAGTAAAGTTTTTGAAATCTCTCATTGCTCCAATCTTAATTGATGCAAACTCATTATAAGATTTAGGAAATGTTATTAGTCCTAATTTATCTTTTCCTCTATATCTAATAATTTCTTTTCCAAAACCTATCATAGTATGAACACCGGTTCTTCCAAATCTTTTACCTGCTCCCAAATATATGCTTCGGGTTTTGACTAAATCGTTTATTAATGGAAAATCTACTTTATCAATAGTTCCATATGGAAAAAATGTTGAACGGTCTATTTCATAAGTTGAACTGAAGTCCATTACAAAATATCCTCTATTACCAATTGTAAAGAATCCACCAATTTGATTATCAGTTGTTTTATGTAAACCAAAACTGATAATTGGTTTCTTACCTCTTATTGTATCTCTCTTACCATCTTCGTAAACGTAAATTCTTTGTGGTTGGCGGTAACCCCAATCATTAAAATACCAAGATGGTTGCCAAAAATTCCAACCAAATGCAGGTGCTCCCCACACATCCCATCTATTCCAACCCCAACTATTCCACATCCATGGGTTGTTGTTTACAATTATATTTGAACCTGGCTTTGTTGGTTTTGGTCGATTGAATTCTCTTGGACCATCATTTCTCCACATACTAACATCACTTCTTTGTCCCATAACGGATGGTGAAGATTGTGAAACTGAAGGTGGGTTACTTCTCCAAGATGAAACTTGTGAAAATGTTGCCACCGGAATTAATAACAATAAGAATAATAACTTTTTCATAGTGATAGATTTAATACTATATAAATATCAAAAAAGGGGGTTTGTGACCCCCTTAAACATTTATATATTCTTAATTATTACTTTGGAAATACACCCTTTTTTATTAACTTATCTAAAATATTTGCACAAGCAACATCTAAAGCCTTTTTTGTTGAAATACTGATAGTTGATTGATTAAATTTAATAGGATCAACGGACGCGTCTGAAACTAAAGTTAATTCTCTTGTTGTTTTTGCCTCACCTAAACCAGATGCTGCGATTATTCCACCTGTTTCCGCATTTGTGAATCTTACTTGAAGACCCAAACGAGTTACCATATTATCTTTGATACCATCTTTTAAATTTATTGTTTCATCTTCTGATACCGAATAATCATATACTTCAATCTCAACAAAATAATGAGCCAACTTTATGTTTCCTCTACCCTCAATTTTGTTTTCAGAAATACCAGCATTTGACGCTTTGAATTGCTGAACCATTCTGTTTTTAATTTCTGTTTTATCTTCAGTAAATTCAAAACGATTTAAATTATCCAAATATTCTAATACAATATTTGCCACACCTAAACCAACTCTTTTTTCTTTTAATTCGGGATACATTTCATAAACTTCCTCACCAATACCACATTTAAGAATTTGTATATATTTTTTTGGTCCTTCATAATCTAAGTAAGCAGATATATCTTTTTTCTTTTCAAAATCCGCTTTAAATTCTTCGGTTTTAGTTACACCTATAGTTTGCCCGAATGATGTTATACTCATCAGTATAATAGCAAGTAATAATAATGTTTTTTTCATATTCAATTTATGGTAAAGTTATTGTTCTAATATTACCGTTTATGTTTAATGTTGCGATGTTATCACATCTTCCATCTCCAAAGTCAAGGACCGCAACCCATGGACTTGTGTTGGATAAATTTCTTCTTATTGTTTTAATTTTTCCTTTTACAATCCTCCTGCAACTATTCTTTCTAATTAGGGGTTCAATTATTTCTGAGTTCCACCATGTTGATACAGAAGGACCGGTCATTTCGATTCTTCTAACTGTAACTCCATTAGATTTACCTGTTATCTTGAATACATCATCACGAAGTATGGGTGTATGAGAACCTTCAATTTGTTCAGTTGTTTTTGTTGAATTCCATTCAATAACGTTTCCGTTTGGATAACCCAATCTTCCACCTTCTACCTTAACCAACCACTTATGGTTGTATTGTGGAGGGAATATTGCCGATTGAACGGGTTCAACAATGTTCTTGACTTTGTATGTTCCACCAACTGTAACGGAATCA
>Ga0172376_10001653_pt1 | contig 28247 bp, 28 predicted proteins | sample Lak35m_FD_121114 | JGI IMG/M metagenome (GOLD analysis project Ga0172376, IMG submission 121114) | Freshwater microbial communities from Kabuno Bay, South-Kivu, Congo - kab_092012_35m | ecosystem: Environmental > Aquatic > Freshwater > Lake | place: Democratic Republic of the Congo: South-Kivu...
CACATACATACCTGCAGCATCGGCTCGAAAGCTGTGCGGAGTGAAGTTGCAAAAGACCTCGGTGGCCGGCATGCCCCACAAGGAGCAGGTCTTCAAGCACATGTGTGAACACGATCTCTCTCACGTTCAGTGGCCTCTCACTCCGAAGTCCGGTGCCATCGTGGGCTGGTCGAGGGATGCAACGGATGCCTATGTGATCGCTCGTGCCGCAGGACTCACCAAAAAATAAATTTTTTTAACAGGCGGAATAATTACGAATATGAGAATCACGGTCGGACAACTAAGGCGTATCATCAGAGAAGTAGCAGAAGAGTCGGGTTCATCCTCGGGATCCTGGAAGTCGAGTCTCGAAAAAGTAGCAGAGCAATTAGAGAATGCCAAAGATGCTAACATGAGCGATCAAGTTGATGCATTAAATGCAGGCCACAAGGCCATGAAGGCCGCAATGGAGAGCTATGCTTCTGAAGTTGACTTGGATAAATTGAACGACATGAGAGAGCAAGCCCGAGGATTTATGTCCAGGTTAGACCGCATCATACAGAGCATACCTGAAAATCCTAAAGCGAGAAACGATGATCCTGTCAGGCTATACGCAGGACTGATAAGCGTTCAGAAACAGAGGCTCAAGAAGGTCTCTGCAGTAATAGAAAACTCCATCTTTACTGTCAACAACGTGCAGAAGCAAAACATGAAGGAGCTTGATGACCTTGTTAAAGCAATCGACGGAGACATAGGTAATGCGAAGGCAGGTCTCACAAGATCCAGAGACAAAGTTTGGAAATTTCTCAGATTCGCTCTTGGTGGACTCAACGAAGCTTACAAAAAATTAAAGGACAACGGCGAGCCCGTTGCAGCTGCCATGAAGAAGTGGCCCGAATACGAAGAGTTCTTCAGCATGATCGTAGAAGAAGCACCAACGTCGACTCGTGCGACACCTGAAACAGTCGAAGCATTTAAGGAGAAGCTTATGTCGCATCCTCTCTATAGACAGTCAAAATCAGTTGACGGATCTTTCGACGAGCCCAAGTGAACACTTGAACTCGGTCATGGTACTTTTGTACTGTGGCCGTTTTCAGTATCAGTGATAAACTTCTGTTCATCGAGTCCGTGTTCGGAAAAGGACACCTCTCGGGCAACGGGAAAAATTTTGACATCAGATGTCCCATCTGTGCGTCTTCAGATGTCACGAAGAAGAAACTTTCTATCAGAACCGATGATGATAGGCTTCACTGTTGGGTGTGTGGATTCAAGGCGAGGAACCTCGTTCCCCTCATTCGTAAGTACGGTACGCCTGGGCAACTGGCGAAGTACAAGGAGGTCCTCGGAATCGCTGATGGTGGCACAGGTGAACTGGTCACTGGTGAAAAGGTGGAGGAACAACGTCTCGAACTTCCCAGGGACTTCTGCCTCCTGCCCCTGGCAAATCAGAACGATCCTGACGTGAAGGCGATGTGGAGGTACCTCTTCGGCCGCGGCCTAACAGAACGTGATGCGTGGTACTTCAAGTTTGGTATCTCCAACGAACCTCGGTGGAAGCGGCGAGTGATCATGCCCTCCTTCAACTTCAAAGGTGAGCTCAACTACTTCACGGCCCGTGCGATCGATAAGGACCGGCGGCCCAAGTACGATAACCCCGAGGTGGACAAGAACCCCATCATCTTCAACGAGATCAACATCTACTGGACGAAGCGGTTGGCATTGGTGGAGGGTCCATTCGATCTCGTCAAATGTCCGGACAACACCACAGCACTCCTCGGGTCCGACTTGGACGAGAGACACGAACTATTCAATCGAATCCTACTCAATAACACCCCAGTTGCCCTCGCCCTCGACGGAGACATGTGGGACAGGAAGACTCCGAAGATTGCGAAGAAACTCCAGGAGTATGATGTTGACGTGCAGATCGTAGATGTCCGTCCGTGGGGCGATCCTGGTTCTATGTCACGCGCAGAGTTTGAGATCGCCCTGAAGGAAGCGCGTTACCTCGATTGGAATGATAACTTCCTCATCAAGCTCAATCGCGTCATTAGCACGTCATCTCTAGGAATGTAGAGAATACTTAGAGACATGCGTTCAAATATCCGGCCTGTTATTTCAGAGGCCAAGCTCAGGAAGATCATTCGTGAGGAGCTCACGAGGCAGTACATCGTGCAAGAGGGTCTCACTGATGACGCCAAACAGGGCATCATCAAGTTGACCAAGGCTGTGAAAGACAAGATCAAGGGAAAGGCCAAGGAACTTGCAGCCAAGATCTCAGAGGCAATGGCAGCTTTCAAAAAGATGCCCAATGAACTTAAGTCTCTAGTCGATGCAATCAAGAAAGGCATGAAAGAGTCAGGTGAGTCGATAAAACTTGATGACACATTGAAGGATGCTAAACAGTTCGGAAGCACCGATTTTAAGAAAGTCGCCGAAGAAGATTTTGAGAATCTCAAGAGCAACGCAGCGAATCTCTCGAACGTCAAGACAGAAAGTTTACTTAAACTGAACTCTTTGCTTCTCGTCGAAGGACTCGATTCTGAGAAGTCGCTATTGAACGAGAGCATCATTGGCATAGTTGGCATGGGTTTGGCAGGAATGGGCTTTCTCCCGATGCTTTTCAAAGCTTTGTCCAAGGTGGCCACGTGGTTGAAGCTACCAAAAATTGCATCAGCAATGGAAAAAGCCGAACACTTCTTTCATAAGATTGAGGAAGACGTCATTGACTTCATCGTACCCGATAAGTTCTCATATAAAGTCTATCTGGCCCTTCAAGACACGCCCTTTAGCTCAGGTCTCAAGTTGAGTGCCGGAGACGACATCGTCTCTTTTGAGGATTATACCTCTGATAAGGCTATGGCGTACGAGAAACCGGGGAAAGAAAATGAGCATCCGAGAAGCGTCAGGTCAAAAGTCGATGGACTCATCTACAAGGGCTTGCTCATCTTCTTCTTGTATGAAGGTATACAAGGAGTCCTGCACTCAGGAGCTTCCATGCTTGGAATCCTGGAGGGAAGTGCCTCGGCTGTCAAGGGAGTTGAACTTGCAGTTGCAGCCGAAGAGATCGCCGTCGCAGCTAGAGCAGCAGCTCGAGTAGCTGTGTAACTTATACACACTCAGTGTTTTAAGCTACAATTTGGCGATATGCTTAGAATCGCCCACACGGCGGACATACACATTCGTGGGTTGTCCCGCCACGACGAGTACAGACAGGTCTTCAAAGCGTTCATCGATGACTGTAGGTCTCAAGCGGTGGACCACATCTTCATCGGTGGAGACATCTTCCACACCAAGACGACGGGTATTACACCGGAATACATAGAATTTTTGACATGGTGGCTTGACTGCATGTCGAAAGTTGCCCCCGTGCATCTTGTTCTCGGCAATCATGATTTAAATTTATCAAACCTGTCTCGTCAAGACGCGGTCACTCCCATCGTGGAAGCCATGGCGAATCCACGAGTCTTCCTCTACAAGAAGTCGGGAGTCTACAATTTCGCACCAGGATATAACTGGTGTGTCTTTTCGTGTTCTGACGAGGAAGGATGGAAGGATGTTCGACCTGTCTCTGGGGACATCAACATCGCGACCTTTCACGGCCCCGTCAGGGGATCTGTGACCGAGACTGGATGGGACATTGACGAAGAGAACATTACTGCGGACTACTTCAAAGATTATGACTTCTGCATGCTCGGAGACATCCACAAGCAGCAGTTCCTCGGCTACAGGGACGGCAAACCTTGGATAGGCTATCCTGGGACACCGATTCAACAGAATTATGCCGAAGAATTGAACCACGGTTACTATCTCTGGGAGATAAAGAATTCTTCTGATTGGTCTGTCGTCAATCGTCCACTTCCCAACGTCAAGCCTTTCATTACTCTTGACTGGGCCGGGTCTCTCGACAAGACCCTGAAACTTGCTAAGTCGTGCCCAACTGGTACTCGATTCAGAGTGAGGTCGAATGTCGGACTAACACAGGAGGACGTACACATCCTCTCGGAGACGCTGAAGACGTCACTCAATGCCACAGAGGTCACTTACAAGATAGACGCAGTCGTTGACACTCAGCTCGTCAAGACGAGCACCACTTCCGTCGCAAAGACCGACCTTCGATCACCTGAAGTCCTCACGAAACTGCTGAGAGACTACTACAAAGACATCAGTTTCTCCGAGAAGGAAGTCGATGAACTCAGTGCCACGGTGAAGCTATACCTCTCCCAAGTTCGGTCTGCTGAAGACATGTCGAGGAACTCCAAGTGGTCACTCAGACGTCTTGAGTGGGACAATCTGTTCTCCTATGGGGAAGGAAACGTCGTCGACTTCGAGAAGTTGAATGGAATCGTCGGAATATTCGGTCCAAATAGGACTGGTAAGTCTTCTATCGTAGGAACGCTGATGTACACGTTGTTCAACGCGACCGACAGAGGGCCTGTGAAGAACATCAACGTGTGCAACGTCAGGAAGGACCACTGCTTCTCCCGAGCAATCTTCGACCACAACGGCCTCTCCTACGTCGTCGAACGTCAGACGACGAAGAACACCAACAAGAAGGGCATCATATCTGCATCCACTTCTCTCAATCTGTTCAGGATGCGTGAGGATGCCGAGGAGATGGAAGACTTATGCGGAGAGCAGAGATCCGACACGGAGAAGACAATCAGGTCTCTCCTCGGTATTGCTGACGACTTCTTGATAACCACACTGTCGGCACAAGGTGACACCAACGCATTTCTCCTCCAGGGCTCTACCAAGAGGAGAGCTATTCTCAGCAAGTTTCTGGATCTTGACGTGTTTGACAGGATACACGACTTGTCTTCCAAGGAAGTCTCATCGGTAAAGTCTCAGTTGAAGAATTTTCCAGACAGAAACTGGGAAGAGATCAAGACACAAGGACAGGCTCTCATAGCAGAAAATGAAGGTAAGATACGAAATTGTGAGGACCTCATCGCAGAGAGTCAGACTTCTCTTTCTCTTCTTCGTTCCGACCTATCCACGCACAATGCCTCTCCTGTGACACAGACAGACGTTGACTCTCAAGCGAGGAGAGTGTCTGAGCTAGAGAGAAGATTGAGTGAATGTGAGAGTGGTATAGACGGCCTCACCGAGGAGATTAAGTCTCTACAGGAAAAGTCTGAAACGCTGCAGACTCTAATCGACTCGATAGACGTGGTCGCCTTACGCAAGAAGCAAGAGGCACAGATCAAGCTTCAATCAGCAATAACCGACTTGAGACACGCTTATGAGAAGGAAGACACGACACTGAATGCTCAAAAGAAGTCTCTCAAGATACTCGATGAAGTACCCTGTGGAGACGACTATCCGTCCTGCAAGTTCATCAAGGACGCTCACTCGAACAAGAAGGCATTGTCAGAGCAAGAACGACGAACTGCCAAAGCACTTCGTCTCCTTGAAGGAGCCAAGGAGTCCATGGTCGAACTTGCTGACGACACGATAGAAGAGAAGCTGAAGAAACACGAGAAGGCCACACAGCTTGTCAACAAATTTGATCTGGAGATTTCTAAGAAAGAGACTGACGTCGTGAAGTTGCAGAATTCGTCTGACACTTACGCAGTCTCACTGAAGGACGCGAAGGAGAAGCTCGAAAACTTGAAGAAGTCTGTGGACACAGAAGAAGCTGAAGAAGTAATTGCAATAAAGTCGAAGATTGGTGCTCTTGTCGAGACCGTAAAGGCATACGATAGACAGAAGCTTGAGTTCGCTTCTCTGATAGGAAAGACGCAGTCGTCTCTAGAGAAGCTTGAAGAGGAGAAGAAGGTACGTGACGGTCTCCTACAGAATGTCAGGATGCACGAGTTGATCTCCAGTGCCTTCTCCAAGAAGGGTATTCCGCTCCTCGTGACGAAGTCACAACTTCCTCTCATCAATGCTGAAGTGTCCAAGATCCTTCAGGGAATCGTCGACTTCACGATTGAGCTCGAGTCAGACGAGGACACAGACTCTCTAGAAATCTACATAAACTACGGAGATTCAAAGAGAATCATAGAGTTGTGCAGTGGAATGGAGAAGACGATCTCCGCCATCGCCTTGAGAGTTGCAATGCTCAACGTCTCTTCTCTTCCAAAGCCGGACTTCTTCATCATAGACGAGGGTTTTGGTACTCTCGACTCTGCTGGAGTCGAAGCCTGCGGTCGTTTCTTGACGTCTCTCAAGAGATACTTTAAGACCGTTCTTGTTATCACGCACGTCGACGGCATTAAGGACAACGCAGACTGTATATTGGAGATAACGAAGAACGAGAAGGACTCAAAGGTGGACTATCAATGAGAGAGTGGAAGAAGTACACGAGAGACAGACTGATTCTTGAGCATCCGGAAGGATTTTACGTGATTAAACCTGAATGTTCACGTGAAAGTCATCCTCTCTTTTGCCCTCTATGTAATGCTATCATGAGGAGCAACTCAGACGTGTCTTCTTATAGCAAATTTAAATGTTGCGACTCTTGTTCGACTTTTTGGGCGTATCCAAACAAAGTCAAGTGGGAACAAGGCTGGAGACCTTCTCCTGAGGATGTGATGAATAAATACAAGGACAGGGATACTTAATTCCACAGGAGCCTCATATGCCCAAGACAATAGACATCAATGCACTCGGACAAGCTATCGACACGACCTGGGGCAGGTCGTCGACACCAAAGTCTGCTTCTTACTCGGTCAAATTTACTTTTCTTGGTAGCGACAAACTTTTAGCATCATACAAAGTGATAGTCAATTTTGTCTCTGAAAAGCAAATGATAGAGATGAAGAGGTCTTGTTCAGAAGAGTCTGAGTCTGTTATTGCGGAACATGTCAAGTCAGTGAAGGACACTTATAAGACTCTTTCGGGTGAATCAATAACTCTGAAGGAGGAGAGTTCTACCGACTCTCTTGAAATCATTGGATTTAACGTTCACAATCCGAAGAGAACTGCGTACTATAGACGCAAGGTAGTTTTCGAGATTGCATGACCACAGGTACACCATCTAGACAGGCTGTAGTAGCAGAGATACTAAAATGCGGTAAAGATCCAACGTACTTCATGAAGAAGTACTGCAAGATACAGCATCAGCTGAGAGGCCTGATACCCTTCGACACATACGACTTTCAGGACGACTGCGTAAGAGACTTCCAGAAACACCGCTTCAACATAGTTCTCAAGTCTAGGCAGTTGGGACTCTCCACAGTCTCCGCTGCCTATGTCGTTTGGTATGCGATCTTCAAGAAGGACAAGAACATCCTCATCATCGCCACCAAACTCAACACGGCAATCAACTTCATCAAGAAGGTGAAGACGATGCTGGACGGCCTCCCACCGTGGTTGCTCCTCACCAAATTTGAGCCGACGAAACAGTCCATACGATTCGACAACGGTTCTACCATCACAGCGGTGCCAACATCACCAGATGCCGGCCGTTCTGAAGCCTTGGCGCTTCTCATTGTAGACGAGGCTGCATTCATCAGAGACTTCGACGAGATCTGGACCTCCCTCTATCCGACACTTTCGACCGGTGGATCTGCGATTATCTTGTCCACTCCGAATGGTGTGGGTGGTCAGTACTACAAGCTGTGGACTGAGGCCGAGTCTGGTGCCAATGACTTCAATCCTATAAGACTTCCATGGGATGTACATCCGGAACACAACCAGGAATGGTTCAATAAAGAGACAAGAAACCTTACGAAGCGGCAGATTGCTCAAGAGTTTCTCTGCGACTTCGTGTCTTCTGGTGACACATTCCTACAACCAGGGGAATTTGAGAAGCTGAGAGAGATGATAAAACCTCCCATCATCAAGGAGGGACATCAAAATGGAGTCTGGATTTGGAAGAACCCAGAAATTTCTAAAAAATACGTCATATCGTCCGACGTAGCCAGAGGAGATTCTTCTGACTTTTCTACGTTTCATGTAATCGATTATGAGACTTGTGAAGTCTGTGCAGAGTTTATGGGAAAGATACCCCCGGACAGATTAGCTGAATTACTCTCTCAATACGGCCGTCGATATAACGACGCTCTAATTTGCCCAGAGCAAAATACATTTGGTTACTTTACATGCGTCAAACTCAGAGATGAAGGTTATCCACGTCTATATTATTCGACAAACACAGGAGATTTGTTCGAGTACAGACCTGCCGACCCAGAAGCAATACCTGGTTTTTCAACACAGACAAAGACCAGAAATCAGATCTTGACAAAACTTGAAGAGGCTGTCCGAAACGGAAGACTCAAGACTTATTCTCAGCGACTGTATGACCAATTACAAGCTTTCGTCTGGAATGGCTCGAAAGCTCAAGCTGCTAAAGATGCTCACGACGATTTGATAATGAGTCTTGCGATAGGTGTTTGGCTCTCGATAGGAGACTCAGGTCACACTGAGCAGGGCATGGCTCTCGCAATGGCTATGCTTAAAGCAACATCTGTTGGTAACAGAAGTGTTAATGAATTGCCTGGCGGGATTAATCAGGTTAGACCTGTTCCAAACGCTCAAGTTCAAGGTTTTACTCCTGACAGAGTTCATCAGCCAAGAAAGCCTGAAGATATTAAACACACCGACGTCTCAGATTTTTCTTGGCTGTTCAAGTGATCAGATACATATAGCTATCATTAGAGGGTATCATGGCCAAGATTGGAATTTCAAGACTCAAGACGATCATTCGCGAGGAACTTCAGAACATCTATGAGGGTGCTGATGAAGACACTGCTGCAAAGATCATGAGTGGAGCTTCAAAGCTTCTCAATGCCATAGAGAGCTTCAAGGAGACTGCTAGCGAGAAGGTAAAGGCAGAAGTTGGAAGTAATCTCGACGGAGTTGAACAGCTTCTCAAGAGAATAGTCGCCTCTCCTATGCAGTACGTCGACGCAGCCGCTCCTGGACCAAAAAAGGTGACGCTCAAGCCTGAGAAGAGCGAAGTAGTGTAAAGTAGAGCATCAAGGGCCTCTCCCCTAATGGAGCGGCGTGAATAAAATGGCAAAAAAAGACGATCAAAACCTCTTTCAGAAATTAACAAAGTTATTCCGAAGTGGCCCCGTAGTCAAGAGAAAGATACGGGCACTCGACACAACGATAGCAGTCGCCGACAAGACGAAGTCTTCCGGCGCTTTGTTGTTTCAAAAGTCGATGGCGCCGACTTACGCCACCATCACGGCGAACGCATACAACTTGTCCGAGAGGTTGATGAGGTATCAAGACTTCTGTTTTACAGGAGATACACTTGTCTCCACGCCAACTCAAGAAGGTTCGATGAGAATTGATGAGATTGTTGATAAGTGGAGCAACGGAGAAAGAAACTTGTGGACGTTCTCCTACGATACTTCATCAAAGTGTATAGTTTCTTCTCAGATAACAAATGCCAAGTGCAACGGCGTTAGAAAGATAATCACAGTCGAGCTAGACGACGGATCAAAAATAAGGTGTACCCCAGACCACCTCTTCATGTTAAAAGACTCCACTTATGTAGAGGCGAGAGACTTGAATCTTGGGACAGCGCTAATGCGTTTTAGCAGGTCTGATTTCAATACACCCTATCGGTACGTTCAGACTCACGGTAGAGGATGGAAGCCTGAGCACGTTTTAGTTGCTGAAGCAGCTGCAGGAAGACTTTGTAAGCTTGATGAACACGTACATCACAGAAACTTTAAACACAGAGACAATACTCCTGACAATTTAGAGATAATGACTGAGCACGATCACATGTCGCTTCATGCAAAGATTAACAATCTTAGATTTAGTGATCCGTTACAGAGACAGAAATCATCTCAGACAATGAAGAAGAGATGGTTGCCTGGTGGTGACTTACGTGACAATCTACTTTCAAGCATAGAAAAAACTCGAGAGGGCAATAGAGATAGGAGAGTCTTATACAATAAGACTGTCAAACCTGGGCGTTTTAACGCCGGAAGAAAAGACCAGATTGGTCTAATGAATGCAAATGCCGATAGAAATCTTACTTTTCAAGACATCTGCAACGCATTCAATCCCTTAGACTCTCTGAAAATTTTATCTGAAAAACTAAATGTTTCTCCCTATAAGATCAAGAAGAGACTTTCTTGGGAAGGTTACAAAGATTTTAATGACTTTTCTTCTAGTTACGAGAATCACAAAGTGGTTTCAGTCACTGACCACGGTGAAGAGGAACTAGTCTATGACATAGAAGTCAAAGGATACTCTAATTTCGCACTAGCAAAGAAAGATGACAAGCTTGGTTCACAAGGCATTGTAATTGTTCACAATTGCGAAATGGAGTACACTCCGGAGTTAGCCGCCGCCCTCGACATCTACGCAGATGAGACATGCGCTCAGGACGAGAAGGGTCGCGTCCTTCACATCTACTCGGACAACGAGAAGATCAAGCAGATTCTTGAGGACCTCTTCTACAACACACTCAACGTGGAGTTCAATCTCCGACCTTGGGTGAGAAACCTCGTGAAGTATGGAGACATGTTCCTCTACAATGATGTCTCTCCTGAGCACGGCGTGATCAATGCCTTCCCCATTCCGGTCAATGAGATTGAGCGTGAAGAGAACTATGATCCAAACGATCCCATGGCGGTTCGTTATCGTTGGGTAACTCTCGGTAATCGTACCCTCGAGAACTGGGAGGTGACGCACTTCCGCCTCCTCGGCAATGACATGTTCCTTCCCTACGGTTCATCCATCATCGAACCGGCCCGCAGGATCTGGCGCCAGTTGATCCTCATCGAGGATGCTATGCTCGTGTACCGTGTGGTGAGAGCTCCCGAACGCAGGGTTTTCTACATCGATGTAGCCAACATTCCTCCCGAGAACGTTCCCATGTATGTTGAAGAGCAGAGGAAGAACCTCCGTTCCTCACAGGTGATAGATCGAAACACTGGCAGGGTCGACCTTCGCTACAATCCCCTCTCAGTGGATGAAGACTACTTCATCCCTGTCCGTGGAGGAGATTCGGGAACACGTATCGATACACTCGCCGGTGGACAGAACACAGCCGCCGTTGAAGATGTTGCCTACATTCAGAAGAAGCTCTTCGCTGCGCTCAAGATACCTCGTGCATATCTCGGCTACGACGAGGCCCTGTCCAGCAAGGCCACCCTCGCTCAGGAAGATATACGCTTCTCTCGCACGATCAACGTGATCCAGAAGACCATCGTGGCTGAGCTGAATAAATTGGCGATAATCCACCTCTATGCCCATGGCTTTGATTCCGAAGATTTACAGAACTTCGCTCTGCGCATGTCCAATCCATCCACTGTTGCCCAGCAGCAGAAGCTTGAACTCTGGCGTGCCAAGTTTGAGATTGCTGGATCGGCACCAGAAGGACAGATGTCCAAGGAGTTCATCCGCAAGGAGATCTGGGGTCTCAACGACGACCAGTGCAAAGACATTGATGATCAGCGTCTCAAGGAGAAGCTCGTCGATCAAGCGATTGAAAGCGCTGAACCTGCAGGCGGCGGTGAAGAAGAGGCAGGCGGTGGAGACGAAGAGGCTGGTGGCGAAGAAGAGGCCGGTGGTGAGGAAGAAGGCGGTGAAGAAGGTGGAGGAGAAGATCTATTTGCGGGCGACGACGTTCGTCAAAAGAACCCATACATGGACCTTCTGACAGCCGGCGACGACCCCGAAGACGACGAAGTTCCTCTTAAATTTTCACTCAAAGATGTTGAAGTCCCTGTAAAGGCACAACGTCAACTTGATCGTGCTCTCTACAATAGGTCGAGGATCAGGCATAGTGGTCCTTCTAAGACTCACATGCCTGATTTTAAGAAGATGACCGACGCAGACAACAAGTCTTTTAAAGATCCATACGACAATGACTGGATTTCTTCTTATGTGAAAAATCCTTTTGGCGAGTCTACGACTCGACCCACATATAAGACTCCCGTTGGAAATGACGTTATCTCGTCTCTCAGGAGCATGACATTATCCCCTAAATTTCAGAATTTTGTAAAAAGTCCTGAACAAACCCAGCAAGTCCTCAGTGAATCAGATAATTTCGATGAGGCAGACGCAAAAGAGCATAGAGAAGTTCTCATAATAGACGACGACCGGAGCAATTGAAATGACCGCCAACAAGCATAACAAGAGAAGAAACAGCCTCCTTATCTACGAGTTCCTTGTGAGAACTATTTCCAAGTCACTCATAGACGATGACAAGAAGAAGTCTGCCTCTGCACTCAAGATCTTGAAGAAGCATTTCAAGCAAGGCACTGAGCTCTACAAGGAATTTCGTCTCATGAATGCTCTTGCAAAGACGACTGTTTCTTCTGAGCACATAGCTGCCTCCATTCTTAGAGAGGCAAGAGTTGCTGTTGACTCTTTTGATAATCAAAAGCTTGACAGAGAAAAATCTATCTTGATAAGAAACATAAACCATATACTGAATGACGATAATTTTTACGATCAGCACGTCAATGAATACAGGACGTTTGCAACCATTCAGACTCTCTTGAACGAGTGGAAATCTTCTAACAAAGACCTTCAAAGAGTTGCACTCTTCGAAGACAGCGTCATGAAGCACCTGGTCACTGAAAAATCTCAGCCGGCAGATTCTACAATTACTGATGATACTTCTGGAACGGCTCGTCTTCTCATGAAAGTAATGACAAAGAAGCTCAATGAGAAATATAACGGAATTCTTAACGAGCAGCAGAAGTCTCTCATCAAGGCATACGCATATTCGACGGCTTCCGAGGATCAGACCTCCATTCGCATGAAGTTGCAGGAGACTAAGTCCGACCTCGTTGGTCTCATCGATGGCTATGAGACCGAGGCGAACGAATACCTCAAGAACAAGTTGCAGGAGACGAAGGGCACTCTCCTGGGCGAGAACCTCGAACTCGTGGACGACGAGACGGTCACCCGCTTCATGCTCTACTCGAAGCTCAGGGACGAGCTGGAATCCAAGGAGTGATACAATGGCACAGGATCTAAAACTACTCAACTCGTACGAAGTCTTCGACTACACTCCCGACATGATCAAGGAGTCCCGTGAGCAGCACGGCGGCAAGGTCGTGATGAAGGGAATTCTTCAAAAGGCAGATACTCTTAACCAGAATGGTCGTATCTATCCAATGGCTGTCCTTGAGAGAGAAATTCGCAACTATCAGAAGTTCATCGCTGAGAATCGTGCTCTCGGTGAGTTGGACCACCCGGACTCATCTGTGGTCAACCTCAAGAACGTGTCTCACGTCATCAAGGAGGCCTATCTCGAGAAGGGCGTGGTCTACGGAACAGTAGAGCTCCTCGACACTCCTTCTGGCAAGATACTTCAATCTCTTGTCGAGAGCGGAGTCAAACTCGGAATCTCCTCTCGCGGTGTAGGCTCCGTCAAGAAGCAAGGCGACTACCACATCGTTCAAGACGACTTTCAGCTCATCTGTTGGGACTACGTCTCAGAGCCTTCAACACCTGGTGCCTTCATGTTGCCAGAAGGCAGAACTATCAATTCAAATGAGCTTCGAAACATATTCAATAAGTCTGATAGGATAGACAGGATCGTTAACGACATTTTGTCGTCCAAAAAGTGAGATAAAAATGAAACTGTCAAAGTCAGATCTAAAAGCAATAGTCAAGGAATGTCTGGTAGAGATACTGAACGAAGGTCTGGGTGGAATTGCTGCTCCTACGCCGATAGTTACAAAAAATCAATATCAGAATCCAGTTAGCAAGTCATTGTCTGATTCAGTCAGGAGACCTGCTCCACGACCTACTCCGCATCTGAGAGAAGCAATCTTAAGAGAAGCAGGAGGAAATAAAGTGATGGAGTCGATATTGGCCGACACGGCTGCTTCCACTCTTCCCAAGTTTCTTCAGGCAGGAGATGGGAAATCTCCAATGACCGCTGTTGGTGGTGGAATTGCTGAACAATTAGTTGCTCAAGCAAGCCCTGAGGACCTATTCGGAGACGAGGCAGCATCAAAATGGGCAAGTCTCGCCTTCATGGATTCACCAACAAAGAAATAAATTTTCTTGAGAAGCGCATACTTACGGATTAGATCATAGCGAGGATTGAATAATGAAACTCACAAGCCAGTTACTTCGTAGAATCATTGAAGAGGAAGTCGCCAAGTTCGGTGACATGGAAGACACCGAGAAGCGCGCCAAGGACACCGAAGAGGTGGACGCCGATGAATTCGGAAGTGACAAGGCTGCCGAGAAGCACATCGACTTCATCAAAGCTCTCAAGATCGAAGAGAGCCGTCTTCGCAGAAGACTTGTTAAGATTCAGGAGACCAAGAAGCGCCTCCTTAAGAAGATCTAATTCATTTAAGGGAGAATTATCATGAGTGGCCCAGGAAAAGGTAGATACACAGCTTACGTCCCAGATGTGAGCAATACGAACGTTAGCAATAGGTACACGCGCCTTTGGTCACTCTTCAACGGGACAGCAGGCGATAGAGGCAGTCTGTATGGAGCTACTTCAACAGGACCTCAGATGTCGAATGCTACTGCAGCTTCTGAGGCTGTGAAAATTGCTAAGGCTATTTTTCTTCCAAGTGGAGTTCAAGCTGGAGATGCTGCAATATTCCCTGGTGGTGTTGACCTCTCTTACGGAAAAGCTCCTGACTTGACCAAGGTCAAATGGGATGATAAGGTAAATAGACTTAACATTGCTGGAGGAGCAGCCACGACTTTCGGTAGTCCTGCCATTCCTTATGCTCCCGACATCAGTTCGCCTGGACCGGGTGCCCCAGGTCAAGTCAAGACAGATGGAATTGACAAGGACACAGATCCAAAGTTGACAGTAGACAGTTTCAAGCCAGGATACGTACCCGGCGCGCCAGGAACTGGCACTACTTCTCCAGATGCAACAAGCAAGAACGTCGGTCTTGGTCCTTTGGGCAACACTCTGACAATGGGTAGTTCCACTGTAAAGACGAGCACGACGCCTTGATAACACCTTATAATCAAGAAACAGAAATTAGAAAGAGCTGACATGACCAAGCAATTGTACGAAGAGGCACTAGCAGACGTTAAGAAGCTGAAGGAAGTCGCTGAGGATAACGCAAAGCGCGCTCTTCTCGAAGCGGTTACTCCTCGCATTCGAGACCTCATCGAGAATCAACTCCTCGGAGAGATGGGCGTTGATGAACTTGAGGCAGACCCTGATGACCTTCTAATGGACGAAGTTCCCTCAATGGCTCCTGAGAGCAATTTCGAACCAGTTCCTATGATGGCCGTCTCTGAGCCTGGTGGTTCTGATGTTGCTGCCGCTGCCATGTCAATGCCTGACGCCGAGGGCAAGGTCACTCTCGACCTAGATGCTCTTCGAGTTGATGGCGGAGATCAATACGAACTCAGCATGGAGTCAGCAAAAGCACTTGGTATGTTGGTAACCGACAACTTACCTCTCACGTTTGAGAGCAAGTTAAATCATCTCGACAAGCAGGTTCGTCTCGTTCTCTCTGCTGGGAAGCTCGTGAGAGAGTCAAAGGGATTCATCTCAACGGTTTCCTCGCTTATTTCGGATGTGGAGAATACGTATTCCTACTTGCAGGAAAACATGCAGGATTCTACCAAGAAGGACTCCTATGAGTCAGTTCTTGAAAGCTATTACTCAAACCTCAAGAAGCTCACGGAGCAGAAAATGAAGAAGAACCAGAAGACACTTTCAGAAGCAGACGTAACACTTAAGCTCACCGGCATGCCCGATGAGTTAGACCTCGATTCGATCGGAGTCGACCTCATCACCGGCGAGGAAGGTGAGGAAGGCGAGGAGGAATCTGGTGAGGAAGGCGGCGACGAGGGCGACGACCTCGACCTCGGCGGCGACGATGAGGGAGATGAGTCAGAGGAAGGTGGAGACGATGATCTCGACCTCGGCGGCGATGAAGATTCAGATGAAGGTTCGGAGGATAAGATGGAATCACGTAGACTTGGAGACAACATTGTTGTCGAGATCGACGAAGGAATGCTTCGTCGTGAGATCTCCCGCATGAAGGCCCTCCGTGAGGCCGCCGACATGCCGAAGAACGCCCAGAAGGGCAATGGTCCTGGCGAAGTTGCGGACGGGTTCGAGGACGACGACCTCGGTGATCCCTTCGTCGATATCGACCTCACCACAGAAGGCGACAAGGGCGATAAGGAAGACAACAAAGACAAGAAAGAGATCGACAAGATCGACGAAATGTCGATGGGAGTCGACGAGGCCTACGGAGAAGTCGAAGAGGTCGAAGAGGTCGAAGAGGTCGAAGAGGTCGAAGAGGCGGAGAACGAGGGTGACATGGCCCACAGTAAGCAGGGCTATATGCCCGAGTCGCTCCGCCGCCGCATCGCCGCAGAGATGAAGCTTCAACTCGAGGCGAAGCAGAAGGCAGCCCAGGCGAAGAAGCTTCACAGGGAGCAGCAGGCCAAGGAGAAGCAGGCGAAGAAGCCCGCCGACAAGAAGCAGGCGAAGAGGAACCAGTCCAAGCTCAAGGAAGCCTACAACTTCTATGCAACCAAGTTCAACGAGTCTGTTGCTCGCACCAACAAGCTCAAGGGTATGCTCGCAGAGGCAACCCGCAAGGGAGCCGTCCTGAATGGCGGCGTCAAGAAGTCAGCGGCAGAGACCAATCTCCGCAATAAGTTGGCAGAAACGAATCTGTTCAACGCGAAGCTTCTCTTCACGAACAAGCTTCTCCAGAACGAGTCCCTCACCAAGCGCCAGAAGGCCGAGGTCATCGAGAGACTCGACGAGGCGAAGTCGGAGCGTGAGGTCAAGCTCGTGTACGAGAGCCTCGTGAAGACCCTCGCGGGTACACCGGCCAAGATCACCGAGTCGGCTGATCGCGGCGTCATCGGCTCTGCATCCCGTCCGGCACGTCCCGCATCGGCCACCAACACCCTCAACGAGGGCTTCGAGACCGACCGTTGGGCACGCCTCGCCGGCATCGTCAAGTGATTCGATAAACCAACTCAATCAGGAGAATAGAAACATGTCAAAGCATTTCAGTCTTGAGCAGCTCGCTCAGGGAATCAGAGAGAAGCACGTCGGCGCCGAGCGCGCACGACTCACAGAGAAGTGGAGCCGCACAGGTCTCCTCCGCGGCCTCGATGGCACGAAGCGTGAGGTCATGGCGCAGCTCCTCGAGAACCAGGCAGCCCAGGTCCTCAAGGAAGCCAACACCCTCACGACAGGCGGCGGCAACCTCGCAGGCTCGGGTCAGATCCAGGGCTTCTCGAACATCGCCTTCCCGATCGTTCGCAGAGTCTTCGGCGGCCTCGTGGCCAACGAGCTCGTCTCGATCCAGCCGATGAGCCTCCCCTCGGGACTCATCTTCTACCTGGACTACACATACGGATCGAGCGTCGGCACACCAGCCGGTGGTTCGGGCTCGACCTACACCCGCGGTGAGTCGCTCTACAACAAGCCGACCGGCAAAGGTGTCCAGAGCGGATCGCTAGCCACCGGTGGTATGTACGACCTCGTCAACACCGGCTACAGCCGCGTGACAGGATCGGCGACAGGCCTCACGGTCACTGCATTCGGTTCATGGGGCGGAACCAACGGAACAACATGGGTCGACGGCCTCAAGCTCACGACCGACACGATGTTCTCGGGCTCGAACGCCCGTTACGCCGACTTCGACTCTCAGGTCGAGACAGCCCTCGCCGAGGGAGACCTCGATGCAGCCTTCGCTGTCATCCCACTCTCGTCGCTCAGCAACATGGACAAGCTTGCCTTCAACCAGCTCGCCGTCTTCGCTGGCACATTCACGAACTGCACGGCCTGGGGCGAGACATACCAGGGTGGAACAGGCGTCCTCAACCTCCGCCGCCTCAACAAGCGCGGCAACTGGTCGGCCGGTGTCTTCACCCCCGACGCACTCAACGGTACCCACGTGCTCACACTCGTGAAGGGAGCTAACGCTGCTTCAATCACGGGCACACTCGCCAACGTGTCGTACTCGCTCTCAACGGCCCTCTCGGTCGACTCGACCAACGGTTCGACGGTCACGGTCCCCTCGTTTGAGTCGGACTTCGGCGCGACACCTTCGCCCGTCATCCCCGAGATCGACATCAAGATCGAGGCGATCAGCATCACAGCTGAGACCCGCAAGCTCCGCGCCAAGTGGAGCCCAGAGCTCGCACAGGACCTCAACGCCTATCACTCGATGGACGCTGAAGTCGAGCTCACCTCGATCCTCTCGGAGCAGATTGCCCTCGAGATCGACCGCGAGATCCTCAACGACCTCGTGTCGCAGGCCAACGGCGCCAACTACTACTGGAGCCGCTCACCTGGTCGCTTCGTCAACAAGACGACCGGCGCGCGCGTCAACCTGACCGACTCGCTGCAGATCGGACCGCAGTTCACGGGCACAGTCCGTGAGTGGTACGAGACCCTCATCGAGACGATCATCGACGTCGCGAACACCATCCACCGCAAGACACTCCGCGGCTCGGCGAACTTCCTCGTCACAGGCCCGGACGTCTGCACCATCCTCGAGGCCTCGGTCCTCTACAAGCCCAAGTTCTCGCTCGACGGCGAGGGCCAGGTCGGGAGCCCCTTCACCATCGGTGCAGAGGCGGTCGGCACACTCTCGAACCGCTTCACGGTCTACAAGGATCCTTACTTCTCACGTAACAAGATCCTCGTCGGCTACAAGGGCGGCTCCTACCTCGAGACGGGCTACGTGTACGCTCCTTACGTGCCACTCATCGTGACACCGACGATCTTCGCCCCTGAGGACTTCACACCTCGTAAGGGAGTGATGACTCGATACGGCAAGCGCACGGTTCGCAGTGATTTTTACGGGACAGTTACTGTCTTGGACATGAACGTGATCTGAACATGAATGTTAACTGAATAGTTAACGCATTGGAGGCCGCCGAAAGGTGGCCTTCTTTGTTTACATTATCAGATTACATACATATAATATACATATGGAAACTTGTAGAGAATGCAACACGGACTTTGACTCCATCGAATCTCTCTTTCGTCACATGAGAAGTCACAAGATGTCGGCGAAAGAGTACGTCCTGAAATGGCAACACGACGGAAGCGAACCACTGTGCGCATGCGGCTGTGGTCAGAAAACTGCTTGGAATGTCGGCATGAGGAATTACACGACATTTATCAAGGGTCATTCTGCAAAGGGTCGGATCAAATCTGAGGACGAGAAGAGGCGCATCGGTGAGAAAAACCGCGCGAACATGACAGCATGGATGGCACGACACCCAGACGTCGCAAAGAAACGCATACAAGGCATGAATGCAGTAAATCAAGGTGAAGAATCACGAAGAAAAAGAACAGAGTCAGTGCACAAAACTTACGACTTAATGACACCCGAGGAGAAACAGAAGTTTTCCGACCACGCTAAGGACCTGTGGGCGGACGGAACTCTTGTTGATGCTCACACAAAATCTTCTTCAACTTTCAAACAACGCTTCGCAGACGGACAGTACGATTTCACCGAGCGCAACGACAAGATCTCACAGGCCATCACACAGCGCTACCTCGACGGAGGCTTCGAGTGGTCCACAGGTCAGTACACATCTCCGAAGACCGGGAAGACCTGCAACTACCGTTCCTCCTGGGAGCACCAACTGATGGTCCTCCTCGACGGCGACTCCCGTGTCGACACTTGGAGCTACGAACCGCTGTCCATACCGTACGTCCTCGAGGGAGAGACACGACGCTACATACCAGACTTCCTCGTCGTGTTCGAAGGACGAGACTACCTCCTCGAGGTGAAGCCGCCCTCTCTGGCCGACATTCCCATCAACGCCGCGAAGAGGTCGGCGGCCTTAGCATTCTGCCAGAAAAATGGTTGGAAATATGGGGAGTGGCAACAAGGCTCAAATTATGACGAATTATTCAATACTTAACCCCATGTCCTCCCTCCTCCGCCGCTACATCCGGTCCGTCATCTCCGAGTCCGCGGAACCCCGTCGCTACTGGGGGCGCGGCGGAGCGGGCGTCGTCTTCGTCTGTCCTGAGCGAAACACCATCCTCCTCGGCAAGCGGGCCGCCTGGGTCCTCGACCCGGGCACGTGGGGCTCACCCGGCGGGGCGGTGGACGGCGAGTTCCACACCACGCCCATCGCCGATCCCATCACCGACGAGGCCACCTTCCGCGACACCGCCCTGCGCGAGGTGGAGGAGGAGTGCGGCTCCCTTCCCCCGGGGATCACACTCTCGGGCCGGACGGAGTTCGAGGACGAGGGATTCCGCTACGTCACCTACCTCGCGAGGCTCACCCCCGAGCAAGTGGACGGCTGGTCGATCACGTCTCCCGACGGCGAGACCGACGAGTGGCGGTGGTTCTCCCTCGACGACCTGCCCTCTCCCGTCCATCCCAAGCTGGCGTCCTCCCTCCGCAAGTTGGGAGTGCTCTGACGTCGTCGTCGCTCGAGACATGGTCGATCTCCTCACCTGAGTGATACTTACTGCACATGAAGACGACATTGAACGAACTGAGGAATCTCATCTCGCAACTCGTGGCGGAGTACGTATCCTCCCTCCCGCCCAAGGAGAAGGTGATCAACCCGAACGCCAAGAAGATCGGAGTCCTCGATCCACGATCCTCCTCCCTGTCTTCCCGTCGTCTTCCTCGAGTCTCTCCGACGAAGGGCGACACCGAGCTGTCCGACGAGGAGATCGACGACAAGCTCGACCTGTACGGCGTCGACAAGAGGAACGTCCTCGACATGCTCGCGAGCGACCGCAACCTCCGCCGCGACCTGGGCCTCGGATCCGACGCGAAGCGAAACAGCGACTACTACAAGAGAATCTACTCAGCTGCAGCGAAGAAACTCTAGTCTCTCTTGCTCTCCCGCGACTTGAGGATGAGGTCCACGATCTCTGCCTTCGCTTCTTCTCCTGAGTGCTTCCACCGCCAGGCGACTGACGCTCTCACCTTCCTGATGAGGGCCTCGTAGTGGACGCAACGACGCTCCACGTCGTCGAGGAGAGTGGGATGAGGATCCGCGAGGGGAACGCTCAGCTCTGACGACACGTCCAGCAACTCCTCCCTCCGACCCCTCTCCGCCGCCGCTGCAGCCGCCTTGTAGAGGGCGGTCATCTCCGGATCGTCTCCCACCACGTCTGGGTGTGTCATCCTCGCGATCGCCCGCCACAGCTTCTTGTACTGCCCCGCGACCGGGTCGTCCTGTGGGTCCGAGACCTCTGGACCTGTCTCCGCATCGCTCTGCACCCTCTCTTTTCTCTCCTCTTCGGGAGGATCCCCAGCGGCCGACGGCACGATTTCTCTCGACCTCTCCTCCGCAGGAGATTGAGACGGTGTTCCCCCAGGAGGAGAGACAGGAGTCTTTCCCTTGTCCTTGCCTATCTGTCCCTCGATGTCCTTCACCGCGGAGTCGAAGTCGTCGACGGACTCCGCGGCCTCCGACCTCAGGTAAGCGAGGCGCTTCATGAGTGTCCTCCATCGCCTCGAATCGCTCATGAACCATAACTATGGTTCCGACGAGCTATTTGACGGGCATCTTCCACCACGTCGGCGGATCGCAGTACTTCCACTTGGCGAACCTGCTCTTCTCTCCCAAGTAGTATGCGCGATAGGACGTGACCACGTCTCCCGTGTGGTACTTGGGATCTTTAATTGCCACGGCAAATGGAGTGAGTGGACCAAGGGGAACATTCGTCGGAATATTCTCGGCACACCACACCAACACCTCTTCCGCTTTGTGGACCTTACCGTACCGTTTCGTGTACTCGTCGACGAGAGTGAGTCCATGGACCGCCAACCACTTGTAGTTCTCTGTGGATGCTCTCGCCCACACCGTGCAGGGGTGGTTGTAGTGCGTACGCTTCCACGGTGCTGTATTAGGCTCATGGGCGGCACACAGCATCTGACCGCTTTCAAGGATCATCTTCAAAACATGACGATCACACTGCATTCGCGCAGCTTCTTCAGGATCCGTCGACAGCACAAAGATGTTCATGGTGATATACTATCTTTCAAATTGGCTGTGTATCATATAGTTAAGTGCATGAAGCTTTTAGAATCGCACCTCAGGAAGATAATACAGAAGGAACTTTCGGCTCTACGCGAAGAGGCCGCCTCCCCCGCCAAGGCTGGCAAGGAACAGGCCGACACGAAGGGCACGCTCGACGTGAAGACCATCGCCAACACGCTCGGCGTCGATCCAGGAAAGTTCACGGAGGCCGTGAGGGCAGCGAAGAGCGGCAACAGGAGCGCAGGACACAACGCCGTCCTCGGCGACGTCTTCGTGAAGCTGATGGAGGCCTCGCCAGAGGACACCGTCAAGGTGATGAACGCATTGAAGAAGGTCACAGGCAAGGAAGAGGGCAAGTGAACGTCAAGAAGATTCTCAACGAACTGCAGCTTAGAAAGCACATTGCAGGTGAAGTCAGGAAGATCCTGAGAGAAGATGCCGAGGCTGACAAGATTGACGATAACATGTATCCCCTTGCCCTCTCCGCCGTCGACTTGGAAAAAGCCAAGCGACTCGTAACCGGTGGTGAAAAAGACGGATCGAAGGAGGATGATCTCGTCTCCGTCGAGAAGAACGCAGACATCGGATCCTGTGGATCCCTGAAGCCATCGCAGACTTCCATGAACTTGTCGAAGGCATGGCAGTTTGCCCTCAGCATGATCAACGGCACGATGCCGGGAAGCGGCGGCCCTGGCGGTAATATCAACGCCTTCGTATCCAGTGACGGCTACATCATGGACGGACACCACCGTTGGATCGCAACGTTTATGGTCGATCCTTCGGCTTCTCTGAAGGGTCACAAAGTGAATCTTCCTGGACCGAAGCTCGTCGCCGTCCTCAATGCCATCACAAAGGGACTCCACGGCATCAAGAGCGGTAAGCCAGGAACCGGTGGTTTCGATCAGTTCAAAGACGCTGCGGCGATGAAGGAGGAACTCGAGCTACAACTCGCCGGAAAGGCGAAGAATCAAGGACCCATCAAGGGCTCGCCCGAGGACGTGAAGAAGAAGTTGAAGGATTGGTCCGGCGCGGACGACGACAACTTGGTCGATGCTGTCGTCTCAAAGGTAATGGAGAGCCTGTCGAGCCTTCCAAAGGGCATCATGCCAGGAGCTCCTGACAGAAAAGACATGCCCGTCATCGATGACGACCAGACCTCAGGCGCCACTGACACCACCATCGCTGCCTTGTCGGGAGGCAAGATAGACCTTAACCCACCTTACGCCAAGGGCGGCGAATCAAAGAAAGACGATGAATCTGACGAGAACAAGAAAGTTCAGAAGTCAGGCTACCATCGCACAGGCGATGTCGTCCTCGAGCGTTGGCAGAGGCTTGCTGGCCTCATCAAATAATCTTCTGCGAAAAATAGGCGTTGTAAAGTGTGACGCCATGAGGCTAGTATCAAACCAACGAGGCGTCACCAATACGCCTCCTCAGGAGAAACTAGACTATGGCAAGCAAGAAGAACACCGTTTCGCAGAACAAGAGCGCTTCGATCCGTACCCGCAACGACCGCCGCGGTAACCTCCGCACGGAGACTTTCCGTCGTGATGAGGACTCCCTCAATGTGGCGGTCAGCACGAACCCCAAGACGGACTCGACCCGCATCTTCATCGACACGGCTGACGGCGACAGCTACAGCTTCGACGGTCGCACGGCCCGCACACTCTACAGGGCACTTCAGAAGCACTATCAGGCAGCCAACAAGGCCTACTGATTAATCTGCGAAAAAGGACGGGAGGTTAACAGCCTCCCGTTTTTTATTAATTTAGAGGAGATACCAATGAAACTCGAAAAGTCAGACGCATTATTGTTGCATTCCATCGTGTTCGCGTATGTCAACTCCGACGTGAGCCTAGACTTCGTGGACGTACAACACCTCGAGGACCTGCAGCATCGTCTCTCCGACTATGTCACAGGGTCCGACGCCACTGATCCGTCCTCCGTGACCTACTCGGACGACGACGACTATGAGGAAGAAGAGGAAGAAGAGGAAGAAGAGGAAGAAGACGACACCGAAGGTGACGAAGAAGAGGACGAAGAAACAGAAGAGGAAGACGCTGTAGAACATGACTTCTACGTCTCTTGTCAAGCTGCAGGTGACCTCTCTCCCGTCAAAGTCGTCACACCGGACGGCAACAAGGTCTCCATGGAGTTTGAGGACGTGGGCGACTCAGACACCGTCGACGTCCTCGTGGACGACGGCACGGTGATCATCGACAGCGTAGAAGCCGTCACTCTGTCCTCACAGACGATCTCCGTGTACGACGGAGAGCAGTGGCACAGGTTCGCGGTCCGAAAGGCTCCGAAGTCCTGGGTTAAGTTGTTTCCTCTCGACAAGGTTGTCGGATTTGAAGGAGGAGGTGAAGAGGAATGATCATCGATTTCACACCGCACGAACTGCTCCACACCTTCGAGGTCCTCACGAAGAACCAGATGGACTTTCCTGAGGACGACGTCCTGCTCCTCAATAAGTTCAGGACAGGCATTCTCACCGCTCTCAACAAGATTCATGAGGAGGACAAGGCAGCGTCATTCAAGGCCTGGGAGGAATCTCAGGCTTCTAAGATCAAGGATCTTGAGAAACAGAACGAGGAGGTACTCAAGGAAATTCCTAAACCCAAGAAGTAAGATCGCGGGGACGCAAAGGTTTCGACGGCGCACAGAAGCGAACACCAGCAAGCACCTCCACCATTTCCGGTAGGATGTTGTATATTTCTACAAGGAGTAAATCATGTCAGCGACGAGAGAGATACTGTGTGAGAAGATAAGCGTGTATGAGGCAGCATTGACAGAAGCCGAGAGACGAGGCGATCCTGCCGACTACATCAGGTCTGAGCTTGAGATCCTTCGAGCTCAACTAGAAGTGACTAACAAGTCCCTCAACGAGGGCAGGTCGATCCTGAAAGGTTAATATGGACAATCGAGCAGACATCTACAGTCCTATAGTAGCCACCAGAATAGGACCTCCGCCCGTCGTCATTCGTGCACTAGTCACGCACAACAACAGCTATATTGCAGGTGGCATGCCTCAAGCAGCTGTAACTGCTGAGGACTATATTTGCCTCTCTTCTCTACCGAGAGAGTTGCAAGACAGAGTGAGAACAGCAGTTCAAGCCATAATTTCGGGAATGTAATTTCGAAGTGATATTTAGCGCGTATGCTTAGCGCAATTGAGAAAGACCTCTGCATGCCGCACGAGGTCTTTTTTGCTTTCTCTGTCTGTAATTCTCGTCAGGAATTTTGTAATATTGTACGCAGGAATTTCATTCGATGACAGCCTATAGAGTCATAGACGACCACAAAGAACTAGACAATATAGGATCTAACACTCACGAGGACATCGACGTCCACATCGATGAGTCAGAATTCCTCGTTGTCTCAGGATCTAGCGGTGTACATCGACCGACAAAAGCGAGAGCTTTTGCAGTGGGAAACGACCTTTCACTCACTGACGGAGGTCCTGGTGGTGACCTCAAGATATCCTCTTACGTATTTCCTTCCGACCTCACTGTGTCACTCACTGGAGGACGGACCTTTGGAAGGTATGCTTCGGGTCAGACGATACCTGCGACAGGGAAGACACCCGCCGAGGTGATCAAGCTGGCGATAGCCGAACCGATAGCTCCTACTGTCAACCTCAGTTCTCCCACGTCGATCGCTTTCAATCAGACTTCTATAAGCAATGTACTGAACTTTAGCTACACGATCAATACACTCGGAGGATCCGTCTCATCTGCCGTCCTCGAGTGGCGCAGAAACAACGTTGGTGCTTACTCAGTCTTGACCAGCAACGTCAATGCCATCTCTGTGACGCATAATTTTACCGACTCTGCTTTTAACACGCAGCCCTTTAACTACAGATATGTCGTCGTAGACTCCGCGGGTGCGACCACGACTGCGACTCTCAACATAACACCGCAAGGGTATGCAGCTCCCACCATGTCTCTCTCTGTAGTTCTAAATGCTTCCACTGGTATTTCAGGAGAGACGAACCTCAAGAGAGAGAAGGGCAACGTCGGCTCTACACTGTCAGGAACAATTTCTAAGAATAGAAGCAACGTTCCTATGACGAGTTATTCTGTTCAATATTCTACGAACAACTCCACCTGGTCAGGTGTACCCGGTCTAATTAACGTGCCGATAGCAGGAGATCCCAGTACAGTCACCATACCTTCTACCTCTCACGACGATGCAACTCTCAAGTCGTCAGGAAATATCTACTATAGAGTCACAGTCACTGATACTTTCACCACGTCGAACTCTTCATCAACAACAATAAATTTCTTGAACGCAATTTTCTACGGAACTTCGTCTTCAGCACCAGCAGACTCAGCTGCAGTCCGACTACTCTCCAACAAAGTATTCACGACCGACCTTTCTAATCCGTTCAACCTCCAGACAGGAAACACAGAGCGGATATTCACAGTCGCTTTCCCGTCTCCTACGTCAATAACTTCTGTCTTCGACCTTGATGCCCTCAATGCGAACATAACAAATACTTACGTCCTCAGCAACATTAACGTGAATGACGGTGGAGATGTAGCAACTGCGTACAAGGTGTATACAATGTCAAACGCAATTCCCTACGACGCCAACCACAGACATCAGATAACGAGAGCTTAAACAGACACACATGCCATTGACACCAGGACTACAATTACCTTTCGGCGTGCAACCGGTCAATCCGGTTGCCGTCGACTCTTGGTCAGGCCCTTACACGGGAGTAGTCGATACGCTTCAAGGAGCCATAGACGCAGCCAACGCCGCGATACCTTCGGCCGTCAGGTTTAAGTCACTAGAAGTTCGTCTCATCGTGGGCGGCGTCTCTAGGAAGTTCTGGTTTAGGGACGGAATCAACGACGCAGACCTCGTAGAATTCGTCGGTGGCAACGGAGGCTATGAAGGATCTGACGCTTACTTCTACGTATCTGGAAGCACAGATGGATCTAATCGTTCCGTATTTGGAGGAGACGTCGTCGTCTCCGGAAGTCTCTTCGATCCGTCTGGTCTCAAGTACGTCAAGTCTGATCAGTCACTGCAGCAGGGCGCCGTCCTCTTTGGTAGCTCCACTGGTACAGTAGCTCAGAACGTCGAAAAGATATTTTGGGACAATGCCCAGACGCGTCTTGGAATTGGAACATCACAGCCAAGTTCCACTCTCACAGTCAGCGGGTCGTCGAGGACAATCGGCGATCTTTCGGTGACAGGTTCACTCTCTGTGACAGGTTCTGCGCTGCCCGGTCAGAGTCTCGCCTACGATCTCGGAAGCGAAAACAAGCGATGGAACGCTCTCTACGCGTCGACAGGTTCTTTCACAGGACCCGTGACGATCAGCGGAGACTTGACCGTCCTCGGAACTCAGACTGCAATCAGCAGCACCATCGTCGACATCGGAGACAACATAATAGTCCTCAACTCCGTCTCAACTCCTCAGAGATACGGAGGGATGTACATAGTAGACCAGGACTCACTACAGACTGGTTCACTGATCTGGGACTCGCTAAATGACAGGTGGCTTGCGGGTCTGAAGGACAGCGAAGTCTCCCTCGTGTCTGGATCGGGAGATCTCAATAGAGTCGTGAGATGGACCGGCACGAATGGAGTCGGTTCAGGGATCATCTATGACGACGGAGTCAACGTCGGAATAGGAACGATCTCAGGCGGAGACAGACTCTCGATCGACGGCAGCACGTCTCTCACAGGATCGTTCCTGCCCGGTGTCACCAAGACTTACGACATAGGATCACCAGACAAACAGTGGAGAGTCGTGCACTCTTCCACGGGATCATTCGGCGACTTGTTCGCTGACGGCAACCTTTCTGTGTCTGGTAGCTCCTTCCTCACGGGAAGTGTCCTCGCCCTGTCTGACGTTTCGATTTCTGGGAGCCTGAACGTCTCTGGAAGCGCTTTCGTTACCGGTAGCCTCGACGCACTGTCAGACTTGTGGGTTTCTGGCAGTCTCACTGTGACGGGCAGCGCCACTGTGAGAGAAATATTCACTGCGAAGAGCGACGTCTATGTGACAGGCACTCTGTACGGAGACGAGTATCTCAAAGTGGGAGACAACGTCCTCCCCGACGCAAGCAACACTCACGACATAGGATCCACGTCGCTCCTCTGGAACAGGATCTACGCACAGTCCTTCAGCGGCTCTCTCACAAAGCTCGCTTCGGGAGGTGACTACCTGCGAGCAGGAAACAACATCATCCTCACTACCGGATCTCTCGGTCAGGTAACGATCGCGACAGTCAACAACGGAACGATAACGTCCGTATCGGCGGGAACAGGACTCACTGGAGGCGGCTCTTCCGGAACAGCAACTCTCGCGATCAATCCAGCCATAGTCGCGAGAGTGGACGGAACCACGTTCACAGGAGCCACTATCCACACAG
>Ga0172376_10001656_pt1 | contig 28221 bp, 25 predicted proteins | sample Lak35m_FD_121114 | JGI IMG/M metagenome (GOLD analysis project Ga0172376, IMG submission 121114) | Freshwater microbial communities from Kabuno Bay, South-Kivu, Congo - kab_092012_35m | ecosystem: Environmental > Aquatic > Freshwater > Lake | place: Democratic Republic of the Congo: South-Kivu...
AAAACCGTCGGGCAGGGGTAGCCCGTAGAGGGTGGCGATGCCATCCAGGGGAAGATCGGTCTGGGCCTTCAGGTCAAGTCGGGCCTGTCGCCAGTCACTGGGCTGGGCCTCCGCCCGCCCCTGGGCGGTGATCACCCCGCCGGTGCTGGGCTGCAGGCGGGCCTGGCGCAGCACAAACCCCCGCAGGTTGGCGGCAAAACTGGCCACCAGGGTCGGGAAACCCAGCCGATCCAGCCGCACGGGCCCGAGGTTTTCCAGCTTACCCTCCACCTGGGGGTCCAGCAATTTGCCGGTAATCCGGGTGTTGATGCCAAAGTTACCCTCGGCAAGGATCGGTAGGCTTTGATCCAGGGCTGCGGCCACCTGGGCCAGACTGACCCGGGGCAGGGTAACCGTTAGATCATGGCCCTTGTGCAGGTCAATACCCCCGGAGGCCTTCACCAGAATGGACCCAAACTTCAGGGAGCTATTCTCCAACCGCCCCCCTACCCCCCTGGCCACCAGGGTGCCATTAATATCCTGGAGGGGGGCAGGCAGATCGGTGATCACCACATCACCGTTGCGCAGGCGGGCCGTTCCCCGCACCGTTAGGGGATCGGCCGCCTGGGGCCGTAACGTTAGATCGAGATTGGCGGAGAGCAAGCCGTTGCGGACAAAGAGGTTGCCCCCCAGCAGGGGGTTGACCGCTTCAATGGGGATTTGTTGGGCCTGCACCGCCAGGTTGGCCTGGCGACTATCCAGCTGCCCTTCGCCCCGCAGTTGAAAGGCGCCATTGTTGAGCCGCCCCCCCACCACCAGGGTGGCGGTTTGGTTGTCATCGCCGGTGAAGCGGAGCCGCAGGTTGACGTTTTTGAGCAGGATCAGGGAAGCACTGGTGACCCCCTCCGGTACCTCCACAATGGAGGTGCGGGAAATGGGGCCAATGGCCAGCTGGGCATTACGGATTTGCAAACTGCGCAGGCGGGTTTTTACCAGGCCCCGTTCCCCCACCGATTGGGGGGGACGGACCCGCCATTGGCCGTCGAAACCCTGCTTGAGGGCCACTTCGGGTTGGATAAAAACCACGCTAGGGCGGAGGGTACGGGTGAAGATCAGCTCCAGGGGGTTGAAGTTAACCTCCAGGGCGCGGGCCTTGACCCAGGAGAAGTTCTCCTCTGTGGGGGGCACAATGGAGGGGCCCAACCGCACGCCGGTGGGGCCAAACCGCTGAAATTCCCCTACCTTGAGGGGGCGGCCCAGGGCTGCGCTGAGGTTATCTTCAAGAAACTCCGGTAGATTTTTCCGCACCAGGGTGTACCCCCACCAGGCGGCCAGGGCCCCTGCCAGGGTGGTCACTGCCCCCGCTAGAGCTAACCGCTGCAGCCAGCGGTTAGGGGAGGGGGGCGGTGGGGAAGCCGTAGGGGAGAGATCCTCAGCCAAACTATTGACGCCTCATCGGGGGTGACTGGGTAGAGCTCCTGACCTGGGCCAGGAACGCACCAGGGAGTTATGGGTCGTATGGGGCAAATTCTACCTAGGCAGAGCGGGTTTGAAAAGCCTGGATGGGGGAATTGGGGGAGAGATCGATCTCTAGCCGCCGATCTGGGACATGGTGCGACCGTAGGCCCCGGTAACGCCGGATTGACGCATTTTGTAGTTGATGGCGGGTTTAGCCGCCACCAGGTCCGCCACCCGTTGGCGCAGGTAAACCAGGGGTTTACCCTGGCGCAGGGGAGTTTTCAGGTCAATCTGGCCGGTTTCATTGAGCAGGCAGGGGCGCAGCCAGCCATCGGCGGAGAGCCGCAGGCGGTTGCAGCGATCGCAAAAACACTCCGACATCTGGCTGATAAACCCCACCGTACCCAGGGCTCCGGGGATCTGAAAGACATCGGCGGGACCATTACCCCGCACCTGGCCCGGCTCCAGGCCCCAGTGCTGGCGAATGTGCTGGCGTAGACTGGCGGAGTCCACCCAGCCCCGATCGGCGAACAGGTGGGCGTTACCAATCGGCATAAATTCAATGAAGCGGATATGCCAGGGGCGATCGCGACTGAGGCCAGCCAACTCCAGCACCTCCTGGTCGTTCACCCCGGGGATCACCACCACATTCAGCTTCAGGGGGGCAAAGCCCAACCCATGGGCCACCTGGATGCCCTGCCAGACCTGGTGCCAGCGGTCTTGGCCTCCGGTTAATTGCTGAAACACCTGGGGATTGAGGCTATCCAGACTGATGTTGAGACGGCGCAGACCGGCCTGCCAGAGGGCCGGGGCCTTAGCCGCCAGCAAAATCCCATTGGTGGTGAGGGCCAGATCCTGGGTGGCGGGCAGCTCGGCCATATCGGCCACGATCTCCACCAGGTCGGGGCGCAGCAGGGGCTCCCCACCGGTTAGCCGAAACCGGTCAAAACCCAGGGGGATAAACACCTCCGTCAGCAGCTGCCGCAATTCCTGACGAGTCAACCAGTCCTGCCGCTGCACATAATCCATGGTTAATCCCGCCGGCATGCAGTACTGGCACTGGAGGTTGCAGCGATCGATGAGACTGATGCGCAGGTAGTCGGTGGTGGGCATGGGTAGGGCTCTAGGGGAATTTAGGAGAACCGGTCAGTCCAGCAGGCTGAGTTGTTGGCCGGGGGGGGCGGGGCGATGGCGACCGAAACGGGAGGGGGGAATGGTGACATGGGCCACAAACCAGGTGCGGAGGGCGGTTTGGTCGGCGCTATCCAGACTGGTCAGGTCGAGGGCGGGGGGAAAAAGGGCAAGAGTTGATTCTAGGGCCCAGCCGATTTCCCCGCCGTAGCGATCGCTGCCAAAGGGGGTCAGGTCCGCCGGTAGGGGGGCCAGGTGGGGCAGCAGGTGAGGAGTGTGGAGAAAGCTCTGCCGCTGCCGCTCCAGCTGTTCTACCCGCCGTTTTCGGGCGGCTTTGTAGTCAAGGATGGGGGCGGGGTAGGTGGATCGCCGGGGCGGGCTACCCAGCTGTTCCGGGGGCAGGTCCGCCAGCTCCGGCAGCCATCGCTTGATAAACTGCCCCTCAGGGTCACACCGATCCACCGCCACCTGGCCAGGATGGTAGATGCGAGTCCAGGTTTTGTCCAGGCAGTGGGTGACACCGGCCTGCATAGCCCACTGGTAGTGGTCGATGGGGCAGTCGCCATCGATCAGGTGGCGCATAAAGTGGAGGGCACCGTAGCGCCAGTCCATGCCCATTAGGTTACTGAGGAAGCTGGCATAGATTGCCCGGCTACGAAAATTCAGGGCCAGGTAGCCCCCAGTGGCCTGCAGGCAGCGGGCGGCGGCATCGACCATGGGAAAGCCGGTGTGGCCGGTTTGCCAGGCCTGGTAGAGATCGGGGTCAAAGGCCCAGCCCTCCTCGTCAAAGATGCGGTAGAGCGATCGCAGTTCCAATTGGGGCAGGTAGCGAAACCGCTGACCAAACCCCTGGCCCCAGCGCAGCCGGGAAATCAGCTGCTGGTGACTGCGCCGCCGTCGGGGGTTACCCCCATCCCCCCTGGCCAGCACCGTCTGGACACATTGGCGCACCGAAATCACCCCAAACTTCAGGTGGGGGCTGAGGCCGGTGGTCACCTCCGCACTGGGGTAGGACAACTGCCAGTAGTAGCGCGGCGCCTTGTCCTCCAGAAAATCCTGCAGTAGGGCCTGGGCGGCGGCGGTGCTGGCCGGGGGAATCGGTTTACCATCGGACCGGTGGCCCAGGTGGGGAAGCTGCGGCCAGGCCTCACTGATCACCTCCGGTGGCACCGCCACCGCCGGGGGGCAGGGAGCCAGTTCCTCCCCCATCTGCTCGTACCAACGCCGGCGATAGGCGGGGTAGGGCACCAGCTCTGGGAGACTACCGGGGGGTTCAAACCAACGGATTTGCATCCCCGCCGCCGCCAGGGTCTGGTTCAGGCGGGCATCCCGCACCCGGCCGTAGATCCGTTCGCAGTCGGTGTGGGCGTAGATACCCTCCGCCTGGCATTGTCGCACCAACTTGGGCAACACCTGCACCGGGTCCCCCGATCGCAGGATCAGCCGTCCTCCCAATTGCCGCAGGTCCGCATCCAGGGCGGCCAGGGCCCCCAGCAAAAATTCCACCCGGGCCGGTCCCGTTTCCGGATGGTGCAGCAGGGACCGGTCAAAGACAAATACCGGAATCACCAGCCCCCGCCGGGCGGCCCGGACCAGGGGAGGATGGTCAAACACCCGCAAATCCCGACGGAACCAGACAATGGTGCGGTGCATAGGGCAGCGAAGGCAAATGGGACAAAATAGTATTTATGTACTATAATAGATTCATGGTTCTGGCCTTGGTTTTCAGTGTAGGGGTCTTCCCGGTTTCGATCCAGGTGGACTTGGGTGCCTGGAGGTTAGAGCCACCCCTGGTGAATTCTGCAATACCGCCATGACGCGCTACTCCCATCCATCGGTTTCTGTCCACTACCTGCAGCAACAGTCCACCCCGGTTGGCAGCTCTCCCCCTGCCGATACCGATCCCTGGGCCCCACCCCTGGTCAGCCCTGAGCCCTGCCCAATGGGCTCAGGACGCTGGGTGCTGGTGGGCGGGTCCATGCTCACCCTGGCCACCTTGGTGGTGGCCCCTAACCTGGGGCCGCTGACCGCCTCCCCTGGGACGGCGGATCGGTGTCTTCAGATTGATCAACCCCAGGCCGTACTTTCTCGGCAGCAGCTACAGCAACTGCTGAACACCCCTACCCAAACCCCCCAAACGACTCTACAAGCCTGGTTGCCCATTCCCTATTGTCGTCTGACCCCCGACGCCGATGCCGAGGGGGTTACGGTAGACCGCCAGGCCTATCCCCTGGAGTTTGACCCCAATACCTGGTTGGTGGTGCAGTACCAGGGTGATCGCTATAGAGGCTATGACTTTGTGCTGCGACGCTAGGTTTCTCATTAAAGAGTTGCTGGAGCACTACACCTCTCAAAGACCTCTCGAGGGGAGAGCTGTGGTAGGAGGTCACAGCCCAGGGTGATGACCTCCTTTTTCAGGGTATCGAGCAGGCGTTATTGGTAACGCTGCCCATCATCATCATCATCATCAGTCCCTGAATCTTGATAGTTATCCTCTGAAGTCCACATCCGGTGAAACAGAGGGTCAATTGTGTGGGCTGTAGTGGTAACGGCTTTGGGTGAACCTAAACAGGAATCCGATCTCACCTAAACCTGCCGGTCAAAAACTTTTGGACTATAGATCTGACAGCCATCACAGGGACCTATGGGGTTGACGGCACAGCGCAAATAGGGTGAGTGGGCGTTAAGGGCACAGGTGATATCACCGATCATGTAGCCTACTCCGTCCACATAGTGCAAATCATCTTGATTCCTAAGGGGCTGAGGGACTACTACCCGTCCATAGACTGGGGCTACTCGACCTCCGGAACCCTTAGCCGAACGATCAGTAGTCCAGGTATACCAAGCCGAAATACAGGCTGGTGCCAAACCTACTAAAAAAATTAAAAGTATAACCAGCATTGCCCAATCATACCTAGACGATTGCAGTGATCCTAGCCCAGGGGCAGATGGAATAGGCAGCAACGTTATCAAACGTTATCTCTCAACCCCAGATCGACGGACTTCCAACCTCGCCATAGACTGAGGAGCTAAAGGTCTGCTCCTCAGAGCCTCCGTTGCCCGGGTTAATTGGTATGGGGGCCGCTGCCTGGCGGAAACGTCAGGGGGAACTGGTGGCTAGTTCTGAGGGCGAGGCTTAGACAACAACTGCCTAGTAAGGTTGAGGTGGTTGTGCCCCAGCCACCTCAAGGGCAAGTCCAGAACTTTCCAGAACTTTTATGTATTGGCGGATATACCTTTACAGTTCATCATGGACCTATTGTTGATGACCTAGATTTCAACCCTGAAGGATTACTTCTAGCTTATTCAACATTAAACCTGTAGACTCGCGTGTGCTCCAAAAGCTAATATCGGGTAGGGCCTCAGGACATTGGTTTAGTCATTGCTAGCCAGTGGTAGTGCCTTACCCGATTTTTATTGCGAAAAGTCCAGGGTGGTGGCTTTTACCAACTCTGTTTCGAGAGCTAAGAGTTTTTCGATACGGGCTTCCGTGGAGGGATGGGTGGCAAATAGGGTAGCCAGTCCCTCCCGGCTAAAGGCATTGACAATTAATAGGGGTTCAAAGGCCGGGTTACCCTGTAGTGACACCTGGCGAGCACTGGCCTCCAGCTTTTGTAGGGCACTGGCCAGGGCGCGGGGGTTTTGGGTAAGGCGGCCAGCATCGGCATCGGCCTCAAACTCCCGGGTTCGAGAAATGGTCAGTTGAATCACCGTGGCGGCCAGGGGGGCTAGAAACACCGCCAACAAAAGGCCTAGGGGGTTCGGACCGCGGCGATCGTCCTGGTTATAGGCCATCCCATAGCTGGCCCACTGGGCCATATAGGCCAGGGAGGAAATTGCTCCACCGATAGTGGCGGCCACCGCCTGGGTGAGGGTGTCGCGGTTGAGAATGTGGGAAAGTTCATGGGCAATCACTCCCTCCAGTTCCTCTTCAGTCAGCATGGCCATGATGCCTTGAGTAACCGCTACCGCCGCATGGCTGGGATCACGTCCGGTGGCAAAGGCATTGGCGGCTGGGTTAGGAACCAGGTATATCCCCGGCATAGGAATCTCCGCCTGCAGACTCAGGCGTTCGACAATATCGAAAACCCCAGGGGCTTGGTCGCGGGTGACTGGCTGGGCCCGATAGGCGCTCAGGGCGATCTTGTCTGAGAAGTACCAGGAACTGAAGTTGCCGAAGGCAGCCATCACCAGACCAATAATAATGCCGGTGGGGCCGCCAATCACAAGGTAACCAAGGGTAACTAACAACCCCGACAGCAGGGCTAAGAGCGCAAGGGTCTTGATCTGGTTCATTGGGGTTCTCCTCAAGAGGGATGACATCAGCCTGGGACTTAAGACCCTGGGGGTATAACCGGGTTATGCCCCCAGGAGGGGTTAGCGGTCAGCCTTAACCGGCTAAGGTGGATAGCGCCTTCAGGGCTTGACTACCCAGATCAAAGGCCCGGTTGAGGGAGTTGATATTGTCCCCAACGGATTCCAGCACCTTGGTCAGGTTATTTTCATTGATTTTGCCGGTATTATCCGCTATGGCATTGACCATACTAGCCACTTGCTTGAGGGCATCCTGGTTTTGGTTCAGTTGCCGATGCACATCCCCCTTCACCGCCTTGAGCAGATTTTCCACGGCGGTTTCCAGACCCTCGTCAAAGGCCGCACTGTCCTGGGCTAGCCCGGTAAAGGCACTAGCCAAATCCTGCAGGGACTTCTTAGACTGACTCACCTGCCGCAGAATAGCCTGGCGATCGCTAGCGTCCAGGTTTGGATCAGCAGCCTTTTCTAGTTGGGCGGCCAGACTGTTCACAACGGTCTGGGCCTGCTTTAACGGGTCACCATAGCTGCCCTGGGAGGACTTGACGTAGCTATCCAGCACCGCAGACAGATAGTTTTGGCCCGCTGACACCACCGCATCATTAAGGGGGGCGGCCAGGGCCGAACCGCCCCCAGGGCTAATCACCAGCACCAGCAAACTGGCCAGCAAACTAATTAACGCCTTAGGAAAAGTAAACCTAGAAAAATCAATCTTCATGGGGAATCTCCTGATGTGACAAGGTTACGAATCAACCCGGCCAGGGTTTCTAGGACTAACCTGGCTGGGTTGAGGGTGGGGTTAGATCTCCGCCACAGCCCGCTCAATTAGGCGCCGGGCGAGGGTTTGGGTACCAGTGTGTTGGTAGTACTTAACCGATACATCCAAAAAGGCTCCCAGATAGTCCAACTTGGTTTTAGAGCCTTCGATAAAACCTCCCAGGTTATCGATCAGGCCACTCTGGGTAATGCTGTTATCCCTGACAAACCCGTCCATCCACCCCTTGGTTGACTCAAAGCTTTTGGTCATAAAGGCGAGCTTTTCGCTATTGTCGCTGCCGGGAATCTCAGCTTTGACCCCCTTAAAGGTGGGATTATTGTCTAAATCCGAGGGGCCCATGCCGCCGATCATGGCCAGGGCTTTGGTGGAAAAGTCGGCCCCCAGGGGAATGATGCCATCAAAGCACACCAGGGCAGCCATGCGAATCAGGGATTCGTCCTTGTAGGCCCCCAGGGCAGACAGGAAGTCACCCAGGCTGTTGCCGGGAATCCCACTGATTTTGCAGAAAGCCACCATCTCAGTCACCAGTTTGACCACCAGGTCAATGGTTTGGGCTTTTTCCGGTTTGGGGGTGATATTTTTTAGGAAACCCAAAAAGGTATCCTGCCCAATCCGGTTGGCCAGGGCCGCTGCCCCCAAAAGGCCGGAGGCAGAGTCAACGGTTTCGTAGAGCCACAGGGCGGTCTGATAGCCCTGTTTCTTGTCGTTGAATAGGGCGATCGCCCGTTCCCCGATGGCCTGCACCATGGCTTCATCGGTCTCCCCCGTCACCGCCTTAATGGTGTTATCGAACCCCACCAGGTTCTCCCACTTTTGGGGTACAAAGCTATCCAGGGTCTTTAAAGCCCTTACCGTCAGGCCACTGGTGGGCAGCTTGTCAACAATCTCGTAGATTTTTTTACTCACAGTTAACTCCTTTGTCCGTTGTGAATCACCGACTGCAACTGAAAAGCTTTACCGTCGCTGGCTTAGACCGCAGGCTGCGGGGTGGGAGACAACTTGGGCAGTTCCACCCTCGGCAACTTAAGGCCTGGTTTCGCCGTTAAGGCCGGTGCGGTGCTAGGGGTAGCAGGAGCCGTAGGGGTAATTGAGGGACTAGGGGCAGGGATCACCGCTTTAGCTGTTCTAGATTTGGTGATCGCTCCCTTGAGTTGGGCCAGACCCTTCAGATCAAATTTCTGAATCCAGGCCACCCGATCCTCCTTAGTAAAGCCAGGATCACGGGAAAGCACCTTCACCTGGTAGCGGTCATTCACTAAAATTGCCGTAGCCGTGGTGCCCTGATCGACGGCGGGATAACCGGAAATACGATCGGTGACGCCCTCATACTTAGCCGCCGCCGTTGGTACACTGGTGGTGTCACTAATGGTAAGCATGGCTACAGTCACATCACCACGCTGCAGTTTATACTCAGAAAAGCCTTTTTTTTCTTGATAGGGAATAGTCTTATATTGTCCTTGGTCGCCAGGGAAAAATCGGTTGAGGGTGTCGCCCTTCTCGGCCTTTCTAGCGACCGCCGCTGGAGCACCAAAACCAGTTGTGTCCTTCTGAACCTTGTCATACTTAGAAGGAGCCGAAGCACAGGAGCTGATTAGTAATACTAGACAAACCATCAGGGGGACAATACGCTTCAGCCAGCGAATATGGGGCATAGCAAACTCCTTAAGAGACAATCTTGATCAAGGGATTGCTGGACATACCAGGAGTAAGGCCGGTATCACCCCTGACCGATGAGTGGTTAAATGGCGCCACTTTACTCAAATGATGCCTGTTTGGCACCTTGTCACAGAAAAATAAGACTTCTATAAGCCCAGAACATTCGTTAACACAGACGGCCACAGAAAGTTTTGGGAAGCTTTAGGCCTGGGATCATCAGCCTGGAGCAAAACGTAGTCCTGGGCAGTGGTTGAGGTCATAAGATTACTGCTGCGCCACGGGTGACGACGGCTGTATGATGACATTTCGCAATATCGCCCCAACACCTGCAAGGGGGCGGAGGTGAGCCAGAACACTTACCCAGTATTGACTTTGAACGATCAACCCCGTCCTAGCCATTCTGACTAAAGCGGCCTCTCCTTGCTGTGCCATCTTGCCCACCAGGAGCGGCACAGCTATAGCTCAAAGGCCAAAGACGTAACCTCCTACCTGGGTTACCCAGGTCAGCCTGAAAATGGCTAGGTGGGGTCATCATTACCTAACATCAAATCGGTAGTTTGGGATATAGGATTGATTTATGGGGTTCTGTGTTTGAAAACACAGTTGAATGAAAATACATAAAAGTTTTAGGGTTGGTATTTTGTGATTACCTGTTGTGATTACCCCTGGCTTTAGATCCTAATCATCGATTTGGAGTACTGAGGTTAGATCACTGTTGACGGGGCACTCTGGGGGCTGCCTTGGGTTTTCTACTGTGATGTTTTCCGCTTTGTGTCCCTGAACCTGTAGGACTCGCCCATCTCCTTAGGTTTGCCCACCCTCTACCGGAAGAGCTCGAAGCCATGGCCATTGCTAGTATTAATCCAGCTACGGGAGTTACCCTGCAGGTCTTTGATGATCTGCCCCCGGCGGCCCTGCAGGTTACCCTAAGCCAGGCCGATCAATGTTTCGCCCAGTATCGTTACACTTCCCTGGATCAACGGGCTGCCTGGCTACGGGCCGCCGCCCAGGTACTGGAGACTAACCGACAGGGTTACGGTCAACTGATGACCTTGGAAATGGGCAAACCCCTGGCGTCGGCGATCGCTGAGGTGGAAAAAAGCGCCTGGGTTTGCCGGTTCTACGCCGATCATGGAGCCGAGTTCCTGGCGGATACCCCCATAGCCACCGATGCCAGCCGTAGTTTTATTCGCTATCAACCCCTGGGGCCAATTCTGGCGGTAATGCCCTGGAACTTTCCCTTCTGGCAGGTGTTTCGTTTCGCCGCTCCAGCCCTGATGGCGGGCAATGTGGGTTTACTGAAGCATGCCTCCAATGTGCCCCAGTGCGCCCTGGCGATCGCCGAGGTCTTTGAACAGGCGGGGTTCCCCACCGGGGCCTTTCAAACCCTGCTGATCGGGGCTGATCGCATTGCTGAATTAGTGGCGGACGATCGCATCAAGGCCGCCACCCTCACCGGCAGTGAACCGGCCGGGGCCAGCCTGGCCGCCGCCTGCGGTCGCCAGATCAAAAAAACAGTGCTGGAGCTGGGGGGTACCGATCCCTTTATCGTCATGCCCAGCGCCGATCTGGAGGTCGCCATCACCACCGCCGCCACCGCTCGCATGCTCAATAATGGCCAATCCTGCATTGCCGCCAAGCGCTTTCTGGTCCATGAGGCGATCGCCGATCAGTTTGAGCAGGGGCTGAAGCAGCAGTTTGCGGCCCTCCGGGTGGGGGATCCCATGGTGGCTGGGGTTACCGTCGGACCCCTGGCCACCCCCGCCATTGTTGCGGAGTTAGACCAGCAGGTACACGCCTGCCTGAATCAGGGAGCGATCGCCCTGATCGGGGGTAACATCGCCGCCCTTAAGGCCCAGCTCCCCCCTGAGCTGCAGGCTGGCAACTGGTTTCCCCCCACCATCCTCACCCAAATTCCACCGGGTACGCCGGCGGACCAGGAGGAATTCTTTGGTCCCGTGGCCCTGGTGTTTCGAGTCCAAAACCTGGAGGAGGCCATCCAACGGGCCAACGCCACTCCCCTAGGGTTAGGGGCCAGTGGCTGGAGTCAAGACCCCCTTGAGCAGGAGCGCCTAATCAGCGAACTTGAGGCGGGGGCTGTCTTTATCAATGGCCTGGTCAAGTCCGATCCACGCTTACCCTTTGGCGGCATTAAGCGATCGGGGTACGGTCGCGAGCTTGGCCTAGAGGGTATGCGTGAATTCCTCAATATCAAAACCGTGTGGGTCAAGTAAACGATCCCCCCGTTCAGGGACCTGTGCCCCCCGGGTCCCTACCTCTATCCCCCAGCCATCTAACACCCCATAACAGCCCATGAACACTGCCGAACTCTTAGTAACTTGCCTGGAAAATGAAGGCGTTGAGTATATCTTTGGTCTGCCAGGGGAGGAGAACCTGCAACTCCTCCAGGCCCTGCGGCGATCGTCGATTCAATTTATCACCACCCGCCACGAGCAGGGCGCTGCCTTCATGGCGGACGTCTATGGCCGCCTTACCGGTAAGGCAGGGGTCTGCCTATCCACCCTGGGCCCCGGAGCCACCAACTTGATGACCGGCGTCGCCGACGCCACCCTGGATCGGGCCCCCCTGGTGGCGATTACCGGCCAGGTGGGGACTGACCGCATGCATATTGAGTCCCACCAGTACCTGGATTTGGTGGCCATGTTTGCACCGGTCACCAAGTGGAACGCCCAGATTGTCCGCCCCAGCAATACCCCCGAGATTGTCCGTAAGGCCTTTAAGCTAGCCCAGTCAGAAAAGCCCGGTGCCGTCCACATTGACCTGCCGGAAAACATTGCCGATATGGATGTGAAGGGGGTTGCCCTACGCAGGGATAGTCAGGAAAAAACCTATGCCTCCCTCCAAAGTATCCAGCAGGCGGCGGTGGCTATTTCCCAGGCCACCAATCCGATTATTTTAGTGGGTAATGGGGCGATTCGGGCCCGGGCCAGCGAAGCTCTGACGGAATTTGCCACCCAACTGAATATCCCGGTGGCCAATACCTTCATGGGGAAGGGGGTGATTCCCTACACCCACCCCCTCGCCCTCTGGGCCTTTGGGCTACAGCAGCGGGACTTTATTACCTGTGCCATGGAACAGGCGGACCTAATTGTGGCAGTGGGCTACGATCTGGTGGAATATTCCCCCAAACGCTGGAACCCTGACGGCAAGCTCCCCATTCTCCACATCAACCTGACCCATGCGGAAATTGACAGCAGTTACATTCCCAAGGTAGAAGTAATTGGTGATATTTCCGACTCCCTGCGGGAAATCCTCAGTCGGGTTAACCGGGAGGGGCGCCCGCAGCCATCCGCCCTCAAAGTTCGTGAGGAGATCCGAGCGGACTACGAACAATACGCTGACGACTACGGCTTCCCGGTCAAACCCCAAAAACTGATCTACGACCTGCGCCAGGTTCTGGGGGCGGAGGATATCCTCATCTCCGATGTGGGGGCCCACAAAATGTGGATTGCCCGCAATTACCACTGTTTACGGCCCAACACCTGCCTGATTTCTAATGGCTTTGCCGCCATGGGGATTGCCATTCCCGGCGCCCTGGCGGCTAAGTTAGTTCACCCCAACCGTAAGGTGGTGGCCGCCACCGGCGACGGCGGCTTCATGATGAACTGCCAGGAACTGGAGACCGCCCGACGGATTGGCACCCCCTTTGTCACCATTATTTTTAACGACGGCGCCTACGGCTTGATCGAGTGGAAGCAAATCAACTACTACGGCGAGTCCGCCTTCATTCACTTTACCAACCCTGACTTTGTCAAGCTGGCGGAGAGTATGGGCCTGAAGGGTTACCGGGTGGAGTCTACCGAGGACCTGATCCCCACCCTGAAAACTGCCCTGGAGGATACGGTGCCCGCCGTGATTGACTGCCCGGTGGACTATCGGGAAAATCTTCTGTTTAGCCAGAAAACCAATCAGTTGAGTTGCTTGATTTAAGGTTGGCAAGGGAAGCATGGCAGGTCGAGTTACGGCGGATTAGGCCGTAACTTGACCGAAGCGACAAAACTAATCAAGAGTTAAATCACCGTACCATCGGCAATGGTGGCATTTTTCAGGATAACTACTATACCGCTGCGGATGTAAAAGCCCAAATCCTCTCGCTCAGCCTCCTGGATATGGTCCTTATTGACAATTTGGACATTGGCACCAATCCGAGCATTTTTGTCGATGATGGCTCGACGGATGATGGATCCTTCCCCAATACCGATGGGAACTTTGCCCTGGGTTAGTTGTTGACTACTCTCTGAAAGGGGTTCGTAAAAATCCGCCCCCATCAGTAGGGAGTCTTGTATGACACAATCGGCATTGACCCGCTGACGTAGACCGATCACGGAGTGGTGGATACGGCAATTTTTAAGGATACAGCCCTCGGTGATGGTGGATTCAGTGATGTGGCAGTCAAGGAGTTTGTTGGGGGGCAGGTAACGGGATCGAGTATAAATCGGGGCGTCTTCGTGGTAGAAACTAAAGGGGGGTTGGGGCTGCAGGGTCAGAGCCAGGTTAGCCTGGTAGAAGGCGTCAATGGTGCCGATATCTTCCCAGTAGCCGTCGAATAAATAGGCCTGCACATTGTGATCGCGAGCGGAACCCGGAATGATTTCCTTGCCGAAGTCGGTTTGTTCCAGACCCTTGCGCAGCAGGTCAATCAGGACCTGCTTTTTAAATACGTAAATCCCCATGGAGGCGATAAAAGGCTTTTCCTTGGCCTGATCGGGCGTTAACCCCAGCACCGTTGTATCCACCCGCATGGCATCAAGGGCATCCCCCTTGGGTTTTTCGTAAAAGTCAATTACCCGACCAGTGCCATCAATTTTCATCAAGCCAAATTCAGAGGCTTGCTTGACCCCCATGGGCACAACGGAGAGGGTAATATCGGCATTGGTCGCCCGATGACGACCCACAAACAGACTGTAGTCCATCCGATAGAGATGGTCCCCGGAGAGAATCAGGAAATCCTCCACATTCCAGGAGTCAAATAGCCACAGATACTGGCGCACCGCATCCGCCGTACCCTGGAACCAACTGGGACTATCGGGGGTTTGTTGGGCGGCTAGAACCTCTACAAAGCCTTCCGTAAACTGGGAAAACTGGTAGGTCCGAGAAATGTGACGGTTTAGGGAGGCGGAGTTGAACTGGGTCAGGACGTAGATTTTGTGGATTTCTGAATTGATGCAGTTGCTAACAGGAATATCAATCAGGCGATACTTACCGGCCAGGGACACCGCTGGTTTGGCCCGAAACTTCGTTAACGGATAAAGTCGGGTGCCGGCACCCCCCCCTAAAATGATCGCCAGTACTGATTTCACAACAGCGCCTCGTTGATCCCCACAAGCAGACTTCCTACACCTCTACAGTTTGAGCCCGGGGGTACACCTTGACAAGGGGGATTGGGGAAAAATGTGATGCAATGTGATGTGTATAACAACGGTACCGTTAAATCAGCCTCACCAGAGAGCAGTCTAGGAGATCTATGGGGTTTGTCGACTATGACGTAGTGATTGTGGGTGGTAGCCTTCCAGCTCGGGCGGCCGCAGCCAGGGGAGCTAGGCAGGGGGCTCGGGTGGCCCTGGCGGAACCACCAGGGGAGCTGGAAAGGGAACTGGCTGGACAGTTACTGGTGCGGCATCTGGTCCAGCTCCATAGCCGTGCAGCGAAACCACTGGACTGGGCTGCCTGTGGTCGATATATTCAACGGACGGTGGAGGTCGCCTATCCCCAATGGACCCGGTCTGCCCTGGCGGCCCAGGGGGTTGATGTGCTTGAGGAGAGGGGACAGCTGAGTCCAGGACCGCCCCTAACCCTGATTACCCCTCAGCGCCAGCTCCGCAGTCGAGGGGTGATTTTAGCTCCGACGGGGCAAAGTCCGCTGCCCCCCATACCGGGCCTGGCGGAACGAGCTTACCTAAGCCTGGAGGACCTCGCCGCCCTGCCCCGGCGTCCTGACCGACTGGTTATTCTGGGCCGCCGCCCCCTGGCCATCGCCCTGGCCCAAGCCCTGGCCCATCTGGGCACTCTGGTGACCCTGGTAAGCCGTGGCGATCGCCTGTTACCGGAGGAGGATACCGACATTTCAGAATTTGTGGAGAGCCTGGTCATTGCCGCTGGAGTAGACCTGCGCCTGGGCACCTCCGTCCTGGAGATCACCGGCGAAGCCCCCCTGACCCTGCATCTGCCAGACCAGCCCCCCCTGGTCACCGATCACCTGCTGCTGGCCAGCCTACCCCGACCCCACCTGGCCCCCCTGAATCTGAGAGCCCTGGGCGTGAGTACTGAGTCACCCTACCTAGCCGTCGACGATCACCTCAGGACCCTCCATCCCAGGGTATTTGCCTGCGGCCCTGTCCTGGGGGGCTATTGGGCTGAGGTCAGGGATCACCAGGATGTGGCGATCGCCCTCGACAATGCCCTCTACCTGCCCCGGCGTGCTGCGCGTTGGCACCCTCGCCAGGCTCTGCTGCCCACCTGGCCTCCCTTAGGCCGCCTGGGTATAACGGCGACCCAGGCAAGGGCCTGGTATGGCCCAGCAGTCACAGTGCTACAGGCACCCCTTAGTGATCTGGTCAGTTGCCATCTCAGCGATCACACCACCGGGTTTTGCCGCTGGGTGGTCCATCAGGAGGGGCAGCTACTAGGAGCCCAGATCATTGCTCCCGAGGCCGATCAGGTCCTGGCGACCTTAGCCATGATCCTTCAGCATCGGCTGGGCTTGCAGGGTCTGGCCCAGATCTTCCGCCTACCCTACGGTTCCAGTGAAATCTTGAATCAGTTGCTAGAGGCCTGGCAACAGCAGCGTTGGCAACCGGGTCGCTGGCGTCGCGACTGGGCTGAGAATTGGTTTAACTGGCGACGAACTCGCTAGGATTCAGGCATCTAAACCCCGACCTCCTTATCAAATCTTAGGGTTTAGGACTCAGCCTGCCCCTCCGGATACCTGATATGATGGTGATAAGGAAAGAATTTTGAGTCTTTGAATTTATGAGTTCCCTAGAGCTTTTGCCTCAGTTGCAGCCTGATCTGCGAGTTGGCCTGGGCCGGGTTTTAATTGTAGAAGACGAAGAGATAATTCGAGAAACCATTGCTCTGGGTCTAGCGGAGGAGGGGTTTGAAATCCTAATTGCTGAAGATGGTCTTTCGGCCCTCGATCTGTTAGGGGGGACAGCTGCTGCTAGCCGTACCAATCTCCCTGAAATCGACCTGGTGATCTTAGATCTGATGCTACCCGGGATGAACGGCTTAGATTTGTGCCGCCTCCTGCGTCATCAGGCCATTCAGGTGCCCATTTTAATCTTGAGTGCTAAGGGTACGGAAAGTGATCGGGTGGTTGGGCTAGAAACCGGAGCCGATGACTATCTGACTAAACCCTTCGGTATGCGAGAGCTGGTGGCCCGCTGTCGGGCCTTACTGCGTCGACAGCAGACCAAAGCCAATCCCCATCAAGACTATGTTCTCCGTTTTGAAGACATCACCCTACATCCCCAGGAATGTCGAGTCTTTCTTAAGGGTGAGGAGATCAATCTTTCTCCCAAGGAATTCCGAATTTTAGAGCTATTCATGGGTCAGCCCCGACGGGTCTGGTCTCGGGATCAAATTATTGATCTGGTTTGGGGGCACGACTTCATGGGGGACAATAAAACCGTCGATGTCCATATTCGCTGGATTCGAGAAAAACTGGAGCCCGATCCAAGCCATCCCACCTACCTCAAAACTGTGCGGGGTTTTGGCTATCGTTTGGGATAGGCGCACCTGTCATGCCGTTAACCATTTTACTGGCGGAAGATGATGAGGCCACCTGTCTATCTCTGGGGGATTACCTGGAGCTAGAGGGATATCGGGTGGTCATGGCCACCGATGGGGAAACGGCCCTGGAGAAGGTCTTCACCCAGCAGCCCCAGTTACTGATTACCGACATTGCCATGCCCTATCTAGATGGCTATGCCCTTGTCCAACAGATTCGTCAAAACCCGGCCTTTCGCCTGCTGCCGGTGATTTTCCTGACGGCCCATAATCAAACTGTTGATCGCATTAAGGGCTACCAGGTGGGGGGGGATATTTATCTACCAAAACCCTTTGAGTTGTCAGAGCTGGGAGCCATCGTGCGGAGTTTGCTGGAGCGATCGCAGGTGATGCAGGCCACCTGGATTCAGCAGGTAGCGCTACATACCGCCCAGCAACTAGCCCTTAAGGCGGAGGCTCAGGCGATGGTTGAACCAGAGCAAATAACCCCAAGAGCCCCCGCTGGCCTGGGCCCAGAGCTGACTGCGCGCGAGCAGGACGTGCTGGCCCTGCTGTCCGGTGGCCTATCCAACGCCCAAATCGGCGATCGCCTGTTTCTCAGCCCCCGTACCGTCGAGAAATACGTTAGCAGCCTACTCCGCAAAACCGACACCCATAATCGTTCAGAGTTACTCCGGTTTGCCCTCAGTCACCATTTAGTCAGCTAGGGCAAGGTCGTTAGCTGAACCGATTAACCCAGTTCAGCAGCCGCCGGGTGGTGGAGGTCAGACGTTGGCGACGGTAACTATCGGCGGCTTTTTTAATGGCTTCCGCCTGGGTCGGGTAGGGGTGAATCACCTTGGCCAGGGTATTCAGCCCCTGACCGCTGACCATGGCCAGGGTAATTTCATTGATCATTTCACCGGCCTGGCGAGCCACAATGGTGGCCCCCAAAATCCTATCCTGCCCCTGGGGGTGCAAAATTTCCACAAAGCCCTCCGTGTCCCCCTGGATGACGGCCCGATCGACCGCAGAGAGGGGAATAGTAATCGTGTGAGTAGTCCAGCCCTGGGCCTGGGCGGCATCGGCATAGAGACCAACGTGGGCAATCTCAGGATCGGTGTAGGTGACCCAGGGCATGACCAGACTCCTGTAACGCTGGCGGCCCAACCCCCAGGGGGAAAACAGGGCATTCTTAATCACCAGGCGGGCGGCGGCATCGGCGGCGTGGGTGAATTTCCAATCCTGGCAGATGTCCCCCGCTGCATAGATCCGTGGGTTGGTGGTTTGCAGAAAATCGTTGACCTCTAGGCCCCGTTGGGGGTGGGTGGCGACGCCAGTCGCCTCCAGGTTGAGACCCTCAAGATTCGGGGTACGGCCAGCGGCCACCAGAATTTCATCCACCACCAGCGATCGCACCTCCCCCCCTTGACGATAGTGGAGGACCTTGCCGGCGGCGGTTCGGTCCACCCCCTCTAGGGTCGCCTCGAGGAGGATTTGTAAACCCTCCCCCTGTAATTTTTGCTGGAGTAGGGCAACCGCTTCAGGCTCCTCCCTGGGTAGGAGGCGATCGCCCCGCTGCAGCAGGGTAACCTGGCTACCCAACCGCTGGCAGGCCTGACCCAACTCGCAGCCAATCGGGCCCCCACCGATCACCGCCAGCCGCCTGGGCAATTGGGTGAGGGAGAAGAGGGTGGCATGGGTAAGATAGCCCACCGCCGCCAGGCCCGGAATGGCGGGGATGGTGGCGCGGCTACCGGTGGCCACCACGGCCTTTTCAAAGACTAGATTCCGGTCCCCAACCCTGAGGGTGTGGTGGTTCCTAAACTGCCCCTCGCCGAAAAATACATCAACACCCATACCCCGCAACCGCTCAGCGGAGTCATGGCGGCTCAGATCAGCCCGCACCCGTCGCACCTGGGCCATGACCTGGGCCAGATCAACGGTCATCTCCCCCACCTCCATACCGGCCTGCCGGGCCCGTTCCACGGTGGCAGCCAGCCTGGCGGCATGGATTAGGGCCTTGGAGGGGACACAACCCACGTTGAGGCAATCCCCCCCCAGCAGCTCCTTCTCCACCAGGGCAATCTTCAAGCCCAGGTCCATACCGGCAACCCCAGCGGCCACCACCAGGCCAGCAGGGCCTCCCCCGATCACCACCAGATCGTAGCGGTCAGCTGGGATGGGATTGATCCAGGCTGGGGGGTGGACGCGATCTTGCAGCAGCTGATTATGGAAATCAAAGGGCTGCAGCGTCGGGGACTGGCTAACCGGCTCAATCATACCGGTTAGGGTGGAATAGGGGAAACGGCAACCTCACCATCAAAGCAGCCATGGAACCTAGGAGGTGGCCAGCTTGGCACCTTCACTGGACATCAGCCAGTCAGGGGAGGGTAGCCATTGGTCAGGGGTTTCTACAGCCTCGACAGAGGCATGGTTGGGTAGGTATAAACGACGAATATCCTCCGGCAAAGCCTCAAGCAAATGGTGATGGGCTAGGTTCAATTGGTGCTGCAGTTGCTCGGGTTTGAGATACTCACCCTCGGCCTGTAGATAGGCAATCATCCGGGTCTGACTCCAACCAAAGCTATGGGCCATCACCAACATCAGGCGTTCTAGAGGGGCGAGCTGATCGAGGGCCCGGTGCAGATAGCACCAAAAGGGGGGAGACGCCTGGTCCAAGCGGTACTGAATGGCCGCCACGTCGGGTAAAACCACTTGATTAATACAAAAGGCAGTCAGATTCACCAACCACTGTTGTAGGGTAAAACCCCTAGAGCCCTTTTCAGCTTGGGTATCTACCCCTGCCAATTCATGCAGAATATGTTGCCAGGTCAAGGCAAACAGATAATCAGCCTGCACAGGAGACCGGGTAGAATGGCGTATTAAGCTATAAACGATGGGGGTATAGCGGCAAAAGATTGCCGTAAAGTATCGTCCTTCCTCAGGGTGGGCATTGAACAAACTCACCAACTCACCATCACTAAGATGCTGCAAGGATTGGACCAGGGTATGGTTACCCTCAGGAAAGGTAGGAATGTCCACCGCAGTCGCCATTGGTTTAGTAGAACCTATAGGAGTCAACAACGTTGCTTGGCTTGCCGGGCTGGGAAAAGCCTAGAATTTAGTTTCTAAGTATACCTACTGGATCAGATTTAGGGGGCTAAATTTACATAAACCTTGCCCCATGACTAAATTCCCTCAAGCCTGATCCGCACCAGACCCAATTCCCTAGCTCTGGTCGATTAGAATTAGTAGACTCTCTATCTTGGTTGACTGACAAAACTCTCAACGCTGGCGGCTAGAAGCCGCGCCTAGACAGGCAAAACCCGCCTACGCGGGTATGGATCAGTCGGCGAAGGCCGATTTCGTCTGTATAGCAGCGGTTTGAACCGCCGTAAGCTGACCGAGGTTAACTCTCCTTTCCCTGCGTCCAATGCCTATTTACCTATCTGCCATGCCTTCCACCGTAGCCCTCTTTGGCCTCCCCTTCGACAGTCTACTGTCAACCCAAGGGATTATGGTTTTACTGCTGGTGGGCTACGCTGGGGCGATGTGGATGTTTCTTAAGGGAGCTCCCAAGGTCTATACGGTCATGGTCTCTGACCTGGAAGTAGCACGTCGTTTCTACGAGGGTATGTTGAGTTTACCCGCCGCAGAGGTACCGCTCCATTACTATTACAACTATCAACAAACCCTGGGCACGGCAGGTATTGATCCCCTCACCCTGGTGGGTCCCTCCGGGTTTTCCTCTCCTTCATCTGCGGGCAGCCCGGAGGGGCTATGGTACCAACTCCGCAAAAATAATCAACTTCACGTGATTGGCGGAGCCAGTTTGGGAAGCCGTCATCAGCATCGTCATGTCTGTTTTGATCATAGTTGCCTGGAGTACCTGCTGATGCGAGTTCAACTCCAGGGTTTGGATTATAAAATCCGTTCTGAAAAACCCTTAAATTTTCTAGTCAGGGACTCCGATCAACAGGTGATTGAGATGGTAGAAGTAGATAGCTAAAAGGCTGAAATAGCTTTTAACCCTTAACTGCGTTGATGTTTACCTTGCGGTTCGCCGCCGCCTGAGGTTATGGATTAAAATTATTCCGCCGTAATAACTACCCAGGGCAGCTCCGATGCCTACCACCGTACTACCCAGCATAAGCCGACTAGAAACCTCCGCCCCCATGTCCATCCAGGTCTTAAAACTATCCAGGTCGCTAAAGCCGTTGATCGGTTGACGGCCTAACAGACGATCGCCCACCTGGTAATTGAAGGCAAACAGGGGTACGTAGGTAAAGGGATTGCTCACCCAGGTTGCCGCTGCAGCCATGATCCGATTGCCCCGGATCACCGTAGCGATGGCAACGCCAATAATAATCTGTAGACCAAACAGGGGAAAACAGCCAGAGAACACGCCACTGGCTATGCCCCTAGCCAGATATTGCGGACTGCCCTGGAGACGCAGAACACGCAGGTACCAGTAGCGCAGCTGACGTTTTCCGGGGGAGAGGATAGGTTTGACGGTAGAGGCTTGGGGGGTGGTTTCAGAAACAATAACCGGGGTCATGGTAGGCCGAGGAAGGGGAAGTCTGCATGGAAAACCCCCTAGACAACTTGTTAGGGAATATTACTACTTAATAATTCTATAGGTAGACAGCCCAGACTTGCTAAGTATTAGTTCAACTTCGTCGATTTTTTACACCATTCTGGTATGTATAGCTCTGGTCAGGACTGCTGCTAATCGATGAAAACCTTGCCGCACTGATATGGTTAGCCGCAATTCCCCTGTTCAGCCCACGGCCACCATCGCCGCCATCGCCACCGCCATTCTGCCCCAACAGGGGAGCGTGGGGATTGTCCGTCTGTCGGGAGGGCAGGCCCTGGCGATCGCTCGCCGCCTTTTCCATGCCCCCGGCGATCAAGCCTGGGAGAGTCACCGCATTCTCTACGGCTTCCTGCGCCACCCTGTTACCGGTGAACCGGTGGATGAGGCCCTGCTGTTAATTATGCGGGCCCCGCGCTCCTACACCCGGGAGGATGTGGTGGAGTTCCACTGCCATGGAGGGCTAATGGTGGTGCAGCAGGTGCTGCAGCTCTGCCTGCAACAAGGGGCCCGGTTGGCGGAGCCAGGGGAATTTACCCTACGGGCGTTTCTCCATGGTCGCTTAGATCTAACCCAGGCGGAGGGGGTGGCGGACCTGGTGGCGGCCCAATCCACCCTGGCGGCCCAAACCGCCCTGGCTGGGGTGCGGGGTAAGCTCGGACAATCCATTCGTCAGCTTCGTTCCAGGGGCCTGGATATCCTGGCGGAAATCGAAGCCCGCCTGGACTTTGAGGAGGATCTGCCGCCCCTGGACGAAGCCCAGATTTGCCAGCGGTTGGGGCAGATGGTAGAAGCGGTCCAGGCTATTTTAGCCACCGCCGAGGCCGGTGCCCTGCTGCGCACCGGTATTAAGGTGGCGATCGTGGGTCGGCCCAATGTGGGTAAGTCCAGCCTGCTCAATGCCTGGAGTCGGTGCGATCGGGCCATCGTCACCGACCTCCCCGGCACCACCCGCGACCTGGTAGAGTCCCAACTGGTGGTGGGCGGCATCCCCCTTCAGGTGTTAGATACCGCCGGTATCCGGGACGCCCGAGATCGGGTGGAGCAACTGGGCATTGAGCGATCGCGGCAGGCGGCCCAATCCGCTGACCTGGTGTTGCTCACCATTGATGGATCAGTAGGCTGGACCCCAGCGGACGAAGATCTATACCATCTGGTCCGCCCTGATTCAACTCCCGGTGCCCCCTCGCCCCCAGTGATTTTAGTGGTCAACAAACAGGACCTGATTCCCCCTAATCAGCCACCTTTGCAGCCCCCCCATGCCATGGCGGCGGTTTACACAGCAGCAGCTCAGAACCAGGGCATTGAGGCCCTGGAGACTGCGATTCTACAGGTGATTCAAGCGGATCAGGTGCAGGCCAGTAACCTGGAGTTTACCGTTAATCAACGTCAGGCGGCGGCCCTCAATACTGCCCTTCTAGCCCTGCACCAGGTCCAACAGACTATCCTCGACCACCTACCCCTGGATTTTTGGACGATCGATCTGCGCCTGGCCCTCCAGGCCCTGGGGGCGATTACCGGGGATGAAATCACTGAATCTATGCTAGACGAGATCTTCAGTCGCTTTTGCATTGGCAAGTAGGCCTGTAGCCATTCAATTCAATGGTTCGCACCCAGATAGATCGAGGCTGGCCGGTGATCTGGAATAATGGAATGGGAAGATGTCAGCCTATGCGATAACCAGTCCATGGATGGGAGGAGTGGCTTTAGCCTGAGGGCTTGAGGCACGCACCCGTGAGTCAGGGACAACAGAGGCGATTCTGACTTAGTCGCTCAGGGAAATCAGCCATAACCTGGCAGGCAGCGCTCTATTTAAGTCAGGAATAAACCCCGGACATTTGATCCAGACACCTAGCTTACGTTAAATTAAGTAAAGATTCATCTCATATTTTTTGCACGTCCTGCATAGAGGCCATTGGTTATGAAGCTTTCCTGGCGAGTCATTTTACTTTGGACCCTGCCGCTACTGGTAGTAGGGTTTTTCCTTTGGCAAGGGGCCTTCTCCTCTTCGCCGATGAATATGGGACGGAATACGGCCAGCACCCGCATGACCTATGGCCGCTTTTTAGATTATCTAGAGGCCGGGCGGGTAACCACCGTGGATCTCTACGACAATGGCAGGACCGCCATTATTGAAGCTATTGATCCTGATATCGACAACCGGGCCCAACGCTGGCGGGTAGACCTGCCGGGTAATTCTCCCGACCTGGTGAGCCGCCTGCGGGAGGCCAATATTAGCCTGGACTCCCATCCCCCCCGTAACGATGGGGCCCTGTTGGGGGCTCTCGGCAACTTACTGTTTCCGTTGCTGTTAATTGGTGGTTTATTCTTCCTGTTCCGGCGTTCTAACGTTGGTCCTGGTGGCCCTGGCCAGGCCATGAGCTTTGGCAAGTCTAAGGCTCGCTTCATGATGGAGGCTAAAACCGGCGTCATGTTTGATGATGTAGCGGGCATTGATGAGGCTAAGGAGGAGTTGCAGGAGGTGGTGACCTTCCTCAAAAAGCCGGAACGGTTTACCGCCATTGGCGCCCGGATTCCCAAGGGGGTATTACTGGTGGGCCCCCCTGGAACAGGGAAGACCCTCCTAGCTAAGGCGATCGCTGGAGAGGCCGGGGTACCCTTCTTTAGCATTTCCGGCTCTGAGTTTGTTGAGATGTTTGTTGGGGTAGGGGCTTCCCGGGTGCGGGATCTGTTTAAGAAAGCTAAGGAAAACGCTCCATGTATCATTTTCATTGATGAAATTGATGCCGTAGGCAGACAGCGAGGCGCTGGTATTGGCGGCGGCAACGACGAACGGGAACAAACCCTCAACCAGCTGCTGACGGAAATGGATGGGTTTGAGGGTAATACTGGCATCATTATTATTGCCGCCACTAACCGGGCAGACGTTTTAGACTCTGCCCTGCTGCGTCCAGGACGCTTTGACCGTCAGGTCATGGTGGATCCCCCCGATATCAAAGGTCGTTTAGAGGTTTTAGAGGTCCACGCCCGTAATAAAAAGTTGGCGGAGGATATTTCCCTGGAGACCATTGCCCGTCGTACCCCCGGCTTTACTGGTGCTGACCTGGCTAACCTGTTAAATGAAGCTGCTATTCTCACCGCCCGCCGCCGCAAGGAGGCTATCACCATGGCCGAGGTGGATGATGCCGTTGATCGGGTGATCGCCGGTATGGAGGGTACTCCCCTAGTCGATAGCAAGAGTAAGCGGTTGATCGCTTACCACGAGATTGGCCATGCCATTGTGGGCACCCTCCTCAAGGATCACGACCCGGTACAAAAGGTTACCCTGATTCCCAGGGGGCAGGCCCAGGGCTTGACCTGGTTTACCCCCAGTGAAGAACAAATGTTAATTTCCAGAGCCCAGTTGCTGGCCCGCATCACCGGCGCCCTAGGCGGTCGAGCAGCGGAGGATGTGATCTTCGGTGATGCTGAAGTTACCACTGGAGCTGGCAATGACCTGCAACAGGTGACTGGCATGGCCCGTCAAATGGTGACTCGCTTTGGCATGTCGGATCTGGGTCCCCTTTCTTTGGAAAGCTCCCAGGGTGAAGTCTTCCTGGGTCGAGACTGGCTCTCCCGATCGGAGTACTCAGAGGAAATTGCTTCCCGCATTGATATCCAGGTGCGCACCATCGTTGATCATTGCTACGCCAAGGCCCGCCAATTAATGGAGGACAACCGGGCTCTGATTGATCGCTTAGTAGACCTGTTGGTGGAACGGGAAACTATTGACGGCGAAGAGTTCCGTCAAATTGTTTCAGAATATACCCTGGTGCCTGACAAGCAACAGTTTGTTCCTCAACTTTAGCCTTAGAAACAACTAATTAAGGCCCTGCCAAGGAGCAGTTAAGCTGGAAAGTGGGAGGAATGAATATCCATTCCTCCCACTTCTGCTATTTATAGTCTTAGCTAGAAGCCTGAGCATACAAAGGTATGGCCCTAGCCATCTGCAAGGGAGAGCAGGCCAGCCAGAACATATTAGCTTTGACCGATCAACCGTATCCCAGGTGTGCTGGCGAAAGCCATACTAATCCACCACTCGCAATCGTCCCTGGGTAAGGGCATCATAAACGCGATTAATCAACATGGCGTCGCTAGCGCTCAAGTCTCGCTGGGAGAACAGCGCCATCAGTTTCTCCTGATCACGACGGGTCAATTGTCGGGATGCAAACAGTTCTTCAATAGTTCTCTCAAGGATAGACATGGTTAAGTCCCCTGACGATCAATAAACGACTTACGACCTAAGGCAGATCAGGTAAAATCCCTCGGTCAATCATTTTTCTTTATCTTAAGAATTGTCCGGGCTAAGCACATCGGAGAGATAACCGATTTTCTAACCGAAACTTTAGGAAGAAAGTCAGAAAAATCAGTATTTTTACTTACGGGCCAGTCTCGAAAATAGGTTCTTAGGTAAAGCCCTGGGGGTGTCCAATGTAAATAGCCCTTTTATGTCTAGATATCCAAACAAAAGTTTGCACAATCATTGCGAAATTGTTACATTGCAATTAGCTAACCGCACCTGAGGATAGGGTTAATTATGGGCTTGTGGCTTTTTCCGTCTTCCAGATCTAAACTGGCTCCTCTGCGGCCAACATCGCGGGTTTACGATCTTAAACAACGTCTAGATTGGGGTGAACCGGCCCTAACCATCATCGATACTCGAGAGCGGCACGACTTTCAAGAAGCCCACGTCAGCGGGTCAGTATCTATTCCCTACCCGGACTTATTGGCTACCGCCCCTCGCTGCTTTGAGTGGAACCGCGACCTTTATATTTATGGCACTACCGATGGGGAGGCAGAGATCGCAGCAGAGCAGTTGCGTCAGGCCGGCTACTCAAGGGTAAGTGTTCTGCGGGGAGGCGTAGCGGCCTGGAAGGCGGCCGGTTTTCCGGTTGAGACGACCCTGGTTGCCCTGGTGGATCGAGCCTAGGCCTGCCAGTCCTTAGCGATAAACCGATTCCCAATCGAGGCATTGTTGCCGATCTTCAGGACCAAAGGGATGCATGGCACATACCAGGGTATTACCACCATGGGCTTGACCATAAAAATTTCGACACCCCACGCAGGCGGGATAGTTGTGTAAAATGGGCTCGACGGTATTGTTAAGGGGGGTTGAGACATCCTCGAGCCACTGATCAAGACTGGATAGGCCGTTCACCAATGGATCTAGAACCTGGTCGAGCTGGGCCACAACTTCATCCACCTGTTGATTCAGGGAACGTCCCAGAGGTTCCACGGTTTGATTCAGCCGGTCCAGGAGAGACTCTAAGTCCGGGTATCGGAATTCATCTGGTTGATTTTCCCAATTTTCGGTATTGCCAACCCACTGATCCGAAACCTCTAGGAACCGATCCGCTACCTCCTCTAGCCACTGTTCCGTCGGCCGAATCAGCTGTTCATCCAGCTGGTGGACAACTTTGCTCAGTTCATTTACCAGGTGTTGAGACCAATTTTCCATTAACTATCCCTCGACTGTCGTCGTAAATTATCCAACTCCTGCCGGAGGTTAGTGACCTGCTGCCGGAGACCTGAGAGAGGGTCCGCCGGGGCAATAGACTGATCATTAAGGGGACTAGGGTAAGGAGACTCAGATGAAGTGCCATCGGACTCACCTTGATAACGCTTCATCCACTCATTCATAATCCTCTGGGCTTCTTCCGCCGTGACTTCTCCCCGATCCACTAGCCCATTGACTAGGGACTGGGCCTGTTCCTGCAGATGTCTGAAGTCGGGGCTAGCTTTTTGTAAATCTTTTAGAGCACTACCGGCTTTTTCCCCGGCATAGGCGGCAGCACCCACTCCAAGATAGAAGGTTTTTCTAACTAAATTTGTAAATCCACCCATAGCCAAGCATCTCCCCTGTTACCCTGCAGACATAGCTCTGGCCAGAAGGCCTGGGACAGAGTTGATTGGTGAAAATCAAACTGGTTAGGCGCTTAGCTCTCGTCCGCCCCATGGCCCTGGGCTATGCTGTTCAGTTTAGACCATAGATTAGTGAAATGGGGATAGGGATAACCCGGGTTAGGCGACCCCCATCCCTCGATTGGGTAACCCACCTTAGATTACCTGCTCTACCTCAGCAATTTCTGGAATAAATTCCCGCAAACGGCGCTCAATTCCCATACGCAGGGTCATGGCGGAGCTGGGACAGGACCCACAGGCTCCCTGCAGGCGCAGTTTTACCACCGGGCCATCAATTTCTACAAGTTCCACATTGCCACCATCGGCCAGGAGGTAAGGACGGAGGTCATCAAGAACCTGTTCAACGTTAGTCGGAGTCAATGCCAGTGTTTCCATGAAAATATCCTTAATTATGGAGGGGTGCAGAGATGGGTCAGGTGGAAGTGGGTCACCTAGAGGAACACAACCGAAACCCATGAGGCGGCTTCGACCACCTCAACTACCTATCCTGATCAATTCTATTGTAGGAATTTCGGGATTCGTCTACCGCTAAAGAATTCTAGCCTGGATAATTCACGAAGGATAAATAGATCACAGAAAAAAGAGCCTGAAACGCTTTAGAATCAGACTCTTCAACAAAATAAGTGCTTCTATTTTGCCATGACAGTGTGTAAAACGGATC
>Ga0172376_10001659_pt1 | contig 28190 bp, 33 predicted proteins | sample Lak35m_FD_121114 | JGI IMG/M metagenome (GOLD analysis project Ga0172376, IMG submission 121114) | Freshwater microbial communities from Kabuno Bay, South-Kivu, Congo - kab_092012_35m | ecosystem: Environmental > Aquatic > Freshwater > Lake | place: Democratic Republic of the Congo: South-Kivu...
CAAATCCGCGGTGCGGACGCCGATCCGCAGATCAAAAACCGACAAACGAAACGGAAATCCGAAAATCAGGGGTGGGTCAGTTCAGGAGAGCACAAACGGGTCAGTTCTGGTGAGCGGCGAGGTGCTTCTTTACATCGGGATCCTATGCCCGAAATGCAAAGCGATATTGGGTTATCACATCGTGTTTTCCGCCGGGAAGGTCCCCCGGTGTCCTCGCTGCGGAACGAATTTCGATCAGGATATGTTGTGACCCCGGTGTGTTTTCTCTCCCGCATGTTTTCTCCTTGACGCGGTGCGGCAAATCCTGTTAGATATGATCCTTTGATTTCGAGGGGAAGGTCTGCGCGATGAAAACGACGAAGATGTTTACCAGGGATTCTGCCGGCCAGAAGTGGTACGTCGTGGACGCCGAGGGGAAGGTCCTCGGACGGATGGCGACGAAGATCGCCGACGTCCTTCGCGGCAAGAACAAGCCGACGTTCACACCCAACTCCGACATGGGCGATTTCGTCATCGTGGTGAACGCCGACAAGGTGAAGCTCACCGGGAAGAAGATGACGGGGAAAGTATACTACAGCCACTCCGGGTACATGGGCGGTCTCAAGTCCACCACCCCCGAGAAGGTGCTCGGGAGCGCGCACCCGGAACGGATCGTGGAATGGGCGGTCCGCGGGATGCTTCCGAAAACACGCCTGGGCGACCGGCTCTTCACCAAGCTGAAGGTCTACGTGGGCCCGGAACATCCGCACAAGGCGCAGCAGCCCAAGGTACTGGCCGTCAACGAATAGGAGGAACCACCGCACCATGGCTCAAGCGAGAATCTACGCCACAGGGAAACGGAAGACCGCGGTCGCCTGCGTCTACATCAAGGCCGGGGCCGGCCGCATCACCATCAACGGCCGGGAGTTCGAGGAGTATTTCCCGGTGCTGGCGCTTCGCGCGGTCGCGACGCAACCCCTGGTCCTGGTCGGAAAGCGCACGAGCATCGACGTCGACGTGAACATCGGCGGCGGCGGCCCCATGTCCCAGGCCGAGTCGGTCAAGTTCGGCATCGCCAAGGCGCTGCAGATCGAGAATCCCGAGCTGCGGACGCAGCTGAAGCGCGCAGGGTTCCTGACCCGCGACGCGCGGATCAAGGAGCGGAAGAAGTACGGCCAGCCGGGGGCGCGGAAACGGTTCCAGTTCTCCAAGCGGTAATCCGCGGAAGGGGCGAAACGCCCCGAGTCGAACGATCTCCCGAAGGGGAAGGCCGGGCAACCCGCCTTCCCCTTCTTTTTCTTATACAATGGAAAGGATGGATGAACGGATGAAGCGCGTGGCGATCTTCGGAGCGACCGGGTACACCGGTTTCGAGCTGATCCGGCTCCTTCTGTCCCACCCGGGAGTGAACATCTCCGTCCTCACTTCGGAGCAGTACTCCGCCCAGTCTCTCGAGCAGGCGTTCCCTCCGTTCAAGACGAAGCTTGCCGGCGTTTCCTTCGGGAAGATGGAGCGACTTCTCTCCGCGGAGTTCGACGTCGCCTTCCTCGCGCTTCCGCACACCTTGTCCTCCTCGGTCGCGGGACCGCTCCTGTCCAGGGGCATCCCCGTGATCGACCTGTCGGCCGATTTCCGGTTCCGCAGCATCCCGCTGTACGAGTCGGTCTACGGAGTTGCCCACAAAAGCCCGGCCCTCGCCGCGAAGGCGGTCTACGGCCTGCCCGAGATCTACCGGTCGCGGATCCGGAGAACGCGCCTCGCGGCCGTCCCGGGCTGTTTTCCCACCTCGGTGATCCTGGGTCTCTACCCGCTCCTCGAGGCGGGGCTCGTCGACCGGAAGGGGATCGTGGCCGATTGCAAGACCGGCGTTTCCGGCGGCGGGCGGGGGCCCACGCTGGGCTTCCACTACCCGGAGGTCGAGGGGGGCGTCCGGCCGTACGGTCTCCCGAAACACCGCCATAACCCGGAGATGGATCAGGAGTTGACGCTTGCTGCGGGGGAAACGGTGGCGATCACCTTCGTCCCGCACCTGATGCCGATGGTCCGGGGAATTCTCGCCACCTGCTACGCCGTGGCGAAGGCCAAGGTGACGGCGAAGGACGTGGAGGCGGCCTATCGGAAACGGTACGGGAAAGAACCGTTCGTCCGCCTGCTGCCGCCGGGGCTCCTTCCGTCGACGAAGGACGTGCGGGGGAGCAACTTCTGCGACATCGCCTGGCGGCTGGACGAGAAGAGCCGCCGGGTGGTGGTCGTCTCCGCAATCGACAACCTGGTGAAGGGCGCGGCCGGGGCCGCGGTGCAATGCTTCAACCTGATGTCGGGATTTCCCGAGGAGGAGGGGCTCCAGACGATGCCCCTGTTCCCGTGAGACCGACGGGGGCGGGCGGTCGCGTCGCGGTGGTGATCCCATCCCGCTACGGGGCGACGCGGTTGCCGGGGAAGCCCTTGGCCGAAATCGACGGTCGCCCGATGATATGGTATGTCTGGAGCAAGGCGAGCGCCGCGAAGATCCCGTCGCGCGTCGTGGTCGCCACCGACGACGAGCGGATCGCCTCCGTGGTGCGCGGGTTCGGGGGCGAGGCGGTTCTCACCTCCCCCGAATGCGCCTCCGGGACCGACCGGGTCGCCGAGGCCGCCCGCGGGATGGACGAGGAGATCCTGGTCAACCTGCAGGGGGACGAGCCCCTGATGCACCCGTCGGTCATCGACGCGGTGGCCGCGCCCCTGCTCGCCGAGCCGGACGTCCTGATGTCGACGGCAGCGCTCCCGCAGGACGACCCGGGGGAATACGCGCGCACCTCGGTGGTAAAGGTGGTGGTCGACGCCCGGGGCGACGCGCTTTACTTCTCCCGGTCCCCGGTTCCGCATTATCGGGACACGGGCGCGGGGCCGTACCGGAAGCACCTCGGGATCTACGGCTACCGACGGGAGTTCCTTTTCCGCGTCGCGGCCTTGTCGCCCTCCCCCCTGGAGGAGGCGGAGCGGCTCGAGCAGTTGCGCGTCCTCCAGGCGGGATACAAGATCCGCGTGGTCGACGTCGCGCACGACTCGGTCGGTGTGGACACCCCCGAGGATCTGAAAGCCGTGGAGGAGAGGGTATGCGGGCCGAAAAGGCGGTGAAGCCGAAATACATCTTCGTGACCGGCGGCGTCGTCTCATCGCTGGGGAAGGGGCTGGCCGCGGCATCGATCGGAGCCCTGATGGAGGCCCGCGGTCTCAAGATCACGATGCTCAAGCTCGACCCGTATATCAACGTGGACCCGGGCACGATGAACCCCTTCCAGCACGGCGAGGTCTTCGTCACCGACGACGGCGCCGAGACCGATCTCGACCTCGGGCACTACGAGCGGTTCGTCTCCTCCCGCACCGGCAAGAAGAACAACTGCACTACCGGCAGGATCTACCATTCCGTCATCACCAAGGAGCGCCGCGGCGATTACCTCGGCGGCACGGTGCAGGTGATTCCCCACATCACCGACGAGATCAAGCGGGTCATCTACGCCGCGGCCAAGGGGTACGACCTCGCGATCGTCGAGGTGGGGGGGACGGTCGGCGACATCGAGAGTCTTCCGTTCCTCGAGGCGATCCGGCAGGTGAAGAGCGACCGGGGGAAGGAGAACGTCCTCTATGTCCATCTTACGCTCGTCCCCTACATCAAGACCGCCGGGGAACTGAAAACCAAGCCCACCCAGCACAGCGTGAAGGAGTTGCGCTCCATCGGCATCCAGCCCGACGTTCTTCTCTGCCGCACCGACCGGTCGCTCCCGAAGGAGATCAAGGGAAAGATCGCCCTGTTCTGCAACGTCACCGAGGACGCGGTGATCACGGCGAGCGACGTCGACCTGATCTACGAGCTTCCGCTGGTCTTCCACCAGGAGGGTCTCGACGACAAGCTGATGGAGCTCCTGAACATCTGGGCCGGCGAGCCGCGCCTGGAAGATTGGGAGCGCGTCGTCGAGCGGTGGAAGAACCCGACGGGGGAGGTCACCATCGCCATCGTCGGGAAGTACGTCAACTTGAAGGAGTCGTACAAGAGCCTGAACGAAGCGCTCACTCACGGCGGGATCGCGCACCAGGTGAGGGTTCACCACCGGTACGTCGATTCCGAGGAGGTAGAGCGGCAGGGGGCGGAGGCGATGCTCAAGGGCGTCGACGGAATTCTCGTCCCCGGAGGGTTCGGCTCCCGCGGCGTGGAGGGGAAGATCGCCGCCGTCCGGTACGCTCGGGAGAACAGGATCCCGTACTTCGGTATCTGCCTCGGGATGCAGGTGGCGGTCGTGGAGTTCGCCCGGAACGTGTGCGGCCTGACAGACGCCACCAGCCGGGAGCTGGACGGTGAAAGCTCGTGCCCGGTGATCGACCTGATGCCCGAGCAGCGCGCGGTCGAAGAGAAGGGCGGGACGATGCGCTTGGGCGCCTATCCGTGCAAAGTCCTCGAGAAGTCGTTCGCTCGGAAGGCGTACGGCGTGGGGCAGGTCTCCGAGCGGCACCGACACCGGTATGAGTTCAACAATGACTATCGTCAGCCGCTCTCCGAGAAGGGGCTGCGCATCACCGGCGTCTCGCCCGACGACCGGCTTGTCGAGATCGTGGAGATCCCCGGCCACCCGTGGTTCCTCGGATGCCAGTTCCATCCCGAGTTCCGTTCGCGTCCCCTGGTTCCTCACCCGCTGTTCCGCGACTTCATCGGCGCGGCGGTGGTCCGGTCCCGCCAGGGGACCGCGCCTTAGTCGGGGCGGGGAACGCGTGATCGGTCGAATCTCCATCGCGAACCGGTTTGAGGTCGGTCCCGGAGGCCGGCTTCTGCTCATCGCGGGGCCATGTGTCCTCGAATCCGAGGATCTCGCCCTGTCCATCGGCGCCTTCCTCGCCGATCTCGGCACCCGGTTTCCCGTCAACATCGTGTTCAAGGGATCGTTCGACAAGGCGAACCGCTCCTCCTCCGCCTCGTACCGCGGGCCGGGCGAGTCAGAGGGGCTGCGGATCCTCGAGAAAGTGCGGGTTCGTCACGGCCTTCCCGTCACCACCGACATCCATGATCCCCGACAGGCGGCCGCCGTTGCCCCTCGGGTCGACCTGCTCCAGATCCCGGCGTTCCTGTGCCGTCAGACCGACCTTCTCGTCGCGGCGGGGAAGACGGGGATCGCCGTGAACATCAAGAAGGGGCAGTTCATGGCGCCGTGGGATATGCAAAATGCCGTGGAGAAGGTTTTCTCGACGGGCAACGAAAACATCCTGGTCACGGAGCGGGGGACCACCTTCGGATACAACAACCTGGTGGTCGACTTCCGTGGTCTTCCGGCGATCCGCCGCTCGATCTGCCCGGTGGTCTTCGACGCTACCCACAGCGTGCAGCTTCCGGGTGGGGGGGGCAGCGTCTCCTCCGGTGAGCGGAAGTACGTGGCTCCGCTGGCGCGCGCCGCCGTGGCGGCGGGCGTCGACGGCCTCTTCCTCGAAATCCACCCCGATCCGGACCGAGCCTTGTCCGACGGACCGAACAGTCTTTCCCTGACCGATGTGGAACCGCTCCTGCGGTCGCTCCTTGCGATCCGTGCCGCGGCGGGGGAGGAGGCGACCGATGAAAAATGACCGCATCGAGCGCGCCGGCCGGGTGCTCGCCGTGGAAGCCGCCGCGATCGAGGGGCTTCGGGGGAAGCTTGACGAGCGGTTCGGGAAAGCGGTGGACCTGCTGATGGCGACCCGGGGAAAGGTCGTCGTCTCCGGGATGGGAAAGTCGGGGCTGATCGCCCGGAAGATCGCGGCGACCCTCGCCTCCACCGGGACGCCGGCTTTCTTTCTCCACCCTGCGGAGGGGATCCACGGCGACATCGGGATGGTGCGCCGCGGGGACGTGGTGATCGCCCTGTCGAACTCGGGGGAAACGGAAGAGATCGTCCGCCTGATGCCCGTCTTCCGGCGGATCGGGCTGCCGGTGATCGCCCTCACGGGAGACGCGGGTTCCACGCTCGGCCGGTACGCGGACGTGACCCTTGACGTGGGGGTTCGGGAAGAGGCGTGCCCTCTCGGGCTGGCGCCCACCGCCTCGACGACGGCGACGTTGGCGATGGGGGATGCGTTGGCCGTCGTCCTCTTCGAGGAGAAGGGGTTCTCCGAGGAAGACTTCGCCAGACTGCACCCCGGCGGCGCCCTCGGACGGAGGCTGCAGACGATTTCGGACCTGATGCACACCGGGGACGAGATCCCGCTCGTCTCCCCGGACACGATGCTGAAAGACGCCCTGTTCACGATCAGCGCAAAGCGGCTGGGGGTGACCGGGGTCGTCGACGGCGATCGGCGTCTCGTGGGGATCATCACCGACGGCGACGTCCGGCGGGCGATCTCGGCGGGAGTGGATCTTTTCAACACGACCGCAGGCGCCGTCATGACCCCTTCACCGAAGGGGATCGCGTCGACCGAACTCGCGGCGGCCGCGCTGCGGAGGATGGAGGAGTTTTCCATCACCAGTCTGTTCGTCTTCGATCCCCGCGAGCCCGATCGTCCGGTGGGGATCGTCCACATCCACGATCTCCTCAAGGCGGGCGTCGGGTGAGCGGCCCCGTGGTGCGCGAGGGAGCCGCCGCGGGGGCGGCGCGGGTCCGCCTGTTCCTCACCGACGTCGACGGGGTGCTGACGGACGGCGGAATCCTCTACGATGCCGCCGGGGTCGAGACGAAGCGGTTTCACGTTCGGGACGGCCACGGGATCAAGATGCTGCGGCGCGCGGGAGTGGCGGTGGGGATCATCACGGGACGAACCTCCGAGGTGGTCGCGATCCGGGCGAGGGAACTCGGGATCGACATCGTTCGGCAAGGGGCCAAGGACAAGGTGGCGGCGTGGCGCGAGATCCTCGCCGGAAGCGGTCTCCAGCCGGCCGAGACCGCCTACGCGGGGGACGATATCGTGGATCTCCCTCTGCTCCGCGCCGTCGGGTTTTCCGCCGCTCCCTCCGATGCGGAACCGTACGTTCTCGATGCCGTCCACTTCGTCTCGTCGCGGAGCGGCGGGCACGGCGCGGTGCGGGAGATCATCGAGTTTCTTCTCCGTTCACGCGGGTCGTGGGACGCCGTGACCTCGAAATACTTTTCCGGAGGAGTGGAGGGATGAACGCCCGTCTTCTCCCTTGGGCGGCGATGGCGCTTCTCGTGTTGGCCGTCGCGGTCCAATCCGCCTTCTCGACGGGTGTCGTCGCGGTGCCCCGGGGGAGCGCAACGGAACCGGGGACGGCCGGGGAAGGGCCGGAGATCCGGCTCGGGCAGGTGGATGTTCGGGAACTTCACGACGACGGCTCGTGGAACCGTCTCGACGCGGAAAGAGCGGTCTATGCGTACGCGAGCAGGACGGTTTCCGCGGAAGGCGTGACGGTTTTTCTCGGGGAGGGTGCGCCGTTCGCAGGGACGACCATCCGCGCCTCGCACGCGGCGTGGAACCTCGACGGTAAGACGATCGGACTTCCCGAAGGTTGCCGGGTGGCCCGGAAGGGTGGGTGGACGGGAGAACTTTCCCCGTCGACGTTGGACCTGGCGGAATCGGTCCTGAGGGTCCCCGGACCGGCGAGGATCGAAGGCCCGGGCGTCTCCGTCGAGGGGAAGAACCTCCTCTGGGAATGGGTGGAAGGAAAGATCACGATGGAGTCGGCCAGGAGCCGGGTTTCGCCGGCCCGGAGTCCCGTCCGAAAGAGGTGAGTCCGATGCGATTCCCCGCGATCTTCGCGGCTCTTTCGCTCGTCTCGGTCCTTGTCGCGAGTGCCGGGGCGCAGCAGGGCGCGAGCGACTCCATGCGCGAAATGGGCGGCCGTCCGATCGACGTCACCGCCGACCGAATCAGCGCCGACAGTACGCGCAACACCGTGACCTTCGACGGGAACGTCGTGGCGCGGCAGGCCGATGTCACCCTCTACGCCGACCGGATCCAGACCGGCTACTCCCGCGCGTCGGGGGCGATCGAGCGGATCGAGGCGGAAGGGAACGTCCGGTTCGTGCAAGGCGACCGGGAGGCGCGCTCCCCTCGCGCCACTTTCTACAACATAGAACAGCGTGTAGTCCTCTCCGGAGGCGCGTCGCTCCGCCAGGGGCAGAACACGGTCCAGGGAGAGACGCTTACCATCTTTCTGCGGGAGAACCGGTCGGTGGTGACGGGAGGCAAGGATGGCGGTCGCGTGCAGGCGGTGATCAACCCCAAGGGGAACGTGGAGACAACGCCGAAGTGACCGGCACGATGAGCACGGGACAGGACGTCCACCCGCACCGACGGCGAGGGGACCGGGAAGGGAAATCCCTCGCGGTGGAGGGATTGGAGAAACGATACCGCCGCCGGGAAGTCGTCAAGGGGGTATCCCTCGAAGCGCGGTCCGGAGAGGTCGTCGGTCTTCTCGGCCCCAACGGCGCCGGGAAGACGACGATCTTCTACATGATGGTGGGGCTGGTTCGCCCCGACGAGGGGGAGGTCCTGCTGAACGGCGTCTCCGTGACGGACCTTCCGATGCACCGCCGCGCGCGGATGGGGCTTGGGTACCTGCCCCAGGAGCCGTCCGTCTTCCGGAAACTTTCCGTTCGGGACAACATCCTCGCCTTCCTGGAGGAGACCCCCCTTGCTCCGGGGGAGCGACAGGCGCGCTGCGAGGCGATCCTGCGCGATATGCGTATCGGCCACGTCTCCGACGCGATGGGATATGCCCTGTCCGGCGGTGAGCGGCGCCGCGTCGAAATCGCCCGGGCGTTGGTCCTTTCCCCCGATTTTCTGCTACTGGACGAACCGTTCGCAGGCATCGACCCGATCTCCGTGGCCGATCTCCAGCAGGTGATCCTCGGATTAAAAGAGCTCGGGATCGGGGTTATAATGACAGACCATAACGTGCGCGACACGCTCAAGGTATGCGATCGCGCGTACATCATCTCCGAGGGGGAGATCCTCCTCGCGGGAAAGCCCGGGGAGATCGCCGCGTCGGACCGGGTCCGGGAGATCTACCTGGGAGACGGTTTCTCGCTCTGACCGACGAAAGGGCTTTGATGGCGCTGGAACTCCGACAATCTCTCAAACTCAGCCAGCAGCTGGTGATGACGCCCCAGCTGCAGCAGGCGATCAAGCTGCTGCAGCTGTCGCGACTCGAGCTTCAGCAGGCGGTGCGGGAGGAGCTGGAAGTCAATCCCGCGCTTGAGGAGACCAGCGAGGAGACGGCCGAGGAGGATGCGCCTGCGACGGAGACGTTCCCTCCCCCGACCCCGGAGGAGGGGCCGAAGCCGAAGGAAGGCGACGGGCTCATCGACCGCGTGGACTGGGAGTACTACTTCAACGAAGGGTCCCGCGACGGACGCGCGGATAGGGATACCGACGACGAAGACGGACGCCCCTATTACGAGAACACCCTTACGCACCGTCCCGGGCTCACCGAGCACCTCGAGTCGCAACTTCGCCTTCTGGACCTCTCCGATATCGAGCGGGAGACCGCGCTCTACCTGGTCGGCAACATCGACGAAAACGGGTATCTGAAGACGACGGGCGAGGAGGTCGCGCTGGCCCTCTCGATTCCGATCGAAGAGGTGGAGAGCGCCGTGGCGAAGGTCCAGACGCTCGATCCCCCCGGCGTCGGCGCGAGGGATCTGCGGGAGTGCCTGATGATCCAGGCCCGGGAAAAGGGCCCGACGTTCGAACTTCCCCTTCGGATCCTGGCGGATCATTTCGACCTGTTCTCGAGGGGAGACGTGGCCGGAACCACGCGACGGCTCAAGCTTCCGAAGGAGACCGTCAAGGAGGCGTTCCAGAGGCTCGTCACCCTGTGGCCGAAGCCCGGACGCGAATACTCGGGAGACGATGTGCAGTACATCACTCCCGACGTCTACCTGTTCAAGGTCGACGGTCAATGGGTGATCACCCTGAACGACGACGGACAGCCCCGGCTCCGTCTCTCCTCCTACTACCGGCGACTGCTGACGGGAGATGCCGAAGGGCTCCCGAAGGAGGACCGGGAGTTCCTGAAACAGAAGGTCAATGCGGCGCTGTGGTTCATCAAGAGCATCGAACAGCGCAAGCGCACCATCTACAAAGTCGTGGAGAGCATCGTAAAACTGCAGCGCGGCTTTCTCGAACAGGGGCCCGGCCACCTGCGGCCCCTGACACTGCGGGACGTGGCCGAGGACATCGAAATGCACGAGTCCACCGTGTCGCGGGTGACCAGCGGCAAGTATGTGAACACCCCCCACGGGATCTTCGAGTTGAAGTATTTCTTCACCTCAGGGCTCAACCGGGAAGGAGGGGAGGAGGATATTGCCTCGAAGTCCGTCAAGGAGAAGATCCGGGAGATCATCCACGCCGAGGGCGAGAGCAAGCCGCTCAGCGACCAGGAGTTGATGCGTCTTCTGCGGAACCAGGGAATCCGAATCGCCCGGCGGACGGTCACCAAATACCGCGCGGCGATGGGGCTGCTCGCCTCGTCGCGTCGCAGAAAGCAATTCTGAGCGCTACAGCATCGATTCCGCGGAAGGAGGGGCAACCCGTGAACCAGATCAACGTTACGTTCCGGCGCGTCGACCCGAGCCAGGCATTGAAGGAGTACGTGACCGGGAAATTGGGGAAGATCGGAAAAGTGGTCGATAAGTCGTTCGACGCGCACGTCACCTTGTCGGTCGAGAAGTACCGCCATATCGCCGAGGTGTTCCTGACGGCGCGGGGAATCACCATAAAGGCGTTCGAGTCCACGGAAGATCTGTACTCCGCCATCGACCTTGTGTGCGACAAGGTCGAGCGCCAGTTGAAGAAATACCGCGAGAAGCGAAAAGACAAGGAACAGACGATCCTCCCCGAACCGATGGTGTCCGGGTCGTCCCTCACGATTGCGGAGGGGGAAGGCCGTCCCAGAATCGTCCACACGGACAATTTCCTTTCCAAGCCGATGACGGTGGAGGACGCGGCGCGGCATCTTGATATGCTCCGCCTCGACGTGGTGATGTTCGTGAACCAGGAGACGAACCAACCGAGCGTCGTTTTCCGACAGCAGGACGGCAACATCGGCTTCACGGAGCCTCCGGTTCGATGAGAATCCAGGACATCCTTCCTCCTGGGGCCGTGGTGGACGGGCTCCAGGCGGAGACGAAGGAGGGGGTTCTGCGCGAACTCTCCGAGGTGATCTGCCGGCGGCTCCCGGCCCTTTCCCCCGCCCGTCTCACGGCGATCCTGATGGACCGCGAAGGGTTGGGGAGTACGGGAATCGGCGAAGGAGTGGCGATCCCCCACGGGAAGATCCCGGGGATCGACCGTCTGGTCGCCGTCTTCGGGCGCAGCCGCGGAGGGGTGCAGTTCGCCTCCCTCGACGGGAAACCGGCTCGACTCTTTTTCCTGATCCTCGCCCCCGAGAACTCCGCGGGGATGCACCTCAAGGCGCTCGCACGCATATCGCGGCTCCTCAAGGATCCGCGGTTCCGGGGACGGCTCCTGGCGGCGGAGGGAGTCGAGGGGCTTTCGCAGGTTCTCCGGGAAGAGGACGAACACGCCTGAAAGGGGGAGCCGTGCCCGACTCCGTACCATCCGCGGTTACGACGATTCACGGTGTTCTGATGGACGTCATCGGCGTGGGGGTTCTCCTCTCGGGACGAAGCGGAATCGGCAAGAGCGAATGCGCTCTGGACCTCGTCCTCCGGGGCCACCGGTTCGTGGCCGATGACGTGATCCACGTTGAGAAACTCGGCCCGGCCACGCTCGTCGGCGGCGGGGACGACCTCAGCTGCCACCACATGGAGATCCGGGGGCTCGGGATCATCAACATCCGGGACCTGTTCGGCGCGACCGCTACGACGCGGAAGAAAAAGATGGAACTCGTGATCCGGATCGAGGAGTGGAATCCTTCCAGGGAGTACGACCGGCTCGGTCTCGAAAACGAAACCGTCGAGATCCTCGGCGTCCGGCTTCCCTCCCTTCTCGTCCCGATCTCCCCGGGGCGGAACCTGGCGACGATCGTGGAGGTTGCGGTGCGAAACCACTTGTTGAAGCGCCTCGGGATCCATTCCGCGCGGGAATTCGTCGAGCGCCAGGCACACCGGGCGGGAGGGGGGGAATCCCCGTGACGCGCCGGGCCGACGTTGTCGTCGTGACCGGGTTGTCGGGGGCCGGAAAGAGCACCGCGATCAAGGTGTTCGAGGACCTCGGCTACTATTGCGTGGACAATCTACCGCCGGTCCTTCTGCCGAAGATCGTCGACGTTGTCTCCGAGGCACGCGGCGGAGGGGCCCGGGTCGCTCTCGGGATGGACATTCGGGGAAAAGAGTTTCTCCCGGATCTCTCGAGGGTTCTCGACGAAATGCGAGGGGGGCGAAGCGCGATCCATGTCCTCTTCCTTGATGCATCGGACGAGTCGCTTGTGCGGCGGTTCAGCGAAACGCGGCGGAAGCACCCCCTCGCGGCCAGGGGCGGCGCGTTGGGCGCGATCCGGAAGGAACGGCGGATTCTCTCTCCGCTGAGGGAGATGGCCGACGCCGTCATCGACACATCCCAGTTCAACGTCCATCAACTTCGGGACGCCCTTGTGCGACGGTTCCGGAGCGAGGGGGCCGGCGGCCTGAAGGTGAGCATTATCTCCTTCGGTTACCGGCATGGTATTCCCGTCGAGGCCGACATGGTGGTGGACGTCCGTTTCCTCGACAACCCGAACTTCGTTCCCGCTCTCAAGCGGTTTACGGGTCTTGAACGGGGAGTGCGCGACCACGTCCTGGGGTCCCGCTCGGCGAAGGGATTTCTGCGCCGGTTGTCGGATCTGTTGCTTTTCCTCCTCCCCCTCTATAGAAAGGAAGGGAAGGCGTACTTTACGCTGGGCGTCGGTTGCACCGGCGGCAGGCATCGGTCCGTCGCGGTTGCGGAGGCGCTCGGCGACATTCTCGGGAAGAGGAAGGAAGCGGCCGCCGTGGTTCACCGCGACCTGTCGCGCTCCTCCCTGCCCGCCAAGGGGATGAGATGATCGGAGCGGTTGTCGTCTCCCACGGCGCTCTCGCCACGGAACTGGTCCGTGCCGCCGGGATCATCGTCGGAAAAATCGAGGGGGTCGTCGCGGTCGACATCTCCCCCGACATGAGCGTCGAGGCGATCCACGACGCGGTAGAGGGTGCCATCCGCACGGTCGAAGACGGCGACGGCGTGCTGCTTCTCACCGACATGTTCGGTGGAACGCCCTCCAACATCGGCCTGTCGTTCCTCGGTACGAACCGCGTGGAAGTCCTGACGGGAGTAAACTTGCCGATGATGATCAAGTTTCCCATGATCCGGGAAGGATCGCAGCTCGGCGAACTCGCCCGCCAGCTGCGGGAGTGCGGCCAGCGCAGCATCATGATTCCGGGAGACATGCTGAAGAAGAAAGCCGAAAAAAAAGGGGAGAAGTAGCGGGATGCCCCTGGTGCTCGCCCGCATCGATTGCCGGCTGATCCATGGGCAGGTGGTGGAGGCGTGGGTGCCCCACACGTCCGCGGATTCCCTGATTGTCGTCAACGACGACCTGGCCGGGAACCCGTTCCTGCGCTCCGTGATGGAGCTGGCGGTTCCATCCGCGATCCGGGTCCGTTTTTGCCGTATCGACGAAGCGATCCGCGTCCTTGCCGACGCCGATCGGAATGGGGAACGTTCCATTCTGCTGGTCGCCACCGCGGCGGACGCCGTTGCGCTCAGGAAGGCGGGGGTGGCGTTCAACCTCCTCAATATCGGGAATCTTCACTTTGCCGCGGGGAAGGTCGAGATCTCCCCATCCGTCTATTTCGCACCGGAGGATTTCGATGCCCTCGGGTGGTTCCGCTCGCACGGGGTATCGGTCCTCGTTCAAGGGACGCCGTTCGAGGCGGGAACGTCGTTCGACGCGGAAAGGGAGTAAAGGTGGCTTGGCGGTTCCTCCTGGCGATCCTTCTCGGTGGGGTGTGCTACCTCGACCGGACGGCGGCGTGTCAGTTGATGCTCCACCGGCCCCTCGTGGTTGCGACCCTGATGGGCGCTGTCTTCGGAAACATGGCCGCCGGCGCCCAGGTGGGGGTCGTTCTCGAGTTGATCTACCTGGCGCGGCTCCCCGTGGGGGCGTCGATTCCTCCCGACGACACGGGAGCGGCCGTGTTCGGCGGTTCGGCCGCCGCAGTCGCCTCCTCCTCCATCGGGCTTGACCCGGGGAGTTTCACCGCCCTTCTGCTGTTCTCCGTCATTGTCGCGGAAGCGGGAAAAGCGGCGGACCGTTTCGTCCGGAAGGTCAATGTGCGGATCGCCCGCCTCACGGCGGAGTCGGTGGACCGGGGTGATGTGCAGGCGGTGGAGCACGGACTGCTCGCCGGTCTCACCCTGTTCGCCGTGACGGGTATGGTCCTTGCGCTTGTCTTCTCGGGAGCCGGCGTGGCGGTCTCGAAGGAGCTGCTTCCCCGGTTCGGCCCCGCCAGCCGGGGGAACTTTGCGATCCTCCTGCCGACGCTTCCGCTCCTTGGCGCGGCATCGGTCTACGCGTGCAGCCGCACGGAGAGGACCTCCGCGGTGTTCTTTCTGACGATGGCGGCTGTTTGCTGCGGCACCGTGCTGTTCCGGTGGCAGGCGTGACGATTTCACCGCCCGCGACGCGGTCCCGGAGTGCCGTCTGGCGGCGCCAGTTTCTGCTGCAGGGATGCTGGAATTACGAGGGGATGCAGAACGTCGGATTCGCCTACGCCATCCTGCCGGCGCTGCGCGACTTCTACGCGAACCGTCCGGAGGATGCGCTGAAGGCGGTAAAGCGGCACCTCGAATTTTTCAACACCCACCCCGCGATGGGGGCGTTGGTTCTCGGGGCGTCGGTCCGGCTCGAGGAACGGGTGGCCGCGGGAGAAACGGATCCGCGGGCGATCGGCACCTTCAAGGTGGGGCTGATGGGATCGCTGGGGGCGGTCGGGGATTCCTTCTTCTGGGGCGCCCTGCGGCCGATGGCCTCGGTGGCGGGGGCCCTCCTTGCGCTGCTTCACCCTCTCCTGGGGGTCGCCGCCCTGATTCTCCTGTACAACGGAGTCCACCTGACGCTCCGCCGGCGCGGTTTCGCCGCGGGCATGCAGGGTCCGGAGGCCGTGGTGGCATGGCTCAAGCAAGCGGCGCTCAACGTCCGGACCGACGATCTGAGGCTGCTGGCGGCAATCCTCGCCGGGGCGTACGCCGGGGTCTTCGCCGCCCGTTTCTTCGTTCAGGAGGGGGGCGCCCTCCCTGTGCTGGCGTCGCTTCTTCTCGCCGCCGCCGCGGTGCATCTGTTCTCGGTCCTTTTCCGGAAGGCGGTCTCCCCGTCGGAGATCCTGTCGTTTCTCCTTCTCGTGGGGGTGCTGATCCTGTGGCGGTGAGCGTGGAACGCGAGTTCGACATCCTCAACCGGCTCGGCCTGCATGCCCGCGCCGCGGCACAGATGGTGCGCATGGCGAACGGGTTCGCCTCCGAGGTCCGGGTCGCGAAGGACGGGATCGAGGTCAACGGAAAGAGCATCATGGGCGTGCTGATGCTGGCGGCTCCGAAGGACACGAAGATCCTGATCCGCGCGATCGGACCGGATGCCGAAGAGGCGTTGGCGGCGCTCGGGGAGTTGATCGCACGGAAGTTCGGGGAGGAATAGGGAGTGACGGAAGGCCGCGTGAAGATGCGGGTCCTCAAGGGGATCCCGGCCTCCGGAGGCGTCGCGATCGGGAAGGGATTCTTCCTGAACCGGGTCCTTCCGCAGTCGGTTCGCTCGACGGTCGGCCGCGAGAAGGTGGACGAGGAGGTCGCTGCCTTCCTGCGGGCGGTCACCCGCTCTCGGGAGCAGATCCTCCTCATTCGGGAAAGCGTAGCGGACCCCACCTCCGAACACCACCAGATTCTGTCGGTCCATCTGGCCCTCCTCGAGGACTCGATGCTCGTCGAGCAGACGGTCCGGACGATCCGTGAAAACCAGTTCGCTGCGGACTGGGCGTTCAACAAGGTGCTCCAGAACCTCCTGGAGACGTTTCACCGTATGGAAGATCCGTACCTGCGGGAGCGCGGACACGACCTGCGCCAGATCGGACACCGGGTCCTCGAAAACCTGGCCGGCCGCCCCGTGGATTCGGTCGCCGCGATCCGCGACCCGGTGGTCATCGTGTCCCACGATCTGTCCCCTGCGGACACGGCACAGATCCTGAAAAGCCCCGTGCTCGACTTCGCCACCGAGGTGGGAAGCCGGACGTCCCACACCGCGATCACTGCCCGCTCCCTCGGGATCCCGGCGGTCGTCGGGGTCGAAGGGGCGACGGCGGCGTACGATTCCGCGGAGACGGTCATCGTCGACGGCGAGGAAGGGATCGTCGTCTTCGACCCGACGGAAGAGACGCTTCGGGAATACCAGGAGCGGCGGAAGGCCTACGCGCAGAGGACGCGGGACCTGGCGAAGTTCGCCCGGCTGCCGACGGTCACGCGCGACGGGAAGACGCTGTTGCTCATGGCGAATATCGAGTTTCCCGAGGAGGCGGACGTCGCGCTGCGCAGCGGCGCCTACGGGGTGGGGCTCTACCGCACGGAGTTCCTCTTACTGAACAGAAAGGATCTCCCTTCCGAGGAGGAGCACTTCGAGACGTACCGGAAGGTCGCGGAGAAGTTCGTGCGCCATCCGGTCACGATCCGCACCTTCGACCTCGGCGGCGACAAGTTCGCGTCCCAGCTCGAGCTCGCCGACGAGATGAATCCGGCGATGGGACTGCGGGCGATCCGGTTCTGCCTGAAGGAAAAGGAGATCTTCAAGCCTCAGCTCCGTGCGATCCTGCGCGCCTCCACGTACGGGAAAATCCGGATGATGTTCCCGATGATCTCCGGCGTGGGGGAGCTTCGGGAGGCGATGGGCGTGGTCGAGGAGGTGCGAGGGGAGCTTCGCCGCCGGAGGATCCCCTACGACAAGGAGATGCCGATCGGAATCATGATCGAGATCCCCTCCGCGGCGATCGTGGCCGATCTGCTCGCGCGGGAGGTCAAGTTTTTCAGCATCGGCACGAACGATCTGATCCAGTATTCGCTGGCGATCGACCGGGTCAACGAGCACGTCTCCTATCTTTATGAACCGCTCCACCCCGCGATTCTCCGGATGATCCGGCGAATCGTGGAGGCCGGGCACGACGCCGGAATCCCGGTGTCGATGTGCGGCGAGATGGCCGGAGAACCGTTCTACTCCTACGCGCTGCTCGGCCTCGGGCTGGACGAGCTCAGCATGAACGCCGCCGCGATCCCCCGGGTGAAGCGGATCCTCCGCAAGTCGGTGGTGTACGAGGCCAAGGAGTTCGCGGGTTCACTGCTGCTGCACGCCACCGCGGCCGATATCGGGAAGGCGCTTCGCAAAAAGGTGGAGGATCTGTTCCCTGACGAACGTTTTTAGAATATACTTCCCTTCTTCCAACTCCATTTTCGCAGTGCAGGAGAGACGGGTATGAGCGAATTTCTATTCACGTCCGAGTCGGTGACGGGTGGTCATCCCGACAAGGTGGCGGACCAGATCTCCGACGCGGTCCTCGACGAGATCCTCCGGCAGGATCCCCGCGGGCGCGTGGCGTGCGAGACGATGGTGACCACCGGGCTGGTCGTGGTGGCAGGAGAGATCACCACGAAGGCGATCGTCGACTTCCCGGACGTGGTCCGCAAGGCAGTTATCGATATCGGCTACACGGGAAACTCGAAGGGGTTCGACGCCCACAACTGCGCCGTGGTCACGGCGATCGACCGGCAGTCCGGCGACATCGCGCAGGGGGTCGACCGGGGCGACGAGGAGAAGCAGGGCGCCGGGGACCAGGGGATGATGTTCGGGTTCGCCTGCGACGAGACGAAGGAGCTGATGCCGATGCCGATCTCCTTTGCCCATAAGATCTGCGCCCGGCTGACGGAGGCGCGGGAGAGGAAAGTGCTCCCGTGGCTGCGTCCCGACGGGAAGAGCCAGGTGACGGTGCGCTACGTGGACGGTGTTCCGCGCGAGGTGACCGCCGTGGTCTGCTCCACCCAGCACGCGGAGGAGGTGGGCCGCAAGGCCCTCACCGAGGGAGTCCTCGAGGAGGTCGTCCGGAAGGCGGTGCCCAAGGATCTGATGTCGAAAAAGGTGAAGTTCTACATCAACCCCACGGGGCGGTTCGTCGTCGGGGGCCCCCACGGCGATACGGGGCTCACCGGGCGCAAGATCATCGTCGACACTTATGGCGGATACAGCCGTCATGGCGGCGGGGCGTTCTCCGGGAAGGACCCTTCCAAGGTCGATCGAAGCGCGGCGTACATGGCGCGGTATGCGGCAAAGAACGTCGTCGCCGCGGGTCTTGCGCGCAAGTGCGAAGTGCAGCTCGCCTACGCCATCGGCGTCGCCGAGCCGGTGTCGATCCTCGTGGAGACCTTCGGCACGGCGAAGGTCCCCGAGGAGCGGATCGGGCGCGCCGTGATGGACACTTTTGACCTGCGTCCCGCCCGGATCATACGCAGCTTGAATCTTCTGCGCCCGATCTACCGGAAGACCGCGGCCCTCGGCCATTTCGGGCGCGAGCTCCCCGAGTTCACCTGGGAGAAAACCGACAAGGTCCGCGCGCTCCGTAAGGCGGCCGGCCACGGAGGGTAAGCCCCGGAAGGCGTAGGCGACGGGAGGCTCCGGCGGAGTCGCCGCAGGAGGGGTGCGCAGCCGAATGATGAACTGGAGCACTGAGGAAGAAAGGGGTTGCGGGATGGCTGCTGGCAAGGGATACGACGTCAAGGATCTGAAGCTCGCCGCCGCGGGGCGGAACCGCATCGAGTGGGCCAAGAAGGACATGCCGGTGCTCCGCTCCATCGGGGCGCGGTTCGCGAAGGAGAAGCCGCTCAAGGGTGTCCGGATCGCCGCCTGCCTCCACGTGACTACGGAGACCGCGGCGCTTGTGCAGGTGCTGGCGGCGGGCGGGGCGAAGGTCGCCCTGTGCGCCTCCAACCCCCTTTCGACGCAGGACGAGGCGGCGGCCTCCCTCGTGAAGAACGACGGGATCGACGTCTACGCGATCAAGGGGGAGAACCGGAAGACGTACTACCGGCACATTCTCGCGGCCCTTGCCGTCTCGCCCCACATGACGATGGACGACGGGGCGGACCTGGTCTCGATGGTCCACTCGGAGAAGAAGGAGTATCTGAAGGAGATTATCGGGGGCACCGAGGAAACGACCACGGGCGTCATCCGGTTAAGCGCGATGGGAGAGAAGGGGGTCCTGCGGTACCCCATCATCGCGGTGAACGAGGCGAAGACGAAGCACTTCTTCGATAACCGGTACGGAACGGGACAATCGACGCTTGACGGCATCCTCAGGGCCACGAACCGGCTGCTGGCGGGGAGTTGCTTCGTCGTGGCCGGATACGGTTGGTGCGGGCGGGGATTGGCGATGCGGGCACGGGGAATGGGCGCCCGCGTGATCGTCACCGAGATCGATCCCGTTCCGGCGCTCGAGGCGTTGATGGACGGATTCGAAGTGGCGCCGATGGCGGAGGCGGCGAAGGCCGGGGATTTCTTCTGCACCGTCACCGGGAACCTGCACGTGGTCCGCAGGGAGCATTTCGAGCGAATGAAGGACGGGGCGATCGTGTGCAACTCGGGCCATTTCAACGTCGAGATCGACATCCCCGCGCTGGCGAAGATGGCGAAGTCGGTGCGCACGGTCAGGCCGTTCGTCGAGGAGTACGTCCTGAAGGACGGCCGCGCGATCCATGTCCTCGGAGAGGGACGGCTGATCAACCTGGCGGCCGCAGAAGGGCATCCGGCGAACGTCATGGACATGAGTTTCGCCAACCAGGCTCTTTCGGCGGAGTACATGGCACGGAACCACGGGGCCCTGTCGAACACCGTTCATCTGGTCCCCGAGGCGATCGACCGGGAGATCGCGCGGCTCAAGCTCGTATCTTCCGGTGCCCGGATCGACCGCCTCACGCCCGAGCAGCGCCACTATCTCGCCTCCTGGGAAATGGGGACCTGATCCGCCTCTTACCGGGCCACGCCGCGGAACAACGCGGCTCCGGAGCCGACGAAAAGGGCTCCGGGAAGCCATGCGGCGAGGAGGGGCGGCAGCATTCCCTTCCTGCCCAGGGAGAGGGACGCGGACAGGACGACCCAGCAGGCGAACCCCATCAGGAGGCCGAGCCCGATGCTGCGCCAGACGCCGCCCGACCGGGGCGAACGGAGGGCGAAGGGGATCGCGAGCATGCTGATGAGGACGTTCAGCAGAGGGTAGGCGATCTTCGCGTGCAGGTCCGTCGCGTACCTCATCGCCTCGTACCCCTTCCGCCGCAGCTCCCCGACGTACCCCGATAGCTGCACGTAGGTCATCTCCTCGGGGGGAGTTTCCCCCTCGATGAACCCGTCCATCGTTTCCGGGAACCGGTATGTCCGGAGGGAAAACGCCGCCACCGAAGGCTTCTCTCCGAGGATCCGCTCTCTCCCGTCGGCAAGCTCCCACGACCCATCGGGAAGAAGACGGGCCCTCCGGGACTCGATCCTGCGTACGGGGCGGAAATCCCGGTCCATTTCGATGTGCTGGAATCCCCGAAGGGAGTGGGACGGGCCGTCCACCACCTGGGCGGAGAGGATCGCCCGCTCTCCCCGCATCCAGTACCGGTTCCCCGAGAATTGCGCCGCCACCTTTCCCGGCTGCACGCGGAGGCGCTCCATTTCCCGGGCATGCCGGTTTGCTGCCGGCGCAAGCACCTCGGAGCAGAGCAGCGACAGGGCCGATACCAGGGCGCACCCGACCAGGATCGGCGCGCAGACGCGGAGAAGGCTCACCCCTCCGGAGAAGATCGCCGTCAACTCGTTTGAGCGCACGCGCAGGGAGACGGCGACCAGCACGGCGAGCATCGTTCCGACCGGGGAGATCAGCACGAAGATTCCGGGAACCCGGGTGAGGTAGTACCGCCCGATTTCCCCGAGATCGGCGTTGTGCCGCAGCAATTTCTCGGCGTGGTCCACGAAATCGATCAGCAGGAACAGGAGGAGGAAGCCGAAGATGCAGGCGGCCGCGGTGCGGAGAAATTCCCGGAAAAGGTAGCGCGAAAGGACGGTCATTTGCGGAAACGATCCCTGCCGAAGGGGCGGGGAAGGAGGGCCACGCTGCGCTCCGATCGCCAGAGGATCCATGAGGCGATGGAGAGCCCGAAAACGTTCGGCATCCAGAGGAAGGCGATCATCGCCGGGCCGGAACGTGCCTCGACCGCTCCCGCCGCGGCGATGAACAAGTAGTAGACCAGGAACAGGGCGACGGTGATCCCGACGGCGGACGATTTTCCACGGGACCGCAGGGAGAATCCGAGAGGAATGGCCAGCAGCCCGAAGGAGAGGCAGGATACGGCGAGGGAAAGCCGGCGGTGGAAATGGTACCGGTAGGTGGCGTTTGCTCCCCTCCCCCCGGTCGCGTCGACCTTCCGCGACAGTTCGGGAAGGGTCATACCCTTGGGGTCGTCCCTTCCGGAAAGGGAAGAGATTGCAAGCGGGATCCGGAACGTCATCCGGCCGAAGGAGGCGACGCGGTACAGCGGTTTTCCCGTCGGTTCGCCATGGATGGTCCCGTCGGACAACTCCAGGCCCACCACGCCGTCGGTGGTGGCTGGCACGAAGCGCCCCTCGCGCGCGAACACGAGAAGGGGATCGTCCCCCACCGGACGGAAGGAGAGGAAGACTCCGGACATCCGTTGTCCGTCCGGGGAGACGCGGTCGGGATACACCAGGACCTCGGGAGTGATCTCGCGGAAGACGTGTTCGGAGGCGCCGGCGCCGGCGCGCTCCGAGACGATCCGGGCGAGAGTCCGCTGCGTCTCCCGGTATCCCCAGGGGACCCCCTGCCATCCGGTCAGCAGCACCGCGGCGCATGTGATGACACTGGCAGCCAGCACGGGAAGGGCGACGCCGCGCATCCCCACTCCGGCGGAGGAGAGCGCCGTCGTCTCCGAGTCCGCGGCCATCCGTCCCAATCCGAGAAGGACCGCAAGGAGAAGCGATGCGGGAAGGGTAATCTCGAAGAACGGGGGGATGAGGGAGAGAAGGAGGCGCCCGACAAGGGACGTCGGCACTCCCTTTGCGATCACCAGGTCCGACAACCTCGAGAATTGCTGAAGCAGGACGATGACGGTAAAGCTCCCCGCCCCGACGAGGAACGGGCCGGTCATTTCGCCGAGCAGATATTTCCGTGTGATTCTCATCGTGTAGTATCATACGCTATCATCATGGATGTCATCGAGGGGTCCGGTAACTTCTCCCCGCCCGGGGAGTGTTCCCTGACGATCGGAAATTTCGACGGGGTGCACCTTGGCCATCGGGAGCTTCTGCGGCGGACCGTTGCGCACGCTCGCGACCTCCGGCTGCAGGCCGTTGCGCTCACCTTCACTCCGCACCCGGTTCGCTTCTTCACCCCCAAGGCGCGCTTCTACGAGATCACCTCGATGGGTGAAAAGGCGTCCCGGATGGAGGGACTCGGAATCGATGTGATGGTCGTCGAAACGTTCACCGGTGCGATCGGCGGGATGAAGCCGGAGGAGTTCGCCCGGACGGTCGTCCACGAGCGGCTGCGCGCCCGTTTCGTCACGGTGGGGTACGATTTCACCTTCGGAAGGGATCGGACGGGGACACCGGGATCGCTGCGGCGGATCGGGAGCGAGCTCGGGTTCGAGGTGGATGTCGTCCCGCCGCTGCTTCGCGGTGGTGCGATCGTAAGCTCCAGTCGCATCCGTGAGCTCTTGCTCTCGGGGCGGGTCCGGGAAGCCGAGGAGCTCCTTTGCCGGCCGTATGCGGTGTCCGGCAGGGTGATTCCCGGTGCCGCCCGGGGACGCAAGATCGGGTTCCCGACCGCGAACGTGGAGTTCACGCAGGAACTCCTTCCGCTGCCGGGGGTGTACGTGGTCGACGCCGTCGTGGGGGGGGGCGTGCGGAGAGGGGTGGCCAATGTCGGGTTCAACCCCACCTTCGGCGAAAATTCCCTCGCGGTGGAAGCGCACCTCCTCGATTTTGAGGGCGATCTCTACGGGCAGGAGATGACGGTGCGTTTCCGGGACCGCATCCGTGACGAGAGGAAGTTCAAGAGCGTGGAGGAGCTGGTGCGCCAGATCGAGAAGGATGTCGCGTACGCGCGCTCGGCGAGGCTGACGAAGTGCTCCATTTCATAAATACGGCTTCATCGCCTCGGAGGACGGTGCTCTCCGTCCTTCTGCTCCTCCCGGCCTTCGCCGCGTGCACCGGCGGAGGGCCGGGAGGCGCGCCGGCGCCGTCCGGCGTCGCCTCGGTCCAGCAGACACTGGTCGCCGCCATCGAGCGCTCCGTCCCCTCGGTGGTCAACATCCGCACCGTCACCCGCTTTGCGCGCGGCGCGCCGGGTCCGGGACGGAGGCCGGACGGCCAGCCCCCGGAGTATCTCGTGGATCTGCTCGAGGAGAACGGCGGGTTTCGCGAAAGCTCTCTCGGCTCGGGGGTCATCATCGGGGAGGACGGGCTGATCGTCACCAACGAGCACGTCATCCGGGACGCGGACGAGATCGTGGTCCGGCTTTCGGATCGAAGCGAATACCGGGCGAAGGTGGTCGGCGCGGACGTCCGGACGGACGTGGCCGTGCTCCGGATCCAGCCGTCCGGGAAACTGCCGGTGGCGACGCTGGGCGATTCTTCCCGCCTGAAGGTGGGGGAGTTTGCCATCGCAGTGGGGAACCCGTTCGGCCTCGAGAGCACCGTGACCCTCGGCGTGGTGAGCGCGACCGGACGCAGCGCGGAACCGGACATCGAGGGCGGGGACGATTTCATCCAGACCGACGCGTCGATCAATCCGGGGAACTCGGGGGGCCCGCTCCTCAACGCGCGGGGGGAAGTGGTCGGGATCAACACGGCGATGGTGACCGCGGGGCAGGGGCTCGGTTTCGCGATCCCGATCAACACGGTGCGTGCGGTGGAGCAGGATCTGGTCGCGCATGGGGCGATCCGCCGCGGGTGGCTCGGTCTGGGGATCCAGATCCTTCCTCCGGAACTCGCGGAGGCGTTCGGAGCGAAGGGAGAGAAGGGGATCCTGGTGAACCGCGTCGTTCCGGGGAGCCCCGCCGAGCGGGGTGGCGTTCGGATGGGGGATATCCTGGTCGCGTTCGGAAAAACCCGCGTTTCCGGGGTCAAGGAGTTCCAGCGGCTGGTCGCCGGGACGGCGCCGGGCTCCTCGGTGACGCTCGAGGTGCTCCGGGAGGGGAAACGGGTGGCGGCGACGGTGACGGTCGAAGAGGCGGAGAAGCAGGCTTCCGTGCGGCGCCCGCAACCCCGCGAGTCAGTGGACCCTCTCGGGATGGCCGTGCGGTCGCTTTCGCCGCAACTGCTTCGGGAGATGGAGCTTCGCGGGGGCGTCGAAGTGACATTCGTCGAGACTTCCAGCCCGGCGTGGGACGGCGGTGTCCGGGAAGGGGACGTTCTTCTCTCCATCCACCGGGAAACGATTCGCAACCTCGACGAGTACCGGAAGGCCGTGTCGCGGCTTCCCAAGGGCCGTCCGTCCTTTGCGCTGGTCTACCGGGAGGGTGTCCAACTTTATGTCGCGCTGAAGAGCAGGCCCTAAGGAGGAGCCGATGGGAGTGGTGAAAGACGCCGATGTGGCCCGGCGGATTGCCCGGGCGGTGGTCTCGGACATCGCGTTGTACAACGCGAAGAAAGTCGACGAGGGGGTCCGGAACGACACCCTGTTCGATCTCCTGAAAGAGGAGATCTCCGAGGGGCAAGGGTACTATCTGAGCCGTGTCGACCCCGAGATCGCGAAGAGCACGAACTATTTCGACCAGGCGCTGGTGGATGTCCTGCTGAAGCCGGCCGGCCACATCCCCTCGAAGATCTGGTAGACGGGATGCATCGTCTGACCGTGCCGGCCGACAAGGCGGGGGAACGCCTCGACCGGTACCTTGCGGGTGCGATCCCCGGAATTTCCCGGGCGCGCGGGCAGCGGTTGATCGAGGAGGGGAACGTCCGGCTGGCGGGAGAGATCGTGCGTCCATCGACCCGCCTGAAGGGGGGCGAACCGATGACCGTCGTCGTCCCTCCCCCCGTTCCTCTCGATCTGACGCCGGAAGATCTTCCCCTCCGCGTGCTCTATGAAGACGCCCATCTGATGATCGTGGAAAAACCCGCCGGCATGGTGGTTCACCCCGCGCCGGGTCACTCCCGCGGAACCCTCGTGAACGCGCTCCTCGGACGCTCCGACACCCTGTCCGGAATCGGGGGCGTTTCCCGCCCGGGAATCGTCCACCGGCTCGATCGCGATACCTCGGGGATACTCGTGGTCGCGAGAACAGATGCCGCCCACGGTCCCCTCTCCGCCCGGTTCGCCGCCCACGCGATGGAGCGGAAGTACCATGGAATCGTTTTCGGACGCCCGCCGTTGGAGAAGGGGACCGTATCGACGCGGATCGGCAGACACCCCGTCCACCGGAAGAAGATGGCGGTGTTGCCGACGGGGGGAAGGGAGGCCGTTACCCACTATCGGCGTCTCGAAACGTTTGGCCCCTTCTCCCTTGTCGAGTTCCTCCTTGCGACGGGGCGCACCCATCAGGTGCGGGTGCACTGCGCCCACCTCGGCTGTCCGATCGTTGGAGACGACGTGTACGGAAGGTCCCGGAAGATTCCTCTCGGGAGGGGGGCGTCCGCGCGGACGGTGACCGTCTCCCGCTTTCTCCTTCACGCCTTCCACCTGGCGTTTCCGCATCCGGTCACCGGGGAACCGCTCTCCTTCACCATCTCCGACCCCCCCGAGTTCGGCGCATTCCGGGCCGCGGTGGAAGCCGCCCCATGAATCCTCTTCCCCACTTCGTGCAGTCTCCCCTGTTGCGTTCCGTCCCGGGGATCTACCATGCCTTCCTCGGCGTGGACCCGGTGGAGGGGCGCGGGCGTCGCGAACGGCTCCGCGAGGTTTTCTCCGTCGCGGCGGACTCGATCGGGACGCTGAAACAGGTTCACTCGGCGTCCGTTCTTTCCTTCGAACCCGGAGACGGGGACGTCCCCGGAGGGTGGAAGCGGGAGGGAGACGCCCTCTGGACGGAAATCTCCGGAACCGGGGTAGGGGTTCACACGGCGGATTGCGTCCCGATCCTCCTCTCCCACCGGGAGATCCGCGTCGCCGCGGCTGTCCACGCGGGGTGGCGCGGGCTTGCCGCCGGAATCGTCGAGGAAACGGTCCGCGCCCTGGCGGAGCGATTCGGAAACGCCGCCGTGGGGGGGATCGTCGCGGCCGCGGGCCCCTGTGCCCGTGGCTGCTGCTACGAAGTCGGGGAGGAAACGGCGGAGGCCCTCAACGGTCTTCCGGGTGCCACGGAGCACGTGAGGAAGGGGACGGCGCCGGGGCAGTGGACTGCCGACCTCCAGTCGATCGCTCTCGGCGCGCTCCGGGACGCCGGGATTCCCGCCGGGCAAACGGAGGCGGTGGGGCCCTGCACGATCTGCTCTCCCCGTTTCCACTCCTTCCGACGTGAAAAATCGACGACCGCCCGGCAGTTGAGTTTTCTCCATATCAGGGATTGACGCGGGGATCTTTCTTAAGGTATCCTTTGCTCCTCTGGATCCGATCAGCGAACATTCGGCGACAACCCGCTGCCCTTTGGAGTGCCTTCCGAGCGTTTTTCCGCCACGTTGAAGACCGTGGTTCCCGATACCCGCAGTAGAATCCCCATATTTCCGGGAGAGCGTTGATGAACTTGAAAGAGTTGAAAGGAATGCGGATCGGCGATCTGACCGAGATCGCCCGGAAGATGAACGTCGACGGGGCTGCCGGCCTGAAAAAGCAGGAACTCATCTTCGCCATCCTCCAGTCCCAGACCGACCAGGAGGTGATCGTCTCCGGAGAGGGGGTCCTCGAGGTCCTTCCCGACGGGTACGGATTCCTCCGCGCGCCGGACTCCAACTACCTTCCGGGTCCCGACGACATCTACGTCTCCCCGTCTCAGATCCGCCGCTTCGGTCTGCGGACAGGGGACACCGTCAGCGGCCAGATCCGGGCGCCCAAAGGGGACGAGCGGTACTTCGCCCTCCTGAAGGTCGAGAAGGTCAACTACGAAGACCCGGAAATCAGCAAGGACAAGATCCTCTTCGACAATCTGACGCCTCTCTACCCGCAGGAAAAGTTCACGATGGAGTACGCGCACGACAACTACGCCACCCGGATCATCGACCTCATCGCGCCGATCGGAAAAGGACAACGCGCCTTGATCACCTCCCCGCCGCGGGCGGGGAAGACGGTCATCCTCCAGAACATCGCGAACGGCCTCACCAAGAACCATCCCGATGCCGTCCTCATCGTGCTGCTCATCGACGAGCGTCCCGAGGAGGTGACCGACATGCAGCGCAGCGTCAAGGGGGAAGTCATCTCGTCCACCTTCGACGAACCGGCGCAGCGGCACGTCCAGGTGGCGGAGATGGTCCTGGAGAAGGCGAAGCGCCTCGTGGAGCACAAGAAGGACGTCGTCATCCTGCTCGACAGCATCACGCGTCTGGCGCGGGCCTACAACGCCGTCGTCCCCCCGTCGGGGAAGGTTCTCTCCGGCGGCGTCGACGCCAACGCCCTCCAGAAGCCGAAGCGGTTCTTCGGGGCGGCGCGCAACATCGAAGAGGGAGGCTCGCTGACCATCATCGCGACGGCCCTCATCGAGACCGGCAGCCGGATGGACGAGGTGATCTTCGAGGAGTTCAAGGGGACCGGCAACAACGAACTTGTACTCGACCGGAAGATCTCCGAGAAGCGGATCTTTCCGGCCATCGACATCAACAAGTCCGGAACGCGGAAGGAGGAGCTTCTCCTCGAGAAGAACCTCCTCCAGCGCGTCTGGATCCTTCGGAAGTTCCTCTCCCCCCTGTCGCCGGCGGAGAGCATGGAGTTCCTTCTGGACAAGATCTCCAAGACCAAGACGAACAAGGAGTTCATCGAATCGATGAACGCCTGAAACGGCGGAAAGGAAATAAAACGATGAAGGAAAACACCCATCCGAAGTACGTCACCGCGACCGTGAAGTGCGCCTGCGGGAACACCTTCGAGACGAAGTCGGTCACGGAGGAGATCAAGGTGGCGATCTGCTCCAACTGCCACCCGTTCTTTACCGGCAAGCAGAAACTGATCGACACCGCGGGACGGATCGAGAAGTTCGAGAAGAAGTACGGCAAGGGGGCGAAGGCCTAGTCCCGGGGGGCACCTTCCGGCCGTGAACGTCTCGCTTCTCACGTGCACCCCCGACCCGGAGCGTGTCGTCGCGCTCGCGGCGCGGCTCTGCTACTCTCCCGC
>Ga0172376_10001660_pt1 | contig 28177 bp, 26 predicted proteins | sample Lak35m_FD_121114 | JGI IMG/M metagenome (GOLD analysis project Ga0172376, IMG submission 121114) | Freshwater microbial communities from Kabuno Bay, South-Kivu, Congo - kab_092012_35m | ecosystem: Environmental > Aquatic > Freshwater > Lake | place: Democratic Republic of the Congo: South-Kivu...
CAGATTGGAGTAATTGATCTACGCCATTTATTTGAACTCGCCGAAACTTCGTGAACGAGTCACGATAGACGACACTTATTGGTTTTCCAATAAATCTTCCTTTACTAAATATTCAAATCTCACCCTACCATTTTTAGTAAAATTACCACATCCTCAACCTAATTATCGGCTGAGTTACGTACTTCATTAAAGAATAGAAATTTTCTCTTTCGAAAAAAGGAAGTAAAGCATTCTCAAGATTGTGCTCCACCATACACCGAAGTAACATCATTGGGGGTTATATATTTCAATTTCTCACCTTAACTCCACCAATTACTGTTTTCGAGGTACCAATTGATAGTCTCTCTAATTCCAAAATCAAAATCTCTCTCTTGTTTAAATCCAAGGCTAATAATTTTGCTCGAATCTAGAGCATATCTAAAGTCATGACCTGGGCGATCTGAGACAAATTCAAAGAAATCCGCCTCTGCCACACGCATTTTTGTTGCAATTAGTCGGATTAAATCTAAGTTAGAAAGTCGGTTTCCAGTTCCGATATTGTAAATCTCTCCAGGATTACCTTTGTCCAGAACCAATTGAATCGCACGACAATTGTCTTGCACATGAATCCATTCCCTGATGTTTGAACCATCGCCATAAACTGGAACCCTGAGTTGGCGGGAAATTCTCTCGATTATCAGAGGAATGAGTTTCTCGAGATATTGATGCTTTCCAAAGTTGTTACAGCTCCGGGTCGTCCGCACGTCTAAGCCATAAGTTTTAAAGAAACTCCTAGCCAATAAATCAGAAGCTGCTTTACTAGCCGAGTATGGAGAATTAGGGAGGAGCTGATCATCTTCATTTGCAGCACCTTCAACTATTGACCCATAAACTTCATCGGTTGAGACATGGACGACTTTTCTTACACCAGCTTTTCGGCTAGCCTCAAGCACATTGAATGTACCTAAAACATTCGAGGTTACAAATACCGATCCGTTTTCGATTGAATGGTCAACATGAGATTCTGCTGCGAAATGAAGCACGACATCGTGTTCAGAAATCGAATCTTCTAAAGTCGATGCATCGCATATGTCACCTTTAATTATGGTCAATCGAGGATCATTACTAACTTCTTGGAAATTTTTCGGGTTTGCTGCATACGTGAATTTGTCGTAAATGGTCACGGCAGTTACACCTTCAACTTTATTCAAGAGGTGCTCAACGTAGTTTGAGCCAATAAAGCCTGCTCCACCCGTCACGAAATATCGCACTCTGAAAGACTAGTACAAGTTTCTAGGATTCGGAGTAGGCTTTGTCCATGGCTACGTTTTTATTTACTGCAGATTTCCTTCCACTGGCTTTATGAAGGGAATTATCCTTGCTGGCGGGCTTGGTACAAGACTTAGCCCGCTTACGAAAGTTGCTAGCAAGCAGATGCTCCCGGTTTATGACAAGCCCTTAGTTTATTACCCTCTTTCCACTCTAATGCTGGCAAACATTAGAGAGATTTTGCTAATTGCAGCACCTAATCAGATTGAAAGATTTAAGGAATTATTAGGTGGCGGGCAAGAGTTTGGGATTAAGATTGCGTACAAAATTCAAAATAAACCAGCTGGTATTGCTGAGAGTTTGATACTAGCTGAAGAATTCTTGGAAGGTTCAAAATCTGCATTAGTCTTAGGCGATAATCTGTTTCACGGTCCTGGACTAGGTCGAAGACTAGAGGCATTTAATAATGTAAAAGGCGCGCAAATTTTTGGGTATCACGTTCAAGATCCAAGTCCATATGGCGTTGCGACCATTGACCAAAATGGAGTTGTAACTGCATTGAATGAAAAACCCATGAATTCACCATCAAAAATAGCGATTCCAGGACTCTATTTTTTTGATGATACTGCGCCTCGTCGTGCTCGAGAACTAAATCCAAGCTCCCGAGGTGAGTTGGAGATTCTCGAATTGTTAAAGTCGTATTTATCTGATGCCGCACTGAGTCTTGAAATGCTTCCTCGAGGTACAGCATGGTTTGATTCTGGAACTTTTGATGATTTGCATGAAGCCGGAATTTACGTCAAATTAATGCAAGAACGCACAGGTGAACGTGTCGGGGACCCTCTAGAAATTGCAAAATATCGGGGGTGGGTGATTTGATCCCCCTTAACAGGCCTTACGTACCTGAAATCTCAAAACAATATGTTTTAGAGGCGTTAGAAAGCAATCATCAACAAGGAGATGGACCATTCACCGCAAAAGCTTCAAAAATAATTTCGGATTTAGTTGGAGGAAGTCACGTAGTCTTAACCCCTTCTTGCACACATGCACTAGAGATGGCAAGCATGCTCTCAAACATAGGTCCGGGTGATGAAGTTATTCTACCTTCCTACACATTTACCTCTGCAGCCACCGCAGTGACCAAATTTGGAGCCACTCCTGTTTTTGTAGATATTGAAAGCAGTACAAAAGGAATTAACATCCAGCAAGTACATGAAGTTATAACTTCTAAAACTAAAGCAATCTCGTGGGTCAATTATGCAGGAATAGTGCCTGATGTGGAAAAACTACAAAACCTAGCCCGTGACTATGACTTGATACTCATTGAGGACAATGCCCATGGGTTAGGCGGCAAATTTAAAGGAAAACCCCTAGGTAGTTTTGGTGATTTCGCTACCCAAAGCTTCCATGCCTCTAAAAATATTCAGTGTGGGGAAGGTGGAGCACTTATTATCAACAACCAAAAATTTATTGAAAGAGCAGAGATAATTAGAGAAAAAGGTACGAATAGGTCAAGATTTATGATAGGAGAAATACAAAAGTATCAATGGGTCGACCACGGAAGCAGCTATCTTTTGGCTGAGAATTTAGCAGCTATTTTATTGGGACAATTAGAGCAGATAAAAGAGATTCAGATAAAGCGGGACTGTATATTTGACCGGTATTGTCAAGAATTATGCAATTGGGCGGTAGAAAACAACTTTGAGTTGAGCTTTACTCGTACTTCCGATTTACATACCGCTCACATGTTCTATATGGTAGCAAAAACACAACAATCTAGAGATTTGTTGATACAGAAGCTACACAGATTAGGAATTCAGGCATCTTTTCATTATCAATCTTTAGCAGACTCGATTATGGGATCAAAGTATGGACCTCCTGCAAGCCCCCTACAAATCTCGCGACGGATGTCAAGCCAACTTCTTCGATTACCTTTATACTTTGGATTAGACACAGAGAATCAAAGTAAAGTAATCGAGGGTATAGTTTCGTGAGAATTTCTCAAGTTTTTAATAATCCAAATTTGTATAATTTGTTTCAACTTGGTATTCAAAAAAGGGGAACAAAAGAATTTCTTAATAGTGCAATTTTAAATTCCGAGTCTATAGAAAGAGTCTTGGATTTTGGATCTGGAATTGGACATCATTCTCAGTTGTTTCAGGGCAAGCAGTATTTAGGAATTGAACCATCGGAGGCTTGCGTACTTTCAGCAAAGAGATTATACAAAGACTCAAGCGCTACATTTCTGGTAGGTGACCATACGGCTCTGAAGTCCTTGCCTGAAGGCACATTTGATTTAATTTTTGCAATTGGCGTACTGCACCACATGAATGATTTATTTTTTTACGAATTTGTTGATCAAGCTTTTCGTCTGCTAAAACCAGGAGCTCGGCTAATGACATTTGACCCTGTGTTACACCGGCACCAATCTAAACTATCAAGATGGGTAGTAAAGCAGGATAGAGGACAGTGGGTTCGCACAGAAAATGAGTACCTTGCAGTGATTGAAAGATGTTTCTTAAATAATACTGATTCAAAGATATATTCTAGATTACTCAGAATTCCGTATGACCATATTTTGATGGATACAACCAAACCTCTATAGCTAAATTTCTTAATATCATTTGTGAAGCAGATTGGTGTTCTAGGAACTCTCGAAGATAAGCAAGACCCTTTCTTTATTGAGTGGAAATCAATTAATTACCTATCAAAAAATGGCAAGGCGGTTGCTGAAATAGTAAAGATTAAAATCTCAGTTGATGAGAAGACAATTGAAGAGGGGCTAGGCTCAGATCTATCGAGGCTTTTGATGGTGTTGAAGTTCAGTGAGTTGATCCAGCAGTAAACAATGGAGAAACGGGACTTGTAGCTGTTCATCTGGCAACGCCTAGCGGCGATATACGGTTGGATTAATTTTAATGATTCAAAGCTTTAAAGCATTGCCGCCATAGCTCAGCCGGTAGAGTGGCTCTCGTAAAGCGAAGGTCGCGGGTTCGATTCCCGCGGGCGGCCCTAACTCTCAGATCCGAAATGAGTAAGAAATCTAAAAGCTTCTCCCATTCATGTGTTTTTTGTGAAGATAGAAAGTATTAAGAACTGTCGCTTCAAACGATTTATGACGCATCAGCGGGATTATTGCGAGTGGGTAACGTAGAATATGTATCGATGGCGAAGAACACCGGCCCGTGTTTGAACGAAGGCGAGGTTTATAAGGAAATAGTGTTTGGTTTTCTCACGCACCACACGAGGATTTACTACCTTCGGAAACAGGTTCAATGAAATTGCGCAGTTCGATCAAATTAACGAATACATTGGTGAAAATTTCCAGTTTTTTAATGGTAGCAACCATGATCTTGGTATCCACATATAGAGTTTTCTTCAAACTAGAAATGACTGACGAAGGATACTATCTCTTAGCAGCAAAATATGGGAACGAGGTTATAGGAAATTTTTTTGCAATCCCAAACCACTTGATGTGGTCCTTATCGGGTTCGAACTTGACTATATTTCGGTTCATTGGTCTTATGATCATCTTCGGAAGTTCAATTCTATTTTCAAGCTCACTCGAGAAAGTCGTGAGATTTGTTTTCAAGGCTGAATTCGTTCAAGCAAAATTCCCTAACAGATTATTGATTCATTGCATTCCCGGATTTATTTATACTTTATCGGTAGAAATTTCAACCCCAAGCTACAATACAATATCGTTTGCTGCACTTTATTGTGTTGGAGCCTGCGTTCTGAGTACTTTAGTCTCTGGAAAAAGAATTTATAGAAAAGGTGCTTATGTTGCTGTCGGGCTATTATCTTTTATTGGATTTCTAGGGAAACCTTTTGTTCTAATAGGTTGCTTGATAATGATTGCAATGACTGGCATGAGGCGAATTATCGAAGCGGTTTTGGGGGTTCTAATTGGAATACTTTTCTTTCCAATATTCTCTCAAAGAAACACTTCGTTTATCGATAATTTTGTCATTTCTCGTGAATTGGCCTACAAAGTTAGCACTGGATATGAGACCTCAAACCTGATATCAGATGCTTTGAACTCTATACGATACTCGGTTGGTGGATTTTTCGTGACCGAAGTCAAGGATTTGGGTAACTGGCTGGTCCTTCTGATTATAATTGTGGTTTTGCTAAAGCAGCGAAATTACTCTATTTTGTTGAATTTGGAATTGATCGCCCTTTGGGTAATCATCAAGTGTAGCTTAGTGCGCTTTGAAGAGTCTCGAAATGGCATAATCTATGTGGTTTTATTGGTGATTTGTCTTAGAATTTTACAACTCACGAAACTGAAGAGTCTTGGTGTGAGCGAAACTAGTATGTTGCTTTGTGCAACGGCAATTGTTCTGATCATACCCCCATTCTTTGCCTTCGGGACTATGGCAGGTGGTTTAATGCCAAAATGGGGTCAGGCAGCAGGAATTGTTTTGTCATTATTTCTCATCTTATCGCTCTATGCGGAACAATTATTACCAAGAAAACAAAGCTTCTCCTTCAAAATTAATTATCTTTTGACAATTCTTGTCCTTATCGGCCAGATAGCATATGTGTTCATCAATCCTCAACATACCTCTGGAGGAATTAAAAGGAACACATCTCTCGTTTATCAGTCAATAAGTCCAATTTGGATTGAAGAAAAACAGAGACAGCTATTCAAAATTGTCGAGGAAACCAAGCTGCAATCAGAATATATCAACGCCGTCAAAAGAGATGCTATTTTGTTAGATTTGACCGATTTCCAAACAACCTTAGCTTGGATAATCGGACTTCGTACAGCGAAAACAATTGTTATGTTAAGTCCAGAACAATCTCCAGGTAAATTGGGGCAGCAAGCCGACATAGAGTTCTTGAAATTTGCGCTGCTACAGCAGAAGAAATTTGAACCTGGTTCTCTGGATAGTCCTATAATCTTGTTGTCTAAAGAATTCTCAAATTGTTCTTGGGAGACGAACAAGTGTAAATTGAAAGGCTCACTTTCTGGTATAGAAAAAGTTATTTCTCAATTCATCAAGGGATATCCTATGAGTTACTCAGTCATTGCTGAACTTGACGAAAACATCTTGATCGTCAAAGAATAAGAACTCATTAGATTTGGTCATGAAACATCACTCTGAACTTCTATGAAGTGCCGTATAATTTTGGATTTTATTCAAAGCGCCGACAATGTCGTGCAAATCAATACTAGCCAGAAACATTGTTGGGAGCTCCCACCACTTCGAATTTACTAAACGCTCTACGATATCATTAGGAAATCTAAATTTGAGAAGCTTTGCAGGGTTTCCGACGTAGACACCATAAGGCTTCGTAGCCTTAGTGAGAACCGAACCTGCTCCAATAGTTGACCCAACACCTAGAGTAATTCCGGCTTTTATCACACAGTTTGCTCCAATCCAAATGTCTGCTTGAAGAGTTGTTCTTTTGTAGTGGGGTTTTGAATTGGCAATTTCACTGCCCAGAGTTTCTACTTGAAGACATTTATCCAAGTTTTGTCCCCAGAGGAACGATGATTGACTCAAAGAATCTAGCGGATGCTCAAACCCTCCTAACGAAGATCTCGGACCAATATGACAATACGGAGCAAGATCAGTATCATTTACATACGAGAATGAACCAATACCACACGGCCCTTTTGTTGTACTTCTATTTAGACCGGAAAATCGCTCCATGTATAGACCGTCTGAAACACTGCTATTTCTGATTTCTGCGCCAGTTTCCAAGAAAATATTTGGATTGCTTAAACGTAAGCTATCTGGCGATGAATTAACTACATGATCTTTAAATACAGTTTCATAAGACACAAGAGTGAGTTTACCATCATCATTACCACACAGGTTTATACTGGCTCAAGTCAGGTTTGGTGGAAAGGTAAGTATGTCAAGTTTTGATACAGATCGTCAAGCAGTTTATGACTCAGACCTAGTGTTGAAAATGGCTCGAAATCACGTTAATTTATTTGAGAAAGTAGTTGATATTGAATTCTTGAAAAATCTTGAGCAAGTGCGTGACTATACGATGCTTTCTATTGAGAGATTATATGATTTATATTTGACGGTGAATTACTTGAATGCGGCGAAAATTACAGGCGACATTCTTGAGATAGGCACTTGGCGCGGAGGGGCTCTAGCGCTGGCCCTCTTAAGTGATACTACCGAGTCCAGGAAAGTTATTGGATTTGATACATTTGACGGACATGCCGCTCCAAATGAAGATGAATATGACGTACGGGGAGATAATATGCGAAAGCGCTGGGACTCTGTGACCGCTCGTGGGGCCAAGATGGCCTTTGCAGACTTTGATGAATGCAATGCGTTTCTCCATAGAATTGCATCCAGAAATATAAATCGATATGAGATTATCAAGGGTGACGTCAAAGAAACGGCCTTGAATTTTCCCGATACACCTCTTTCAATTCTCAGAGTAGATTGTGATTGGTACCCTGAATCTTTATTCAGCTTAGAAAAGTTTTGGCCAATGTTAAAGGTCGGAGGCTTTCTCATACTTGATGATTACGGACACCACTCAGGGCAAAAGAGAGCATTTCATACTTTTTTCAATTGGCCAGTCAAGTACACCCATGTGGATTACTCATGCATCACTATCCAAAAGATATCTTGAAGGTCCAGAAGATAATTTGGATCTAGACTGAAGCAAGGCTCACTCTCAATTTGGCCTTTTAAGTGCTTTCTCTATTGCTTGTATAAGAATGTCCAAACTCAAACCCAAGGAGGAGAGTACGTCGGCGTGTGTCCCATAAGTATGAGAGAAGCGGTGTTCTAGAGCGACGCTAGTGATAGTATTCGGTCTGCAGGTCTTTTTTGCATATTCGTTTACTCTCATGGCTAATCCGCCATAATATATGTGCTCCTCTAGGACTATTACTTCTTTATATGTATTAAGCAATAAATCCAACCCATCCAAGTCAAGTGGTTGGATTGTGGAACTGACATAAATGGAAGGGGCAGTATTGAATTTCTTTGAAATTTCATCTCGAGCCTCAATGGCCAATTTGGTAATTGGGCCATAAGTGAGAATGCAAATATTCTCGCCTGGCATTAAACGCCGGATTTTCCCAAATATCCAAGGTTCACTTATTGTGTCTGTAAGAATGGGCTCACCCGCCTTGCCAAGCCTTAAGTAAACAGGACCCAAATTCTGCACCGCACACCACCTTGTTGCTGCTTCGACTTCAAGAGGATCTACAGGGGCAAGAATTATCATATTAGGTATAGTGCTAGCTACAGCGATATCTTCCATGGCATGGTGAGTCGCACCCAAAGTTGAATAAGAAACACCCCCGCCGATTCCTACGATAGTCACAGGTAAATCTTGATAAGAAATATCATCACGGATAAATTCAAAAGGTCTGTAGAGAGCGAAAGAAGCAATTGTGTAAACAAACGGTCGGTGACCTCTTTGTGCCATTCCAGCCGCCATCCCTAGCATAATCTGTTCAGCGACCCCAGTATTGATAAATCTCTCTGGAAATTCGCCACGAAATTTAGCAATTGAGCCAGCAGGCGATATATCTGCGACAATAATGCAAAGATTCTTATCTGTTTTACCAAGTTGATAAAAGGTATCAGCGAACCTATTCCTCATGAAGGAAACTTTAATAACTCAGACAAGGCTTTTTCGTATTCTTCAGAATTTGGCGATCTGTAGTGCCAAATTGCAACATCTTGCATGAAGGAAACACCCTTACCTTTAATTGTTTGTCCAATCACAACAAACGGCTTTTTTCGACTTCTCTTCCCTGTAGCCTCAATAATGGCGTGTGGATCATGGCCATTTACAACAACCGCTTCCCAACCAAAAGCTTTAAACTTAGCCTCTAAGGGGGCGAAAGCTGGATGTCCGACACTTAATTTCTCCAACCCGCCAAAGTCGTTGTAATCTACAAAAGCTATAATGTTAGTTAAGTTGAGGTTTGCCGCCATCATTACTGCTTCCCAAGAAGAGCCCTCTTGAAGTTCTCCATCAGAAAGTAAACAATAAATCTGTAGGTCAGTTCCTTTCAGTCTTTCCGCGTAGGCTTGGCCAACGGCCAAACCTAGTCCATGGCCAAGGGAACCTGTAGAAGCGTGCACTCCGGGAGTTCCATAGTCGGGATGTGCACCGAGAATTCCGGCAGGCTTGCAATACCTATTTAATTCTTCAGTGGAAATAATCCCTAGTCCTTCGAGGATAACGTATTGCGCCATACAACCATGGCCTTTCGACATGATAAAGATGTCACGTGGAAAAAGTCCATCCGTTTTCATCAGATTGAAATAGCATGAATCAACAATTTCGATACAGGAAAATGCTGGCGCAATATGTAGCGCCGAGACGCTTTGAGATATTTCAAGAATTCTTCGACGCCATAGTCGACACCGATCTTGACTGGTAAGCGTAAACAAATTCCTATTCACGGATGTATTCTCAGTTATCCACGAAGTGTGTACTCAGTTGAAAGTTTAGACAACTCAGGAAGATACTTGCGACCCCAGACAACCATCTCGTCTAGACCCTCTTTCCAACTGATTTCTGGAGTCCAACCCAAATCTCTTTTAATTTTACTTGAATCCAACCAGTATCGAGAATCTTGTCCGAGTCGATCTTCTGTGACTTCACAAACGTCATTAAATTCTTTACCTAGTGCATTCGCAGTCATTTCAACAACACTGCGTATAGACGTAGGAAATTCTGGGCCGACATTGTAGATTTCTCCCAACGGGGCATTTTCGGCAACTAGATGGATTGCCCTACCTAAATCTCTCGCGTGGATATAAGATTTTTCAGCTCGACCTCCACCCTGCAAAGGAAGTTTTCTATTCGTGAGGCCACACACCACAGCTTTGGGGATGACTCGATGCAAAAGTTGACCGGGACAATAGGCGTTTGATGGTCTCAAGATATTCATGGGGAAATCTTTATACTTATAAATAGATTCAAGGTACATGTCAAATGCCACCTTAGAGGCGGCATATGGACTCGAGGGTTTGATAGGTTCTGTTTCTTTTGCCGGAGATTCAACAGAGCCATACATTTCTGAGGTTCCAATCTGTATGAACCGTTTCAGCCAAGATCGAGACATTAATTCTTCTGCCAAACGAGCCAATCCCATGGAGTTGGTTTCGAAGAATCGCCAAGAGTGCTTCCAAGAGACTGCACCTTCACCTTGAGCAGCAAAGTTAATGACAATCTCAGGTTGCTCGCGGTCAAGTAGCTCGAGCAATAGATCTAATTCATAGGTCAGGTGAAATGCGTAATACTCATAAGGACTTCGATCTTGAATTCCTAAAGAGAAGGGTTCACCTCTAAGGGGATTTCGCCCGATTCCGATGACTTTTTTGGGCGAAGCATGATCCAGGAGATATTTTGCAGTATGAATTCCAAAACTTCCGCCCCCACCTAAAACTGCATAAGTTTTTCCCAAGCCCTTACCTTCCTCATGAGTAAATCATTTAATGATTGTCCAACTATAATCTCCAGTATAGCCAGCTTCTTCGAAGACATCTAGCCAACCTTTGGGATAGTCGTGGAACTTTGCCGTCAATACCCAGTTTTCAAAGACTTCCTTCTCATGCGGCGTCGTGTAACTGTCAACAACGATGTAACTTGGCCCCTTTGAAACTCGCTGTATTTCTCTCAGCGCCTGCACTAAGTGGCTGCGATCGAGGTTATGTAGTGTGTTTATTGACACAACTAAATCAAAGGAATTATCAGGAAACAATAACTTAGTTGCACTCCCTTGATAAATTCTACCAACAACTTCTGGATGACAATTTTTAATTGCGTACTCTGAAATATCGATTCCAAATACATTTAATTCTGGAATCTGATCCTGAAAATCCTTTACCAAAAAACCTTTTGCGCATCCGATATCAAGAATTCTCATTCCACCCGCGATGCCATATTGTTCAATCAAATCACGGACAACTGAGCGCCATCGACCATCGTATTTATAACCACCATATCCGTAGTCACGCGAGCCATCGAAATACTCCTGCCCAAATTGACGCGCTATTTTGATAATCTCATCACTTTTTACATGGCTTCTCTCGGAAATCTTTCTTTCGCTCTTCGGTAATGACTTCAGATGATCAATCTCACGTCCCATATCTATTTCCTCCCGAATTTATAATGGCTTAATTCAAGACCTTCATTCAAACTTGTAAAAACGAACTCCGGAAATAATTCACCCATTCTTTTATTTGAGAATTTTCTTATTCCTAGATGTGGCGGTGGACTTACTCGGGGAAGGAAATTAATAGATATGTTTGGAATTTGCTGAGCAATTAACTCGGCAATCTGGAGAAAAGAAGACACCTTTCCCGTGGTTGCATTAAGCACTCCGGTAACTCTATTTAAGCTGGCCTGTGCAACAATTTCTGCAACATCATCAATATAGATATGATCTCGAAGTTCTTCACCACGACCGTAAAGTGAAATGACTCCGTGGGTGCTAGCTTCCCTTATAAACTTATTGGGGCCGTAACCTCCATGGGGATCTTGCGGACCAAATATCAAAGTAGGGCGCACATGAAGGACTTGTTCACCGAATGATGCATTTAATGCTATCTCACGCACAAGGTGCATGCAGCCATGAAGCGAGGTGGGACCCAAGGGAGAATCCTCACAAATCGCTTCTAAAGAATCTGAAAAGACTGCATCAGAGCTAATATTCACAATATAACGGAATCCTCTATTTGAAAAGTTTAGCAAGAAATTCTCTAAAATTGCCATGTTCTCTTGGTATCCATGAAAACTTTTGACAGGAGCTTGTGCAGCTGCAAAAATTAAGATGTCGTTTTCATTAAGCAAATTGTTTTGATGCCACAGCGATTTGGATAAAAAATCATGATCTTTCTTTGTGACTCTGATTGTAGTGATACCTTTTTTTTCTAAATTTGAGGCAACAGCGTTTCCCACAAAGCCATTAGAACCAAAGACGACGTAACGATATTTCAATGTACTCATGAACTGGCGTTTGCATTTCCTAGAACTACGAGAGAAACCGAGGGCGGAAGTTCCACATCCATCACAATGCAAGAATAAGGGTCAACTATCAATGATCCATTGAATACACGCAAGACATCAGATAAATTCTTTTTAAAGTGTCCCCAAGGAGTTAATATGAATAAAGCATCGACTTTTGCAAGCATGGCCATGTGATCCTCAGCTAACGTTGAATTTGGATTGGAAATTGGCAGTGACTTAACCAAAGGATCAAAAGCTACAACTTGCATATTGTTTGGCAACGACTTAAGAAATTCCACAGAGGGAGAATTCTTCATTGAATCGGTATTTTCCTTATAACTAAGCCCCCAAAGTCCAATCACATTTTGATTCCTTTTACTTTTTTCAATTAACTCTCGCACGTATTTTTGCGCCCAACCCTTTTGGTATGTGCTCATCTCTAGTATGACTTTTGCAAATTTCTCGCACTGGGAATGACTTGTTGCAGCAACTTTTCTTAAAGCGTTTATATCTCTCTCTAGATTTCCCCCCGATATTCCAAGACCTGGCGACAAATAGGCAAATTTCCCAATTCGCTGGTCAAGCTTAAGAGCGGGCGTCACTTCATTCCAGTTTGCCCCAACAATCTCACAAATCTCCGATAAGAAATTTGTTGAGGTAATAGTTGAAGCAAGAAAGAAATTTATCGCCATTTTGCATAATTCTGCAGATTTATAGCTCATCGTGAATTTAGGACAATCAAATGTTTGAAGAGTTAAAAGATAATTTGCGGGCAACTTTGCGGTTGTGGAAGTAAATCCTATGATGATACGTTCAGGAGCAATCGCTCGACTTATAGCATTTCCAAAAACCAGAGTTTCAACCTGATAAATCAAAATGCGACTCATAGACTTTGATTTTGTTTCACAAAATCCTATAGGAATTTGACTCAAAATTATCAAAGGCACATGTGATGGGAGAACAGAGTCCATTTGTTCAATCAACTGTTCTAAATTATCTAAAATAGCGTTGCCATGTTCATCTGTCGCTACATCAAGCGAGAGAAAAGCCAGGTCACAAAGTGAAGCATCTTCCAATTTATTTGAATACGTAATTCTTTCCTTATTAGTTAGCGCTAATTCATCAAGACCCGGCTCATTAATTGGAAATAAACCATTCTGCAGATTCAAAACAAGAGACTGCGAAGGGTCATAACACAGTACGTCAAATCCCTGATGTGCGTAAACAGTTGAGTAAACCAGCCCAAGGTGAGACATACCAAAAAAACTTAATTTTGTGCTAGTCATGGCTCGATAAATTCCGATAAGCCACCAAGTTTTTTTTGAATTTCAAAATCAACGCCCTCATCGTGGTAAGATCTGTTTTGTACTAAATCCTTAAAGTATTCATATTCTAATTTCCAGGTAGGGTCACCAGAAGGGAAGACATGCGACTCTTCTAAAGGTACTCCGCTCGGCAGAACTCGTTTTCGAAGTTTAACTTCAGAATCACCCCATTTACAAAGACCATTAATATGAAAACTTCCATTTTCGCCGTAAATATCGCAAACAAAGGTATTTCGCCAAGCGCATAGTGAAACCTCTAAAGAAACTAACATTCGAGAATTGTGGCTCACAAGAATTCCGTGATCAGGAGCCAGATTCTCAAAATTTGATGCATTGACCAATGAAAAGTCAAGAGAACTGTCAGGAAACCAATAAGAGAGAGTGTCAAGTAAGTGAGGAACCAAATCCTCTATCACTCCTAGCCCAGTGTCACGCCAACTAGAATTCTTAACCAACCTTGCAGTTCCGTTACCATATATAAGGCGAACAAAGTAGATCTTACCTAGTTGCTCGCTTCTGATTTGTTCCTTGAGAAAAGAAATACAAGGCTCAAATCGGTGATTGTAAGCTGTGTAAAGTACTAACTGTCTCGTCTTCGCCTTGTTTCGTAATTGAAGTAGATTGTCGAGAGATTTGCACAACAAAGGTTTTTCTACGAGTACGTTTTTTTCCTGCTCAATAAAATAATCGATGTATTCCTCTTTTGCAAAGTTTGGCGTACAAATGGCAACTGCATCGTAATCAACGCCCATTAGATCACTAATATTCTTATATTGAGCGAAATCAATTTTGGGATCAAGGTAACCTATGAAATCATCTCCTGCAACTTTAGCTCTTTTTTGGCCTTGCACACCGGCTCCAACCACCAAAAGTTTCACAGCTTTACACTACTACTTCAAAGGTGCTGTAGGAGATTTCTATCGTAATGCCTCTGCTATGTAGGAAATCTTCAAACGTAAGTCGTCGGGGGTGACGGGGACATTTCCTTCATACTCACATTCACAGGCAGCCGCAAGATTTCCTAGGATTGAGGCGATAGTTGGGTTTTTTGTCGATAACATTGCCAAAGTAGAGTACGCGAGTAACGCATCACCTGCTCCTACCGGATCAACTAACTTTTCGACAAAACTATCCATTACAAAATAGCTATCCAATGTCGATGGCTCAGAGTCCTGACAAGTTATAATCCCCTTGTCTCCAAGCTTTAGAATCAATAACCTACACTTACTCTTTTCATACAGGTCGGAAACCAATGATCTAATTCCTGAGTCTTGATCACCAAGGGCAAACCGCGCCTCTCGTTCATTAGGAGTAATCAAATCAAATCTCTGAAAATCAAGAATATTGCCCCAACGGCTAGCGACCTGGCTATCAGCAACCTTAAATGCATTCGATGGAATCGACTCCACCAGTGGCCCAATAGTACGTTTGTTGAAAATTCCGTGCCTAAAATCACTAAAGACTACAGCGTTACACTTTTCGTTCATGATTTGCGACCGAAGTAACGTCAATTGATCATCGGATATGGAGCCATTATCCAATGTGTCAACTTTGAGTAAACGATACCCTCCCACCACGATAGCGTTCTTATTAGTAGTAGGGCGATTACGATCAACTATAGAAAGATTTCTTATCCCATCTTGTTGCAATTCTCTTTCAACAAATTCTGTATAGTCATCCTGGCCCAAAACAGTGGAAAAAATAACTGAAGCCCCAGCCGCACTCAAGTGTCGAGCGACAATTCCTGCGCCACCTAAAATATCGACTTTTGATTCAAACTTAACACTAATGGTAGGCGTCTTCGTTTGACCACCAATCATGGAACATTCAGTGTAAGTATCAATTATTGTGTCTCCCACAACATGGACAGTCAAATTTTTAAACATGTTTAAGGCGTTATCCAAATCTGAAATTTGTATCTTTGCGCGTTGCATAAGGAGCAAAAGCTTTTCGTATCGAAGATCGGGTGGACTTGAGTTAATAAATTTTGATGAACTCAAAATAAAGTCACCTGGCGTGAAGATTACCTCCCCTCCGTAGGATTTAACAGCCTGAATTTCATCTTTAGTTTTCTGTATTACTTTACTATCCGGAGAATATTCGTAACCTTTTGCAAATAAATCAGGTTTTATCGTTGCAATATTTGCAATAGGCGTAGGGTTACTATCAATCACAACATAGTCAACAAACTCAAGAGCTGCTAGATTGATGGCCCTTAATTGCTCGGGTATGTGCGGACGATAATTGCCTTTATTAATGTGTACGTCTGAAGTCAAGCTTACGATCAGAATATCCGCCTTATTTCGCGCTGCAAGAAAGTGTCTAATGTGTCCGGGATGCACAATGTCAAATACTCCGTGACACATTACTACTTTTTTACTTCGGGGGAAAATGCCAATCAAATCAACGATTTCTTTAGGTGTTATTATTTTGTAATTGTAGCGAGTTCCAAGATCAAATTTCATGTTTACCTAAGTATTCATTCCATACTTCTGTTGCTTCAGCAATTCGATCCACTTCCCATAAAGGTGCATCTTCCCATAAATGTATATTTTCGAGCATCTTTGATACTCCAATTTCAAAATTGACTTCTGGTGTCCAATTTAACTTGGACTTAGCCTTGGATATGTCGGCAAAAGTTACATCTGGTTCTCCCGGTCGCTTTGGAATATAAACCTTTTCGCCGCCGATTAAATCGGCGAGATGACGGATTTCCTGAGGACTTCCACCACCAATATTGAAACGTTGATGGGTGTAAGTCGTTATAGAGGCTAGAAAAAATGCTCGCGCGACATCTGTCACATAAACGAAGTCTCTTGATTGCGTGCCGTCACCAATGATTGTGAGGGGTTTACCAGAAAGTTTTTGTTTCAAAAAAACACCAAAAACGGCGCCATAAACTCCTTTGGTCTTCACTCGGGGACCATAAGCATTAAAGATGCAAATGGAATTGACTGGCAGTCCGTAAACATTACCCCAATGAAATGCGGCGCCTTCTCCCATATATTTTGAAAGTGCATATGGATACATCGGTTCAATAGGGTGCGATTCAGAAGTTGGAACATTCGCTAGTCCATAGCAAGAAGAAGAGGCGGCATAAACAAATCTTTTCGCACTACGCCTTGCACCTTCCAGAACCCTTACTGTTCCCTGCACATTTACTTCCATGTATTCCATGGGATTTTCAATTGAAGGAACTATATCTCCTCTTCCTGCCAAATGGTAAATAGTGTCCACTTGACTAAAGACATTATCTGTTGGGGAAATTTCACAAATATTCCTATTTATCACTTCAAGGGTCGGCTCATTAATTACTCCGGAAAGGTTTTCGGATCTTCCCCCTGAGAAGTCGTCTATTACTCGCACATTGAAGTCTTTCTCAATCAAGAGTTCAACAAGATGACTTCCTATGAACCCAGCCCCGCCTGTAACAATTGCAGTTTTGTCAGGCCTCATGAGGCTCTGATTCTTTTCAAGCGCTTGACATTGAAATACTTGTCATCACTCAGACTGTTTGGAAGCTTTCCACTTTTGAATGCTTCACACAATTCCTTAATTGCCTGCTCTATAGAGTAACGGGGGGTAAATCCAATCGTATTCTTAATTTTCTCCGAATTAATGTGGTATGAACGATTATCATCAGATTTTGACACTTCAAAAGCAATTTCTTCCCCAGGGAATTCAATTTGAACAATTTCCCGCACCTTCTCAGCAATCTCAAGTATAGTCAAATTCTGATAACCCACATTAAAAACTTGTCCGTTTACCTTTCCCTTATCGACATTCATTAAAAGTTTAATTACATCGCAATAGTCCTGAATATGAAGGTTTGGACGCATTTGATTGCCTCCAAAAATAGTGATCTTTCGATTGTTTATTGCGAGGTTTGTTAGAATATTTACGGATAAATCTAAGCGTTGACGCGGAGCGTAACCACAAATTGTTGCCGGCCGAAATATTATTCCAACAAATTCCGCGTCGATGTGCTTCTGTAGTAATGGCTCACACATTCCTTTGTACTTATTATATAGAGTCAATGGTACTAGCGGATGTTCTTCGGTTACATTTGGTTGATCAGAAACTCCGTATACAGAGCTAGAGGATGCATAGATAAATCGTCTTACTCCTTGCTCTTTAGCAGCCAATACCATGGGTTCAAAAGCATCGAGATTAACCGAAGTAGATAGTGACTCATCCAACTCAAAACTTGCATCGTTAGAGATACATGCTAGGTTAACGACAACTTCTGCGTTTGCAAAAACTTTCTGTAATTTATTGGTATCCCGAATATCACCCTCAATTAATGACAACTTCGGGTGCTGGAGAGGTAGAAAGTCTTTTCCGAAAAAAAGCGTGTCGTAGACAGTTACTTCATGTCCTTCATCTAGAAGTTGTGGAACAAGTCGACTTCCACAATAGCCAGCCCCACCAGTGACAACGATTTTCTTACCATCTTTGATTTCTGCCATAGGCATTACCCCACCTAACTGAAAAAGTAATACGGAGTGTGAAGGCTACCAATTCACTCTTCGATCTGCATCATCCTCAACAAGATTGTGATAAGTGATTCTCAAAAATTCAGCAAAAGCCTCGAGATGCTCAAAAGAAGTCGGAGGGTGAACATATAGTTCTAGAATGCGTCCATTGCAGTATTCTTGGGCAATAGGGAAACTCAAGTCCTCGTAGTTTCTCTCTTTCATGAAGCCGTCATAGGTCGTGTTCCGCCATGGTAAGCCACGTGCAGGTGCTGGTTTGCTTCGAAAATGAGGATGAAGATGTAATGGAGAAAACATCTTTCTTGCAGGTATCCCAGAAGTAATCATTTGTTCGAGTAACTCAATTGCCTTGGAATCACTAATGTTAAGTTCGAGTCCGATTGCGTAATATACAGATGTAGCATTAGTCCGACTTTCAAGACGAACTCTCGCCCAATCTTCATCCTTGAGTAAGCTTGCCAAGTAATTTGCACATCGTTCACGCTCTAGATTTTGAGCTTCCAAGCGAGACAAACCAATCTGTCCGAGCACTGCAGAAAACTCTGACATTCGATAATTGTAGCTAAGTTCATCATGACCAAATGATCGCAACCGTCTTATTTTCTCAGCCACTTCCTTATTATTTGTAGATATCACTCCGCCATCTCCAGTGCTTATAGCTTTCCGTTGTTGAAGGCTGAATACTCCTACTTCCCCAAAAGTTCCCATTTTGCGCCCATTAAGTGTTGCACCAGGTGCGTGAGATGCATCTTCAACAAGTATAAGCGAATGATTTCTTGCAATTTCAGCAACCTCATCTGCTCTCGCTGGGTAGCCTAATATGTGCACCAACATTATTGCTTTTGTTCTAGGAGTAATCTTCGCTTCAATTAATTTTGGATCTAAACCCAAAGTGTCACTTTCAATATCACTAAAAACAGGAACAGCATTTTGCATCAGAATGCATGAAACAGAAGAAATCCAAGAGCACGGAGTGACAATGACTTCGTCATCCTTTCCAATGTCAAGTGCAGCAAGCGCCAAATGAAGACCTTGGGTTGCATTTCCAATTCCAACAGCAAATTCCGATTCTTGAAAATCAGCAAACTGCTGCTCGAACAATTGAACTTCCGAGGCGGCAAATAGTTGATTAGATTTTAGGACTTTCGTGACCGCAACTAATTCTTCAGGTCCGTATTCAGGCCAACGAGGCCAACTCCGCAGCTTGCTAGCGTAATCCATGAATCCGTAATATATCTGGTTTTAGAATAAATCTCTCCTTTAGGGAGAGATAAACCAAACGTCGGAATTTGAGGTTTAGCAATAGAAATTCGGCCTTGCAATCAGCTCTTTATATGGTCCCGCTCTTCAAGCAAATGATATTGTTTCACACTAATGAAAATCAAAAATATCAAGGGATTGGTTCTTACCTATTTGCGCAATCTCTTGTATGTCACACTGCACTTTCTTGCATTAAAAAGGCTTCCAGTGTCTCATGGGCGAGATTCATCCACCATTTCGCGAATATTGGAGTCTGGAGTAGTTACTAATTCAAGAATAGATGTTGAGCATCTACTTTTTGACGTTCATCAAGCTCGTTTGGCCCAATCTTGTGGAAGATATTTTGAATCAATTGAAAGACTAGAACAGATTTACGAATCTGTTTACAGAACATATTGCCCAGAAAAGGGTTTTGGACTCCCGAGAATTTTCTCTTCTGAATGGAGTGCCGCATTTGGGCATATTGGAAACCTAGGAATTGCACTACGTATCCTCGAGAGTAAAAAAAAATCTGATAGGTTTACTATACTTGCCGAAGAAAGACAAACAAACTATCTCCTCCTGCGGCTTTTTTCTACTTCGCATGATCTGATGGTCCAATCAAATGTAGATGAAAAGTGGTCTACCCTCCCTAATTTTTGGCCAATAGTTCAACAGCAAGATCTCTTGCGATTAAATAATGATGACTGGATTCGACCGGAAGTTTTATTCGACGATTTTTTCGGTCGAAGAGAGCCATTAGGTCACTCCCCACTTTGGAAACTTTTTGACCGCAACTTGGATGAAATTACATGGACAAAGTTTGAGAACTTAACAACTAATTTGGAATGGTATGTAGTAATTCATGTGCGTGATTCAGGTGACGACTCAATCCGCAATCAAAATTTTGAATCGTATATTCCGGCTATAAATCGTATAATTGATGCAGGTGGAACGGTTTTTAGAATAGGAAATACGCAACGACGTTCACACTTTGTCCGGCAGGGATATCTTGATTTAACAAATAGAGGTCCCAACGATAAAGAGTTAGACTCCCTTCTCATCGAAAACGCACGATTCTTCGTAGGGACAGCTTCAGGACCAATTTCGATAGCACGAATGTTTAATACTCCTTCTTTGATTACAAACATGACGAATATTGCTCCGTATTGCTGTCGAGGATATAAAACATATTACATGCCAAAGATATTTTTCAGAGGAAATCACCCTCTTTCTCTTTCAGAAACCCTAAATAGTCCTGTTGCTTGGGGAGATGTCCGAGAAAAGTTCTTGTTGGACAGTGGAATTAGTTATAGTGATAATTCGGTAGAAGAATTAGTCGATGGTTGTCAATTTATGATTGAAGACACAGACAGTTTCTCAGATTCTGAATGGGAAGCAGAATTTTCAAATTTAATCGAACAAATTAGATTTAACTATCCTTGGACGTCAAAAGGAGAATTTGCACCATCCTTTCTTAAAAATAATGATTGGTTTATGAGATAGATGCATATGTAGAAGAATTCTAGACTGGAAATGTGACGGTTTTACAACTCAATACTTTAAGATTCAATTTCTGAAATGAAATTTGCTTGAAAGTAGCTCACAACTCAGTGGCCAAATGTTTAATAGTATTTTTCCGCACTCGCAAGAATTTAAGTGGATTCCCAGCATAAATTCCCCAAGGCTCTACATTTTTGCGAACAAAAGATAGTGCACCTATTGCACTTCCCTCACCAAACTGCACACCAGGCATGACGACACTGTTACCTCCAATAATTACATGATCTTCTAAAAATATCTTTCCCTTGTAGGGGACTTGAAATTTCGGATCGGGAAAAACATTTGTGAAGTATTCGCCATCATAGTTTGCGCTTGCAGTGAACAGCCGAACACCGTGAGATATGGTGCAGAAATTCCCAATCTCAATGCCTGAGTGAGAAACTAACGATGCACTTGGCTCAATGTGAACATTGTTTCCAATGGTGGTTTCACCTTGTTTTGATAGAATTACGACATGGCTATCAATTCTCACATTTGATCCAATTGAAATGTTTTCAATTCCAACAAGTGTCGCATGCTCAGAAATAGAGACATTAGAACCAACTTTTTTGAAACCCAATTTCCTTAAGGCAACTGTATCAAAATATCGAGATTGGAAGGGGTTTAACACAAATACCTCCAATTAAAACTTTTGAGTAAGAATTAGTTATGCGACCATAACTTTTTAAGAATACAGCAGAATGCTTTTAGAAGCAAGATTAGTATCGACAGATAGTTCAATTACCGCTAAACTTAGCAAGTCCAATTAGTTTTTAGTAAAGCAAGTTGTCAAAAGTTTCATAATTTGAATAACTGGGATGTGAAAAAGTCGAATAACCATTTAGTTTCATGAAAATTCGAAGAGCCTTCAAAAGGTCATTCGATGACTTTGGAACAATTCTGATTCCTTCAGAGAGTAATTCTGGAGGCCAAGCTCTTGAAATTCGATCATCTAAAAGACTTCCCAGATGAATACGCTCATAAAGTGGCTCACGAATAAAGTCAGGAATTAGTGCCACTCTCCACAGTTTAGTGTGTGGTACATCCGCTATAGTGGAGTAATTAAGAAAGAGTGTTGGCTTCCTGAAGAAACTTGAGAATGCATCGATGCCAGATCCTGTAGAAACGGTAAAATCAGAAATACTGAATAAGAAAAAATCAAAAAAATCATCATCGCCAAATTTCCAATCAGTTCGATCAAAGTATTTCGGATGATTTAGGTCCAACTTCTCGGAGTTATGTCTCCCCATCCTAACAACGTAGTACCCTAGGGAAATAAGCTCAGAGACGACTGGCACAAAGTTTTCTAATGGCGTTACTCGGTAACCTTGTTTAAATGCAAAATTAGATTCATTCTGTGATATGTCATAGCCATGATCACGAAAAACACAACACACTATTTTTGCACTTAATGGAATTCCTAATTCAGCAAGATATTGCTTTCCTTGGATTGTTTCAGCATGGCCGAGATGATAGAACGGCGGTGTCTTATGAAGGTCAATCATCATAGATTGATCTTTACGCATTAATGATTCCGTCCGAACTCTATACGGGATACTGACCCTACGAAGGAAAGCATGTAGTAAATTGAAAGGGAAATTTGGAAGTATAGAAAAGTGTTTCCTCAGTACGGTTAAGAAGTAATGATTTGAAACCTTCTCCTCTTTAATGAGGTAGAGTCGAAAGTCGTCACCTTTTTGCTTCAATTGATGATAGTTAAAGATAATCTTTTCTGTATCGATAACAAAGTGTCCCACTGTGCCTGAATTTATTGGAACAAAGTGAAATTTTAACTTTAACTTCATTTCAAATGCTCCATTAAAACGCTCCTGATAACTTGAATTTCTCTCTCAAATTCCAAGTAAGCTGTGCGCCAAATTTCCATTTGTTCATCATTTGTCCTTTTAAGCAAAAATCTAATCTGATGTTTTACCGATACGCTTTTTGGGAAAGAAAACTTTTGTGTCCAATTTGTATTTGGAGTCGGGTCAAGACTGTTATTTGCAAGAATGAGTGGGATAGATCCACAAATAAGTGATTCGGCATATCGATGATTGAAGTTATTATAATGGCCAGGAGGAATCACGGTAAATTTACTCTCCAAAAGTGAATTTACATAAGACGAGTCATAAACAATATGAGTACCCCCAAAGTTAGATGTAATAGAAACTTTTGCGCCATATTTTAGAGCGTTACGAATTACATTTTCACGCCTCCGATTGGTCTTTTGTCCCATGAATTGTAGTTCGAGAGGTCTATCTCTAGTGAATGATCTCCTTGATAACTCGAAATTTAGAAATGATTCATGCTCAGATATTCCCTGCGAACGCGCAAAATTTACTGCAAAATTATTTGAGTAACCCTGATTCAGATTTGTATACGGAGTGCGAATACATGCTTTATTCGCCGCATTCCTTCTACCAAGAGAAATCCTAAAGTCACGCCAAACAGACCCTGCTGCTTCGTGACTTCTTAATCCACCATCGAGAATATAGCCAAATGCTGTTAGAAAGGAAGTCTTAAGTTTTGGTTTAAGCGGGGGATTGTAGACAAATGCATGCCGAATATTAGGCACTTTGTCCAGGGCAAGATACTTACTAGAATCATAAGTTTCGTTTCCAATCAAAAATACAATTACAGGAAGACTTATCTTGCTCAGAACATCTTGCCAAATTTGCACATTTTGAGTTACAAGTATTATCTGCTCTTCATCACGACTCATTGCTTTTAGTTGATTTGGCACTATCGAGGTATAGACGATACCAAATTCTCTTCTTAAAAATTCAGCTTCTGTTATTGTCACTGCTTCTCCAAAAGCACTTATCTTAATTATACGGTATCCTTCCTATATGAGAGTTTTGCTTAGTGGCTCGGGTGGTTTTGTTGGTCATCATACAATGGCTCATATCCTAGAAACTACTGATTGGGAATTAGTCGTCACTGATTCATTTCGGCACAAAGGACTAACGTCAAGGATAAATAGCGTTTTGGGTGAATTGGATTCTAGTGCTAAATCAAGGATTTCATTAGTAACTCATGATTTGACGGTGCCAATAGATGCGATTCTCGAAAGACAAATAGGTAAAATTGATGCAATAATCTCAATGGCCTCTGAATCGCATGTTGATAGAAGCATTGAAACTCCGCGACCTTTTATAGAAAACAATATAGGAATTCTTCTCACACTACTTGAGTTTGCCAGGAAGCAGAGAGACCTTAAAGTGTTTTTACAGGTTAGCACAGATGAGGTTTATGGGCCGGCTCTGGGAACCACCCGCCATCGAGAGTGGGATCCATACTTTCCCTCAAATCCTTACTCTGCGAGTAAAGCCTCCCAAGAGAATTTATGCTTTGCATATTGGCGGACTTACGGTTTACCTATGGTGATAACTAATACTATGAATATTATTGGCGAGCGCCAAGACCCCGAAAAATTTCTACCAAAAATTATCAGAGCTATTAGATCAGATGATTCAGTGAATGTTCACGCTCAACAAATTTCTGAGGGTAAATGGAAGTCTTCGAGTAGATTTTATATACATGCTCGGTCACAATCAGACGCACTAGTTTATTTGATGAATAACATTGATAGACTTAAATTGTATTATGACCAAGCTAACGCAATTCCTGAGAAATTTCACATAGTTGGTGAGAAGGAATTTGAAAATGACCAATTAGTCAACTTTGTAGCGCAAGTCATGGGGAAAAAAGCAAAAATTCGCTTTGAAGCATTTCATGCGTCTCGCCCTGGTCACGATATGCGGTATGCACTCAATGGCGAAAAGCTTGCTAGTTTTGGGTGGAAGCACCCTGAAGATATTGAGAAAAGTATTAAGCGAACAGTAGACTGGTTTTTATCGAATCCAGATTGGCTAACAATTTAGTTGAGGAATTTGTTCATTACCAAAAATAGCTGAATATTTCCCCAAAGATTCATGACGGTTTGCCAATCTCTGTTACGGGACGCATTTCTATAGAGAATTCGAAAGTCCGTCAGTTTAACTTCTTTATAGAGTTCAAAAGAAGGATCATTTATTATCTCTTCACCAAAATCTGCAATTCCATTCTCAAACCAGGTAAGCGATGGCGCAAACCCCTTTTTCCCCGTACGGCTCGTAATGCTTGAGGGTAAGAGCTCATTCGAGATACGACGAAGAAGGTATTTTGAGAATCCATCACGAAGCTTGAATTTTTCAGATAGCGAAAAGGACAAGGCAACGAGTCGCCAGTCTAAAAGTGGTGACCGTACTTCAACTCCATGCGCCATCGATAATTTATCTACGTTTAGCAAAATTGAGGGAAGTGAACCGAAGTGGAATTGATAATACAAGAGTTTGTTCAACGAACTGAGATTCTGAGACTCCTCATTAAATGCTAAATCGCGCTCTCTAACAAATTTTAAAGTCTCTTCGGTTAGATTTGCTGAATTTAGCCCGAAAACACGTTCCAATGGCTTCCGAACAGCGGAACGAGCTTGCTCCTTTATCTGACTTAAGTCGCGAAGGAGCAGATCAAAGGTGGAATTAATGTTTTCCATCTGAGTGTTGCCACTCCTTACACTCTTATCGATATCAGACAATTGTTGCCATTTCAAAAATCGAAGTTCCCGAAGTTTTCTTTGAGCGTACCTTTGAATCAAAAAGGGATATCCACAAAATAATTCATCTCCTCCGTGTCCTTCTAGTACTACGGGGATAGCATTGAGTGAAATAGCCCGGTAATGATGCCACATGCCTAATGGAAAAATCGAGGAATCTTCGAGTGCATAAATTGCTTTGAATATATCTTCACGGTCAAATTTTCTTCCAACCGAGGTGTCAATCAATAATTGATTGAATCTAGATGCAACCGCATTCGCATGCTCACTTTCATCTTCTTCACTGTCAGGAAAGCTCTGAGTAAATAACGTTACAGATGATGGAATGGCGCCGTTCTTATCAAGTGTGAATGCAGTAACAACAGAAGAATCCAGTCCACCTGAGAGCGAAATAGAGTATTCCGTGTCAGTTCGGGTTCGCAAAGCACAGGAGTCTCGCAAAAGATCAGAAAAGATCTGAAAAACACTATAATCATCTAGTTTCGCTACTTCATCATTAACATAATTTGATGTCTTCCACCACTTATTAACTCGTTTGAATCCTCCAGCGTTAACTGTCATATTATGGCCAGGTGGCAATTTGTAAACACTTTTAAGCAGAGTGGATGGGAGGCTTTGAGGTGCAATTCCTCCATTTAGGTAGTCATGATTTAATTCTGGAGAGAATGAATTCAATTTAGGAAATGATTTTAATTCAGAAGAAAAGTAAAATCTTCCATCAAAATCTCCGTAGTAAATGGGTTTAACGCCAAATCGATCGCGTGAAATGAAGAGGATGTTTTCCCGAGGATCCCAGATAGTGAAAGCCCACATACCATTTAGCTTGAACGTGATTTCCTCACCCCATTCAATATAACCATTAAGGATTACTTCTGCGTCTCCATTACTCTTAAAAACATGGCCAAGCTCAAGTAATTCTCTTCGGACGTCTTCAAAGTTATATATTTCTCCATTAAAGATAATGACACATCCCGTTCCTGAGTGTTTCATTGGCTGCATTGAAGCGTCAGTCAAATCAATAATGGATAAGCGGTGAAATCCCAGATGGAGCCGATAATCATCATAACTTTGAATTTTGGTACAGTCAGGCCCGCGATGCTTTATTTCTTGGGAAAAACGCTCAAAAATTGTGCTTTCAAGTTGGTAGTTCCTATACGACCAACATCCGCTCAAACCGCACATGTTGCCTCATTGTTACTGTTAATCAAATTCTATCAACTCTAGCCAATGAATTTAGAGCGTCGATAATTTGCGAAGCTCGATTCTGATGATTATGGTCCCTAAAAACTCTTTTTTGACCCGCTTGGGCAATTTGTAATGCTTCTTTAGGGTTTTGGAGAAGAAAACCGATTTTCTCTACGGCATCAGCGACATTTCTGTAGGAGACTATTTCATAATCAATTTCAAACAAATCCTTAAGATTGGATCCATAGTCGGTGACGAGACAGGAGCCTACCCCTGGTGCATGAAACAGTCTAAGTGCGCCAACTTCTCCTCTCATTGCAGTACTGTGATATTGAATAGTCATTAGAGATTGTTGGACGACGCGATGAAGATCTAGACCGTAGACACCTTTACTGCACATTTCTTTAGGCAGTAAGAGAAGTTCTTGCTTTGGAAGATAACTCTTCATGGTCAGCATTAACTTGTGTACGATACGTCGTGGGTCTTTAGCAACACGATTGAATCTATTCTTAAAGCTATTTAAAACTTCATTTTCATCCTGCACTTCTTGAGATTCTTCAAAAAGTGCGTTAAAGTCATCTAACCAAAAATGAATTGGATGTGACTGCGCCAATGCGTGCAGAAAAGAATAACGTTCAAAGTGAGAATTGATTGTTAAACCGGAAGTTCCAACGAACGTTAAAGGATAATCTTTCACTGGTTTTTCATCAAGCTTCTTCATTACTTCAGAGTCAAATGCATGATAGAGAAGGGAAGCACTCTTGCCGGATTTTTTTGCTAACTCAACTAAGCATGGAAATCCCAAAAATGCATGATCTAGAACGGAGATATCTTGCGCATGTCCATAGTGACCAATTAAGAGAGGAATTGGATCAAGGGTGTCTTTTTTGGCTAACCAATACTTAGCGCCACCAGGAAATTCAGTTCCTTGAAGGAATACGACATCCGGTCGAAAGTGTTGAATCTGAGCGAAGAAAATATCTCTCCACCAACTCTCCGGAGCATATTTTTTTCCATTTTCTTCAGCCCAAACAGTTTGGGCTAGCTTGACATCGTGATAAACATCAATACATTCCCAACCTAGTTTATTCAAAGCTTTCTTAAGGCCGCTACCATAACCAAGCTCAAAATCCTCAACAGAAGCAGCGATTTCCTCATAATCTTGGTTTAACCTATTTTGCGTTATGAGATGTTCTTCCACAATCTTCGGTCGTGCTTGTGTACAGGCTCGCAGAATTCGCATTTGTCTAAGTTAGATGTTTTTTAGACAAATCTCAAGTATATTGAGGGCTGAAACATTATTCAGGGGAGTGCGAGATGGGATCAGTAGTAAAGAAACGCCGTAAGCGCATGGCTAAGAAGAAGCATAAAAAGCTTCTGAAGAAGACTCGTATTCAACGCAGAAATAAGAGGTAGTACTTAGAGTTTTACAAGAACTAACTTTTTAGAAATCGAGGTCGCCGCGTAGCGGACCTTATTGATTGTGACTATGGCGCTATCTTTAACATTGTTAAGGATGGCGCCATTGTTTAATTTAGGAGTGGAACTGTAGGACCCGACTGAGCAGATTCGATCTTGGCACC
>Ga0172376_10001664_pt1 | contig 28148 bp, 44 predicted proteins | sample Lak35m_FD_121114 | JGI IMG/M metagenome (GOLD analysis project Ga0172376, IMG submission 121114) | Freshwater microbial communities from Kabuno Bay, South-Kivu, Congo - kab_092012_35m | ecosystem: Environmental > Aquatic > Freshwater > Lake | place: Democratic Republic of the Congo: South-Kivu...
AAATCCTGAACTAACATATTCATCATCATAAGTTTCAGTATTTTCAATACAGTAAAATTGTGAACAAGTACATCCAGTTGGATCTGACAAAACACCGACACCATCTGTTGAGTATATATTAAATCCATCTGAAAAAATTGAAGAGATATACGGTGAAGTACAACCTGAATCTGAGTAAATTATTGTACCAGCTAACAAGTCGTTACCATATAATGATGTAGTCAATGCTGAATAACAAACAGTATCAAAATCAGGACTATTAGAAAAATTACCTAAATTAAAACAAGACATTATGTTAAGTTTGTATTTATTATCAATTCACAACTTAAGTCATCTATAACTTTGACTGAAAGTGAGGTTTCGCCACTAAAAATTGGCAATACGTCAAATGAGTATGGAGAACTTGGAATTGTATTTATGTAAACACAAGTCGTCAAACCAGTATTACATAACCAAACATCAAAATTTGGTTGGCCAGTTAAGTTGTCTATTGTAATTTGTGTCGGCATATTATTAATCAAATATAAATATAAAAAAAGAGAAAACTTTGTGTAGTTGATAGATCCAAAGTTTATGTTTATATTATTACTGATGGAAGAAAATGATGCTTTAGTGGAATTATTAGAGGAACTTTTGGGGGACCACGGGCTTCATTATCCTAACAAAGGGCAAATCTCATTCAATTGCCCCGTTTGTGATGAGGGTAGGAATAAACATAATTTAGAAGTTAACTACGTTGAAAATGTTTATAAATGTTGGTCTTGTGGAGATTCTGAAGGAACTCATGGATCACTAACAAAAATATTCAACAAGTACGGAAACAGAAAACAAAAAAAGTTGTATGGTGTATTGAGGCCAGAAACTATTGTGAAAAAAGAAACTAAAAAAAAACAATTAAAATTACCTGATAGTTTTGTTCTATTCAAAAATTCAAATCCAATCTATCCTGTAAGAAAATCTGCTATAAATTACCTATATAATCGGGGAATTTCCGATTATATGATAGAAAAGTTTCAAATTGGTTTTTGTGATAAAGGAGATCATTTTGGTAGGATCGTAATACCTTCATACAACACAAAAGGGGATTTGAACTATTATATTGCAAGAAGTTGGAACCCGTCATCAAAAGCTAAGTATAAAAATCCTGAAGCTGAAAAAGATAAAATAATTTTTTGGGAAAGTTTGATCGATTGGAATAAAGACGTTTATATTGTTGAAGGTGTGTTCGACGGTCTTTTTTTAGAAAACTCAATTCCTATGTTGGGAAAACACATGTCAGAACTTTTGTTTGAAACAATCTACAAAAAAGCCAAAGCTAACGTTATTATTTGTTTGGATGGTGATGCTTGGGAAAATGCTGTAAAACTATACCATGAATTAAATGGTGGGGATTTATACGATAAAATTAAAATTTTGAAACTACCAATTGATCAAGATGTTTGTGATCTTAAGGGTAGAATTGATGATTACTATACTATAATAAGATAATGGATTTAAAAAAAGTAGCACAAGAAATACGAGATATCTTGTCTGAAAGACAAAAAGAGTTTCAGTTAACTTTCGAAGAAGAAAGCCACACATATACGATGTTAGATGAAAAGGGAGAATTGAGACGCGATTTCCCATCGGTTTCAAAAGTCATGAAACTTTTTTACGAAGAGTTTCCAACCGAACAGGCGGCTTTTAACAAGTCCGGTTGGGATGTAGACAAAGCAAAAAGATTAATGGAAGAGTGGGCTGAAGCTGGTAGAAAATCTACTAACCTTGGATCTCGTTGTCACTTCTTTTTAGAAGAACATACATTAAAAGAGTTTGGTATTGATAAGGAAGTTCGTCAACCAATTTTTGAATGTGACGCAGAACAACTTATCAAAAGTGATACGATGATTGTAACAGGTAAAAGATACATTGATCTTATTAAAGAAAGGGGTTGTGTCTTAATTGATACTGAGATGGTACTAGGTCATCCTGAACTTGGGTACACTGGTCAACCCGATAAGGTTTGGTTGGTTGAAGGAACTAATGGTAAATTGGGTATTCTAATAACGGATTGGAAAACAAACAAACCAAAAAACTTCGTGGTTACCAAATACACCAAAAACATGAAAACACCATTTCGAGATCTACCTGATAATGCGTTTGGTCACTACCAAACTCAATTACCTTTTTATGGTAAATTGTTACTCAAAATGTTAGAAGGTACAAAGTATGAAGATATACCACTTTTAGGTTGTATTATAGTTTTATTAACCGAAGAGAGGGAATTTCATGAGTACCGAGTTTCTAAGAAAACAATAAATACTATACTCGAAATGGACATGAAAGAATATTTGACTAAACTCAAAAAATAAACTATATTTGAAATAAAAAAATTATGGATGATGAAATTTTAAGACCCAAAATTGATTTACGTCAACAAGAAACAATAAAATGTGAAAAGTGTGACTCAAAATTTTTCAAAGAAATTACAATGATAAAAAAGGTTCCAAAGTTACTGACAGGAAGCCACGAAGACACAATCGTTCCGTTCCCAACCTACATGTGTAATGAATGTGGTCATGTAAATAAAGATTTTGAACTTTTTATCGATTGATTATGGAATTGGGAAAAATGACAATAAGTGAGGCATATCCACACCTTAAAACAGTGGCTTTGGCTTATGGATTGAGATTAAACAGAGCAAAAGAATTTAAATTTGCAAAAATTGTATTAGCAAACCTTTATTGTAGAGAATTATGTTAAGTTATAAAGAATTTTATATTTGGTTAGAAGGGTACCTATATGGTAAACTAGAAAATAAACACATTGATATAACACCTATAGTTGAAAAAATGGGTGAAGTAAAAGAAGCGCCAAAGATTGGCATTTCAGAACCTTACAGAATTCCTATTCCAATAAATCCATTTCCAACAAATCCAGTACCAAGTGACGACCCCTTTTATAAACCTTATGAAGTATATTGCGGAGATAAAACAGAATGGAACGTTTAGTTGTATAATTTACTAATTATTTTTTTATCTAAATCTGAAAATTCTATAACGTCAGTCCACCCTTGATAGAAAATACTATTTGAGTAAGACCAAGAGTCATTAAAAAGACCTAAAGATTGAGTAACTTCTTCTCGTAACAAATGTTTTTTTTCTTTTAAGCTTATGGGTTTGTACATGTTAACATAGACATCAGATCTAATAATGGTTTTACCATCTAATGAAATCCAACCTAAACCGTAGTTAGAATTTGTGTATGGTTTACTTTGTGGTACATTATTGTTGTACCATTCAGATGACCCGAAATATATGAAAAAGTTTGCTTGACTAGCAGAGTCAACAATTTTAATTTCAATCGGATCTATTAAAGTATTTAAATCAAAAATAATTTTTGACAACTCATTTTTTAATGAATCTACATCATTTATTATTGTGTCTGAAAAAAACTTGTCTTGTTTAAAGTCACAAATAAAAATGTTTATATTACTAAACCATTTTTTTAAAAAAACATCATTTGTAAATTCATTCTTATATGCAATTTCACTGAAATAATTGTTTATCTCAACTTGTTGACCAAATATAAATAAATGACTAAAAACAAAAATTAAAAATATTTTTTTCATAATTACAAAATTATGAATTTTTTTCGAAAAAAAATATATTTATTTAAAAAAAAATATATGAAAAATTTATTAACAAATATTACTAAACAAGAAAAAAATCGTATTCTCGAAATGCACAGAAGGCCAACCAATAAGCATTATCTTAAAGAACAATCAACACCAGAACCGACACCAACACCAACAGGTCAACCAGTTGGAGGAGGAATGACAGTAGATGTAGGAGCAACATTAAGTAATGGTTTGAACATTAAAAAATTCGATACTAGTGTACTAAAAGATCAAAGAATACTTTTTATTCAAACAGACGATAATGGTTTGGGTGTAAACTATTCTTGTGTTAGACATGAATCAGGAAGATACATTTTATCAAACAAAAGCACACTTACACAAGCCGAGTCTCAAGCATTATATGATAAGTTCTGTAAAAAATAATGAGAGGCCAATCCAAAATTATACATATAAAAAAACAAATGACAACTTCTTAATAACTACGGAAGAAATGATATAATTTGATATTTTTTTTAAACCCACCTCTAAGGTGGGTTTTTTGTTAATTGACATTAAAATCAAATATTACTATCTTTAATTCATGATTAAAAAACTAATACATTTTTCTGATTTACATATTCGACTATTTAAAGATCACGGTCTCTATAAGTCAATATTGGAAACCGCTATCAATCAGTGGAGAGAGTTAGAACCTGATCGTATTGTGTTTACTGGTGATTTAGTTCACTCTAAAAATCAAATGACTCCCGAACTTATTGAAATGGTTAGTTGGATTTTAACTGAATGTTCTTCTATTGCAAAAACAATTATTATACCTGGAAACCACGACTTTTTGGTAAACAATACGGAAAGATTAGACGCACTTACCCCAATTATAAATTCACTTAATAATAAAAATATTTTTTATTACAAAGATAGAGGGGTTTATGAGGATGAGAATATAAGTTGGTGTGTATATTCACAATACCAAGGAAATATACCACCTGATTTAAATGTTGCAACAGGAATTAAAATAGGTTTATTTCACGGACCAATTCAAGGAATGAAAACAGATCTTGGATTTGATTTTGGCGAGGAAGCATATGATGTTGAAAAGTTTGAAGGACTTGAAACAGTTTTATGTGGAGACATTCACAAAAGACAGGAGTTTAAATTCAAGACAGGAAAGGGATATATGATCGGATCACCAATTCAACAGAATATTGGTGAAAGCGTTGAAAGACACGGATATGGAATTTATGATGTTAAAACGAAAGAATATTCATATATTGATCTACCAAATCCAAAACCATTTTTGAAGTTCTCCATAAAATCATTTGAAGATATTGAGAATGGAACCGAAAAACTCCAAAATATTTAAAAAGGAAACAATGCAGGCGGTGTCTGCATTTTGTGAATCTGAAGGTATAAAGGACACTGATCATTTTATGTATCTGTGTTTCAAACAGGGGTTTGATATTAAGAGATATGGTCTTTTGGGAAATACACTTAATGAAGGTGAAAAACACTTAAAAACAAGTGAGGAACAAGAAAAATGGGTGGAAAAGGAAGTAATCGTTGAAAAACGTGTGGAAATTCCAGTTGAAGTGATAAAAGAAGTAGAAAAGATTGTTGAAGTTCCAGTTGAAATAATTAAAGAAGTTGTAATTGAAAAAGAAGTAATTAAAGAAATACCTGTTGAAAAAGTTGTCACAAAAATAGAATATATTAGTGACAAAACAACAGAAAATGAACTCGGCGGAATAATTGCCGAGTTAGAAGAAAAAATTTTCTATTTAAGTTCGGAATTAGAATCAGAGAGGAAAATATTTTCCACTAAAATAGAAGAAATGGAAATTATTTTCCAAAAAGAAATGTCTAAAAAAAATGAAGAATTAAACGAAGCTAGACAAACTTTAGACATTCCAAAAGAAAATGAGAAGACAAAACTTTTAGAAGAAACCCTTTTCAAGTTAAGAAAAGAACTTTCCGAAAAAATAAAAATAATAGATGAGTTAGAAAAACAAAAAAACAACACAACAATAAACATGGAACCCAAAGGGGCTGTTTTCCTGAAAGGTTCTAATTTAACACAAAAAATTTAAAAAAATGGAAATATTAATGTGGATTATCGCGGCTTATGGAATGACAAACATTCTAGTTTACGGATCAATCTTTAACGGATTGAGAAATTGGATACATAAATGGGGAAACTCTGAATGGTATGCATTCCATGGATTAGGAAAGTTTTTATCAGGATTAATATCCTGTGTTTTATGTACATCAACATGGGTAGGATTTTTCCTGTCATTAACACTTTTTGCTCCATGGCACGAAACGATTGGACTTAATAAATATTTTTCTATATTCTTCGATGGAATGTTAGCGGCAGGTGCCGTATGGGCAATCAATAGTATAGTTGAGTGGTTCGAAGAAAATAGACCAAAATGAAAAAAGTAAAGTTTGTATATTTGGATACAATCCAAGAATCAATTATTTTTTATGATGATTTATTCTTGGGTGGAAAAAAAGTTGTACAAATTTTTGAAAATGGTATTACTGGTTATACCTCAATTAAACTTGTAAAGATTATAAAATAAATAAAATGGGAAAAAAAGAAAAAGAACACAGAAAAAAAGTTGCAGCAAGAAATGAAAAAATAAAACAAAAAAAATCTGCAATGCAAAAAGCATTTGATTTATTGTTAAAAACTCAAATGGATAAAATGATCGAGGAAAATAATTTGAATGTGGAAATGTCGGGCAATAACTTAAACTTCGAAGTTGTTGAGGAAAAAACCTTTGACCATGCATTATCGTTCCAACCAAATCCTGAAAAGTCAAAATTAATAGAAAATTTATTTGTGGATAATGTAGAACATACAGTTGAAGACGAAAAAGAATCGCCAGAAAAATAAAAAATGGATTTATTTAATCCACCAAAATTATTTAATTATAATATTATGATAAAAGATTTGGACTTTTCTTCATATGAAAATCCTACTATACAAGTTGTTTGGGAAGATTTGACAGAAAATTTTACACAAGATAAAATTAAAAGTGTAAAACATTACTTCTCCAAAAAATACAATACCACAAATGTTAATGTTTTAACTAAGGCTAAAACGGTACAAACTGATGAAATGCAATCTATTGATGTTTCTGTAAATATTAGTGATGCAAATTACCAATCGGATTTATTAAAAAATTTCATTGAATCAAAAGGATACAAAGATAAAACCGATGACATTTTGGGGATTAACAGAATGGTTGAAAACAAAATGAATGGAGATGAAGACAATCAAACTCAATTCAAGAAATGGTATATTAGAAACATTGAGTTTTCAAATTTTTTATCATATGGTGAAAATCAGAAGTTAGATTTTGATAAATTAAATGGTATTGTGGTGGTAGAGTCAGATCCACCTAACTTCGGTGGCAAGACAGTACTAACGGTGGACCTTTTGATGTTCTTATTCTTCAATGAAACAACAAAAACAACAAAGGCGGAAGAAATATTCAATAGATTTTCAAACAAAGACAAAGTTCATGTAAAAGGTGAAATCACAATTGATGGTGAAGATTATGTGATTGTTAGAAATATTGAAAGAAAAATATCAAAAAAAGGTGAATGGAATGTTAAAACCGAATTGGACTTTTTTAAAAAATTATCTGACGGAACGTTACTAAATTTTACTGGAGAACAAAGAAGAGAAACCGAAGCGTTCATCAAAACTTCAATCGGAACCAAAGAAGATTTTTTAATGACTATTCTTACAACAGGATCAAACCTTGAAGAATTATTAGAGTCAAAACCAACCGCTCGAGGTCAGGTTCTATCAAGATTTATGGGTCTTGAATTCTTGAAGAAAAAAGAAGAGGTTGCTAAAGAAATCTACGGAGAATTTTCAAAACAAAAAATATCAAATATATATTCATCTGAACAATTGAAAGATGATATTACAACGCATAAAGAATCGATTGGTACACTTACAACTCAAATTGATGAGAGTCAAAAAGAATTGATAAATGTTGAGGACGCACTTACAAAAGGGAAAAACTATCGTGATGATATGTTGAAAAAGAAACATACAAAAATTGATCAAGAAATTAGTAGATTAAACCCGACCAATACTCAAGAAGAAATCAACACGATTGATTTTGAAAAAAAAGGTTACATTTCTAAAATCAACGAACATAAGGTAGTTGAACCAAGTGAGTTTTATCATGAGGACAAACACGATGAGGTTAAAGAACAATATAATGAGGTCTACAAAGAGATCGTTCAGATTGATACTGAAATCACATCAATCAACAAATTAAAGTCCGAGGTTGAAGGTGGAATCAAGTGTGAGCACTGTGGTATTGAGTTAATGAATGCAGCAATTACAAATTCTAAAATCGCAGAATTAGATGGATTAATCGTGCAAAAAACCACAAAAACGACACTTATGCAGGATTTATCTCGCAAAGAACAGAGTTTTGTTCAGTTGAAAAAAGAGTTTGACGAGTATGAAAAAAATAAACTTGTTAAAGAAAAGTATGAGATCTCAGTTGAAAGTTGTGATTTAAAAATGAGTGCTTTAAAAGACAAACTAAAAAGGTGGGAAGAAATTCAAGACAAGATCCAAGAGAATCAAAAAATTGATGGTCAGTTAATTAAAGCGGACTTAAGGTTAGAGGAATTAGAAAGAGAAAAAATGAAAATAAATTCCGTTATATCAGGTAACAAAATTTTAATTTCATCGTTAAATGAAAAGATTGAAAACAATAAAAAGATGATTGTTAAAATCAAGGAAGAAGAAGAAAAAGAAAAAATTTATAAGATTTTTTTAGAGGCATATGGTAAAAATGGGGTTTCAAAAATTATTATGAAAACCATGATGCCATTGATCAACTCAGAACTTCAAAGATTGATGGAGGACTCTTGTTATTTCAAATTAGAAATAAAAATTAATGATAAAAATGAAGTTGAATTTTTGATGATTGATAATAGCACTGGTATTGAAAAACTTATGACAAGTGGGTCAGGTTATGAAAAAACTATTGCATCCTTAGCGTTAAGATCCGTATTAACAAAGATATGCACCTTACCAAAACCAAACCTTGTCGTCATGGATGAGGTATTTGGAAAGATATCAAATGAAAATTTAGAAATGGTTTCTGAATTTTTTATCAAGATCAAAGATTACTTCGAAAAAGTTTTTGTAATTTCACACAATCCTTTGATAAACAATTGGTCCGATAACGTAGTAAAAATAAAAAAAGAAAACAACATATCTAAAGTACAATAAATGGATAGATTAGAAAATATAACAAATTCGGAACTTATATTAGAACTCAATAAAAGAGGTTTATTAACTTCCTCTGAGTACAACTCAGAGTTTGTCGAAAATCCTACAGAAGATATAAAAGTCATTGTCTCAAAAGGGGTTATAAAAGAAAGTTTAGTTTGTAGGGAATGTAAAGAAGAAAAAACAACAGATAATTTTAGTTTTTACCAAGCAAGAGTTGATAAAAATGGATATCTTATGAGATCAAACGCTCTTTGTATTGATTGTAAAAATATTCTAAATAAAGAAAGACAATTTGCGTTCAAAAACTCAGATTTAACGGTAAAACCTGAACCTGGTACTGTCTGTCCTAAATGTTCGAGACCATGGTCTAACAATTGGCATAAACATCATGAAGGTGATAAATTTATTGATTGGTGGTGTGGTGAATGCAACATGAGACACGCAGACCAAAGAAACAAAAATATTTAACATTATGCAAAATAAAATAATTTGTGGCGATTGTTTAGGTGAATTAAAAAAATTTGAAGACAATACATTCGACTTAACTGTTTTTTCACCACCATATGATGGTCTTAGGGATTACAATGGTTATACTTTAAATTTAAGTGATGCTGGAAAAGAACTATATAGAGTGACAAAAGAAGGAGGTATAGTTGTAATGGTAATCCAAGATCAAACAGTTGACGGTCATAAAACATTGACATCATTTAAAACAATAATTGATTGGTGTGATAACGTCGGATTTGGACTTTTTGAATGTAACATTTATAAAAAACAAGGAAAAGATGGTGCTTGGTTTACAAAAAGGTTCAGAGTTGATCATGAATATATTCCCATTTTTGTGAAAGGAAAAAGACCAAACTATTTTAATAAAGAAATGGTTAAAATTCCATCAAAACATGGAGGAAAAGTTTTGACTGGAGGGGCAAACAGAGAAAAAGATGGAACAACTAAAAAATCTCAAAAGTTTGAAATAAATGAATTCAAGTGTCCTGGTACTATATGGGATTATTCAAATGGAGGGGATAAAAATAAAATAAAAAGACAACACCCCGCAACTTTTCCAGATAAAATACCTTATGACTTCATTCAAGTTTTTACAAAAGAGGGTGATTTAGTTTTGGATCCAATGTGTGGTTCAGGATCTACTTGTTTGGCGGCAAAAATATTAAATCGAAGTTACGTTGGTATAGATATTAGTCAGGATTATTGTACTATATCCGAAACAAGAATTAATAATTTGGAAACAAGTTTAAAATAATTTCCTGTACTTAAAAAAAAATAGTATATTTGTAAAACAATTAAAAAACATACATGAATTACTTACTTTTTGTTTACTACGATAACACAGTTCAAAACTCAGAAATAACCACAAATAAAATAGCAAGTCAAATTGCTGAACAAATTACCTCTAAAGAGGTAAAGTTTATGTTTGGAGATAAACACGCAATATTTCATTTTGCTTCGGGAATGGTTATTGGTGAAATGGCAGGATGGATTGACATAATTCATGATGAGCTAGATTGCTTTCAATACTTCTTAATACCAAAACCAAGAAATTTATCATCAAATATGTCACAAGACAACCTTGATCATTTGTTATCGTTAAAGAAAACTAAACCAACCAAAAACATACCAACACCACCATTAATTAAGTGGGATTTCAAACCAACACAGGGAGGTAAAAGTTTTATGGATCTTGCCGATATTATGGTAAATTTTAAAAAACCCGAGATTTGTAACATGACTCTTGACGAATTACTTGATAAAATTGGTCAAAAAGGTATGGAATCTCTTACTGACTTGGAGAAAAAAAAGTTAGACGAATATTCAAAATCACTATAAATATAAATAAATGAAAGACAAAACATTAGGGCCACACATTAATCAAGACGAGATACAATTTTATTTAAGAGATATAAGAAAAATAAAAGTCATGACTCCCGAGAGGGAAAAAGAACTGGCAAAACTTATGAAGTCAGATTCTTTGTCTCAAAGAGAAAGATCAATTATAGAGGAAGAGTTGTTGACAGGTAATCTTAGGTTTGTCATTACTGTTGCAAAACAATATCAAAATCAAGGATTAGATTTTCCAGATTTAATTGCCGAAGGTAACTTAGGACTTATGAAGGCAATTAAAAATTTTGATTGGAATAAAGATTTAAGATTTATATCCTACGCAGTATGGTGGGTTAAGCAGTCAATTATCCAATCGTTAAACGATAATTCAAGAACCATACGTCTACCTGTAAACGTAGTACAAGATTTACAGAGAGCAAAAAAAGAAGTAGAAAATAGTGGAAAAAAATTAGATGACAAGTTTAGTACATTACCATCAATCGTTGATTTAGATATGACAATAAGTGAGGATGGAGATACTTTAGTTGATTTAATTGCAAATCAAGATGCTGAAGCTCCTGATGCGGCATTTAACACAAAAGATATACTTAAAGATAAATTGATGAGTTTATTGGATGTTTTAGATGAAAGAGAAAAAGTTATTGTTGGTGATTATTTTGGTCTAACAGGAACCCCAAGAACCTTAGAAGATATTGGAACTGATTTTGGTTTAACAAAGGAACGAGTTAGACAAATCAAAGAAAAAGCCCTACGTCGTTTGAGAAATGATTCTTCAGAATTATTTGATTATCTATAGTCGGGTTGAACCGAGATTACCCTTACAACTCGGCAGTAGGCGCCTGAAGCCACCGAGGTGCAATTCCTCAATTCTATCTAAATGGTAGAATGAAACTACACTCCCCCACTGGTACCGGTGGGGGTTTTTGTTTTTATAAAAATTAAAAAGTCACTTTTAATTTATTTATTTTAATATTTATCAATAAAAGAAATCAAATGAATAAAAAATTTTTACCATGGTTTTTACTTTTTTGCGCAATAGGACTTTCGAGTACGGCCGCTTATTATAGTGTAATTGGATTGTCTATTATTTTTTCTGCAGTTGCAATACCTGTCATAATTATGGGGTCTTTTTTGGAAATATCTAAAATTGCAATTGCAACATACCTACATGATAAATGGAAAGAAACATATGGAATTTTGAAAATATATCTAACAATTGCATTAGTAACACTTTCAGTTCTCACATCAATCGGGATTTATGGACTACTTTCAACTGGGTTTCAAAAAAACATTGCAGGTTTGGAAATTAATAATAAAAAAATTGAAAACATAGAAGTTAAAAAAACAAGATTTGAAGAAATCAAAGGAGAATATCAAAAAGAAAAAACAACACTAGATAAAGATATCACAAACCTAAGAAATGCACTCTCAACAAATACAACTACTCAAACAGTTGATAGAACAACAGGACAAGTTGTGACCAGAGCAAACGGGGGAAACCGAAAAGCATTTGAATCTCAATTGAAGGTTGCACAAACTAATAGAGACACATTGTCTAAAAAAATTGAAAGTATTAATGATAGCATTACTAAGTTAGACCTGTTAGTTTTGGATTTAACTTCACAAGAAATAGAATCGGGAGAATTGGGTGCCATCAAATACCTTAGTGAAATTACAGGATGGAACGTAAAAAAAACAGCAAATTTCTTTATATTAACTTTGATATTTGTTTTTGATCCTTTGGCAATCGCGTTAGTCATTTCAACCAATCAAGCATTCAAAAATTTCAGAAGAAAAGAAGAATATGAGGTAGAACCAATTTATGATGAAGTCGAAGTTCCTGAAAGTTACTTCTACCCCATGAAATCAAAAGTTACTACACAAGTTGAGCCTGAGGTAATTGAAAAAATTGTAGAGGTACCTGTAGAAAAAATTGTAGAAGTAATCAAAGAAGTTCCTGTAGATAGAATTGTAGAAGTAATTAAAGAAGTGCCTGTAGAAATTATAAAAGAAGTTGAAAAAGAAAAACAACCAATTAAACAAGAAACAGATATTGAGCCAAATAAAAAAAAGTTAATATATAAAAAATGAGTTTTGAGTTGATCAAGTTCGGTAATTTTTTTTCTCAAGGTATATCCAAATCAAAAAACAAAATAATATTGATGCATTCCTCAAGGAATGCCGACCAATACTTAACATCATTGAAACTCAGAAATAACGGAAAATATGCAAAAGTCCCAAATTACTTCATTTCTAAAGAAGGAAAAATATTACAACTCTTAGAAGATGAAAAATATTCAAACTTGACTTGTAATAATCAAATAAATAAAAATTCAATTTTTGTTTGTTTAGAAAATTTGGGTTGGTTAAAAAAAGAACCATTAAAAGATGGACACATTAATTGGATTGGAAGTATTTATAAACAAAGGGCACTTCAGAGAACGTGGAGAGAATATTTTTTGTGGGAACCTTATCAAGAAATACAAATTGAAATGGTTAATGAGTTGTGTAATAAACTTTTTGAATTAATGCCAATAGAAAAAAAGTTTGTGGGACATAACACAAAAATTAATGGTGTAGAAAAGATGGGGGGTATCTTTAATAGAAGTAATATTCATGAAGATTATACCGATCTGAGTCCGGCTTTCGATTTTGAATTACTAAATGAAAAATTAAAATTATGAATAGATATTACGAAATTAAATCATTACTTGAGGCATCAAAGAAGATGTTAGGTACAAATGTAATAAATGAAAAAAATCAAATTCTTGATAAGTATTACACTAAATTATTGATCGAAGATGACAGTCAAAATTTTGAAGTTGCAGATCAAGATGCAGAGAACCCTGAAGTTGACAAAGAAACTCGAAAAACAGAAAAAAGTAAAACATATAGAATTACAGGGGGATTAGTTTCTATATACTCTCAGGACAAAAAAAATACAGAATTAACAACTGAGGATAAAAAAGCGTTTCAAGAAAGTATGGATGAATTTGTTGCTGAAGTAACTGAATTGGTTGATTTTAATAAAATGAATATATACCAAGATAATGTTGAATGGTCAGGTAAAATAACTGAATTTGACGTTGATTTTTTTATAAGTATTGGTGAAAACAATGGTGTATACATCAACGGCAACATGATGAAACTAGATGAAGAGTTTGTAGAATTAGTTACAAAATTAAGAGGGTACTTTGAAAAGTTCAAAACAAGATGGAGTAAAGTATTGGCTATAAGAAAAAAAGCAGTAAATAAATGAAAGAATTTATCTTAAAAAATTGGAAAGATTTGTTGCTTATTGTTTTGACAATAATGTTGACAATAATATTGATAAAACTTTTTAGACCGATTGAAGATAGATCTGAATTATTGAAATATAAGTTAGAAAAGTTAGACGAAAATATTGACCAACTAAAAAAAATACAAAATCAGTTAAACGATTCTTTATCAAACTATAAAAAAGACATAAAAAAAATTGATCAAAACATATCCAAAATCAGAGTAGAAAAAACAATCATCAACAATTATTACGAACAAAAAAAAGACATAATAGAAGGTATGGGTAAAAAAGAAATTGACAGTGCCTTTAAACAAAGATATAAATACTAAAAAATGAAAAGAATTTTTTTAACCGCATTCATACTACTATCTTTAGATGTATTTTCTCAAAATACTTTGAATAAACAAGATACGTCTATAATTTGTTTACCAATTCAAGTCGGAAAACAAATACTAATTGATTTGAATGAATTAGATCGATTAAAAGAACAAATATTATTAGATCAACAAGAACTTAAAGAATTAGAAAAAAAAATAATTAAACAAGATGGTTTGATAAACATATTAGAGTTGAAAGATCAAAATAACGAAGTTATAATCAAAAATACGGAAGAAAAAGTTAATCTTTTGGAATCTGAAAATAAAGATTTGAAAAAAGACATAAAAAAATTAAAAACAAAAAATGTAATTGTTGAAATTGTTTCAGGGTCTTTAGTGAGCGCATTAACATATTTATTAGTTTTAAAACAATGATCCCAAAACCAGATTTCAAAAGTTCTATGAATAAATCATTTTCTCAAATTTCGGCAGATTTGAGAGACAGCGACAGTAGCGGAGCAAATGTATTAGACGCAATGAATTTTAAAAACTTGATAAATGCTGAACTCAAAGAAACTGACAAATCAAGAAAAAAAAATTTCACAGATTTTTTGAATAGTGAAGAAGATTTACAACATATAAAAAAAATAATCAGCACTGGTAAAAAAACCTCAAGTTGGCAAAAAAGAAAAGAAATCAAAAAGTATTTGAAAGATATTAACGATATAGATGATTTTTTAAAAAGTTATCAAACTCATTTAACAAGTAAAAAAGAAGAAACAAAAGAAGCGACCGCCTCGGGATCGGCAGGACAATATTCATCTTTATTTTCGGGTGAAATGAAAGAAACTGAAAAAACAAACAATAAGAATGTTAAAAAAATTCCTGAAAAAAATACAAAAGAACATTCACAAGATGATGGGGAGAGTTATACGAAAACAAAAAAAGTAGAAACAAAAGAAGCCACATCATCAGCTTCCTCAGGACAATATTCCACTAACAAAGTTTGGGCGAAATCTATGAATAAAAAAGATTTTAGGGGATATTCAAAACCTCAACTACCTGGTGGAAAATTTGTAAGAGTTAAGAAAAAATGCAAAAAATTTCCTTATTGTAATCAAGGAGATATTAATGCACTTTCATTATTTGAAAATAAAAGTTTACAAAAAGTAATACAAAAAATAAGTAGTGAAAGAAATATACACGAAGATATAATTTATCAAGTAATTCTTGATGAATTGAATAAAACAAATATCAATAATATTTATAAATAAAAATATAATGGAAAATTTATACAACATAGAAAAACAAGTTTCTAAAAATTTGAAAAAAATTGTCAAAGAAAAAGATGACACTTTGAAATTGTCTAAAAATCGAAAATTTGATTATGTAGAAGACAAAGAGATTTGTGACGAATGTGGTGGTTATAAAAGTGGTGAAATGGTTGAAGGATTGATGTGTGAGTGTGGTGGTATGAGAGAAAATCAAGTTTATGAAAGGTACTCTAAAGGTCAAAAATACATTGCAAGACAAGCAAAACCGAACGATGAAATAGATGCGAAAGATTTTAAAGTTTTGAGATCTAAAAAAAAGAAAGAGATGAAAGAATACGATGATTATTTGTTAGATATTCCAAGTGACTTAAATATGGATGATAAGTGGAACGCCCCATCACTTGACGATAGATATTCTGATTATGATGAAGATGATAAGTGGAACGCCCCATCACCTGACGATTATTATGGAAATGATGAATTTGAAGAGTTAAAAATAGACTATGACATGCCGGCATACAAAACAAAATGGAAATATGATATGGAAGAATCAGAATGTGTTGAGTGCGGTTACATGGAGGAAGGAGAAACTGAAGAAGGAAATAAATTTACTTATGAATTAGAATTGGCAAGAGATAAAGGTAAAAAAGAATTTTCTGTTGACGGTAAAAAATATCCTGTAAAAGAATCATATCAATTCACTGAAAATGAAATGGTTAATTTTATAGAAAGAATTGTAGAAGAAGAAAAAAAATTCAGAGCCGGTAAAGAGCCAAAAGGATATAGGGAATATGATAAAGCCCATAGACAAGATAAAAAACAAAACAACGAGTACATTGAAAGTGTTGTCAAAAAAATGAAAGATTATCTCAAAACAGGATCTAAAGGTAAATTTTCATTCGATCCTAAAATATTTCCGGCAGGGAATGGTGAGTTGGCTGAAATGGATAAAATGGCATACACCCCATCTGATGCGGTTGGTGAATATATCGAAAACTTCACAGCGGCGGCGTTGGAAAACATTGATTACGACACTTTCGAACCAAACAAAGAATGGGTTGACGATAATATTGTAGGGTCTTCAAGAACCGGCAATAATCCAGATTGGGCAAATGCAGTAGAAACACCTACAAACAAAAAAAGAAAAGAAATCAAAGAAAAAAATCTTTGGAGAAAAACTGAGTTAAAGGCCTACAATAAAGCACCACAACCTGTGTATAAAGAAACTGCAGGAAATAGTAAAGATGGGTCATCAAATATAATGAAAGCTTTGGAAAGTCATAACAGAGAAGATAAAAAGTTGACAGAGGAATTTTCTAGAATGAAAAACTTGATTGGGTACTCTTCAAAAACTCAATAATTTACTTTTATAATCTTCTTAATAGTTTTTCATGTAAGTCATGGAAAATAACTTTTACGAATATATTGCAAGACCACTTTCTAAAGAAGAAATTGATATTTTAATAAAAAGAAATAATATAATATCAGAAAAGATGGAGTTATATTATGATTTCTGTTTTTCTTTATACAATCTAATACTAGAAACTTTTTTAGGTGACACATCTTCAGTCAATGAAACAAAAGTCGAAATGAATGAGTCCGACATGGTAAATCATTTTAATTGGTGTTGGCAAAAAACAATCAACAATTTTGAGAAAGAAGGCATCAATTTCAATACTGATGGGGACCATAAATTTTATTTCAAGGATTTTTTCCTTGAAATTTTTTATTTGCAAAAAAATGATAAAATTAAAAGTGCGATAGACATTTTTTTTGAAGACATTTTCGGTAAAGACAAAAAATACACTCAATCAGACATGGACATAATGTTGAATATTTACAACTACTTAGATAGAAATTTAATCATATAGTGTTTACAAAAATACTTTTCAAGAATAAATTATAAATAATAAACGATTTAAAAAAAACAAAAAATGAATACGTTAGAACAAATTAAAACACTCACCGAACAACTTAACAGTGATACTACAAAGTTTTTTAATGGTAATAAAAGTGCCGGTACAAGAGCAAGAAAATCGGCACAAGAATTAAAGGCATTATTACAATTATTAAGAACTGAAATTTTGAATCATAAAAAAACAGACCAATGATCAAATTAGAAACTTTTTTATTTTTCATTTTTGTATTTTCTTGTTTATCTCTGATAAACATAGTTGTAAAATTTATTGTCAACTTGTTACAACCTAAACCTGATAAAATTAAACTTACGAGACAGGAACTATTTTTTTATGGTTTTACTCTTAGTTATATATTGACATACTTAATAAAAAATTAATAATGAGTTTATTCAGCGAATTTAACATTTTGTTTCCGTATTTGAACTCGGTCCGAAAATTAGAGAATTATTTATCTTTTGATGTGGAATTTCCAAAAAAATGGAAAATACCTAAAAGGTTTGTCAATGAAGAACAAATAGTAGAAAGAACAGAGGCAGGTTCAGATTTCAGAAATTTTTCATTTGTTTGCCCTTTTGTTGAAAATGGTGTAGAAGAAACAATTAAAAATCTAAAAAGTATCATTTCATACAATAAAGAATTAGAAGAAAAAGAAAAATTGTTTAACTCAAAAGTACAAGAACTTAAAAATATTTTTGAAAAACAAAATTTAGAAAAATTACATAGCTTGAAATTTGAATTAATTAATAAAGAATTAACTTTTGATGATGGAGAAGAAACCAAATAGTAAGTTAGAAAAAGAAATCGATTGGTATTTGAATGAAATCGAAAAAGATAAAAAAGATCTTGAACTACAAAAAGAAAGTTTTATTGAAAACATAAAAAAATTCAATAAAGAAGATCTATTACCAAAAAAACCACAAAAGTTAACAATATGGCAAAAAATAAGGAAGTCATTGATGGGATATTAGAAAAACTTGCGTTGATCTCCGAAGCTAGTCAAGATATATTTGAAGACGTAAAACCAACAATAATATACGAACTGTCAGATAAGGATTACAAGGAGGTCCAAGACAATTTCAGAGACGTTGATAAAAAATACAATAAGTTCAGAATAGAAATTTCAGGCGTAGATTTTATTATCATCAATTCAGAAAAAGTTGAAGATAAAAAAGTTGAAGAAGTTACATTAATGACCAAAATAAAAAGATTATTTTCTAAAAGTAGTAAATCTCCTGTAAAGAATTGATTTATCAATTCCAAAAGAACTAAGTTGTTCGTACAATAATTTTTTCTGAACGGATGAAGTATCTGTAACAACGATACAATCCGTTCTTTTGTTGTCTATTAAAAAATTAGATAGACATTTCAAAAATCTTAAAGATTCATCACTTGTTTTGAAAGTAAACATAGAAAAGTTGTTATCTTCTTGTACAAAAATTTTATTGTTTAAAACAAAAACTATCTTTATCACATTTGTTGATAAATAATTCTCATAAAAATCTGTAAGATCTATTTTTTTATTTTTTTGATTATCTACAAATTTTTCTTCGATCGAAAACTTACTAATTTCAATAAGTTTATAATTGGAATCGTCCAAATCCATTTTTATTTGTCTACCATAGTCGTCTTTGAAAAAATAACTTGTAAAATCATTTTTGTTTTTAGTTATCAAACCAATTTCAAAGTCACAAGAATCGTAACCATCAATTATCTTTTCGAAATATACCTCATTACTTTTTTTTAATTCTTCGAAAAAAACTTTAGCCTTTTCCTCTGTTTTAAATTTGTTGATTATTTTTTTCTTTTTTTTATTTTTGAAAAGTATTACCATGTAATTCATGAATTAATTATAAAAAAATTTTTTTTTAAATGAACAACGAAAACTATTATAATATATTGGGAGTAAACGAAAACGTTTCACAGGATGAACTTAAAAAGGTTTATAGAAAACTTGCAAAAGAAAAACATCCAGATGCAGGAGGAAATGAAGACGAGTTCAAGAAGATATCAGAAGCATATGATATTTTAGGTAACGAAGAAAAAAGGTCTGATTATGATAGAAGAAGAAAAAATCCATTTGGTGGATTTGGAGACATGGGGGATATTTTTTCAAGCATGTTCAATCAAAACAAACAAAGAAGATCCGTACCAATTACAAAACTTGATATGAATGTAGGAGTTTTGGAGTCATATAAAGGAGTGAAAAAACAAGTTTCTTATCAAAGAAAAAAAATGTGTGACCCTTGTCAAGGATCTGGTGGAAAAAAACAAACTTGTCAAACTTGTAAAGGAGAAGGTGTATTATGGAAAGAATTTGGTAGTGGGATGTTTGTTCAGATGGTGCAAACAGTTTGTAATGTGTGTAGTGGTTTTGGTGAAAAAATAATCGAACCTTGTTTTGTGTGTAATGGAACAGGAAATAGAGGGGAAATTAAACAAGTTGAAATAAAATTACCACACGGAGTTGATAATGGTCAATTTGTTAAATTAACAGGTATGGGTGATTTTGCTGATGGTACATATGGGGATTTAATTGTTAGAGTTAATTTACAACCAGAAAGCAACTTTGACAAGTACGAAAACCATTTAGTTTATAATGCTTTTTTAAATTTGGATGATATCAAAAATGGAAATCTGAACGTCCCACATCCTGATGGTGAATTGAATGTTAAACTCCCCAAAAAAATAGACACATCAATTCCTCTCAGAGTTAAATCCAAAGGATTTAAATACAACACAGTTGGAGATTTGATTATAAATCAATACTTGAGATTTGACAGAGATTAAAAAAGTGATTTAATATCTTTGATCATAGATATCAATCCATATATTGATAGAAAGGTCATTATTCCACCCAAAATAAAAACTAATCTTTGGGTAATTTTAACTTGTTTACTTTCCTTACAAGTTGGGCATTTAACTTCTGTTGCTTTTTTATTTTCCATACTTATAATTTAATTATCAGTCAGTTGAAAATAAATATCAAAAACACTATTTATTTTTTGACGCACTTTTTTATGTTAATTGATATTTATAAAATATGGGTAAAATAGGAAGACCAAAAAAAAATGAAAAAAATAAAAAGGTAAAATACGGCATCAGTATTGATCGATTTTTATTTGATAAAATGAAAAATGAAGAAATAAGCATTTCTAAATTCATACAAAATTTAGTTAAGGAGTATTATGAAAAGAAAGAAATTCAATGAAGATTACTTTGAAATAATAGATACGGCTGAAAAAGCGTATTTTCTTGGTTTTATTTTTGCGGATGGGTGTTTAATTGATAATCCAAAAGAATATAGATATAAATTAAATATTAAAATTAATAATAAAGATGAAAAAATACTTGAAAGGTTTATATCGTTATTAGATAGTGATGTTGAAATATGGAGAAGTAAAAAAAGAGATATTTCTGAAGTTGGATTCTCTAGTAAAAAAATGATAAATGATTTAAAAAATATTGGAATACACCAAAATAAAACATACACAATTGAATACCCTGAAATTAATGAAAAACTCGAAAGACATTTTTTACGAGGATATTTTGATGGTGATGGGTGTATTAGAATTAATGAAGATAAACGAGGTCAATATAAACGAGGAGACCTAAGAATTGTTGGTGGTTCAGTTAAGTTTATAAAAACTTTGAACGATAGGATGGGTAAACTGTTTGGGGTTAATGTTAATAAACTTTATGGGCCAAAAAATAAAGAATATAAATTTATTGGTTGGGCGGGTATGTCTGATATTGAAAAAATCTACAAAGGATTTTATTCTGATACTGACTTGTTTTTGATTAGGAAAAAAATTATCTTTGATGAGGTTATAGGTATAATCAGAGAAAAATATAAATACAGAAAAAAATAAAGATTTTGGTTTCGTACATTGGAGGTAAAAGTAAAATTGGAAAGTGGATTGTCCCTTTCTATGATAAAAATATGGAGGTCTACTTGGAAACATTTGGGGGAATGTTTTGGTGTTTCTACAATATGGATCTGAAACAATTCCCAAATCTGAAAAAAGTTGTTTATAACGACTTTAACCCACTTAATTACAATTTATTCAAGTGCGTTCAAAACCCAACAGAATTACTACGAGCAATCAACTCTATTGATTGTCAAAAACAGGGGGTTGATGTTACACCTGAACTATATCGTGAACAATTTGTAAGCTTTCAGGCTGAAATTTTTAATCAAGGTTTCAGCGTACAACCTGGCAATTATGAAGTGGCCGCCAAATACGTTTATATTCTAACACAAGTTTTCAGTGGGTCAAAACCTGAAACATCAAACTTCATTGATCTTAAAGGAAAATACAAATCAAAGTATCTTACGTTTAGAGACAAGTTATCTAAACCTGATTGGGTGGATCATTTTTTAAAAATCACTGACGTTGAGAATATGGATTTTTCCGATGTAGTTCAAAAGTATGACTCACCATCAACATACATTTATTTGGATCCGCCTTATTGGAAAACTGAAAACTACTACTCAAACCACGACTTTGATAGACAAGATCATGAGAGGTTGGCAAACGTATTACACGGAGTCCAAGGTAAGTTTTCATTATCATATTATGATTTTGAACTACTTCACAAGTGGTTTCCTGAAGATCAATATACTTGGGTTAGAAAAGAATTTGCAAAGGCTGCGGCGGCCAAGAAGGGTGAGAAACAAAACATGGGGGAAGAATTACTTATTATGAACTATTAATTTTTTTTTATAATCAAATATTTATTAAAAAAACAAATTCATGGACTTAGTCAAAATATTGTCTACTGTGGTAGAAAAAAAATCTATTAGTACAAAACTTGTTATTAATGAGGCGTTGTCAAAAAAAGTAATTGAGAAACTTTTGAAAAAATTTAAAACGCAAACAAAAGATGACGATTCAGTTATTCTTAAAACAATCGAAGGTTTTAGTAAATTCAAAGATAGTTTACCAACTGGAAAGAGGGATATTACTCAATATGATTATTTACCTTTAAAAAATATCGTTCTAACTAAAGAAACAAAAAAATTAGAAAAAGAATCATATCCAAAATACATAGAACAAAATAAAGGGGCTAATAAAAACGATGTAAAAAAAGCCCTTAAAAAATATTTTGAGTTGTATCCTTTGTTAGCTCCAAATCAAAGAAATTTAGACAACCTACCATACCTGAAATTAATTGAATTCTTACAACAAAAGTTTAATACAATTATTACTGCCGCGGCAACAAAAAAGTTCAAAGAAGAAGCACCTTCAATCACAAATGAGCAATTAATTTATTATATATCTGCTTACTTAGACAACTATAATAACTTGCCTGAAACTACACCACCAATATTATTCATGACTTTTGAACAATTGGAACATGTAGTTGATGGTTTGGGTGGAATTTCTGACGATTTGAAAAAACCAAAAGGTCAGTATGACGACATTGAAAGAATCTATGATCAAGACAACCTTTTGATATTTAAACCAAACGGAAAAGAACAATGTGTAAGATTGGCACATGGTAGAAGTTGGTGTATATCAAGAGAAGGAGGAAGTAATCTTTATTACAATTATAGATTAGATAAAAATTTAACAATCTACTATGTTATAGATTTAGATAAACCATACGGTGATTTAGATTTTGCTAGTGTAATACTTGTTGATAAATACGGTAGAAAAAGAATTGCAGATGGAAAAAATATGGCAGGAGGATACTCTGGACATAACGTAGAAAGTTGGGACACAATAAGTAAAAAAGTTCCAAAAATTGCCGACAAAGAGAATTTATTTGTACCTGACCCACTAACTGATGAAGAACAGGATCTATTTTACAAATATAGAAATGCATCAGTAAGTCAAGATGCGGTAAAAGAATTAGGAAGTGTACACGCAGCAGAAATGTGGTTAGAATTAAGAAGCCCGGACCTTAGCAATTACTCGAACGGAAGTACTGTATATTCAAATCTTCCTGATGAACTTAAGAAAAAATATATAAGTTTAGATTTAGGACTGACATCTGAAATGATTAAAAATTCTTCACCTGAGGTTTTAAAACTTTATGCGTCACGTCAATTAGAAAAGATACTTAGAAAGTCACTAAAAGATTTGAAAAGCACTGATATTAGTTTCTTAAAAACACCAATTATGGCTCAACATAAGGAAGGTTTGAAAGAAAGATTTGCTAGTGAATTAACTATGGGTGGTAATGACAAAGGATATATTTCTTTGGAATACCCTAACGATATAAGTTCCAAATTTGCCGCTTTGTATGGTTTTGATACCTTTTTTGATTCATTACCAAATGACATTGAGTTTTTAACTTTGGAAAATAAATCAGGAGAACCTATGACGGAAAAAATACCTGAAAGTATCTCGAGATTCCAAAATCTAACCACATTGGTTATTATAAATTTTATAGATGAATTACCAAACAACATTGGAGATTTGAAAAATTTAGGTTTTTTGAGTATTAATGATTGTCCGAATCTAAAATCTTTTCCTGACTCTATTTCCAAACTCAGTTGTTTAGAGTATTTTTCACTTGAAGGATCAAACACCTCACATTTAAAATTACCTGAAAGTGCAAAACCATATATGAAACTTCATTCTGATTTTGTTGAGTTAGATTTTCCTGAAAATATGAGACAACATTGCGAACCAATAAAATATTAGAGTATGAAAAACATAGATTGTGAGATCTACATAAGTCAACTAATTTCTTTCTTCGAAAACAACCCAAACGATTTAATGATTTTGATTGGGGACTTACAAAAAAAAGATTTTTTTGATAAGTTAAAAGAGAGGTGTGAAAAAAATTCTGAAAGTGGAGATGATTACATTTTGAGTCGACAACAGATTGTTGACATCATATTAGAATTAAAAATACCCGAACTCAATAATGTTGTAGACCCACAAAATCTTATTGATGGTGTAATACAAAAAACTAAATGGGGAGAAATTAATTTAAATTAAACCTAAAAAAATTTTATAATTAAAAAAAAAAGTTTTATCTTTGTATTCTAATAACAAAACAATATATGGAATACACATCAGAACTAATCAAAAAATTTGCCCCTTCGGCATTTGCAACGTCCCCATCCCCAAAAATGACAAACAAATATACCTTTGTTCCTACGGATCAGGTTATTGAGTTTTTTGATCGTGAAGGATGGAGAGTTTCATCAGTAAAACAAACTGGTAAAGGTATACATGGTCTCCACGAGATCAAGTTTCGAAACAGTGAATTACCAAAAGTAGGAGACACTTTGGTTGAGGCCATAATCCGTAATTCACACAACGGCACATCGGCTTTCTCCATGAGTGCAGGACTTTTTCGTTTGGTATGTTCTAACGGACTTACAGTACCAACCGCAGTTGCTGAAAAATTTACAATGAGACACAATCATTTTGGTCTTGATGATGTTAAAGAGTTGGCTGACAATTTTTCAAAAAAACTACCTTTAATTGAAACATCAGTCGGAAGTATGATGGCTCGTGAGTTAAACACAGATGAAAAAATTGATTTTGTTCGCAAATCTGCACAAATCCGTTTTGGAGTTAAAAAAACTTTGAACGACTTGGAAATCATGAACTTGTTAACCCCGAACCGAAAAGACGATGAAGGAGACGACATGTGGAGAATCTTTAACGTAGTACAAGAAAAATTTGTAAGAGGAGGAGCACAGGTGATGAACAACAAAGGACGAGTTGTTAAAATGAGAAAAATTGATAACATACTTTCTCAAAACACAATCAATACGAAACTTTGGCAATTAGCGGAAGAAATGATTTAATTAATAAAAAGTGGTGACTTTGTTACCACTTTTTTTATATTGTATGTATGGAAGAAAAAGTATTATTTAGTAAAGAATCAAATTTTTTAGATATTTTGGAAAAAACGCAAAATAAAATATATTGTTCTGTGTATCTTTCATCACAATATTCCTTAACTCCCGAATTACTAATGTCAAAAAACTATCAAGTTGAGTATTTAGATTCTGTTGAGATTAATGGAAAAATATATCACAAACAGGGTATTTTTAAAAACAAATCCAATATTTATTTATATCTTGCTAAAAGCAAAGTTTCACTATCATCTTATGAAATAAAAGTTTTTTATGAATCAGAAAAAATGAGTGAAGCGTTATTCTTCATTAAAAATTTAAATAAACTAAAAGAAAATGGAAATTAGTAGTATCGATCTCAATGAAAAGATCAAAAACAATGAAAAATTAATCGTTGAATTTTGGGCTCCTTGGTGTGGTCCTTGTCAAATGATGAAACCGGTGTTTGAAGGAGTTGCATCAACCAACGAATCCAATGTACAAATGTATACGATGAATATCGATAATAACAGAGAAGTTGCAATGTCATTAGGCATAAGAAGCATCCCAACTGTAAAAATGTTTAACATGGGTCAAATTGTTGAAACAAGAGTAGGAGTTTTAAATGAATCCCAAATAAAAGAACTTGTAACCGAATTAGTAAATGGATAAAATAGTAGTACTTTATACGATGAAATCTTGCCCATTTTGTCATATTTTAAAAGAAATGTTAGAAAAAGAAAATCTACCCTTCATCGATAGAGATATTGACGAATATCCTGAAGAATATGATTTATTTACAAAGGCAACTGGTAATGAATATGTACCTTCATTTATGACAATTGAATCACCCGAAACTTCCCCAATATCAAAATTATTTGCACCTGAAAGAGATTTTGACGAAATTACCGATGGATTACAAATAATAAAAGAATTTTATGAAAAATCCCCTCAATAAAAGGGGATTTTTAATTTAAAATATTATTACATCTTTTAATCTATCTTGAACCAAATAAGGTTTTTCAAAATTCTGAAACAATATGTCTTCGTAGAATTCAAAATTATCGAATCTTTTATTAAACTCAACCAGATCAAAATCAAAAACATCAAGAATTAAATTTTTGATTACCTGTGTTTCGTAAATTGATTTACACCCAATTTCTAAATCATATTCCTCATCCAAATTTTTTAAACGCATTGTTATTTCTTTGATACCTACTGTCGATGATATTTGATTTAGAATATAATGGTAGTAGTAATAAATTGATCTACCACAATCTAAACTATAACCGAATGGAAATTCAGATCTGACTGATACAAAGTTTTCATCATTATTACTTTCAACATAAACATCTTTGTGTACTTGTAGTTTTATAAATTTTTTTTCTGAAATTTCTTGATCATATTTTATTACATCAACAATATTGAAAGTTTTGTTTTCATATATCGCCAAATGATCATCGAACCATTTAGAAAACTCATCTTGTATTTCAGTTAAATCTAAAATTGTTTTGGAAGTGGTTACGCCATTAACTAAAAAAAAAGGACCACAGTCGGTAACCTCAATTATAGTTTTTTCTTTTTTGTCGATTTTGGAAAGGATATAATCTGCAAATAAATTTACAGTTGTATTTTTTGTGTCTCTTATTAATTTTCTCATTATTGATTTTTAAAAAAAATAATAAATTAAAAAAAAACTATAAACACTTTTTCAAATGTATTCTGATATATAATCATTTATTATGTTTTTGATATTCGAAGATGAAATTTCATCATCTAACTCAATTTGCTCAATGCATCCATGATAAGTCATCGCTCTAAGCATATCATCGGGACCATAAGTGTCTAAAATATCAATTTTATAATTTAAAAAACACTCAAAAAAGTTTTTTAAAAAATTATTGAAATCAACAAACTTTAAATATCCCCCATTATATATTTTTGGATAAAATATCTCACTTAGTGAGTTTAAAACTGTTTTTTTCCAATTATCATATATGTTTTTTTTATAAGAAAAATTATATAAAGACAATAAATTTTTACGAAGACCCTCAAATGTATCTGTGTATAAAACGGACAAAAACAAATGGTCAGTTCTTAATATCTCATCAATATTATTTCTAATATTGAAAGTACCGTTTTCAAAATAATTTTCAACTGAACCTTGATTAAACTCAAAATCACCCAAATCTAAATTTATTGACCCAAAATTTTCTAAAATAAAATTTTTTAAATATCTTTTATTTTCTGGTGTAAATTGTTTCAATATATCATAGTAAAAATCAATTTCAGATTCAGAAACATAATCCAAGTTTTCCATTTTTTGAAATTTAGGGTAGTCATTTTCAGAAAAAAACGCGTCAAGGTTCCTAAAGTTGTAAAATTCAAAGTAGTATTCATCATCTACAACATTTACCATGGGAATTTTGGATAAAAAATAATTGGGACCAACTTCATCAAATATTACTAAACAAATCTCATTAAATTTATATTCATCAATACCGTAAAAACAATGATCCCAAATCTGATCTAAATCCAACTTATGAACCATTTTTTTTGGTTTCAAATATTTGAAAACAAAATTTGTAGTTGATCCAAATATTCTTAAAACTAAATCTGCATCGGTACCTCCATTATTAAATAAAGTTATTAATCGAGACGCATTCATAGTTAGATATAATCGTAAAATAATTCGTTAATATTTTTTGTTGTTCTGTGCCAATCAGGATAGTCAGGAACTCTAAAATCAATACACTCAATTTGGTCGTGATTATACATATCTGTCATTAATGTTATTAAA
>Ga0172376_10001673_pt1 | contig 28051 bp, 27 predicted proteins | sample Lak35m_FD_121114 | JGI IMG/M metagenome (GOLD analysis project Ga0172376, IMG submission 121114) | Freshwater microbial communities from Kabuno Bay, South-Kivu, Congo - kab_092012_35m | ecosystem: Environmental > Aquatic > Freshwater > Lake | place: Democratic Republic of the Congo: South-Kivu...
GCAAATCCGCGGTGCGGACGCCGATCCGCAGATCAAAAACCGACAAACGAAACGGAAATCCGAAAATCAGGGGTGGGTCAGTTCAGGAGAGCACAAACGGGTCACTTCTGGTGAGCGGCGAGGCTCTATGATGCTTGCGGGTTTTCTCCTCCTTTCATCGCCATCCTCGCCGCGCAAATACTGCTTATACGAAACGGTGTATTTCCCTTTCCTCTCAGTAATAACAAGTTCGTTACGCTCAAGCGCTTTATAGGTTCGTTCCTTCGACCATTGCCACTGTTTATCAGGCCAAATCTCGGTCCCATTTGATAGGACAACCGGGTATCTCAAATTCGGGCGCACATCCATGCTTGTCGTCGCAAGAGGTTGAAGACGATAGGGCCCTCTCGTGCCATAGTTTTCGTCTCTGTATTTGTAATATTTTTCGACTGCATTTTGGTCTGGCGGGAGAAACATATCCGGGAACGAATCGATGTTTTTCGGATAACACAATATGTGCTCGTGTAAGCCAACGAACCACTTCGATTTCGCTCCACCACCGTAACTTTTTTTCCAAATAAACGACGAGAGGAAATTCCCCCGCCCGAAGATCTCATCCATCACGACCTTCAGGTAGTGTCCCTCGTTGTCGTCGATGGAGACCCAGATGCTGCCGTCCTCCGAAAGCAGTTCCCGCAGCAGTTCCAGCCGCGGGTACATCATCGAGAGCCACTGGGTATGTTCGAGGTTGTCGTCGTAATGCTCGAAGGCGCTCTTCGTGTTGTAGGGAGGATCGATGTAGATGCACTTGACGCGGCCGGCGTAGTACGGCAGCAGCGCTTTGAGGGCATCGAGGTTGTCGCCCTGGATGAGTAGGTTCTCCGATGCCGGGTCACCGTACCCCATCTCGGGGACAGGCTCGAGGAGCCGGTACGGGGCGCTCCGGCTCTTCTGCAGGTCCGCCGCGCGCGTCAACCAGTTCAGCGTCGGCAAGTTCTTACCCTGCCTTGGCTCGAACCATTACTTCCTGCCGCAATCGCTCGCCCATCCCTTCCGCCGCAACGTCGAGATCAAAATCGGCCTGCAAGCCAAGCCAGAACTGCGGGGATGTGCCGAAATAACGGGCGAGACGAAGAGCCGTCTCGGCAGATATGCGACGCTTCTCCAGGACAATTTCATTGATCCGACGTGGCGGCACACCGATGTTAAGCGCCAGACGATTCTGACTCAGCCCCATCGGCTTCAGAAATTCCTCCATCAAGACCTCGCCAGGATGGACCGGATGCAGTTTCTCCTTGCTCATATCGGCACTCCTCTAATGGTAATCCGTAATCTCGACCTCATAAGCGTCCCCATCCCTCCACTCGAAACAGAGACGCCACTGGTCGTTGATCCGGACGCTGTGTTGTCCCGCCCGATTACCGGAAAGTTTCTCCAATCGATTTGCGGGAGGAATGCGCAAATCATTCAGGTTCACCGCGTTGTTCAGCATGCGCATTTTCCGCAACGCAACCTGCTGTATGTCTGTCGGCATTTTTTTCGACCGTTGGCGCGCATAAATCTTTGCCGCCTCCGCATCCTTGAACGATCGAATCATATCGCCAGGATATAACGTTACGCGTTAAACGTCAAGCGTTACAAAGAGGAACTGTCGCAAAGAGGAACAAAGGGCGGTCACTTCCCCGCGACGCGGGAGAGGGCTTCCTTCACGTGGCGAACCGGCAGGAGTTCGAGCGGGAACTTCGCGCCGAGGCGTTCCGCGTTGGACGCGGGCAGGACGACGCGGGAGAACCCCATCTTGGCGGCTTCGTTCAGGCGCATCTCGGCCATCGGCACCGCGCGCACCTCGCCCCCCAGGCCCACCTCGCCGAACACCGCCGTCCCCGGCGGGATCACCCGGTCCTTGAAACTTCCCGCCACGGCGCAGCACAGCGCGAGGTCGGCCGCAGGTTCGTCGACCCGGATCCCTCCCGCCACGTTGACGAAGACGTCCTGGTTGTAGAGGGAGACGCCCACTTTCTTTTCGAGGATGGCGCACATCAGGATCACGCGATTGAAGTCGACGCCCAGCGTCGTGCGGCGCGGCATCGCGAGGAACGACTGCGAGACGAGCGCCTGCACCTCGACCAGCAGTGGCCGCGTCCCCTCGATCGCCGGGAAGACGAGCGTTCCCGACGTCTCGTCCGACCGCTCCGAGAGGAACATCCCCGACGGGTCGGCGACTTCGGTCAACCCCTCGGCGCGCATCTCGAAGACGCCGATCTCGTTCGTCGAGCCGAACCGGTTCTTCACCGCCTTCAGGATCCGGTACGGGTGCCCCTTCTCCCCCTCGAAGTAGAGGACCGTGTCCACGATGTGCTCGAGGACCCGCGGCCCCGCGATCGCCCCCTCCTTCGTCACGTGCCCCACGAGGAAGACCGACACCCCCGCCTTCTTCCCGAAGAAGGTGAGCCGCGCGGCGCACTCCCGCACCTGGCCGACAGAGCCGGGCGCCCCGGGGAGGTCGGAGGAGAAGACGGTCTGGATCGAGTCGACGATCAGCGTGCCGGGAGAGAGATCCCCGGCGGCGGCGAGGATCCGCTCGAGGGACGTCTCCGACATCAGGTAGATGCCCGCGTCGGTCACGCCCAGCCGCGAGGCGCGCAACTTCACCTGCGCCTCCGACTCCTCGCCCGAGACGTACAGGACCGGCTTCCCGTGCCGGGCCAGGCCCCGCGCCGCCTGGAGGAGGAGGGTGGACTTCCCGATCCCCGGGTCGCCGCCCAGGAGCGTCGCCGAGGCGGGGACCACGCCGCCCCCCATCACCCGGTCGAATTCGGCGATCCCGCACGATGTCCGCGTGGAGGCGGTCTCCGCGACCTCGGTGAGCCGCACCGGGCGCGAGGCGGGGAAGTCGGGCATGCCGGCGCTGCGTTGCCGCGGCGAGGCGGAGGCGACGGCCTCTTCCACCAGCGTGTTCCACTCCCCGCACCCCGGGCACTTCCCCACCCACCTGGGAGAGGAGGTCCCGCACGCCGTGCAGGCGAACTCAACTTTTATTTTCGCCACGCCTTCGCCACCTCGAGCGCCGCCTCGTCGAACGTGGCCGCCCCCGACCGCACGATCCGCTTCACATCGTCGTACTCCGGCACCGGGCGGACCGATCCGTCCGGCAACGTCGCCTCCTTCACCCGGACGCGCCCGTACCGCGTATCGAGCGCCCTTGACGCACGGTCGAGCTTCAACCGGTCGCACGCGTGAAACCGCAGGCCGATCGCGGTGGAAACGGAAAAGACCGACGACGAGACGATCTCGAGCCGCTCCTCGGGACACAGGAGGCGCAGCACCCAGCCCGGCCGGTTCTTCTTCATCGTCGCCGGGAGGATCGCCACATCCAGCGCGCCGGCGGCCAGCGCCCGCTCGATCAGGAGCTCGAACCGCTGCGGGCTCATGTCGTCGATGTTCGCCTCGACCTCGAGGACGCGGTCCCGCCCGAGGGCCCTCGGCACCGGGTCTCCGGCGACGACGCGCAGCAGGTTGGGGCGGCCCGGGATCTCCCGGTGCCCCAGCCCGATCCCGACGCCGCGCACCGTCATCCCCGGCGGCCGTTCGAAGGAAACGTCGAAGGCGCGCAGCAGCGCCGCGCCCGTCGGCGTCACCAGCTCACCCTCCCCTTCGCCGAACCGCCACGGCGCATCCCGCAGCAGCTCGAGCGTGGCCGGGGCGGGAACGGGGATCTTCCCGTGTTCGGACCATGCCTCGCCGGATCCTCCGGGAAGGGGGGAGCAGAACACCTTCGGAGCCCCGATGCGCGCGAAAAGAAAACAGCCGGAGACGATGTCGACGATCGCGTCGACGGCGCCGACTTCGTGGAAGTGGACCTTGTCGACCGATGTGCCGTGGACCTTCGCCTCCGCCTCCCCCAGCCGCTCGAAGCAGGAGATCGCCCGGGAGCGGACGTCGCCGGACAGGGTAGAAGCGCGAAGCAGGGCAACGATGTCGGGAAGATGCCGCCCGTGGACCTGCTTCCCGGAGACGTTCACGTGCACCCGCGTTCCCGTCATGCCGCAGGAACTCCCCCGCTCCGCCTTGAAACGGTACCCGGAGAGCGGCAGCCCCTTGAGCGCCTTGCGCAGCTCCTTCTCCGCGCCGGAGAGGGAGAGGAGCGCCGCCGTCGTCATGTCGCCGGCGGTTCCGGAGAAACAGTCGAAGTAAAGGAGGCCGCTCACAGCCGGTTGATCACCGACGCGAGGACTCCCGCGCCGAAGCCGTTGTCGATGTTGACCACGGCGACCGTAGGGGAGCAGGAGTTGAGCATCCCCAGAAGCGCCGCCACGCCGCCGAAGCTCGCCCCGTAGCCGACACTGGTGGGCACCGCGATGACCGGTTTGTCGGTCAGCCCCCCCACCACCGAGGCAAGCGCCCCTTCCATCCCCGCGGCCACGACGATCACCCGGGCGCCGCGCAGCCGCTCCTGCTGCAGCAGAAGCCGGTGGATCCCCGCGACCCCGACGTCGAAGAGGCGATCGACGCGGTTACCGAGGAAGTCCGCGGTCACGGCCGCCTCTTCCGCCACCGGGATGTCCGAGGTCCCCGCCGTGACCACAAGGACGGTTCCCTTCCCGACGATCTTCGGGGCGCCGTCCCGAAGGACCAGACAGCGGGCGCTTGGGTGGGCCTGCGATCCCCGCAGCCGTTTCCGGAGGGCCCGCATCTTCTCGTCAGACAGGCGCGTGATGAGAACCCCCGAGCCGGCCTTGCGCATCGACCGGGCGATCGTCACGATCTGCTCCGCCTTCTTTCCCTCGCCGAAGATCACCTCGGGGACCCCTTGACGAATCCCGCGGTGGTGGTCGACGTGCGCCCCCGCCACGGTTTCATACGGCAACGCACGCAGCCGCTCGAACGCCTCCTCCACGGAGACGGAGCCGGCGGCCACGTCGGCGAGCATCTTTTTCAGGCGATCCTTCATCAATCTTCTTTCTTTCTCATCGTTCCCGTTGATCGTCCCCGTCGGGAGCGCCGTGTTCCGCCGTCGTCACACGCAGGACCCGTACCTCGAGAACGGCCCGTTCCGACGCGGACGTGACCGCCAGGACGGCTCCCGGGAGCTCGAACGTCTCCCCCGACGCCGGGATCCTTCCCGCAAGGTCGGTCAGAAATCCACCGACGGTCGCGTAATCGCCCTCCGGGAGCCGGACGCCGATCACCTCCGCGAACCGCCCGACCTCCATCCGCCCCGGAACGAGAAACTCCGCGTCGGAAACCTTCGTATAGTATTCCATGCGTCGGTCGTATTCATCCTCGATCTCCCCGACCACCTCCTCGACCACGTCCTCCGCGGTGACGATCCCGGTGACCCCGCCAAATTCGTCCACCACCACGGCGAAGGAGGTCCGCGCGTCCCGGAACGCTTGCAGCAGCTCGTCCAGCGGCATCAGTTCGGGGACAAAAAGGGGCTTCCGCAGCAGCGGCGTCACGGGGGCGCCCGGATCGATCCCCGCGACGTCGAGGACGTGGAGGTATCCGACCACATGGTCGATCCGCCCGCGGTACACCGGACAACGGGAATACCCGCTTCGGTCGGAGAGCAGCGCCGCGTCCCGGCAGGTCGCGTCCTCCGGGAGCGCCACCACCTGCGCGAGGGGGCGGAAGACATCCGCCACCCTCTTTTCGCCGAAGTGGAACGCCCGCCGCACCATCACCTGCTCGTGGGGTTCGACGTCCGACCCTCCGCCCCGGTTCGCCTGCAACAACAGCGAGAGCTCCTCCCGGGTCACGAGCGCCCGCATCGGAGGGACCCCGCCGAACGGGGCCGACAGGGTCCGCGCCACCCAGGAGACCGCCGCGACCAGCGGGTACAGGGAAATTTCCCCCATGCGGACGATTCGACCGGCCACGGAGACGAGACGGTCCGCCCGGGGCCGGGCGAAACTCTTCGGGACGACCTCGCCGAGGACGATCACGAGGGGGGTGACCAGCGCAACGGCCACGAGCGACGCGTACTCCCCGAACCGCGGCAGGAGCTGCGATGTGACGACCACCGAGGAGAGGACGACGAAGACGTTCGTCGCCGTGAGGGTGGTGGCGAGGGCGCGCTCCGGCTTCGACAGGAGGTCGAGCGCCAGACCGGCCCCCCGGTCCCCCCGGCGGGACCGCTCGGTGAGCCGGTTCCTGTCCGCCGAGATCAGCACCATCTCCGATCCGGTGAAGAGCGCCTCCATCAGGAGGCAGAAGGCGACGAGGAGGACGATCCCCACCCTATTCTTCCTTCCCCGGCTCCGGCAGCGCCGGGCGCACGCCGACCTCGACGATCCGCAGCCCCTTCATCCGCTCCACCGTGAAGGCGATCCCCTCCAGCGAGGTTTTCTCCCCCGGAGCCGGCATCCTCCCGAACTCGTGGAGGAGGAACCCGGCGACCGTGTCGAATTCGAGGTCCGGGATCGTGGTCCCGAACGCGTCGTTGAAATGGCGGATCGGCGTCTTCCCGAGGACGAGGGAGGAACCGTCGGGGCGCGGAACGATCTCCCTCTCTTCCCGGTCCCGTTCCTCCCGGATCTCCCCGAACAGCTCCTCGAGGACGTCCTCCAGCGTCACGATCCCGGACGTCTCCCCGTACTCGTCCACGACGATGGCGATGTGCATCTTCCGCCGTTGGAACTCGCGCAGCAGCGGCGCGAGTTTCTGCACCTCGGGGACGACGTAGGGAGGCCGGACGAGATCCTGCCACACCGGCGGCTTCCCCCCCTCGGCCATCGGGCGGAGCAGTTGCTTGAAATGGAGGACGCCGACGACGTTGTGCCGCTCGCCCTCGTAGACCGGAATCCGGGACCGGCGATAGCGGCGGTAGCGGGCGACCAGCTCCTCGTACGGCAGATCCTTCGGGATCATGAAGACGTCGGGGAGGGGGGTCATGATCTCTCCGGCGCGCCGATCGGTCATCTCGAAGATGTTGTGGATGAGCTCCTTCTCCTCCGAGTCGAGGGTGCCTGTCTCCTCCCCGACGTCGACCAGCGCCCGGAACTCCGCCTCCGAGATCATCTCGCGGGTCTGCGCCCCTCCCCGCTCCCCCAGGAGGAAGAGGATTCCGCCGGCGATCTTCTCGAGCACGAAGCGCGCGGGGGCGACCACAAGGGAAAACGCGTGGAGCGGCCCGGCGGCCGCCAGCGAGAAGCCACGAGCACGCGGCCAGACGATACACTTCGGCGTCACGTCCCCGATCAGCAGGATCCCCAGCGTACCGACGAGAAGCGCGACGCCTTCGCCGGCCCCGACCGGAAGGTGCGGGAGGAGGAGCGCCGCGATAACGGAGGAGATCGCCACGTTGACGATCTCGTTCCCGAGGAAGACCGTCGCGATCAGCCGGTTGGGCTTCGACAGCATCTGCGCGATCCGCTCCGCCCGGAGGTTCCCCTCCTCCTTCCACTTCAGGAGATCCACCCGGCGCAGGGCGAACAGCGCCGTCTCCGTCGCCGAGAAGAAGGCGGAAGCGAGAAACAGGAAGGGGAGGAGGATCGCTTTCACGGAAGTGTCAGCGCGCCCGGCGGCCCCGGGAAGGGAAGTGGTCGAATCCGGACGGGAGCGCCGCCCCATCGATCCACGAGCCGTCCACGCGCCGAACCCGGATCCCCGGGGCTTTCGTCACCGCTCCGATCAGGGTCGCGCCTGACGGGAAGGAGCGGGCGGCGCGCGAAAAGACCGCCCGCATCGGGGGACGGACGACCATCAGCAGCTCGTAATCCTCCCCTCCTCGGAGGAACGCGTCCAGCGGGTCGACCCCGAGGGCGACCGACGCCGCGCGGAACGGCCGGGAGACGGGAAACGACTCCTCGGCGAGGACGGCGCCGAGACCGTCGCGCTCGAGGAGGTGCGAGAGGTCCGTGAGGATTCCGTCGCTCACGTCGATCATCGCCGCGACCGCGCCGGAGCGCGCCGCCGCCCGCCCCTCGCGCCAGCGGGCTTCGGGGCGCAAGTGGGCCCGCATCGCCTCGCAGCGCCATCCGGAGGGCCTCGCCGGACGCCCGCGGCGCAGGAGCGCGAGCCCCAGCCGCGACCATCCCGGCGACCCGGTGACGTAGAGGAGATCCCCCGGCCGGGCGCCGGCGCGGAAAACCGGCTTGCCGCCCCCCACGGCGCCGACGGCCGTCAGGCAGAGGGTGAGCCGATCGCCCCGGCAGGTGTCCCCGCCCATCAGGCGGATCCCGGAAGGACGGGCGGCGGCCGCCATGCCGCGGAAGATCGCGTCGACCGTCGCCACGGGAGTCCCCGGCGGCGCGGCCAGCGCGACCAGGTAACAAACGGGGTCGGCTCCCATCGCCGCCAGGTCGGAGAGGTTGGCGGAGAGTGCCTTCTCCCCCACCTCTTCCGGGCGAAAGTAGTCGAGGGAGAAGTGCGTCCCCTCGATCAGCAGGTCGGTCGATAGAACCGCGTGCCCGCCGGGAACGCGCACCACCGCGGCGTCGTCGCCGATGGGAAGCTCCCCGGGACGCGCGGCGCCGCCATACGTTTTCCGGAGGAGTTCGATCAGGCCGGATTCGCCCACGTCCCGCAGGAGAACGCCGCGGCGCGCGGGCCCGGTTCCGTGAGGGTTGCCCGTTCCGCCAGGCTTCATCGCGGCCCTTTCGCGCGTGGCGCCCGCTTCGCCTTCCCCTTTTCCGCCCGGAAGGGGTCTTTCGTCAGGGCGAGAGAGAGGACCTCGTCCATCGTCTTCACCAGCGTGAAGTGCACCTGCCGGGCCTCGTGGCGAGGGATCTCTTCGAGGTCTTTCCCGTTCCGGGCCGGGGCGATGACGTGGTTGATCCCGGCGCGAAGCGCCGCCAACGTCTTCTCCTTCAGGCCGCCGATCGGGAGGACGCGGCCGCGGAGCGTGATCTCGCCGGTCATCGCCACATCCCTGCGGACGGGGATCCCGGTCAGCGAGGAGACGAGGGCCGTCGCAATCGTGATCCCCGCGGAAGGACCGTCCTTCGGGATCCCCCCCGACGGGACGTGGATATGGATGTCGTGCTTCGCGTGGAAATTCCGCGGCAGCCCGAGCTTCGCCGCACGCGAACGCACATACGTGATCGCCGCCTGGGCGCTCTCCTTCATCACGTCCCCGAGCGACCCGGTGATCATCACCCCCCCCTTCCCGTCGACAAGGGAGACCTCGACGAAGAGGATGTCCCCCCCCGTCGGAGTCCAGGCGAGGCCCGTCGCGACGCCGACCTCGTCGGCCTCCCCCTCCGTTTCCTGGAGGTTCCGCGGGGCCCCGAGGTATTTCGCAAGGCTCTTCGGCGTGATCACGAAAGGTCCCTTTTCTCCCTCGGCGATCTTCCGGGCCAGTTTCCGGCACACCTGGCCGATCTCCCGCTCGAGGTTTCGAAGCCCCGCTTCCCGCGTGTATTCGTGGATGATGGAGAGGATCACCTTGTCCCCCATCGTGACCTTTCCCCGTCGAATCCCGTTCTCCTCGAGCTGGCGCGGCAAAAGATACTTCTTCGCGATCGCCAGCTTGTCGACATCCGTGTATCCCGACAGGTGGATGATCTCCATCCGGTCCTTGAGGGCCGGCGGGATGGGATCGATGACGTTCGCCGTGGCGATGAAGAGGACCTTCGACAGATCGAAGGGGACGTTCAGGTAGTTGTCGCTGAACGCGAAGTTCTGCTCGGGATCCAGCACCTCGAGCAACGCCGCGGACGGATCGCCCCGAAAATCGGCGCCCACCTTGTCGATCTCGTCCAGCATGAAGACCGGATTGCGGGTCCCGGCCTGCTTCATCCCCTGGATGACGCGCCCGGGAAGCGCCCCCACGTACGTCCGGCGGTGTCCCCGGATCTCCGCCTCGTCCCGGATGCCGCCGAGGGACATGCGGATGAACTTCCGCCCCATCGCGCGGGCGATCGACTTCCCGAGGGACGTTTTCCCGACGCCCGGGGGACCGGCGAAGCAGAGGATCGGGCCCTTCATCTTGTCCTTCAGCTTGCGCACGGACAGGTATTCGAGGATCCGCTCCTTGACCTTCTCGAGGTCGTGGTGATCCTCGTCAAGGATCTCCTTCGCCTTTCCGATCCGGATGTTGTCCTTCGTCTCCTTCTTCCAGGGAAGCTCCACCATCCAGTCCAGGTAGGTGCGCACCACGGACGATTCGGCCGAGTCGGGGTGCATCCCCTCCAGGCGCCGGAGCTGCTTCTCCGCCTCCTTCTTCACCTCCTCGGGCATCCCGGCGGCCTCCACCTTTCCCTTCAGGTCGTCGGCCTCCTCGGTCTTCCCGTCGATGTCGCCCAGCTCCTGCTTGATCGCCTTCATCTGCTCCCGCAGGAAATATTCCCGCTGGCTCTTGGACATCTCCTCCTTCGCCTGGTTCTGGATCTTCGCCTGCATCTCCGCCAGCTGCAGCTCGCGGGAGAGGAGGTTGCTGACCAGGTTCAACCTCGCGACGGGATCTTCCTCCTCGAGCACCGATTGGGCCTCCTCGATCTTCAGGCGCAGGTTCGACGCCACGAGATCGGCGAGCACGCCGGGATTGTTGATGTTTTCTGTGACCATCAGGATCTCGACCGGCATGTTCTTGAGCGACAGGATCTTCTCGATCTTCTCCCGGGAAGCGCGCATCAGCGCCTCCACCTCGAGGGATCCCTCTTTCATCGGGGGCTCGACGATCCGGTCGATCCGGACGCGCACCGCGGGCTTCGCCTCGATGAACTCGACGATCTTCGCCTTCACGACGCCCTGGATGAGGATCTTCAGCCGGCCATCGGGGAGCTTCAGCATCCGCATGATCATCGCCACCGTGCCCGTGCGGTAGAGGTCCCCCTCCTTCGGATCTTCCACGGACGGATCCCTCTGCGTGGCGAGGAAGATGTACCGGTCCCGCGCCAGCGCCTCGTCCACCGCGGCGACGGACCCTTCCCTTCCCACGAACAGCGGCAAGGTCATGTACGGGAAGATGACGATGTCGCGCACCGGAAGGAGTGGGAGGATCTCCGGGATCTCCGGGCCGCCTTCCTTCTGCTCCTCCGGGGAGGGAGATTCCTCCTTCGGGGTTTCCGCGCCCGTCTCCTCCGGCGGATTCGTCTTTTTCGCCTCGTCGGTCATGTCGTCGTCTCCCTTTCCGTCCTTCCCCTCATCCGGCCGTCACCGGGATCCGGCGCTCCCGGCCGCGCCGGTCCGCGATCTTCGGGATCGTGATCACCAGGATCCCGCCGGCCATCCGCGCCGATACTTCCCCGAGGTTCACCGAGCCCCTCACTTCGAAAGCCCGCTGGAACTTCCCGAAGATCCGTTCGAGGCAGAGGAAGGAGGTCTCTCCGGCGGGAAAGTCCGGGATTTTCTCCCCGGCGACCTCGATCCGGTTCCCCAGCACCCGGACCTGCACGGACGCGACCGGGACCCCGGGGATCTCCAGCAGGACCCGGACGGCGTCGTTCCCCTCCACGACGTCGGAAGGCGGCTGGAAGGCGGATTCCACCGGGAGGTCGAGCAGCAAGACATGCCGGGGCCGGCGGCCCTCCGCGGCCTCCTCCGGAACATCCCCCGAACTCTTCTGGCGCGTGCGGGAAACTCCGATCTTTCGGCTCACGTCAATTTCTCCTTCTTCAGAAATGCCCGCAACCCCGGGCCGATCTCCGGGTCTTTCAGCGCAAAGGCCACGTTCGCAATCTGGAAGCCGAGCTTCGTCCCCGCGTCGTACCGGACTCCCTTGAACTCGAGCCCGATGATCCGCTCCGTCCCGATCATGGACCGGATGGCGTCGGTCAACTGGATCTCGCCCCCCGCCCCGGGCTTCGTCGCCTGGAGAGCCCGGAAGATCGACGGGGGAAGAAGGTATCGCCCGATGATCGCCAGGTCCGACGGCGCTTCCGCGGGTTTCGGCTTCTCCACCATGTCCTCCACATCGTACACCCCGTCCGCGACCCGCTTCCCCCGGATGATCCCGTACCGGGAGACCGCTTCTCTCGGGACGCGCTGGATCGCGAGGACCGCGCCGGCGCTGTGCTTCTCGTACGCCTCGATCATCTGCTTCAACACAGGAACCTCGGCGTCGATCACGTCGTCCGAGAGGATGACGGCGAACGGCTCCTGGCCGACCAGGTCCATCGCCCGGAGAACCGCGTGCCCGAGCCCCAGCGGGAGGTTCTGGCGCACGTAGAAGAAATCGGCCCCGTCCGTGACCCGGTGGACGGAGGAGAGAAGGGCGCCGTCCCCCTTCTTCCTCAGCGTGGCCTCCAGCTCGAAGGAGACGTCGAAATGGTCCTCGATGGCGTTTTTTCCCCGGCCGGTAACGATGATCATGTCCCTCACCCCGGCGGCCTTCGCCTCCTCGACCCCGTGCTGGATGAGGGGCATGTCCACCAGGGGAAGCATCTCCTTGGGAGAGGCCTTCGTCGCCGGCAAAAACCGCGTCCCGAACCCCGCCGCGGGGAACACCGCCTTCCGGATCATCCCTTCTCCTCCTTCCTCTTTTCTCCATGGAACCGGCGGAAGAACGCCGCCATGTCGCCCCGGTCGTCCGTCCACGGCGCCTTCGGAAGGTCCGCCCGGAAAAGCTCGCCGTACCCCCGGGTCGAAATCCTGCGGTCGAGCAGCGCCACCACCCCGTAATCGTCCCCGCGGCGGAGAAGTCTCCCGACGCCCTGCCGCAACGAAAGGATGGCCTCGGGAAGCTGGTACTCCCGGAACGGGTCCGCTCCCCGGTCTCGCAAGGCCCGTATGCGGGCCGAGGTCACGGGGTCGGACGGGGAGGCGAACGGCAGCTTGTCGATGACGACGCACCGCAGGGAGGCGCCCGGAACGTCGACTCCCTCCCAGAACGTCCCCGTCCCGATCAGCACCGTGTCTTCGCCCTCCCGGAACGCCCGCAGGAGATGCCCCCGCGGGGCGTCCCCCTGGACGTACAGGGTGTGCGGCAGCGTCCCCCGCAACGCCTCCGTCAGAACCGAGAGCATCCGGTAGCTCGTGCACAGAACCAGCGCGCCGCCGCCGGAGCACGCCAGAATCTCCCGCGTCTCCTCCGCCGCCGCGGCCGGAAACGCCGCATCCGACGGGTCGGGAAGGCCCCTCGGAACGTAGAAAAGCGCCCGCCCCGCGAAGTCGAACTCATTATCCACGATGAGTTCCCGTGCATCAACCCGCGCGAGCCCGACCCGCTCGCGGAAATACGACAGATCGCCCGAGACGGAGAGAGTCGCCGAGGTGAGCAGGAACGGGATCGGCTCCCCCCACAACGCTTCGCAAAGAACCGGGGACACTTCGACCGGCGTCCGATGAAGAGAGACGGATGGGCCGCGACGCTCCGCCCACGCCACGGCGGAGGCGGAGTCGGAGGAGAGAACCGAGCCGAGATCGTCGAGGAAAGAACGGACACGCCGGAACATGGAGTCCTGGTCCATCCCCGGATCCGGACCCGCCGCGTCGGACCCCCTCTCCCCACGAGGGGGACCGTCCGAGAGCGACAGGGCGAGTTCCTCCCCGGCGCGGAGGAGAACCGACGCCTTCTCCCCGAACGGGGTCCCGGTGAGGGACGCAGGCAGAGCAAAACGGGCTTCCCCCTCTCCCACCGCGTCGAAGGCGGATTCGGCGACGAGACGGAACCGCTCGGCCATCGGCAGGAGGGCGTTCCAACCGCCGCCCGCCTTCGCGGCGGATCTCTTGACGTCCCGGGCGAGTTCACGGGCGCGGCCGAGGGAGACGGTCACCCCGAAAAAGACGGAGGCGGTTTCCTCGATTCCGTGCGCCTCGTCGAACACGACGGCGTCGGCGCGCGGAAGCACCTCCCCGAACCGCCCCTCCTCGCCCCCGCGGCCGGGCCCGAGCCGCTCGCGCAGCGCGAGGTCGGCGAAAAACAGGTGGTGATTGACCACGACGAGATCGGCGTCCGCCGCCCGGCGCCGGGCCACCGCGAGATGGCACCGCTCGATCTCGCCGCACCTCGAAGCGTCGCACATCTCGCTGCGGGCGTTCACCTCCCCCCAAACGCGCGCATCTTCCGGCACCCCGATGCACTCGGAGACATCCCCCGTCCGGGTCCTCTCCGCGAACGTCTCCATCGCGGAGAAGTAGCCGGCCTCCCGGGCGAACTCGAAGAGCGGCTCGATGCGGAACCGCTTCCAGCGGCGCAGGCAAAGGTAGTTGCCTCGTCCCTTGAGGACAGCGCATGAAAAGGGGTACTGGAGGATCTCCCGCACCAGGGGGATGTCGTTTTCCACCAGTTGCTGCTGGAGAGTCCGCGTTCCGGTGGAGACGATCGTCTTCCGGCCGGAGAGGATCGCGGGGACGAGGTAGGCGAGCGTCTTGCCGATCCCGGTGGCCGCCTCGGCGACCAGAACGCGGGGCGTTTCGAGCGCCTCCGCCCACGCGAGCGCCATCCGAAGCTGCCCCTGCCGCGACTCGAACCCCGGCATCGCCCGCGCGATCGGCCCGTCGGGAGAGAGCGACATCCCCACTTTCCGGGCGAGATCTCCCGGCATGCGCTTACGGAACGGGGACGAAGTTCCCCAGCTCGACCTGCAAGAGGGGAACTTTCCGTCGCAGATCCCCGGCGGGAGTGAACTGGAACGTTCCCGTCACACCGGGGTAATTTTTCAGGCGGGGGATCCTCTCGCGCATCGCTTCCCCGAGGGAGCGTCCGGATCCGCCCTCCAGCGAAAAGGCCTCGGAGAGAAAAAGAGCGCCGTCGTACCCCATCGCCTCGAACCGGGTGGGGGAAACGCGCATCACCTCCTGGAACTCCTTCCGGAACCGGTCGCCTTGGGAGCCCGGGATCGCGTCGGAGTAGTCGACCGGGAAAACCGCCCCGGAAACGGAACCGACCGCCTTCCGCAACAGGCCCGCGTCGTTCCACCCGGAGAACCCGGCCAGCGGAAGATAGACGTTGTAGTAGCGAAGCTGCGACGCAAGGAGGAAGACCCGTTCCCACCGGTCCGCGATGATGATCCCCCCCAGCGGAAGCTTCATCGCCTTCCCCTTCTCCTTCGATCGCGACTGGCGCTGGAACGTCGCGCCGCCGACCGCCTTCTTGATCGTCTCGGTGAAGTCCTGCGCCTCCGGCGAATACGGAACGGTCTTCGCGATCCGGACCCCCGCGTCCCTCGCGGCGGCCGCCGCGGCGGCGGCGAACCCGCCACCGTAGCCGTTCTCCGGGTGGAACAGGAGCAGGTTCGAAACCCCCGCCCGCGCCAGGTACGTGAGAAGGGCCCGTGCCTCCTGCGCCGGAGAAAGTCCGAACCCGTAGAGGAACGCCTTTTCGACGATCGGCTTCTGGCCGAGATACAGCGTCGGCGGCGATTTCTGCGTGAACGAGGCGCCGATCGCCCGGCCTTCCTCTCCGGTGACCGGGCCGAGGATGCCGAGCACCATCCGGTCGGCCGCGGCGGCGGCGAACTCCTTCCGCGCCTTCTCGGGCTGCCCCGCCGTGTCCACCCAGCGGATGACCGGCGTCGCGCCGTTCCGCGCAGGCCCGTGGAGGACTCCGAGGGCCACTTCCGCCCCGGTGAGGACGGCATACCCGATGTCGGAAAGTTTTCCGGAGAGGGGAACCAGTCCGACGATCCTGGGCCGCGCGGAAATGATCTTCTCCGCGCGAAACAGGTTTTCCGCCGCGGCCTGGGACCGTTTTCCTCCGGCCCGCGCCGATCACTCGAACGCGTGGGCCGCCATTCCGAGGAATCCCCTCCGGGTCGCCGCGTTCCCCATCGCGAGATACAGGTGGCCGCGTACCTCCGGATCCTCCTCCCCCTCGGCCGCCACCCGGAGGGCGGAGAGGTCCGTCGCCCCATCGATGACCGATTCCCGCTCGGCCGATAGCCGGCGGGATGCCTGCGGATCCGCGGTGGCGGCGACGGCGCGGCCGAACAGCGCAAGCGCGCTGCCCAGCTTCCCCGCCCCGGCGTCCGCGCGCGCCATCAGGGCCAGGAGCGCGGAGATATCCGCGCCCACGAACTTCCGGTCGAGGAGGTACGCCGCCATCTGCCGCGCCTCGTTGTTCCACTTCATCCGCTGGTAGATCCGCAGCTTGAGGTCGACGGCCGAGAGGGAGAGGTACGGCGCGCGGGAGAGGAGCACCGCCTTGTCCGCCGCCTCCAGCGCCTTGTCGAGATCCCCGCGGACGAGCAGCAGTTCCCCGACGCGCCACCAGATGAACCCTTTCCGCTCGTCGTCCGGAGCGGAGTACGCGAGGTCGAGGAACCGGGAGAGGGCCTCGTCGCCCTTCCCCGCGGCGTACTCGCTCTCGGCCTGAAGGAAGGGGACGATCGGCGCGGTTCTCGCGGAGTCGCGGGTCCCCGGGCGGGGAACGGGGAGCGCGTCGGCCCCGCTGAACAGGGGCCGGGGAGCTTCGGCGGCCAAGGCGGAAACCGGAAGGACGGCGAGCAGGAGGGCGAACAGGCAGGCGGTAAGATGCCGCACCGGAATTCGCCGGGGGGTTCGGGTCACCCGAAGATCTCCTTCACCTTCTCGAAAAAAGACCGGGAGATGGGACCGGGGGACTCCTCGGACAGTTTCTGATACTCCATGAGGATCTCTTTCTGGCGCTTCGTGAGTTTCCTCGGGACCTCGATCAGCACGCGGATCACGAGGTTCCCCCGCCGGCCGGAATCAAGCGACGCGACCCCCTCCCCCCGCATCACGAAGTCGCGGCCGGACGCCGTCCCAGGAGGGATGGTGAGGTTCTTCTTCCCGGAGAGGGTGGGCACTTCGATCGTGGCGCCCATCGCCGCCTGCGGGAAGGTGATCGGCACCTCGCAGAAAAGGTCCGCCCCGTCCCGGACGAAGAACGGGTGTTCCTTCACGGTGAGCACGACGTACAGATCCCCGCCGGCCCCGCCCGGGGGACCCGCTTCCCCTTCGCCGCGCAGCTTCAGGCGTGTGCCGCTGTCTACACCGGGGGGGATCTTCACCTTGAGGGTGCGGTTTTCCCTGATGTGGCCGGTTCCGGCGCAGCTTCCGCACGGATCCTTGATGACCTGCCCCGTCCCTCCGCAACGGCCGCAGGTGCGGCGGATCGCGAAGAACCCCTGCTGCATCGTGACCTGGCCCTGTCCGTTGCAGGCGCCGCACCGCTCCGGCCGGGTCCCCTTCCGCGCCCCCGTTCCCGAGCAGTCGCGGCACGCCCCCGTCCGGGGGACGACGATCTCCTTCTCGGAGCCGAAGACGGCCTCCTCGAAGACAACCGTCAGGTTGTACCGGAGATCCGCTCCGCGGCGCGCGCGGCCCCCGCCTCCGCCCCCGCCGAACATCCCGCCGAAGAAGTCGTTGATGATGTCCTCGACGCCGAACCCCGAAAAATCGCCGAAACCGCCGAACCCCTGCCCCGCGGGCCCCGCGTGGCCGAAACGGTCGTACTGCTGCCGCTTCTCGGGGTCGGAGAGAACCGAGTACGCCTCGTTGATCTCCTTGAACCGATCCTCGGCGGACTTGTCGCCGGGGTTGCGATCGGGGTGATACTGAAGGGCGAGCTGGCGAAACACCTTTTTCAGGTCGTCGGGGCCGCTCTCCCGGGAAACGCCGAGGACCTCGTAGTAGTCGCGCTTCGACACCTAGGGCCTGTCCAGGAATAATCTGTGCGATCTGGCCGCCGATTCATCCCGGCGGGCTGCGTTGCTCGTCTGTCGAATATTCACGATATTCTCCCTCCTCGTGCCTTGCCGGCCGGGCGACTCAACGCCCATATCTGCACACATTATTCCTGGACAGACCCTCACTCCCCGGACCCGGTGGAAGCGTCTCCATCGACGTCCTCCTTCGGTGCGGCGGCAACCGCCACCTGGGCGGGGCGCAGCAGGCGCCCGTGGAGAAGGTACCCCTTGCGCGCCTCGGCGAGGATCATCCCACCGGGCTTCCCCGAAGAGGGGACGCTCGCGATCGCCTCGTGAAGGGACGGGTCGAACGTCCCGCCTTGCGCGGCGAGCTGTTCAAGGCCGAATTTGCGCAATTCCGAGAGGAACTGGTCGTGCGTCATCCGGACGCCGGAGAGGAGGGCGTCCGCGGAGGCCCCGGTCTGGCCCAACGCCCGTTCGAGGTTGTCGAGGAACGGCAGGACGGCAAGCAGGAGCCGTTCGTTCCCGAAGACCGCCTGTGCTTCCCGATCCCGGGCGACGCGCTTCCGGAAATTTTCGAACTCCGCGGCAAGATACGCCAGCTGTTCCTTCAGGCCCGCCGCATCGGCCGTGGCTGCGGGATCCCCGCCGGTCGCCGGACCGTTCTCCGCACCTTCCTCCGCCGGTACCTCCGCCACGGCTTCCGCCGGCGTCGACTTTTTCTCCCTGTCTTCCATCCCTGTCCTCTCTTGTTGAGATCGCGCGGAAAATCCGGTCAGGCCAAGGGTCCTAACGGTCCTCGAACATCGTGGTGAGCAGGCTCGCCGCGTACTCGACCAGCGGGATCACCCGGGAGTAGTCCATTCGAACGGGTCCGATGAGGCCGATGCTCCCGACGGAGGAAGCGCCCTGCCGGTACCCCGAGGCGACCACCGAGATGTCCGGAAGCTCCTCCACCGTGTTTTCGGGCCCGACGGACACCCGGATCGCCCGGCTTTCCATCGCCCGGTCGAGCAGGCGGAAGATGACGCTCTTCTCCTCGAAGGCACGCAGGATCCGCTTCAGACGGTGGACGTCTTCCGCGAACTCCGGCTGTTCGAGGATGTTGGCACGCCCCTCGATGAAGACCTCGCCAGGAGCGGCGTCGGCGAGCGCCCGGGCGCCCATCGTGAGGGCGCGCCCCATCACGCGGTCGTACCGGGCCTTCTCCTTCCCGAGCTCGGCGAGGATCCGGGCGCGCAACTGCGGCAGCGTCCGCCCCTCCGCCAGCTCGTTGAGGTACGCGCTGATCTTCTCGAGCTCCTCCCCGGTAAGATCCGGCTCCCCTTCGATCAGGCGGTGCTGGACCCATCCGCCGCGCATCACGGTGACGAGGAGGATCCTCTCCACCCCCGCGCGCATCAGGCTTACGGAGTGCAGGACCTGCTGCTCCGGCGAGGAAACGACGACGACGCTCGCCTGATGGGCCAGGTTCGAGAGCAGGCGGCTGACCTGCCGCACCAGCTCGTCCGCCGGCCCGTTCCCTTCGCCTGCCGCACGGTGCAACTGGTCCATCTCTCCACGAGCGAGGGCTTGCCGCGACAGGAGGTGGTCGATGTAGTACCGGAATCCCGCGCCCGTGGGAATGCGCCCCGCGGAGGTGTGCGGTTGCGCGAGGAACCCGGCCTCCTCGAGGTCCGCCATGATGTTGCGGATCGTCGCGGGCGAGAGGGATTGCCCCATCTTTTTCGAGATGGTTCTCGACCCGACCGGCTCCGCCGTGGCGATGTAATCCTCGACGATGTGGCGCAGGACCCGGGTCGTGCGATCGTCCATCCCGGAAGCCATTTCACCTTCCCCGCGAACGAGTTAGCACTCCGATACGGAGAGTGCTAAGCCACAATGTAACAGTCGCCGGCCGATGGTGTCAAGCCGGTCCCCTCTCTTCGAACTCCAGCCGGTCGCCGGGCGAGGTGCCGGTGGCGGCGAGGGTCCCGGCGCGCAACTCCAGTGCCCCATGCGCATCCCGAAAGACACCGCCGACCCGATTCGGGGGAAGCCCCTCCAGAATCCCGACGACGACCCCTTTCGCATCGAGGAACGCAACGTCGATCGGGTACCGCATCGTCAGGGTGTGCACGCTTCGGCAGGGGACGATCCACAACCCCCCGCCATCCTCGATCGCGGCCGTCCCGAGCAACCCCACGAGGCGCGACAGGAAGGTGCTCGCCGTCCGCACCTTGTCCCCCAGGACGATATCCCGCGTCCGGTTGACGACGCGCACCGCGCCCCCCCGAATCCGGGCCAGGCTACTTCCCCTTTCGCTCCAACTTCGCCCTGAGGGCTTCCCCCAGGGAACCAAGAACCGGTGAAAAGGGTTGCGGAGAAAGGTATTTCGCAAAATCGTCCGCCTCCTCCTCGGGCGTGTCTGTTCTCTCCGTCGACGGAAGAGAGAGCGCGACGCGACGTTTCACGGGGTCGACCGAGTCCACCCTCACTTCGATCTCCTGCCCCGTTCGAAGAACCTCCCCCGCGCTCCGGATCCGCTTTCCTCCGCCGAGTTTCGATATGTGGAGCAGACCGTCCACCCCGCCGCCGAGAGAGACGAAGGCCCCGAAGGCGGCGAGTCGCGCGACCTTTCCGGTGTGGCGCGACCCCGCGGGGAAACGGTCGACGGCGGTTTCCCACGGGTCCGCGAGGGTCTTCTTCAAGCTGAAGGAGAAGCGCCGGTTCGCCCAGTCGAGGCGCGTGATCGCGACCTCGACCTCCTGCCCGACGGAGAGGACGCTCTGGATATCCTCGACCCGTTCCCACCCGATCTCCGAAATGGGGATCAGCCCCTCGATGGGACCGACGGAGACGAAGGCGCCGAACTCCCGGACCGCGGTGACGGTTCCCTTCATCACCATCCCCTCCGTGAGCGTCGCCATCACCTCCCGCGTTTTCCGCTCCTCCTCCTCTTCCAGCAAGGCCCGTCGGGAGACGACGATGTTCCGACCTTTTTCCCCATACTTTGTAATCCGGAACGCGGCGCGCTTTCCGACGTGCTCCGCCTGCCCCCCGGAACGGGGGAGGTCCATCTGCGAATGAGGGCAGAACGCCCTCGCCCCGCCGGCAAGGCGGACTTCGTATCCTCCCTTGATCTCTTTCACCACGGTTCCGTCAACGGGAATCCCCGAGTTCGAGGCGTCTTCGAGCTGCGCCGATCCGGCCGCGCCCCCGACGACGCGGGTGGTGAACAGCATCTCGCTGCCGTCCGCGGAGACGAAGTACGCCTCGAGGGTGTCCCCCTCCTTGACCGCGACGGTCCCCGCCTCGTCTTGCAGTTCCTTCGCCGCGAGGACGCCCTCGCCTTTCCGTCCCAGGTCGAGGAAGATCCATTCCGGGGTCACCTTGATGATCCGGGTGGAGACCTTTCGTCCCGGCTCGTACCGCGTCGGGGCGACGAAACTCCTGGCGAACATCTCCCCGAAACTCTCCTCTTCCGGTTCCCCCGGCGTTTCCGTCTTCTCCTCGTCCCGCTCCACGTCGTACCCCCGTCCCGTTTTTTCCCACCGCCCCATGAATTTCGCGAGCCGGTTTCGTTTCTCGGCCACCGGAGAGTAGTGTACTCCGGAGACGTCCGGCGAAACAGCGGGACGGCGGAGGGCATCCCATCGGTTACAATCACATGAGGAGGAAACCTGCATGAAAGCGATCCGTGTCCGCGAGTTCGGTCCGCCCGAAGTGATGCGCCTGGAGGAGGTTCCCGATCCCGCCCCGGGGCCGGGACAAGTTCTGGTCCGCGTGCGGGCCGTGGGGGTGAACCCGGTGGAGTCGTACATCCGCTCCGGCGCGTACGCCCGCCGCCCAGCCCTGCCCTACACCCCCGGGAACGACGCCGCCGGCATCGTCGAGGCGGTGGGAAGCGGAGTCGGACGGGTAACCGCAGGCGACCGCGTGTACACCTCGGAGACGGTGACCGGAGCCTACGCGGAGCTCGCCCTGTGCGACGCGTCACGGGTCCACCCGCTGCCGGCCAGCGTTTCGTACGCGCAGGGTGCCGCGATCGGCGTACCGTGCGCCACCGCGTGGCGGGCCCTCTTCCAGCGGGCGCACGCCGCCCCGGGAGAGACGGTTCTGGTCCATGGAGCAAGCGGCGGCGTCGGGATCGCGGCGGTCCAGATCGCCCGCGCCGCGGGGCTGCGCGTGTTCGGCACAGCCGGAACGGCCGGGGGAATCGACCTCGTCCTGCACGGGGGGGCGCAAGGCGTCTTCGACCACCGTTCGGCGGAACACATGGATGAGGCGATGGCGGCAACAGGGGGCCGGGGGTTCGACATCATCCTGGAGATGCTCGCCAACGTGAACCTCGGGAGGGATCTCAAGGCCCTTGCGATGGGGGGACGGGTCGTCGTGATCGGGAGCCGGGGACCGGTGGAGATCGATCCCAGAGACACGATGGGACGGGACGCCTCGATCGTCGGGATGTCCCTCTTCAACACCCCGGCGGCGGACATGGCTGCAATCCACGCCGCGCTGGGAGCCGGGCTGGAAAACGGCACGCTCCGCCCCGTGATCGGCAGGGAGTTTCCGCTGTCCGCGGCGCCGGAGAGCCACATCGTGGTGATGGCGCCCGGCGCGACGGGAAAAATCGTCCTCCTTCCCTGATCGGGAACGGAGCGAAAAGGGCCTCATGAAAACGCGGAACCGATCGACCCTCTTCACCGGCCTGGTAGTGGACATCGAGCAGTTCGAGGTCCGGATCGGGGAGAAGGGGTGGCACACCTACCAGGTCGTGCGGCACCCGGGCGGCGTCGGCGTCCTCCCGCTGCACGACGACGGGACGGTCACGCTGATCCGGCAGCTGCGGCCCGCGGTCGGCGGCACGCTCCTCGAGATCCCGGCGGGAAGGCTTCAACCGGGCGAGGATCCGGCCGCGTGCGGCGGCAGGGAGATGGCGGAGGAGACGGGTCTCTCCGCCCGGGAACTGGTCCCCCTCGGCTTCTTCTACCCTTCCCCGGGCGTGTTCGACGAGGTGATCCACCTGTTCCTCGGCACCGGGCTCTGGCAGGGGACCCCGGAGCCGGAGCAGTACGAGGAGATCGCGACGGAGCGGATGCCGATCGGGAAAGCGCTTCACCTCGCGGCATCGGGGGAGATCCGGGACGGGAAGACGATCGCGGCGCTGCTGCGCGCCGACGCTAAGCGCGGGCGGACCTGATCCTCCTCAGGGCCCAGAGCGACCCGCCGTTGCACGCCAGGTCCGCGGCCACCGCCAGCAGAAACGAGACGCCGACCCCCAGCCGCTCGACCGTGCCCGCGACGACCAGGAAAAAGACCCCCATCGTCCAGAGACCGGCGACCAGCCCCCGCAGCAGGCGGATCGCGGAAGCGCCTCCTTGGTATCGGTGCGTGAAGACGGTGAGGACCGTCGCCGCGACGGGGAACGGGACAAGGAGCCCGGCGAGATGCGGCCCGAGCGGGCGGGCGAGGGCAGTCATGAGGAGCACCATGCCGACCGCCGCCGCCATGCGCGCGGCGATCTCCCACGAAGATGTCGAGGGCGGCGACGCCTCGGCTTCGACCGCCGGCAGGAGGAGGTACCCCGCGACCAGCGCCGCCATGGCCAGCACGATCGACTGCGGCAACGTGAGGGGCACCCGGTTGAGTAGGTACGTGGAAAGGAAAAATCCGGCCCAGCCGGCCAGCAGACTCGGCACCCATCCCATCCGGAGCGCCGCGCGGCAGTAGACGAGGCTGTAGACGGCCAGGGAAGCCAGCCCGGCGATCGTCGCACGCGCCGCGCCTGCGGCGAACGCCTCCCCCTGCTCCATCCCGATGAAGAAGACGATCGGGCCCGCGACGACCGGCAGCGCCACGAGCCAGCCGCTGACGGCCGTACCCCAGCGCCGCCCCGCCAGGCTCAGCGCGAGGATGAAGAACGGCACCAGCGTCAGCTTGAACGCGAACAGCGTTGTCATCCGCCCTCCCCCGGGATACGACGAAGAAATATATTCCATGCCGGGGGGGAATGCACGCCGCGCGCCGCCGTTCCCGACGGTTGCCGCCCGCGATCCATGTGATATCTTCTTCGGACGCCGTCGATTCCGTTCCGGAGGTTCCACGAACATGGCACGCGTCAACGAACATTATCTGAAGCTGAAAGCCGGGTACCTCTTCCCGGAGATCGGGCGCCGGGTCCGGGCCTTCGCGGCGGCGAACCCGTCCGCGAAGGTCATCCGCCTCGGGATCGGCGACGTCACTCGCCCGCTTCCGCCCGCGATCCTGTCGGCGTTTCACGACGCCGTCGCGGAACTCGGCGACGAGAAGACCTTCATGGGGTACGGCCCCGAGCAAGGGTACGACTTCCTCATCGACACGCTGATCGAAAAGGCGTACGCGCCGCTGGGCGTCCGGCTCAACCGTGCGGAAATCTTCATCTCCGACGGATCCAAGTGCGACACGGCGAACATCCTCGACATCTTCGCCCTCGACAACAAGGTGGCGATCGGCGACCCGGTCTACCCGGTCTATAACGACACGAACGTGATGATCGGCCGCTCCGGTCCGGCCGACGAGCGCGGATATTACCAGGGGATCGTCTACCTGCCGTGCACCGAGGCGAACGGCTTCTTCCCCGACGTTCCGAAGGGGAAGGTCGACATCGTCTACCTGTGCTCCCCGAACAACCCGACGGGCACGGTCGCGACGAAGGCGCAGCTCAAAGGGTGGGTCGACTACGCCCTCGCCAACGACGCGGTGATCTTCTTCGACGCGGCCTACGAGGCGTTCATCACGGAGCCCGGCTATCCACGCTCGATCTACGAGATCGAAGGAGCGAAGCGGTGCGCCGTCGAGTTTCGTTCCTTCTCCAAGACCGCCGGCTTCACCGGGGTGCGGTGCGCGCTGACGGTGGTCCCGGAGGAGGTGACGGCAAAGACTCCCGCAGGCGAGCGGGTGGCGCTGAACAAACTGTGGAACCGGCGGCAGACGACGAAGTTCAACGGCGTCTCCTACCCGGTTCAACGGGCCGCGGCGGCGGTTTACTCCGACGAGGGGTGGCGGCAGACGAAGGCGATCGTCGACTACTACATGGGAAACGCGAAGATCATTCGGGAGGGGCTTGCCGGCGCGGGGCTCACCGTGTACGGCGGCGTCAACGCCCCCTATATCTGGCTGAAAACGCCGGGCGGAATCTCCTCGTGGGACTTTTTCGACCGCTTGCTCACGGAGAGCAACGTCGTCGGGACACCCGGCAGCGGGTTCGGGCCGTCGGGCGAAGGTTTCTTCAGGCTGTCGGCGTTCGGCAACCGGGAAAACGTGGTGGAAGCGGTGGAGCGGATCCGGAGGAACCTGCGGTAAGGTCCCCGGTGCTGGCCGGGAAACCCATCAGCCCTTGCCGGGTTTCGTCCCGAGGCTCCCGGGCTGCATGGGGAAAGGAGTCACGTTCCCCTGGGTCCCGGCGAGGGAGACGATCTTGTTCGTCCCCTCCTTCTCGACCTCGTCGATGCGCACCACGGCCTGTAGCGGGATGTGGGTGCGCTTGACGCCGGCGAACTCGGATTTGAGCCGCTCCTCCGACGGATCGACGAGCACACCGCCCCGGTTGCCGAAGAGGATCTCCTCGACCTCGACGAAGGCGAACAGCGCCCCCTGGCCCACCTTCCGCGCGTACAGCTCGTAGAGGCTCTCCTGGTTCCGGAAGAGCACTCTGTAGACGGACTTCGTCTTCACCTTGGACCCGGATCGTCAGTTCTTGTGCCGGTAGAGGATGAGGCCGTGGGTCGGGTCGTAGGGGGAAACGCCGATCGTCACGCGGTCCCCGGAAATGACGCGGATGCGGAACCGGCGCATGGAGCCGCCAAGCTTTGCCGTGAGCGTGTGGCCGTTTTCAAGCTTGACGACGAAATTTCCGCCGCCGCGGGCCTCGGTCACGGTTCCTTCGAGATTCGCCAGATCGTCCTTCGCCAAGATTGTCTCTCTTTCCCTTTTTTCCCAATCTACCACACCTTGACCCGGAACGCCCGGGCGATCGGCAAGACCCCAGACCATCCCGTCGCCCGAGTGGGATATAATCATCCCCCGGCACTGCAATGAAAAATCTTTCGCTCCCAAGCCCCGAAGCCGTCTTCTTCGATTTCGACGGGATTCTCGTCGACAGCGAGCCGATCCATTTCCGGGCGTTCATCGAGGTGCTCGACCCGCTCGGGATGGGATTCCCGTGGAAAGAGTACGTCGAGACCTATATGGGATACGATGACCGCGACGCCTTCCGGGAGGCGTTCCGGGCGAAGGGGATCGGCCTCGACGACGCGAACCTCGCGAAGCTCGTCACAGCGAAGTCCAAGGCGTTCCTGCGCGGCCTGCGCGGCGGGGTGACGGCCTACCCGGGAGCCGTCTCCATGATCGAGTCCCTTCATGCGGTCGGACGGCCCATGGCATTGTGCAGCGGCGCGCTGCTCTCGGACATCGAGCCGATCCTCGAACAACTCGGGATCGCCCGCCGCTTCAACGTGATCGTCTCGGCCGACGACGTGCGAAGGAGCAAGCCCGACCCGGAAAGTTACACGCTCGCGTTCCGGAGGCTGTCGGACATGCACGCGACGGCGCTGACGGTTCCGGGGAGATCGATCGCCGTCGAGGACACCCCCGACGGGATCCGGTCGGCGAAGGGCGCGGGGTTCCGGGTGCTCGCCGTCACCAACAGCCACGGCCCCGAGAAACTCGCCGCCGCCGACTGGATCACCGATTCGCTGGAGAAGGTCCTGTTCGAGGGATAACGGCGGTCTGATTTGAAGTGGCGCGCCCCATCTGAAAGAATTCGAACCGCGTCCGAGATCCCCATCGAGGTCAACCTGAGTGACGCGGATGCCGTTCCTATTTACTTACATGAAGATATCCGAAAAAGTCCTACTCGAGCTTTCTCGCTCCCTTGCGAAATGTCAATTTGACATAAATTGACATTTCGGTTACCATATCCCTCAAAATGTCAGTCTGACGTTAGTTGATGTTTCGCTGACATACCGCACTCGATGGACGAAAGTACTTCCTGTTCGAGGTGAAAATGAAAATCCCAGAGCCTGCTCCTGATTGGCGCTCGATTCTTTCCCGGGATTCCGACAAGCTTCTGTCTCTCCTGACCTCGCAGGAGGCACGCCAGTACGTCGAGAAGGCCAACCAGAAATATCTCCATTGGGAAAAAGCCAAGTATCTGAAGATCCCCGCTTCGATCTCTCCCGAGGAGCTTTGGTTTCTCATCAAGTTTTCCAGGGTGTCCAACATCAAGACCATTCCTCTTGCATATCCCGAGGGTCAGCGCTTCGGCTTCTGGCTTCCCGACGTCGTTCTGAAGGAGTTGCACTTCATCGACCAGAATGCCGGCGGCAGCCTCCTGATGGACAATCCGGAGCTCTCCCCCGAGGCCAGAGAACGATACCTGGTCAGTTCTCTCATGGAGGAAGCTATCGCCTCCAGCCAGATTGAAGGGGCGGCGACTACACGTAAGGTCGCCAAAGAGATGCTCCGCGAAGGACGACCGCCGAAGAACAAGGCAGAGATGATGATCCGTAACAACTACCACACGATCCGGCGGATAAAGACATTCTTGAACCGACCCCTCTCAACGGAAATCCTTCATGAGCTGCACCGCTCACTGACGGAAGGCACGTTGGACGATCCCGCTGCGGCAGGCCGCTTTCGGATGGAGGCCGAACCGATCCACGTGGTCGACGAGAGCGACGGCCAGGTGCTGCACGTTCCGCCGCCTGCGGGGAACTTGCCTGGCAGGATGGAACGGTTCTTCGCGTTTGCCAACGATAAGAGCAACGATCCGTTCGTTCACCCGATCGCGAGAGCCATGTTGCTCCACTTCTGGCTGGCCTACGAACACCCCTATGTGGACGGCAACGGGAGGGTGGCACGGGCCGTATTCTACTGGTACATGCTTTCGCACAACTATTGGTTGTTCGAATATCTCAGCATTTCCAGAATCATCCTGAAATCCGTAGGGCAGTATGCGAAAGCGTATCTCTACGCAGAGCATGATGATCGAGACGCTACGTACTTTCTCGTTTACCACCTTAAGGCAATCCACTTGGCGCTGGAGGAATTGCATCGTTACCTGGCACGGAAGCAGAGAGAAACGCGCGAAGCAATAACGTTGCTCCGAAATGTTCCCGGATTGAATTACAGGCAAATCGCCCTGCTCCGACATGCAGTGAAACACCCGGACGCTGTGTACACGATTGAATCTCACAAAAACTCGCACAACGTCGTTCGGGCAACAGCGGCGGCAGACCTATTCGGCCTTGTGGAAAGAGGGCATTTGAGCAGGCGAAAGATGAACAGGCGATACTATTTCGAAGTGGTGGCAGATATCGGGCAGAAGCTGGATCTACCTCTGGCAACGAAAGATGTCCAAGCCTGAATTCGAAGTAGCTCAAACTCCGAATCAGATCACGTTAGAGAGGCCCTTCTCCCCGGCCCGGGGCTGCCAAGCGAAGGCCATAGAGGCCGCCCTTGGCGCTTCTGGAAAAAGAACCGGCACCCAAGGTTCCCACGGACTTAACCGTAGGCGTGGGCGCCGGTTCGACCACTTTCAGATGGCGCGCCCTAGA